>Ga0308169_10005671_pt1 | contig 11247 bp, 13 predicted proteins | sample PhyBR1_2_FD_202139 | JGI IMG/M metagenome (GOLD analysis project Ga0308169, IMG submission 202139) | Phyllosphere microbial communities from UC Gill Tract Community Farm, Albany, California, United States - DLSLSB.R1 | ecosystem: Host-associated > Plants > Phyllosphere > Unclassified | place... | reverse complement strand
GATTCCGAGAACGCCGCAGGGTAGCGAGGGCGTTCTAAGTTGGGATCGTAAAGCGGAAACACCTAAGGCTTACCGACGCTAACGCCTGACAGATGTCCGTATGTCGGCGCTATATCACGGATGGGGTGACACCCTTTCCGCGACCATCTGGTTCGCCAAAAGATCAGCTTGCTTTTCGATTTCCGCTTTACTGGGCCATCTTGGAGGTAAGGACGAAGCCAATTCTGCATGAACCGTAAAATTGGTAACTGACCATTTATCGATGCACTCAAATTGCGCCGTTGTTAAAGCGCCACGACGAGCTACCAACCATACACGCCGCTGATCAACACCACGATCACTAGTTAAAACGAGATTACCTTCGGAGACATTGCATGCCCGTGCCGCATGTCTTGCCGCCTGGTCATACTCATGCGCCGAAGCGCATGCCGTAGATAATAAAGCCACAAGAAGCGTACTCACCTTGTAAAGTCGCGGGATCAGTGGGTCAGCATTGGTCATGACGCTAAAATTGAACCTCATTGCCATTGGGAGTCAACGCGCGGTTTGCGATCAGCGTTGCCGCTAGGCCCCGACAAAGGTGCAGATATCAGCGATACATGTCAGGTCGCGAAGCGGAATGAGGCGGGCATTCCCGAAATTTGATCGCTTTTGGGAAGGGTGGAAACGCCCGCACAAGGCGCAAGTTTTAGGGCGCGGTGCTTAACCATTCGTCACGCTTTTAATTCCTATAGTCATTGCCATGAAGTGGGCAGGCAGTTTTGAGGTGTTTGGAGCGCTACTGTTCCTGCTGCTCAGCATGGCGTTCTTCGCAACGCTGAAGGCATGCGCGTCGATCGATTCTCCCGACGACTACCGGTATCGCCTTACGATATACGCGAACGGACAGACGTTCTCATCTGTTACCCAAGTGAAGTATGAATCGGACTTCGCCCTTGAGGGCCTGCGCAAAGAGCATGTGGACCATACGAACCATAATCCGGTCGCCATCGCCTTACCCGGGCGAGCCACTGTCTACGCCCTTCCGATCTACGACGTTCCACCCGAGGCGGTCGCAACCATCCTGACCACCAAGCGCGAGTCTGCGAGCGGCAAGGGCAAATACGACCCGACGGTCGCCCTTCAAACGGAGCGCGATCTGCCCCGTCGGGTCCTGCGCGGCGACATCAGCGACGGTCCCTTTCATCGCGGCGACGTTATCAGGACCTGGCCGATGTTCGTGACGTTCACCGACCCCGCCGATCCGACAAGCTGGCACGAGGTGTCAGCGGACGAACTGGGGGTGACGCGGGTCACTGTTCAGCTTACGCGAGACTCCGATAGCCGCCCGACCTTTCGCGCGGAGCGCTCCATTTGGCAGGTCATCTTCGCCCAAACGCCGAACAACCTTCCGCGGCAGGAAGCTCCTTAGAGGGGGGCTACCCCTCGGAAGGGAGCGACGACTAGGCGTGCTCCGCCCCGCCTCGGCCGACTTTCCCAGCACTTAGCCCTTTTCGCGCTCAAACCCGGCGGACTTCATCACCACAGGTGAACACGGCCGGTAGCTTGCTGTTTCTCAAAATCGAGTTTCGAGAAAACCTCCGCATCCAGAAACCTCTCCTCGATGATCGAAACGACAAAGATTGATCGAGTTAGCGTGCAGTTTGGCTTTAACCTATTTCTGGTAGCAGCAGGATCGACGCGATCGAGAGGCAAACATTGGCGCTTGTAACTTGCACGGTAAAATTGCGATCCGCTGAATCGTCGGCGCTAACGATGCCGACCCTTGGCGTCCCTGCGATCATGCCGAAGTCGTGAGCCTTTGCATGACCCGACGTGGTGCCGTGACCTGGCTAGCGAGCGGTTCGGGTATGCTGTTGGGCGGGTGCGGCTTGCTCCGTAGCCGCGCTAATTATCGGTTTCGCATGACCATCGAGGTCAGCACGTCCTCTGGCGTTAGGACTGGCTCAACAGTCATGGAAATCGAAAGTTACAAGGAAGCGATCGTTGTTGGTGATCGCGGTGGTGGGCACACCGGATTGGCCGGGCAAGCGGTCGTTATTGATCTACCTGACGGTCCTATATTCGCTTTGCTGACAATTGGTGATGGCGCGCGGGGTCTCGCGGGTGCTGTGACAGAGGCGCTCGCGCCAGACGCGCGGACGGTCAATTTCGATCACTTCCTAACTGCTGTGCGGAGGCTAGGATCAGGTAGATATCAGGCCGATCTGCCCCGCTTCCGATCGTCCGACACAACCAACGTCACGGTGGAGGGCGAGCCCAACTGGCCGATGATGGTGCGCTTCGCATCCATTGCAGACCCGCAATCGGTGGAGGCAGTAGATCCCTACCGGCTGGGCGTTAGGCGAGTCACCTTGGAGACTACAGAAGCGCCACTGAGCGTTGGCATTGAGAAGCGGCTGCCGTGGCTTACTACACAAAGCGGTAGTCTAGTACGCGTACCAGCGGGTGAAACGCCGGAACGTATGCCGTTTGGTTATTTCATTACACAACACGATTTCTCTACGGAGATCAAGCACGCCGAAAAGTCCTGACAATATTTCAACATGAGAGCCGACGTACTAGCGGGCGAAAACTGACGATCGAGTTTCCCGAAAACGATCCAAATCGAGAATTGGAGGACGACTAGCCTAGAGCCGCCTTGTAGGCCGCAACTGCTGGCCCGAACCCCATCACTAACGCGTCTGCCGTCAACTCGTGGCCTATGGACGCTTCGGCGATCGGAGGCATAGCGCCGATCAAATCGGATAGGTTGGCAAGGTTGAGGTCATGACCGACGTTCACCCTCAGGCCGGCAATATGCAGTGCTCGCGCCGCCTCCGCTGCGGCCGCGAGAATACGACTGGGACCATCGGCGCGATGCTCGGCCGCATAGGAGCCGGTGTATATTTCTGCGCCATCAGCGCCGCTTTCGATAAGGCCGCGTACTGCCGTCGGGTCCGGATCAATAAACAGGATTACGCGTCCGCTGACCGCCTGGAAGCGGGCCACATCATTATAAATCTGTATTGCCGCGTCTCGATCGTCAAACTTCCAGCCTTCCTCCGATGTGAACGCGGAGGGAGGATCAGGAACGAGTGTGCATTGCTCAGGCTGCACAGCAGACACGATCCGGAATAGTCGATCGTCGGGATAGCCCTCGATATTTAGTTCAAAGGTCGGTCTGAGAGGCTTCATCCACTCCGCGAGTGCCGATACGTCATCATCACGGATATGGCGTTGGTCGGGGCGCGGATGCACTGTAATCCCGTCCGCGCCAGCTTCATGAGCAATGCGGGCGAAGGCGAGTAGATCGGGCACGCCTGTTCGCCGGGAGTTTCGCAGTAGGGCGACCTTGTTCAGGTTCACACTTAGACGCGCCATAAACACTGATCCCAAATCGCCTTCGATACGGGAATTATTGCATTTAGCGGCCGATGGCGAGAGCGAGCCATGCGTTAAACGGCAGGGCATCCGCCCTCGCCTGCAATTCCCGTTTCACGATCGAGAAATGGGAATCGACACAATGGCCGCGTATAGTCATCTGCTTGCCGCCTATAGCGAAAGCGCTAAAACGCAGGCGGAATAGGAGGATGCCAATATGAAAAAAGCGAAAAGCATCTGGATTGGTGCTGCGGTAGTTTTAGCCATGCCCGCTTATGGCGCCGACAATCTGGATCGTCATTCGGGCGAGACGTTAGCTCGACAGGCTCCAATCGGGTTCAAGTCTGTGTTTACCGGCGATCGCAATGGCGCGTCCGTTCAGGAATTCGTTCCTAAAGCAGAATCCGTAAAAACTTGGACCTCAATGGTTACCATACAAGTATTCAAGGCAAGATCTGATTTGAGACCGGGTAAGTTTCTAGTTGAGCTTGGAGAAAACTACGCGGCGGTATGCCCTGCGCTTTCTCATACGAATGCCTTAAACGGATCTGCAAATGGATACGACGTATCGTTGCTAGCCATTCAATGTCCTCGAAACCCGACAACAGGCAAGCCAGAGAATCTTTATATTCGCGCGATCAAAGGTGAAGATAGCTTCTATTCGGTACAATACGCCTATGACCACGCGCTCACCACCGACGAAAAGGTTTCGCTAGGGAAATACCTAGAATCCGTGATTGTTTGCGATACTCGGAAACCGGAGCATCCTTGCCCTGCAAAGTGACGCGACTAACGGAGGTCGACGGGGGCGGTTCAAGACTGCCGAGCGTTCCCAAAACCGAGCGGTAGGCGAGAAGGCATCGGCGTTCTCGGAATCGATGGTAATTCGAGAACGAGGTTACGGGGATCAATCACCAAAGGGTCGTCATCAATCCTGGACCTTACGCTGATAGGATTGCCTTCGCGGCGCCGAGTGCTGCGGTCCTGAATTGTTCGTCAGACATTTCGCCTGCCGACCAGAAGGATAGAGCGCCGCGGAATGCGAGTGCCAGATGCTGCGGCCGGTTGTGGGCGGATCGTCCAGCCTCTTCCTGATCGGGGCCGAGCGCCAGCGCCCACAGCCCCTGAGATCGTTCGAGTGCGTTGCCCGGCACCGGGCCGGCTGACCCTATCCACCCCATTACCGCGCGGTTCACCGTCGGCTCTTCCAGCATTACCGCGATCGCGACCTCGACCGCCAGCGCGACGCGGGACGTCACATCAGCCAGGTACGGCGCGGCCGCGAACAGCTCCGTCATCGTGACGATACGGCGTTCGGACAAGGCTTGCATGATCGCGGCTTTACTGCCGAATTGGTTGAATGGTGTTGCGAAACTCACGCCAGCCTCGGCCGCCAAGTCACGCATCGAGAACTCGGCCCTGCCATCGCGCAGGAGCCGCTCGGCCGCGTCGAGCACGCGCTGGCGGACGGGCTCGCCGCGCAATGATGGGGAACGATCGGACTTGTTGCGCTTCATAATATATCTATATCGTGATATAGATAATGATCAAGCGGAGCCGTCACATGTCCACTTTCAAGACCTTCCTCATCACTGGCGTCAGCTCCGGCCTCGGTCGTGCCTTCGCGCAAGGCGCACTCGACGCCGGCCACCGCGTCATCGGCACCGTGCGCCGGAAGGAAGATGCGGATGCGTTTGCGGGTCTCGCGCCGGATCTGGCGCATCCGCTCGTGCTCGACGTGACGAACTATGACGCCATCCCCGCTGCTATTGCCAACATGGAGGCACGCGTCGGCCCCATCGACGTGCTCGTCAACAACGCCGGTTACGGTCACGAGGGCGTGATGGAGGAGTCGTCGATCGACGACTTCCAGCGTCAGTTCGCCGCCAACGTTTTCGGCCCTGTTGCGATGACCAAGGCGGTGTTGCCGGGAATGCGTGAGCGGCGAAGTGGGCACATCGTCAACGTCACCTCGATGGGCGGCTTCATTACCATGCCCGGCATCACTTCTTACTGCGGCAGCAAGTTCGCGCTCGAGGGCATCTCAGAGGCGCTGGGCAAGGAGGTGGCGAGCTTCGGCATCCGCGTTACCGCACTTGCTCCCGGCCAATTCCGCACTGACTGGGCGGGGCGCTCGATGGACCGCACACCGCGCAGCATCCCCGACTACGACGCGGTGATGGACCCGATCCGGGCGGCGCGGCAGACCAAGAGCGGCGCCCAGCCCGGCGATCCTAGCAAGGCGGCGCAGGCGCTGCTCGCGATTGTTGCCTCCGACGCTCCGCCTGTGCGGTTGTTCCTGGGTGAGGACGCGCTGGGCTTGGTTGACCAGAAACTTATCACAATGAAGGCCGAGCGCGATGAATGGAACGCGCTGTCGCGTTCCACCAGCTTTACCGTTTGATGATATTGATAAGGCCGCACGGTGCGGTCGTGCATTCGGCCTTCTCGTTCCCACAAGGGAAGGCGCAACGAGAAAGCCGGGCAGAATCGTTCTCTTGATGCGCCCAGGGTAGCTACTTTCTCGAAATCTGTTCTCGATTGAGTTTTCTCAAAACAGGCCGTCGTACATGGGAAAGCGGGAATATTTTTGCACGGCAGATGGCCGGTTTCGAGACGCCGAGATGATTTACTCACCGTCGATACTGGTGCTGCTGATAAACACCGCCGAGGAAGAACGCGCACGCGCCGCGGTGCTGAAGAGCAAGAAGCCCGGCTAACCAGCCAAAGCGGCGCAGGAGAGGAGAGGGGTGAGAGGAAGGAGACCGGAATAGGCCGGACAGGATCCTTCCCCCCATGCGCACTCGCTACATAGCAACTTTCGCCGATACGATCAGGACCGACCCGGTAACGCTTGCTCGTGAGTATCTCTCTGCCCGTGACGCAACCGATCACGAGTTCCAGACCGACGAGGCACGCTCTGCCTATGTCGACGTCCTGTTGGCCCTCGGCCGCTTTCAACACCGGACCGCGTTTGCACGCGCGCTTGCCCAATTCGACGTCCGCCCCGAGGCCGTGGACGCCACGCGACAGGACAATCGTCTGCGCCCGATCGCGTGGTCGTTCGGGGAGGGAGCCACGTTCCCCGGCTTCACCGATGACACGAACTGGAACGGCTTCCTCAACGTCAGGGTGCCGGTCTCGGCATGGCCCTACGTGCTGGCCGAGCTGATCGACGGCGCCGACGGCGATGCCGAGACGATCGAGGGATACCGACGGCTGGGCACTACGGAAGATCTGGTCGGCCTGTCCCACGGGTTCACCACCCACGAGGTGATGCCGACGTGGCCGTCGTTCTTTCCCGACTATGCGATCGACACGATGGTGCCGATCCCGCCGGAATGGTCCGAGATGAGCTGGCGGCACGAAACGGCACCGAGCTTCGGACCTTGCGTCGGTCCGATGGGCGAGGCCGCACAAATCTGGATCGACTACGAACAGGCGGCGATGCGCGAATTTCCGGAGAGCGCGAGGTTCACCTTTAGCCGGCGCGATGCAGTCGGCGAACTGACGGTTATCTATGCGGGCGACGACTATGCCGAAGCCCTTGGGCATATTGCGATCGAAACCCTTGCGTGCGCATTCGCACACCAGCTCGCAGAACAGCTCGATCCGGCCGAGTGGCGCGAGATGCGGGTAAGAAACCAGACGATCGCAGCTAGTCTCTGTGCGTCGCACGATTTCCTCGACGCGAACATGGTCATGCTGGCGGCGTGGCAAGCTACACGTCCGACCGCGATCGTCGGCAATGGCGACGCCGATGCACTCGGCACCGACCTCGCTCACGTCAACGCCGCTTGGGAAGTCGCCACCCGCTATTACCTGACGGCGTCGGACGAGGCGGCCCGGTTCGACAACTGGCGTGTAACCGGGCGCGATGTGCCTAGTCTGACCGCTGCGGGTCACGATCTGGCGACAATCCCACCATCGGATAGCCCCGGCCGCGTCTACTCGGTCGGCTTCGTCCAGGCACATGGGACCGGCTGGATCGTCGACGTCGGAAACACCAGCCAGTGCTTCGACCACCTGATCGATGCGGAGGCTCACCTCTGGTCAGTCTTCGCATCCGACGAGTGTCGCTACGCCTAAGCGCTGAACGTCCGCGTAACGGACAGAGGTGCCGTGATCGCGGTTTACCCAAGCCGACCAAGTAGGCCCGAGACTCAAAGAGGGAGGGGGAAGTGACAGGCAGATGCGGGGAATGGCCCCGCCGAGCCTGAGGACACTGCCATGCTCCCTGCAACGATCGCCACCAGCGTCGCGCCTGAAACAATCGCCAAGGTCGGCCGCCTGTTCAATGGATCGGCCCACGACGTCCTGAGCGAGCTGCTCCAGAATGCACGTCGCGCCGGTGCGAGCACTGTCACGATCACCACCGCCGGCAGTCACGACGACCGGCTGATCCACATCGTGGACGATGGCACCGGCATCGCTGATCCGGCCGCGGTCGTGACGCTCGGCCGGTCGGGATGGTCAGATGAAACCACGAAACGCGAGGATCCCGCCGGTATGGGTGTGTTCAGCCTCGCGGGCCGCGACGTCATCATTCGGTCATGGTCACAGCCCGAACGGCAGGGTTGGATGACGCACATTCCTGCAGGCGCATGGGAAAGCAGCCGGCCAATCGTCGTCTCGAATGACCCCATAGCGCGCGGCACCGCGATCACGGTGCGGATACCACCCGAATGGTTAGACGGCCTGGATGACGCCGTCAGGCAAGTCGCACGTCACTACCCGCTGCCGGTGACCTTCAATGGCGAGCGGATCGAACAGGAAGGTTGGCTCGCTGGCGCGATCCTGGTCGAGGAGTGGAACGGGTGCAGGATCGGCGTCTTCCGCGAGGACTCGGCGCGCACCCGCGTTGGCGATCCACGCCTGAATTTCCACGGCGTGACCATTCCGCTTGCGATAATTGGTATCGGCGAGGTCGGCCGCGGCCAGGTCTGGAATGCGCGCGTCGATATCGTCGACTGTCCCGCGATCCAGCTGGTCCTGCCGGCACGCAAGGAAGCCGTGCAGAATGCGGCGCTCGACGAGCTACAGACCGCGGTCACAGCAGCCATCTTCCGCACGATCGCCGCGCAGCCCACGCACCGGCTGGCTTTTGACGAATGGTCGAAAGCACGCTCGATCGGCATCGAGATCGCCGAAGCCGAGCCGTATCTTCTCGGATGGGTCGCGCCTCATGCCGACAGCGGCGAAAATTACCTAAGCGGCACGCGTGTCTCGGACATGTCGATGGTCATTATGCCGGAGATCGACGCTTTAATTGCCCAGCCGGTCGCGCTGGCGATAGCACACCACTCCCCGTTTGGCGGCGCGCTAGTCGGCGAAGAGCCGGCGTTTGCCGGTTATCGTTGGTACGACACACTGGCCCGCGTCGACATGATCGGCTTCGAGGTGATCCAGGACGGTCGTTGTTTTGCGATCGATGCTGAAACCGGTGCTCCGGCCGACGTCGATAACGGCTATGTCGACATGCTGGATCTGATTGCGACGGTGTCCCATGCCGGCGCCTACGTCGATGTTCGATGCGCGGCTCATATCGCGTTTGCGGCGGACCATGATCTCTCGAGCCATATCGACGATATCGCGATCTTTATCCGGCGCGGGACTGAGCTGGCCACCAATGACGTCGTCGATATCGCTAAACGATCGGTGTTCGATCCGGCTGGCGACGGCGACGCTGACAGTTACGATACGCAGCGAGGCCGCTTCATCCGGGACGCAACCGAGCGCGTCGTCGGTATCCTCGAAGGCAGCGACGCCGCGATCGAGATCCGGGTGCGATCGCTGCTGTCTTCCTATCCATGGCTCGTCCCGTCCGACCGGACTGTGACGATCACGATGACGCGCGACGGACTCGCAGTCGTTGTCGCCGAACGCACGCCCGAGGCAGCATAAGATGGATGGCCCGCCTCCAGCGCCCGTCGTCCTCGCCTACGGTGTCGGCGTCGATAGTACCGCCCTTTTGATCGAGAAGGTCGCCCGCGGCGAGAAGATCGACCTCGTGCTGACCGCCGATACCGGCGTCGAGAAGCCGGCAACCTATGCCTATCTTGATGTAATCCGCCCGTGGATGGACGCGCGCGGAATCCACCATGAGATCGTCTCGTACCTGCCCAAGCGGTTCAAACATTGGCCGCCCTATTACGGTCTCTTGGAGATGTGTCTGACGAACGCGACGATGCCGAGCAAATCGTTCGGCGGGTCTAGCTGCAGCCTCAAATACAAGAAGGCGCCGCAGGATGCCTTCCTTGCCAGCTGGAAGCCGGCGATCGACGCGTGGGACAGAGGGCAACGGGTCAAACGGCTAATCGGCTACGATGCTGGCCCGCGTGACACGGCACGCGCGAACCATGCACTGTCGATCGACGATCCACTCTACGAGTGCGAGTATCCCTTGCGGGAATGGGGTTGGGATCGCGAGGCGTGCACCGCAAGGATCGTGGCGGAAGGCCTGCCGGTTCCAGCCAAATCGAGCTGCTGGCTCTGCGTGGCGAACAGGCCACAAGAAATCCGGGACCTACCGCGCTGGTGTCTGCGCCTGATCGTCCTGGTCGAGGCTCGTGCAGCGCCGAGGCTGACGACGGTGGAGGGGCTGTGGCGTAAGAGCACGAAAGCACGGCCGGGCCGGATGACCGACTTCATCCGCAACGAGGGACTGCTGCCCGCGCATGAGGTCGACCGCATCTGGAACACGGCGCCGACCGACTTGATCCGGTTTCAGGACGTCGCCGCTTCGATCCCATTGGGGGAACGCCCAACGATGCGGGACTGGATCGACCGTTTCAACGCAGGCGTCACTGCGATCGAGCGCCCGCTGATCGCCGCCTGATCTAATCAAGGGATACCGACATGATCGCACAGCCTTCGCTGGCGAGCGCCGAGACGCGCCTCGCAGCCATCGCGCGTCTAAACGACCGTTGCCGACAGGGGATCGACCGTACCGCCCGTATCATGGTGACTAGGACCTGCCTCGGCACGTTCGCTTCGGGGGACAGGGCCATGGAGATCGTGGTGCAGGCACGGCTGTTTGCCGCAGTGCGCCGCCACGTATTCGCCGAAGCCGATGTGGCCGAACGCGACCGTGGGAACTTCGACTTCGAGGGCACGACGGTTTACTTCAAGATCGATTATTACGACGCCGCACTCGAATATGGGTCAGAAGATCCCAGTGACGCCAGCAAGACCCGGAGAGTGCTGACGATCATGATCCGTGAGGACCTCTGACATGGTCACCTTGAAGGGTCGCCGTATCGACCTGATGGCGCTGCTGGCGTCGACACCGGTCGATGAGGACTGGGAAGCTGAGAAAGCGGGTTGGCGCTGCTTCGTCATGGGCAACACCACGCCGAGCGGGCGGTCCGGCAGTCATCTGCGCGCAGCATGGCAGCGCGGATACGACGCCGCCTCGCGGAGCCCCGATCCCGTCGGCCTCATGCTGTGAAGCATTCCTAAGATCACCCGGCGTTTTCGGGAGCAGCGTAACGAAAACGGGGCCGGAACCGATAGCAGCGGTCCCGACCCCGTCGATCGAAGAGATCCCCCGTAGAAACGGTGGATAGACAGGCTCAACGCATTCGCGATGATTCCGGTCCACCACCCCCGTTAAACGGTTCGTCCTCAATATTCCATGAACGAGCGATGACGCCCGTTTCATCCGCCATACGGCACATCACCCGAAGGACTTCACCCGAAGGACATCAACCCCGAAGGGACATCAACATGACCGTCATTTCACTCTCGGCCCGTCGCAGCTCGCTCGCGTCTTTCGAGAACGCCTACGCCGTTGCCATTCAGCTTCGCGAGAACACTGGTGTCGACCAGTTCGTGGTCCGCACCGATAATCCCATTCAGCCCTTCCGCGTCTCCCGGTGCCGG
>Ga0308169_10005670_pt1 | contig 11247 bp, 7 predicted proteins | sample PhyBR1_2_FD_202139 | JGI IMG/M metagenome (GOLD analysis project Ga0308169, IMG submission 202139) | Phyllosphere microbial communities from UC Gill Tract Community Farm, Albany, California, United States - DLSLSB.R1 | ecosystem: Host-associated > Plants > Phyllosphere > Unclassified | place... | reverse complement strand
GGTGCTCGACGTGCTGGGCACCTTCTCCCCGGTGGTCAAGCCCAAGAAGGACTCGCTCGACCTGTCCAAGACCTACACCACGACGTTCGTCGACGCGGCCAAGTAGGCGCGCAGCCCACCCGCGGGGGTGCGGCGATAGACGGGGGCGGTCCACCACGGACCGCCCCCGTTCGCGTTACTGACCGGTCTCCCCGATGATCGGTGCGTGCTCTACCGACTGCTGCACGCGATCATCCCGCCGCTGCTCCGTCTGATCTGGCGCCCACGCGTGACCGGGCGCGAGCGGGTCCCTCGTACGGGCGGGGTGCTGATCGCGAGCAACCACCTGAGCTTCGTCGACTCCGTGGTGATCCCGTCCACATCGCCGCGCCCGGTGCGCTTCCTGGCCAAGTCCGACTACTTCACCGGCACCGGCGTCAAGGGCACCCTGATGCGGCTCTGGTTCCAGGGCCTCGGCATGCTGCCCGTCGATCGCGACGACCCGCAGGCCGCGCTCGACTCGCTCGACACGGCGCTGGAGGTGCTGCGCCGCGGGGAGGCGTTCGGGATCTACCCCGAGGGCACCCGCTCGCGCGACGGCCGGCTCTACCGCGGCCGTACGGGAGTCGCGCACCTCGCGCTGACCGCCGGGGTTCCCGTGGTCCCCGTCGGGCTCAAGGGCACCGAGAACCTGCAGCCGGTCGGCTCCAACCTGCCGCGGCTGGTGCGGGTCGAGGTGGCCTTCGGTGAGCCCATCCAGGTCGCCGGACGCTTCGACGGGATGGCGCTGGGCAAGGCCCGCCGGCTGCTCACCGACGAGATCATGACCGCCATCCAGCAGCTGTCGGGGCAGGTGGAGGCCGGCGTCTACAACGAGCGGGCCGCCGACGCCTGAGGCAGGCTCTTGAGAAGGGCCCGCCGCAGGCGCACCATAGAAGTGACGCCCGTCACGAACGAGGTGAGGTCCATGGGCACGACCGACTGCTTGAGGGAATCCGTCCAGCACACCTACGACGACCTGCACGGCCGACTCGACGCCGCCTGCGAGATCCACGGCAGCGCGTCGCACTCCCGCCGCGGAAGCCCGCCCATCGACATGCTCTGCGCGTGTGTCGCCCAGCACCTGCACGCCGTCGACGAGGTCCTGCTGCCCTGCCTGCCGATGCACCGTGACACCCGGGGCTTCCGGGCCGCGCAGCACGAGGTCGAGATCGTGCTGGCCCATGTGAAGGCGCACGAGTTCGGCTCCACGTACGAGCACGACGTCTCCTGGCCGGCCATGTGGAGCGACGTCCGCGCCGCGATGGCCGCACTGCAGCGCGAGGAGGAGGCGATGGTCGCTCGGCTGGGGGAGATGCTCGACGACGGCGAGCTGGCGAAGATGACCGATGAGCTGGCCCGTCGCGAGCCCCATGAGCCGACCCGACCGCATCCGTACCTGCCGCACACCGGGTCGGCCGGCCAGGCCATGAGGCGCGTGATGCGGGTGGTCGACGGCTTCTGGGACGAGGCCGACGGCCGCTACGTTCCCGTCGCGCCGCGGCCGCCACGCAAGGCTCCGGGCCGGCTCAAGCAGTACCTCATGGGCAATCCGCGCTTCGACGACGAGGACTGACGCGAGCGCTGGCCGGGGGTCCCGCGCCGAGACTGTCGGTGGGGTCTGATTCAGTGGTCCCGTGACGACGACGTACCGCCTCGAGCGACCAGCGGGACCCGCCGCTGTGCCCCTGCTCGACGAGCACCAGCGGCGCGTCGTCGACCATCCCGGCGGCCCGCTCCTGGTGCTGGCCGGCCCGGGCACGGGCAAGACCACGACCCTCGTCGAGGCCGTCGTCGACCGGATCGAGCAGCGCGGCGCCCGCCCCGACGAGGTGCTGGCGCTGACCTTCTCCCGCAAGGCGGCCGACGAGCTGCGCGACCGCATCACCGCGCGGCTCGGTCAGACCATGAGCGGCACGCCCTGCTCGACCTTCCACTCCTTCGCCTACGGCCTGATCCGCGCCTACGCCCCGCAGGATCTCTACGAGGCGCCGCTGCGTCTGCTCAGCGCACCGGAGGCCGACGTCGTGCTCCGTGAGCTGCTCAGCGACCACCCGGAGTCGGTGCGCTGGCCCGAGGGGCTGCGCCACGCCCTCGGCACGCGCGGTTTCGCGCGCGAGGTGCAGGCGGTGCTCTCGCGGGCCCGTGAGAAGGGGCTCGAGGGCGAGGAGCTGCGGCTGCTCGGCGAGCGCGAGGGCATCCCCGAGTTCGCCGCCGCGGGGCTCTTCCTCGACGCCTACCTCACCAACCTCGACAGCCAGGGCGCGACCGACTACGCCGACCTGATCCGGCGCGCCACCATCGAGGCCGAGTACCACCGCGATGAGCTGCGCGCCCGCTACCGGCACGTCTTCGTGGACGAGTACCAGGACACCGATCCGGGCCAGGTCGCGCTGCTGCGGGCCCTGGCCGGAGACGGGCGTGACCTGGTCGTGGTCGGCGATCCTCACCAGTCCATCTACGGCTTCCGCGGCGCGGAGGTGCGCGGGATCCTCGAGTTCCCCACCGAGTTCCCGCAGGCCGACGGTGCCCCGGCGCCGGTGGTGGCGCTGCGCACCACGCGCCGGTTCGGTCCCCGTGTGCTGACCGCCGCGCAGCGCGTCGCCGGCCGGATCGGCCTGCCCGGCACCATCGACGAGGCCGCCCGCGAGGCCTTCCTCGCCCCGCGCGCGGAGGGTCCCGCCGGCAAGGTCCAGGTGATGACGTTCGACAGCGAGCGCGCCGAGGCCGAGCACCTCGCCGATCTGTTGCGCCGCGCCCATCTCGAGGACGGCATCGGCTGGGACGAGATGGCCGTCCTGGTCCGCTCCGGACGCAGCACCATCCCGCCCCTGCGCCGCGCCCTGGGCGCGCTCGGGGTCCCGGTGGAGGTCGCCGGCGACGAGGTGCCGCTGGTCCGCGACCCGGCCGTCGAGCCGCTGCTCGCGGCCTTGCGCGCAGCGCTCAACCTCACCAACGACGATCCGCTGCATGCCGACTACGTCGACCACGCGCAGGTCGAGAGCCTGCTCACCGGTCCGCTCGGCGGCCTCACCGCCCCGGACGTGCGCCGCCTGGCCCGGGCGCTGCGGGCCACCGAGAAGCTGCGAGCGTCAGCCGAGGAACGGCCGGTGCGGTCCTCGCGCGAGCTGCTGCGTGCTGCGCTCGTCGACCCCGGCTTCCTGGCCGCCGTGCCGGCAGGCACCGACGTGTCGCGTGCCCGGGAGGCGGTCGCTCTGCTGCACCGGGTCGCCGCGCTGGAGTCCGACGGCGCCAGCCCCGAGGAGCTGCTGTGGGAGCTGTGGTCGTCGACCCGCTGGCCGGCCCGATTGCAGCGCTCGGTCGAGCTCGGCGGCGCGGCCGCGCGCCGTGCCCATCGCGATCTCGATGCCGTGCTCGCGCTCTTCGAGACCGCCGCCCGGCTCGAGGCACAGCGGGACCACGCCGGCGCCCGGGCGTTCCTGGAGTTGCTGGGCGCCCAGCAGATCCCCGCTGACACCCTCGCCGATCGAGGTGCTCGCGGCGCCGCGGTACGGCTCCTGACCGCACACCGCTCCAAGGGGCTGGAGTGGCGCCTGGTCGTCATCGCCCACGTCCAGGCCGAGGCCTGGCCCGACCTGCGCCGGCGCAGCAGCCTCCTCCAACCCGATCGGATCGGCGAGCACGGCCTCACCCCGCCGCTGACCGCGCGCGAGCTGCTCGCCGAGGAGCGGCGGCTGTTCTACGTCGCCTGCACCCGGGCCCGCGAGCGCCTCATCGTCACCGCCGTGCACTCCGACGACGACGAGGGTGAGCAGCCCAGCCGGTTCCTCGACGAGCTCGGCGTCGCCATCGAGCGGACCCTCGGACGCCCTCGCCGGCCGCTGTCCCTCGGTGGCCTGGTCGCCGAGCTGCGGCGGGTGGCCTCCGATCCCGAGACCGAGGAGCCGCTGCGGCAGGCCGCCGCCCGCCGGTTGGCCCGGCTCGCGGCCGAGACCCGCGGCGAGCGTCCGCTGGTGCCGGCCGCAGACCCCTCGACCTGGTGGGGGACCCGGGCGGCCTCCCGCGCCGTCTCACCGCTGCGTGACCCGGGTCGGCCGGTGCCGATCTCGCCGAGCGTGCTCGACGGACTCCTGCAGTGCCCGGCCCAGTGGTTCCTCTCCCGGGAGGCCGGAGGCGTCGCGGCGTCCCACCAGGCCGCCAACGTGGGCGAGATCGTGCACGCGCTCGCCCAGCGCGTCGCGACCGGGGACCTCCCGCCCGACGTGGAGGTCCTGATGGAGCACGTCGACGCCGTGTGGAGCCGGCTCAGCTTCCGGGTGCAATGGGCGGCCGAGCGGGAGCGCACGCGCATCCGCTCGGCGCTCGAGCGCTACGTCTCCTGGCATGCCGGCAACCCGCGTCGGTTCGTGGACGTCGAGGTGCCCTTCAGTGCCGACGTCGTGCTGGACGACGGAGAGACCGTGACGCTCACCGGCCGGGCCGACCGGCTCGAGCTCGACCACGACGGCCGCGTCGTCGTCGTCGATCTGAAGACCGGCAAGAACCCGCCCAGCGACAAGTCGGTCGAGTCGAACGCCCAGCTCGCCGTCTACCAGCTCGCCATCGACAGCGGCGCCACCGCCGAGCTCGTGCCCGGTGCCGGTAGCGGCGGCGGTGAGCTGGTCCAGCTCGGCATGCCCGACCCCGCCCTGCCGGTGAAGGTGCAGCGCCAGGAGGCGCACCACGACGCCAGCCCCGTTCGCCTCGAGCTGCGCAGCCACCTCTCGGTCGCGGCCAAGCGCCTGCGCTCCGAGCAGCTCCCGGCCATCGGGGGCGAGCACTGCAAGCGGTGCGACTACATCAGCCTCTGCCCGATCAAGGGCGCCGGGGCGGTGACCGCATGACCAGCACGACCCGTCAGATCCGAACGCCCGCGGATCTGCAGGCGGTGATGGGGGAGGCGCATCCTGCCTCACCGGAGCAATGGGCGGCCATCACCGCTCCGCTGGAGCCGGTCGTCGTCATCGCCGGTGCCGGCTCGGGCAAGACCACCCTGATGGCCGCGCGCGTCGTCTACCTGGTCGTCACGGGCCAGGTCCGCCCCGATGAGGTCCTCGGCCTGACCTTCACGACCAAGGCGACCGCCCAGTTGCGTGCCAAGATCCGCCAGGCGCTCGACAACGCCGGAGTGCTCATCGACGAGGGTGAGGACGGCGAGCTCATGGAGCCGACCGTGTCCACCTACAACGCTTACGCGGCGGGTCTGCTCAACGATCACGGCCTGCGGATCGGGCATGAGCCCGACACCCGCGTCATCACCGATGCGGCCCGCTACCAGCTCGGTGCCCGCGCCATCGACCGGCACACCGGCGAGGTCCGGCTGCTCTCCGACCACCCGCCGACCGTCATCCAATGGCTGCTCGCTCTCGACAGCTCGCTCAACGAGCACCTCCGCGAGCCGGGCGACGTCCGTAAGCATGACGCCGAGGTGCGTGCCGGCTTCGAGCGCGCCCTCGCCGAGGAGGAGGCGGGCAAGGCTCGCAAGACCTGGCTCGAGCCGGTCGCCAAGGCGCTCGACGCGATCGACCGACGCGAGGAGCTGCTCCAGCTCGTCGAGACCTATCGCCGGGTGAAGTCCGACCTGAGACTGATGGACTTCTCCGATCAGATCGCGCTCGCCGCCCGGCTGGCCGCCGAGCAGCCGGAGGTCGGGGAGGCGGAGCGAGCCCGGTTCAAGGTGGTCATGCTCGACGAGTACCAAGACACCTCCACCGCTCAGGCGATCATGCTGTCGCGCCTGTTCGGCGGCGGGCACGCGGTGATGGCGGTCGGCGATCCAAACCAGGCGATCTACGGCTGGCGCGGCGCCTCGGTCTCCAACATCCTCGGCTTCGCCCAGACCTTCCCGCGCCGCGACGGTGGCCCCGTCGCGCTCTACCACCTCACCGTCAACCGGCGCTCGGGCAGCGAGATCCTCGCCGTCGCCAACCGACTCGCCCAGCCCCTCTACGACGCGACGCCCGGCGTCCTGCCGCTGGTGGCCGATCCGCGCAAGGGCGACGGGCGGGTGACGGCCCGGGTGTTCGAACGCCAGGACGACGAGCTGGCCTGGCTGGCCGACGAGCTGAAGATCGCCCATGCCGCCCTCGACGGTGAGGCGCCGTGGGCGCGGTTGGCGGTCCTGACCCGCGACAACGCCTCGGCCGAGCGCGTCTTCGACGTACTGACCTCGGCCGAGATCCCCGTCGAGATCGTCGGCCTCGCCGGGTTGTTGCGGCTGCCCGAGGTCGCCGAGATCGTCGCCGTGCTGCATTTGCTGCACGACGTCACCGCCAATGCCGCCCTCCTCACCCTGCTCAACGGGCCGCGCTGGGCGATCGGCCCTCGCGACCAGAAGCTCCTCGCCGCCCGCGCCCAAGAGCTGGCGGGCGGCCGTCGCAACGCGGAGGCCGGCTCGATCGACGAGGCGATGGTGGCGATCGCCGACGGCGTCGACCCCGCTGAGCTGCCGGCCCTCGACGACGCCCTCGCCGACCACGGCGACCCCGAGGACTGGCCCTATTCCGCCGAGGCGCGCGAGCGCTTCGGCCTGCTCGCTGCCGAGCTGCGGATGCTGCGCTCCCACGCGGGCGATCCGCTGCTCGACGTGGTGCGCCGCGTCATCGACACCATCGGCACCGACGTCGAGCTCGCCTCGGCGACCGGCCCCGCTGCGGCTACCCGACGCGACAACGTGGACCTCTTCGTCAAGGCCGTGGCCGACTTCCAGGCGATCGACGGCGATGTGTCGATGGCCGCGCTGCTGTCCTACCTCACGGCCGAGGAGGAGGAGGGGAGCGGCCTCGAGCTGGCCACCCCCTCGGCCGCCGACTCGGTCAAGCTCCTCACCGTTCACCGCTCCAAGGGACTGGAGTGGGCCGAGGTGTTCGTGGTCGGCGTGGGCGAGACGGTCTTCCCCTCCAACCGCACCCGGCCGAGCTGGATCACCACGCCAGCCGTGCTGCCCTCGCGCCTGCGGCGCGATGCCCACGACCTGCCCCACCTCGATGGCTTCGACAAGCCCGCGATCGACGCCTACAAGCTCGCGGTCAAGGCACACGAGGCGAGCGAGGAGTTGCGTCTCGGCTACGTCGCCTTCACCCGCGCCGAGGACCGGCTCTCGGTGACGAGCTACCTGTGGACTCCGCGCAAGACGCCCTTCGGGCCCTCGGCCTACCAGGAGAGCGTCCGCGCGCACCTCGAGGAGCGCGGACAGGAGGTGGTCTGGCTGACCAAGCCGGACCCCAAGCAGGTCCCGAACCCGTATCTCGCCGTCGACCCGTCGCGGCCCTGGCCACCCTCCGGCCCCGCCGCCGAGGCGCAGCGCCGGATGGCTGCCGCCGCCCTGGTCGCCGCGGTGGACCCGTACGCCCTCGACGACGGCCTCGACATGCTCCAGACCGCGCGCGTGAGCGAGTGGGACGAGGAGATCGACCGCCTTCTCGCCGAGGCCCGCGCCGAGAGCGCCGACAGCGTCCTGGTGCGCCGTCCCGACAGCCTTTCGGCCACAGCGCTGGCCCGGCTGCGCGACGAGCCCGAGGAGTTCGCCCGCGAGCTGGCCCGGCCGATGCCACGTCAGCCCTCGGCCGCGGCCCGCTTCGGCACTCGGTTCCACGCGTGGGTCGAGGCGCGCTTCGGCCAGCAGGACCTGTTCGACGTCGACGAGCTGCCCGGTCGCGGTGACGTCGGAATCGAGGACGACGCAGATCTCAAGGAGGTCATCGCGGCCTTCGAGTCCGGGCCTTTCGCGACCCGGGTTCCGTATCAGGTGGAGGCACCGTTCTCCCTGGTGCTTGCCGGTCAGGTGGTGCGGGGCCGCATCGACGCGGTGTACGCCGACTCCGAGTCGGGCGTCGGCGAGCGCTATCTGCTCGTGGACTGGAAGACGAGTCAGCGGGCGAGCGCGGACGCGCTCCAGCTGGCCATCTATCGGGTGGCCTGGGCCGAGCTGACGGGCGTGCCGCTGGACCACGTGCGAGCGGCGTTCTTCTACGTCCGCACCGGTCAGCTGGTCGAGCCTGCGGATCTCCCGGACCGAGAGTCGCTGGAGAGCATGATCACGACGTGACCACTGAGCGAGCTCGAGCCGCGGGACGAGGACAGCGGGCGCAGCGCTAACGTGCAGGCGTGACCTACCTGCACGAGCGGCTCAGCAGCGGACGTTACGACCGGGCGGCCGCCCACCGGGGCGACGCCGCCTGGATCGACGAGCACTGGGGCGACCCGACGTCGCGCGTGATGGTGCTCGCCGGCACCCGGATCCGGCCCGTCGACGGCGCCGTCGGGTGGATCTCGCCGGCCGACGCCCCCGCTGGGGCCCGGATGATGCTCGGCGTGCGCGACGGCATCGCCCATTTCGCGGTCGTCACGGCCGAGGAGGCGGCCACGGACGACCACCTGCCGCTGCGATCCCTGCTGCTCACGCTCAGCGAGGACGACGCCCCCCTGGTGCTGCACGCGGTCGGGCTGGCCGAGTGGATGCGCGCGACCAGGTTCTGCGCCCGTTGTGGGCTTCCGCTCGACCCCGCCAAGGAGGGCCACGAGCTTGTCTGCGGTCGTGGACACACCACCTTCCCGCGTACCGATCCGGCAGTGATCATGCTGATCACCCACGGTGAGCCGGACACGGACGACGAGCGCTGCCTGCTCGGCCGGCAGAAGGCCTGGCCGGCCGGACGGTTCAGCACCTTGGCGGGCTTCTGCGAGCCGGGGGAGTCGCTCGAGGGCGCGGTGCGGCGCGAGGTCTTCGAGGAGACCGGGGTGGTCGTGGACGAGGTCGCCTACTTCGGCAACCAGCCCTGGCCGCTGCCCGCCAGCCTCATGCTCGGGTTCACCGGTCGGGCCACCACGACCGACATCCACTGCGACGAGGACGAGATCGAGGACGCCCGCTGGTTCACCCGCGCCGAGCTGCGCGCCGGCGCCCACACCAGCGATCTGGTCCTGCCGGGCGGCGTCTCCATCAGCCGCTCGCTCATCGAGTCCTGGCTCGGGGAGTCCCTGCCCGGCTCCTGGTGAGCTGCGGCTCAGGCCAGCGACGCGAGCTTCTCCTTGACCGCCATCAGCGACGGGTTCGTCGCCGAGGTGCCATCGGCGAAGACGAGGGTCGGGACCGTCTGGTTGCCGTTGTTGACCGACTCGACGATCTGGGCGGCCTCGGGGACCTGCTCGATGTCCACGATCTCGTACGTGATGCCCTCACGGTCCAACTGGCCCTTCAGGCGCTGGCAGTATCCACACCACGGGGTCGTGTACATCGTGAACGTCTCGGCAGCCATCAGGCGGTTCTCGCTTCCAGGTCGGGGATCACGCTTCTCCCACAACCTATCCGCCGTTCACCTTGTTCCCCCCGACCGGCGGGTCGATTGACCGTACGATCCTGCCAGGCACAGCGACGGATCGAGACGGATGAGGGACACCATGCACCACCGCGCGGTCCGGGCACGCGGCATCGGCAAGGCGTACGGCGAGGTGGTCGCTCTCGACCGGGTCGATCTCGACATCGCCGCGGGGACCGTGCATGGGCTGGTCGGCCCCAACGGCGCCGGCAAGACCACGCTGCTCGGCATGCTCCTCGGACTCTCCTCGGCAGACCGCGGCGAGCTCGAGATCCTGGGCTGCCCGATCCGCCATGATCTCGCGGTCCCCGACGGGGTCGCCGGCTTCGTCGACGGGCCGGGCCTCTACCCGGCTCTCACCGCCCGCAACAACCTGCGCGCCGTCACCGACCTGCGTGGCTACGCCCCCTCTGGCGTCGAGGAGGCACTCGCCCGCGTCGGTCTGAGCGACGTCGCCGACGACCCCGTGCGCGGCTTCTCCTTGGGCATGCGCCAGCGCCTGGGCCTCGCCGTCGCCCTGCTCGGCGACCCCCGCCTGCTCGTCCTCGACGAGCCCTCCAACGGGCTCGACCCGGCGGGCAAGCGGCAGGTCCATCGTACGATCGCCGACCTCGCCGCCCAGGGCACCGCGGTCATCCTCTCCAGCCATCGGATGGATGACGTCGCCGCGCTGTGCAGCGAGGTCACCCTGCTCTCCACCGGCCGGGTGGTGTTCTCCGGTCCGCTGGGCAAGCTCGCCGCCGAGAGCGGTGACCTCGACTTCCGGCTGGTCACCTCCGACCCCGCTCGCGCCCGCGAGATCTCCGTCGCGGCCACCGGCATCACTCTGCTCGCCGGCGTCGCGGACGACGGCGCCCTCGTCGTGCGCGGCGCCGTGTCCGCGATGGACCGGCTCGGCGCCGATCTCGTCCACGCCGGCGTCGCGCTGCGTGAGCTCGCCCCCGTCACCACGCCGTTGGAGGCCGCCTTCCTCGCCCTCACCGGCGACACCGCTACCGACGAGAACGCCCGATGAGCGCACCCGCCCCGGTACGGCCGACCCCGGCCGCTGCCGCGCCGCTGCCGGCGTCCTTCGCCCGCACGCTCCGCTTCGAGCTCGTCAAGCTCATCGCGCAGTGGCGCATCCGGGCGATCCTGCTGTGCTGCGTCCTCGCGCCCGGGCTCTTCGTCGCAGCAGTGGGCCGGCAGAGCTCGCTGCCCGCGGACACGGTCTTCGGCCGCTGGATGGCGCTGAGCGGCTGGGCGGGACCCCTGGTCGTCCTCGCCTTCGCCGGGGTCTGGGCGCTGCCGCTGCTCACCTCGCTGGTCGCGGGCGACGTCTTCGCGATCGAGGACCGGCTCGGCACCTGGCGCCACCTCGTCGTCACCGTCCGCTCGCCGCGGCGGATCTTCGCGGCCAAGGCGATCGCGAGCCTGCTCGTCGTCGTCGCCCTGATGGCTGCGATCGCGCTGTCGGCGACGCTGGGCGGCCTGCTCGGCGCCGGCAACCATCCGCTCGTCGGTCTCGACGGCCGCGTGTTCGGTACGGGCGAGGTCGCGGGCCGGGCCCTCCTGGCGTGGGCCGTGGTGATCGTGCCAACGCTCGTCTACGCCGCGATCGGCCTGCTCGGCTCGGTGTCGATGGGCCGCTCGCCGATCGGCCTGCTGCTACCGGCCCTGTTCGCGCTGCTGGTGCAGGTGGTGCAGATGCTGCCGCTGCCGGCCGTCGTCCGGCTGGCCCTGCCGAGCAACACCTTCCTCGCGTGGCGAGGGCTGTTCACCACACCGACCCAGACGGGGCCGATCGTGGTCGGCCTGCTGGTCAGCCTCACCTGGCTGGTGGTGGCGACCGCGCTCGCCTACCGGCTCTTCGTGCGCCGCGACTTCACCGACCTCACCAACGACGGATCCGTGCGGCGGATCGCCGTCGGCG
>Ga0308169_10005668_pt1 | contig 11253 bp, 13 predicted proteins | sample PhyBR1_2_FD_202139 | JGI IMG/M metagenome (GOLD analysis project Ga0308169, IMG submission 202139) | Phyllosphere microbial communities from UC Gill Tract Community Farm, Albany, California, United States - DLSLSB.R1 | ecosystem: Host-associated > Plants > Phyllosphere > Unclassified | place... | reverse complement strand
GAGTCGGTCGCCGAGCCTTGCACTGTGTCGGTGTCTTCGTCAGCTCTGTCTGGGGCACTACGAGGAGGGGAAGGAGGACGCACAGCCCTTGTGGTGCCGGCCCTCGTTGCGGTAGCGCAGGTTCTGGAGGGTCGAGCCGTAGGTCGCGCCGCGGTCCCACAGCGACATGCGCAGGACGGCGAGTCGAAGGAGCGCGAGGAACTCGGGCTCGAAGCTGCGTGCGCCTGCGGGCTGTAGAGCGACAGAGTCAGCCGATCGGCCGGGATCCGGTGGGGGAGGAGGAGGAGGAGGGCGAGGGGGAGAGAGGGGGGACGCACCCGCACGCCGTCGAGGGCAGCCTTGACCGGTGCATGGAGGATGCTCTCGAGCTCGCCGTCGAGCAGGCTGGCGTCGAGCTGGGCGACGCGCGAAATGCGCAGGGCGGGCGACGGCACTTTGGCGAGTGCTGCGCGCAGGGCGGGCACGCGCGCGGTCGAGGCTGGTGGTGGGTGCCAGAAGCGGTCGAGATCCGCTGTGCGAGCGCTCGAAGGGCCAGCTTGCGGCGAAGGCGACGCCATGATGAGGAGGAGGAGAGCGAGGCCGGCTCGGCTCTCGCTGCCGGACGGCGTGTCTCTCTCTTGCTCTCGCTCGCTTGCTCGTGGTGCAAAACAGCTTCGACATGCAGGCCCGCCGTGACTAGATCGTGATAGGATGGAGGAGGGGCAGAACGAGGGAAATTGCAAAAGGGGCGACGACGAGGAAGGGGGGAAGAGCAAGCGCGGCTCGGCTGCTTTACGCCGTCGACGTGGCCGGGCCCGACTCGGTAGTCGCAGCGTGCGCGTCCTCCTCGACCGGGGTCTGCGAGCGCGGGCAGGAGCAAGAGTCAGTCAAACGAGCGAGGGGAGCTCGAGCAAGAGAGAGGGACGCACCTCGGTAGTCGGCTCCTTGACCTCCTCGCCCTGCACAACCTCGGTCTTCTCGGGCGGGGGCGCGACGCCCTCGTCCTTGTACACGGGCGGCACGTCGTCCTGCGCGTCGGTCGACGGCGCCGCCTCCTTGCCCTTGGCGACCGGCTCACCCGTCGCCGTCTGCTCGGTCGCGTCGCCCGCGACCGGTGCGTCCGACGCAACGACCTCGGGCGCGGCGGTCGACGAGCCGAGGAGCGTCTTGTTCGTGTCCTGCGCCTTGACGAACGCCTCCTTGAACAGGTTGGCGTCTGCGGGCGGGCGGGCGGGCGGGCCAGTCAGCCTCGAGCGGCGCGCGCGCAGTCCTGAGGAAGAGGGAGGGAGAAGGACGCACTCTCCGAGTTGGCAAAGCGGATGGCGAGGGTCTCGGCCGAGGGCTCGCCGTCAGAGACGTCGGCCGCGACGTTGTAGACCCACGACCGGTCCGAGCCGATGTTGGGCGAGAGGGCCATCTCGGGCGTGACTGCGCGCGCACGGTCGGCCATCAGCACAAGCTTGGGTCGCAGAGAGAGGTGAAGAGGCGGACGCACTGTAGTGGTTGGCGCAGACCTTGAGGGTCTTGTCGCGGCGCATGACGAGGCGGACCTTCTTGGACTGCTTGTGCTGGAGGAGGCGGACGTCGCCCGTGCCGCGCTCCTTCCACTCGGCCGACTCGGCGATGAAGCGGAAGAGCTTGGCGCGCCTGCGGGGCAAGGGGGAGTGGCGTCAGCTCGTGGAGGAGGGAAGGTGGAGACGAGGAGAGGAGAGGTGGAGGGGAGGAGGAAGAGGTGGAGCGGACGCACATCTTGAAGAGGGCCTCCTCGTCCTCCTCGTGCGTCTTGACCTCGACAGCCTGGTCGAGCTTGATGACGGGCTCAAAGTGGGCCGACGACTCCTCGACCTGGGCGGTGGTGGTGGGCTCCTCAGCGGACATGATGGTGGTGATTGCTGCACAGGGGACGGGGGAGGGCGGGAGGAGCTCGAGTCAGTTGCTGCAGGTCTTCAGAGCAGTCTGAGCTTATGGATGGCGCACCTGGTGGGGTGTGGGTGCGTGAGAGGGAGCAGAGGGGAGGAGCTTCCACCGCGCGACGACGACAACGACGACACGGCCTCGCTCCGCCCTCCTGCACCCGCTCGCTCTGCCTGGGCTGCCTCGCTCTCATCTTGCACTTGCTCGCGGGGCTCTGCATGGCGGCCTAGCCCGAGCACATGCTGCCCGCCCCGACTCGCGCCCCTCCTCGTCCTCCTCGAGTCGCGCCAGCAGCTCCTGGCTCGGCACAGCTCCGAGGGTCGGCCCGACTAGGTCTGGACCGACCTGCAGACGTCTAGTGCACCCTGCGGTGGATGTGCGGCCTGATCTGCCAGTGATTGGGGACCTCGCCGCACGACCACCGGCGGTCGCCAAGGTCCTCAGCTCGGCACACGGCCACCAGCTGGCTCCACATCCCGCTCGCTTGAGCGTCCTCGTCCGCCACGACATGCTGCCTCCGCAACCCACCCTCTCGCCAACCATGAACTCGCCCAGCGTCTCGCCCTTGAGCCTCCCGGGCTCTCCTCCTTCGCCAACCCTCTCGCACCTCTCGCTCGACGACGGCGCCTCTCTGTGGGCGCACGACGGCGACAGCGACGACGCGGCGTCGACGGCCAACACGGCCGACTCGTGCACCTCGGCATCGTGCTGCCCGCCGCCAACCGCCGACGACGACCTCAAGCCCGTCCCCTCCTTGACCACCAGCACCGCCGACCCGTCCGCCGCGACCGCGCCCTCCCACCCCATCAGCATCCCCGAGTCGTCCTTCTCGCCCCTCGTCATCGTCGGCGCCGGCCCGCACGCGCTCGCGCTCGCCGCGCGCCTCTCCGAGCCGCGCCCCGCCGCGCTCTACTCGGACCTCGAGCACGCGCGCCTCGCGTGGCTGCAGCGCGAGGACCGCGGGCGGGAGCGGCGGGACCCGGCGGCGCGGCGGAAGAGCGTCAAGGGGCACTGGCCGGCGAGGAAGCTCGTCGAGCCGCAGACGGCGACGCTCGCCGGCGCAGGGCCGGCGCTCGAACCCGCTCCTCCTGCGCCGCACGCCGCCTCGCCGCCGAGTCCGGCGATCCAGGTCCTCGACAGCTCGTCGTCGACGTGGCTCGGGCGGTGGGACAGCTTCTTCTCGGGCCTCGCGATCGAGCACCTGCGCTCGCCGATGCTGTTCCACCCGGCGCCGGCCGACGCCAACGCGCTCGTCGCGTATGCGCAGCGCGAGGGGCGCGAGGACGAGCTCGTGCCGATCAAGGGCGTAGTCGGCGCCGAGCTCAGCAAGCACCAGCGCAAGAAGCGGTCCGTGTATTTTCCTCTCTCCCTCTCTCGCTCTCGCTCTCGACAGGGATCCTCGTTGCGGACCTTGTACTGATGCTGCCCTCTCTCTCTCCCTCTCGTGCAGCCCGCATCGCGTCGGCCGAGCGCCCATGATCAACGAGCGCGAGCGCGAGGACTACCACCGCCCCTCGTCGTCCCTCTTCCGCTCCTTCATCCAGTCCGACCTCGTCGACCGCTACGCCCTCGCGCCGACCTCGCCCTTGCCGCCGCTCATCACGCACACGACCGTCACGTCCGTCTCGCACGAGGTCGTCCACGTCCCCGGGCGCGAGCCCGAGCAGGGCTTCGTCGTGCGGTCGACGAGGCCCGACGGCACGGACGAGGTCCGCGGCGCGCGCGCCGTCGTGCTCGCCATCGGGCCGAGCTGCGCGCCGAGCGTGCCGCGCGTCATCCGCGAGGCGGCCGCTGCGGCGTGCGGGGCGCAGGAGTCGGCGAGCGAGGGTCCGGGCGCAGGGCCGTGGAGCAAGGCGGACGTGTGCGGCGAGGGCTGGTGCCACTCGACGGCGTTTGCGATACCCGGGTGCGGCCCGATGGATGGCCCGCTCGGGGAGCGGGTGCGGCAGGGCAAGCCGGCGCGCGTCGTCGTCCTCGGTGGAGGGTGCGTCCGACCTTCTCAAACTCGACTCGCCCGCAGAACGAGCAAGCTAGCTGACTCTCGGCCTCGCTCGCTCGCAGGCTCACGTCGGCGCAGATTGTCGACTCGCTCATCGAGGCCGGCGTGCCGCACGTCACGCTCCTCAGCCGCTCGCACATCAAGGTCAGCGCCTTCGACTTTCCTTTGTCCTGGGTCAGCAAGTGCGTGCCTCTTCCTCCTCGACTCGCCAACGACCCGTCGTGACTCGCCGGCCATCCCTGCAGGTACGCCAACCTCGAAAAGATGGCTTTCTTCGGCGAGACGGACCCGCACGCCCGGCACGACATGATCCGCGAGGCGCGCAACGGCGGCTCGGTCAACGCGCACTTCTACGGCGTCCTCAAGCGGCACGTCAAGAGCGGGCGGCTCGACCTGCGCACGCTCACCGAGGTCGAGAGCGCGCACGTCGACGCCGACGCCGAGGGCGCCGCCGCCAAGTGGACGCTGCGCGTGCGCACGCGCATCGACGACAAGGCGCAGCTCGCGCTCCCCGGCGCGCCGAGCTCGACGCTCGACACGCTCGCCGACGTCGACTACATCGTGTGCGCGACGGGGAGCGCGCTCGACCTCGCCAATGTCGAGTGCGTGCGGCCGCTCCTCGACAGCCACCCGGTCGAGCTCGTCAAGGGCTTGCCGCGGCTCACGAGCGACCTGCAGTGGCGCGAGGACGTGCCGTTCTTTGTCGCTGGGGCGTATGCGATGCTCGAGGTGCGCTCTGTCTCTCTCTCTCTTTTTCCGGCGCTCGGGCCTCTCGAGCTCTCGAGCGGCTTTCAAGCTCACAGACTGACGCTCTCCTTCCCTCTCGTCGCTCTCACCCTCCTCCATCTCGTTTTACTACGCCACGCAGCTCGGTCCCGACGCCCTCAACCTCTCCGGCACGCGCCCCGGCGCCGAGCGCATCGCGCACCGCCTCGGCGCCCTCGGCATCTTTGACGACGTGCCCGGCGGCGGCGTGCGAGCCGTCCCGCGCTCGCGCTTGGCGGGAGGGGCAGAAGGAACGAGGACGAGGCTCGAGAGGAAGGAGCACCGGAGCGGCGGCGAGGGGAACTTCTTCGACGGGCTCGAGGTCGAGTAGATGCGCGGGGTGTGGAAGACGAACGACGTTGCAGTGCGAGGTATACGAGGGGGTACGAAAGGGTCTGTGCTGCTGCGGGCGAGAGCGAGACGTGAGCGCGCCGCTGCGCCGAGCGAGAGAGCGAGAGGAGAACTCGCGAGAGGTGGGCGAGGTCGCTCAGCGGCGGTACTTGGCCATCTCGCAGCCCTTGTTCTCGTAGCTGCGCGCACGAGGTCGAGTCAGGGCGTGCTCGTGCAGCGCGAAAGATGGAGAGAACGAGACGCACCCGCACTTGACGTAGAAAGCTGCGAGCGGGAGGGAGGAGAGTCAGCTCTGCGGGCGGGTGAGCAGAAGTTGAACGCACCCTCGTTCTTCCGGTCGCAGTCGAGAATCGTCTGTGAGGAAGGAGAGCGTCAGCTCAGAGGCACAGGGCCGAGGAAGAGGCGGTGAGCGCACCTTGTACGCGCCGCACTGCTCGCTCATGGCGGTGAGGACCTCGAGGAGCTTGAGGCCGAGCTTCTTGCCCTGCATCTTGGGGTCGACGACGACGTCCTCGATGTGGCCGACGGTGCCGGCTGTGCGGAGGAACTTGCGCTCGAGGAAGACGGTGGCCTGGCCGACGAGCGAGTCGGTGTCGTCGTCGACGATGACGACGGGGAGGTAGGTGAGCTGGGCCTGGTTGACGCGCTCGAGGTCGGCGTAGCGGGCGGCCCAGGTGGATTGACCGACGTCGGGGGCCGAGGTGAGGTGGGCGAGGAGCGAGAGGTGGCCGCGAGCGTAGTCGGACGAGGCGAGCGGGCGGAGGGTGAGGCCCGGGGGGAGGGACGCGCGCAGGTCGGCGGGGATGAAGGAGAGGTCGAACAGGAACTCGATGCTCGGTGCAGGCATGGCTCTGGGTGCGTCGTCGCTGGTGTGGACGGAGCACAGGGAGCGAGGTGGGGTCGACTCGCTCCTCGCTCAACACCCGCACCCCGCTCGCACTGCTGAGCAGCAGCCATGACCTCGCCAGACACCACAAGCACCTTCTCCATCTTCACCTCGACCAGCTACTCGCCCTCACGGCCTCGACACGACCGCTTCTCCCTCCTGCACCGCCATCTCGCCCGCCTTCGCACCGCCCACGCCCGCCTCGCCGCCGACCTGCCCAGCTCATGGTGCGCCACCGTGCCCATACCCATCGACGAGCAACTCGAGGCGGAGCTTGACCGGGCCGTCGACGAGGCGAGGCGAGCTGCGCTCGAGGGCGACTTGCGGGTCCGTCCACTTCCAGCTCGCGATGAAGCCTTTGTCCCCCTCCTTTGCCAGTTCTGACCCGTTGTACTTCTCCTACAGGTGCGTTTGTCGGTCCTGCCGACTGGCGAGCCCAAAGCAGAAGCATTCCCGCTCTCGCCCATGCCAGACTGTGCGTCCGTCTCTCTCCTTCCCTCTCTCTCGCCTGCACCAACGCACACTAGCTGACCCTGCACGCTCTACAGATCCAGTACGAGTGGTGCTCGACGACCGACCGACGACGTACGGCGACGACCCGTTCCTGCGTTGCAAGACGTCGCGGCGCGAGGTGTACGACTCGGCTCGAGCGCGCTGCGGTGCGTCCTTGCTCCTCCTCTGCTCACCACGTGCTCCTCTAGCTGACTCGAGCTCCCTCCCGCCCACAGGCGCGACCCTCCACCCCTCGCCTGACCCCGCCGCGCCCCCCTTCGACGTCCTCCTCCTGAACCCCTCCGGCGAGCTCACCGAGTCGTCCATCTCGAACGTCGCCTTCCGCCTCGCGCTCTCCACGCCGTTCATCACGCCAAGGGCAGAGTGCGGGCTCCTCGAGGGCGTCATGCGCGCTGATCTGCTCGAGAGGGGCGAGGTGCAGGAGGGGCGCGTGCGGGTCGACGAGGTCAAGGCGGCGGCCAAGGTGCGCCCTACCTTTCTCTCTCGCTCTCACTTCCCGCTGCATCCTCGCTGCGTGATCGAGAGCTGAGCTGCTAGGGTCGATCGCGCACAGGCGGGCACGCTCGAGATCCTGTGCTTCAACGGCGTGCGCGGCGTTTTCAAGGCGTACCTCTCGCCCGACTCGCTGCAATAGAGCCCGTCGAACCAGTCGTGTTACAGAGAGCACTGAGAGAGAGAGCGAGGCGGGGGTACGGCAAGAGGGAGAGGGAAGGGAGCTACGACGAGACCGAGGCATAGGAGGGCCCGCCTCGTCGGCGGTTGAGGAGGGCCTTGGCGCCCTGAATGAGCTCCTGTAGGTTCGCACACGCAGCCGCGCAGTCAGTCTCGACAGCTCAGGTCTTCGAGGTTGACAAGCCGAAGCGTGCCGACGCACCGAGACGACGCCCTTGACGCCGGCCTGGACAAAGAGGGCGGGCAGGTCGATCCCAAAGTGCTTGAGGGCGGCGACGATGACGAGGGTCGCCGTGATGACGAGGAAGAGGACGACGATGAAGTGCGACTTGGGCGAGTCGCGCTCTGTTGCGGTGCGTCGGGCGAGGGAGAGGTATCAGCGATGGGAGCGTGCGCGAGAGCGAGGAAGAGGAAGAGGAAGAGAGAGAGTAGAGAGAGCTGGACGCACGGAAGCACTTTGCTTCGACGTCGCCTCCCTCGCCCGTCGCCGTGTCCGGGTCCTCGTCGGGCGTCTGGGCCCCAACGCACGCCGCGAGCTTCTGGTCGAGGCAGAACTGGCGCGTGCACGACAGGCACGGGTTGGACGGGACGGCCGGGCGGTACAGCGGGATGATGGTCGAGTTCTTGCCGAAGCAGGTGCAGCGACAGAACGAGATGCCGCCGGCCGAGGGAGGGGGCGACGAGCTGGCGAGGGCGTGCGCGGGGAGGGAGAGGGACGAGAGGACGAGGAGGGGGAGGGGGCACACGCCGGCAGCGGCGGTAGTTGGCGGTCGGGCGGCTCGGGTCGCGGTTGCCAGGAACGATAGAACGAGCAGTACGAGCGGTACGAGCGCTCGTGGCCATGGTCGAGGGGCGGGCCGCATCTCTGGGCGGCGGGCGATGAGGATGAGGGCGGGGAGGGAGGGGCGCTTCGGGGCCGGGTCGAGCACGGGTGTCGGTGCTTTGTGAGCTTGTGAGAGTGTTCCTCGAGCTGGTCTAGCCGGTGCTTGCCGTGGAAGCGCAAGGGAGCCAGCTGCTCCTCCCCACCTCGCCCCTCTGCCTCTCACCGTCCTCTCGCCTCGGCACCTCGCCGCCAGCCGCCATGAGCTTCGCCACGCCTGCTCGCAGACCCAGCCACGCCCCGTCGTCCGTGCCCGACGTCGCCTCGCCGCCTCCGTCCTTCTCGCGGCGCGTGTCGGCCGTGTCCTCCGTCGGCGCCTCGCCCTCGGTCGCAGGCTCGGAGCGCAAGCGCAGGACCCGCCTCAGAGACTACTACGGCCTCGCGACGCCCAAGGAGGGGCAGGCACTCGACGTCGGTGCGCGCCCTCTCCCTCCTTCCCTCGCCTCCTCCGCCCTCTCTCCCTCCCAGCTGACCTCGAGCTCCCTGCGCGCAGACACGCCCGACCGCTTCGACCCAGACAGCTACTTCCACTCGCTCTCGTCGACGGCCTCGCTCCCTGACCTCCTCAAGCGCGAGATCGACCTCCTCAATGGTGCGTCCCCTCTTCGTCTCGTCGGATCGCGCGCCGCTCGCTGACCCTCTCCTCCCTGTGCGCAGAGATCCGCGAGCTCGATGGCGAGCGACAGTCGCTCGTCTACAACCACCATCACGAACTCATCGACGCGAGCGACACGATCCGCAAGGTGCGTCCCCCTCCTCTCTCTCTCCCGCTCTCCTCGGTCGCGCTACCGCTCACGCTCTCGCCCGCAACAGATGAAGAGTCGCGCCGAGGCCCTCGACACGTCGCTCGACGCCCTCAAGACGTCGTTCCAGTCCATCTCGCAGCTGTCGGCCTCGCTCGCCCCGCCGCCCTCGTCCACCACCGCCCCGACGACCGCCGCGCCGCGTTCGTCGGCAAGCCCACCCTCGACGCCCTCGCGCCCGCGCCTCGACCCGCTCCCCGAGTCGCCCGCCTCGCCCTCGAGCCGCGACGGCCCCGACTCGACGCCGACGCGCCGCGTGCGCTCCGCCTCGAGCGCGACGACCGTCCCCTCGAGCGCGGCGCCCGCCGAGCCCACCGTCGAGCCCTTCTCGCCCCTGACGCACCTCTCGGCGCTCCTCTCGCTCCCGACGCTCCTGCGCGCGCTGCTCGCCCCGGGCGCGGGCGGTGCCCCTGGGGCGGCGGGCGGGAGGGCGCGCGCCGATGCGCTGTGGGGGACGTGGGAGCCTGCGCTGCGCAGCTGGGAAGACGCCGGGGTCGAGGGCGCGAGGGAGGTCGGCATGGAGTGCAGGGAGGTGCTCAGGGCGGGCGGGGATGCGCAGGGGAGGAGGTTCAGCGTGTCGACGGCGTCGCAGAGGGGGTGAGCGGTGCAAGGTCTTTGTTGCGCTCTCTTGTCTCGCCGCTCGCGTCGTTGTTGGAGAGCATGACCGGGCTGTTGTGGGAGCGCGCCTTGCGCACGATAAAGCTGAGACGAGCCGGTCGCCCGGCCGGGTCGTCGACTTCATCAGCTCGGCTCGTCGCTCCCACCTCTCGGCTCGCACACGGCACCAGCCAGCTCCCCTGGAGCGCTTCGACACTCCTTGAGCACACCTACACCGTCAGCACACCTCGGCACCCCGCCCCAGCCACCGTCCCAGCACACGCGCCGCGACGTCCGCACAGCACCTCGACTCGCCTTCGCCCTCGCCCTCGCCGCCCCGCCTCGCCCAGGCATGGTGCGCGACATGAGCACCTCGGCATCCTTCCGCACAGCGGGTCCCTCGCCGTCCCGCCCCTCTCGCCGTCCCTGCGGCCGCCGCCTCCCCCTCCTCCTCTTCCTCGCGACCCTCGCCTTGTCCCTCTTTGTCCTCCTGCGCAAACGCGACGGCGCCGCGCAGGCCGTCAGGAGCGCGGCCGACATCGAGGGCGCAGACGAGGCCCTCCTCGAGGTGCTCGTCCGGACCAAGGAGGCCATCGAGAACGAGACGTCGTTTCACGACATCGCGACCTACGCCGACAGGGCCAAGGTCCTCCTCGTGCGTCCCCTCGTCCTCTCCTTCCTTACCGGGTACACCCTCGCGAGGAGCGCACGCTGACGCAGGCCCCATGCGCGCGCAGGAGCTCGACCAGTTCGGCGTGACGCTCAACGAGTCGTTCCCGCACCTCAACGAGTCGACCAAGGGCCTGTACGCCCGCTCGGTCCAACATCACCACCAGGAGCTCCTCCAGACGCTGTACCCGTTCGTCAACAAGTCGCCCAAGATGCCTCGCACCGTCGCCGGGGTGCGTCCCTCCCCCCTACCATTGAGCGCGTCGAGAGGCGCCAGGCTGACCTCGCCGACGTCCCTGCAGCTGCGCGAGTCGTACAAGATCCCAAGGGGCATCATCATCCCGTGCGGCAACGAGCAGTTCATCTATGCCGGTGCGCTCTCTCTCCTTTCCTCGACCTGGACCTTCCCTTCGTACTCGGGTCGCTCACGCTCGCCGCTCTCGCCCGCAGTGCACCTCATCGCGACGCTCAAGCACGTGCACAACACGGCGCTCCCGATCCACGTCGTCTACGCCGGCTCGGACGACCTCGTGCCCGAGAAGCGCGCCGCTTTGCGCTCGATCCACCCCTCGGTCGACACGGTCGACCTTCTCAATTACTTTGACGAGACGCACGTCGGGATCCACGGCGGCGGGTGGGCCATCAAGTCGTTCGCCGTGCTCGCGAGCCCGTTCGAGGAGGTCATCATCGCCGACGCCGACGCCATCTTTGTCCAGGACCCGGAGCGCTTGCTCGACGAGGACCCAGGCTACAACGCGACGGGCACGCTCTTCTTCCGCGACCGCGAGATCTTTGCCGGCTGGGGCCAGGTGCGTCCCTACTCCATCGCCTCCATCCCTGTCTCGCTCGGGTCTACCCGCTGACCGTCCCCCTCCTCCTCCTTCGCCCGCTCGCAGGTTCACGAATGGTTCCACTCGGTCATGAAGGGCCGCGAGCCCTCGGCGCAGCTGCAGCGCTCGCGGTGGTGGGCCGACCAAGCCTCGCGCGAAGAGATGGAGAGCGGCGTCGTCGTGTTCGACAAGCGCCGCACGAGCGTCGTGTATGGGCTCTTGTTCACCGCGTGGCTCAACACGAGGGTCGTCAGGGAGGAGGTCACGTACGAGAACACGTACGGTGCGTCGTCGTGCTCTCTCTGCCTCTCTCTCGGTGTGCGTCGGCGCGCTCGCGAGCGAAAAGGCTGAGTTGACCTTCCTCCCGCAGGCGACAAGGAGTCCTTCTGGATGGT
>Ga0308169_10005667_pt1 | contig 11253 bp, 6 predicted proteins | sample PhyBR1_2_FD_202139 | JGI IMG/M metagenome (GOLD analysis project Ga0308169, IMG submission 202139) | Phyllosphere microbial communities from UC Gill Tract Community Farm, Albany, California, United States - DLSLSB.R1 | ecosystem: Host-associated > Plants > Phyllosphere > Unclassified | place... | reverse complement strand
CCAGCAGGGCCGGCAGCTCCGACTTGTCCTTCAGCGCGGCGATGCGGTCGAGCTCACCCTTCAGCGGCGTGAAGCCCAGCTGCTCCAGGCGCGCCTCGTCCATGAAGCTGGCGTAGAAGTCGCCGATGCGTCGGGCGTCGGCATCCTGGGCCGCGCCATCCGCCGAGATTTTTTCGATGATGCCGCGCAGCTCGGCCAGCGAATTCTCGTAGAGCTGGTCGAAGGAACCCCAACTGGCCTGGTCGGCCGGGATCTGCACGGTCTGCAGCCACTTGCCGTTCAGGTACCGGTAGAAATCGTTCTGTGGACGCACCGAAGGATCGATGTACTGGGTGGCGATGCCGCTGGCCAGCGCCGGGAGGGAAGCCGGCACCGACTTGGTGGATGCAACTTCGGCGGCGTGCGCGAAGCCGGCGATCAGCGCCAGGCTCAGGGCGCTCAGGGCGAGACGTTTCATGACAGGAGATCCCTTTCGGTTTAAAAAAAGGCCGCGGCATGCCGCGGCCCTTTACGTCGTCACGAGGACGAAACGATTACCAGATGATCACGCGATCCTGCGGCGCCAGGTACATCTTGTCGCCCTGCTTGACCTTGTAGGCTTCGTAGAAGCCCGGCTGGTTGCGCAGCGTGCCGTTGGCGCGGTACTGGCCCGGCGAGTGCGGGTCGGTCTTCACCTGGACGATCTGCTGCTGCTCGCGCATCTTCGAACGCCACACCTGGGCCCAGCCTGCGTACAGGCGCTGGTCGCCGGTCATGCCGTCGATCACCGGGGCCTTCTTGCCCTTCAGCGAGATGTGGTAGGCCTTGTAGGCGATCGCCAGACCCGAGTTGTCGGCGATGTTCTCGCCCAGGGTCAGCTCGCCGTTGACGTGGTAGCCCGGCAGCGGCTCGAAGGCGTTGTACTGCTTGACCAGCGCCGTGGTCTTGGCCTTGAAGTTCTTGTGGTCCGTGGCGGTCCACCAGTCGCGCAGGTTGCCGTCGCCGTCGTACTGGGCGCCCTGGTCGTCGAAGCCGTGGCTGATCTCGTGGCCGATCACGGCGCCGATGCCGCCGTAGTTGACCGCGTCATCCGCATTCGCGTCGAAGAACGGCGGCTGCAGGATCGCGGCCGGGAACACGATTTCGTTCATCTCCGGGTTGTAGTACGCGTTGATGGTCTGCGGCGTCATGCCCCACTCGTCGCGGTCGATCGGCTTGCCCAGCTTGTTGATCTCGTAGTCGGCGGCCCACACGCGCGAACGCAAAACGTTGCCGACCAGGTCGTCACGCGAGACCTGCAGCGCCGAGTAGTCCTTCCACTTGTTCGGGTAGCCGATCTTCGGGTTGAACTTGGCCAGCTTGGCTTGCGCCTCCTTCCTGGTGGCCGGGCTCATCCAGTCGAGCTTGTTGATCGACTCTTTATAGGCGGCCAGCAGGTTCTTCACCAGCGCTTCCATGCGGGCTTTTTTCTCGGCCGAGAAGTACTGGGCCACGTACAGCTTGCCCAGCGACTCGCCCTGCGAACGCTCGACCGCGCCCACGCCACGCTTCCAGCGCGGTTCCTGCTCCTTCACGCCCGACAGGGTGCGGCCGTAGAAGTCGAAGCGCTCGTCGACGAAGTTCTTCGACAGGAAGCTGCCGTAGGATTCGATCAGGTGCAGCGACAGGTAGGCTTTCCAGGTGTCGATCGACGTCCTGTTGGCCACGTCCATGAAGGCCTTCAGGTAGGTCGGCTGGCCGACGATCACGTAGGTCGCCTTGCCGGACAGGCCGGTGGCGTCCAGCCAGGTCTTCCAGTCGAAGCCAGGTGCGACCGTGTTCAGGTCGGCCAGGTTGACCTTGTTGTAGGCCTTGATCGGGTCGCGCAGCTCGACCTTGGTCCACTGCACCTTGGCGATCTCGGTCTCGAAGTCGACGATGGCTTTCGCGTTGGCGGCGGCGTTCTTGTCGCCGGCCATGCTCAGCATCTTCTCGACGTGCTGCTGGTACTTGGCCTTGGTGTCGGCCAGCTTCTTGTCGTCGGCCTTCAGGTAGTAGTCGCGGTCCGGCATGCCCAGGCCGCCCTGGCCGATGTCGGCGACGTACTTGGTCGAATCCTTGTTGTCCTGGTGGATGCCGAAATCGAACGGCACGCCCACGCCGATCTTGCCCAGGCGGGCCAGCAGGGCCGGCAGCTCGGACTTGTCCTTCAGCGCGGCGATCTTGTCCAGCTCGGGCTTCAGCGGGGTCGCGCCCAGCTGTTCGAGCCTGGCCTCGTCCATGAAGCTGGCGTAGAAGTCGCCGATGCGCTGTTCGTCGGTGCCCTTGGCGGCATTCTTGGCGGCGACGTTTTCGATGATGCCGCGCAGCTGCGGCAGCGTGTTCTCGCGCAGCTCCATGAACGAGCCCCAGCTCGACTTGTCGGACGGGATCTCGACGGTCTTCAGCCACTTGCCGTTCAGGTATTCGAAGAAATCGTCCTGCGGACGCACGGACGATTCGATGTATTGGGTGGCGATGCCGGCGCTCAGGGTCTGGCCCTTGGTGGCGGTGGCTTTCGCGGCGGCGGCGGCTTCGGCAGCTTTCGCTGCCCCTTCTGCGTGGCTGACGCTGGCGATCAGGGCCAGGGTCAGGGCGCTCAACAGATAATGCTTCTTCATTCTTGCATCTCCCTCGGATTGTTATGGGTGGATGGGGCCGGCGGGATCGCCGCCGGCCCAGTTCTGGTGCTTGGTATTACCAGATCGTGACGCGCTCTTCCGGCTTCAGGTACATCTTGTCGCCTTCCTTGACGCCGAAGGCTTCATAGAAGGCGGCCTGGTTGCGCAGGGTGCCGTTGGCGCGGAACTGGCCCGGCGAGTGCGGGTCGGTCTTGACCTGGTTGATCTGCGCCTCGTCGCGCATCTTCGAGCGCCACACCTGGCCGAAGCCCATGAAGAAACGCTGGTCGCCGGTCAGGCCGTCGATGGTCGGGGCCTGCTGGCCGTGCAGCGAGATCTTGTAGGCCTTGTAGGCGATGGCGAGACCGGAGTTGTCGCCGATGTTCTCGCCCAGGGTCAGCTCGCCGTTGACGTGGTAGCCCGGCACCGGCTCGAAGGCGTTGTATTGCTTGACCAGCATGTCGGTCTTGGCCTTGAAGCGGGCCTGGTCTTCCGCGGTCCACCAGTTGCGCAGGTTGCCGTCGCCGTCCGACTGCGAACCCTTGTCGTCGAAGCCGTGGCCGATCTCGTGGCCGATCACGGCACCGATCGCGCCGTAGTTCACGGCGTCGTCGGCCGCCATGTTGAAGAACGGCGGCTGCAGGATCGCGGCCGGGAACACGATCTCGTTCAGGCGCGAGTTGTAGTAGGCGTTGATGGTCTGCGGCGTCATGCCCCATTCTTCGCGGTCGATCGGCTTGCCCAGCTTGTTGATGTTGCGGTTGTAGGCGAAGGTCGCGGTGCGCATCACGTTGCCGACCAGGTCATCCTTCTTGATGCTCAGCTTCGAGTAGTCGCGCCACTTGTTCGGGTAGCCGATCTTCGGGTTGAACTTGGCCAGCTTGGCCTGGGCTTCCTTCTTGGTCTCCGGGCCCATCCAGTCGAGCTTGTCGATCGATTCCTTGTAGGCGGCCAGCACGTTCTTCACCAGCTCTTCCATGCGGGCCTTGCGCTCCGGCGGGAAGTACTGGGCGACGTATTCGCGGCCCACGGCTTCGCCCAGCGCGCCTTCGACGGTGCCGACGCCACGCTTCCAGCGCGGTTCCTGTTCCTTCACGCCCGACAGGGTCTTGCCGTAGAAGTCGAAGCGCTCGTCGACGAAGGCCTTCGCCAGGTACGGCGAGAACTCGCGCAGCACCTGCCACTGGAAGTAGGCTTGCAGGGTGGCGAGGTCGGTCTTGTTCAGCACCTCGTTGAAGCCGGTGATGTAGCTCGGCTGGCCGACGATCACGTAGTCGACCTTGTTGCCGATGCCGGCGGCGCCCAGCGCGGCCTTCCAGTCGTAGTCGGGCGCCAGCTTGGACAGCTCGTCCACGCTCATCTTGTTGTAGCTCTTGTTCGGATCGCGCAGCTCGACACGGGTCCACTGCACCTTCGCCAGTTCGGTCTCGAAGGCGACGATGGCCTTGGCCTTGGCGGCGGCATCCTTGTCGCCGGCCAGGCTCAGGATGTTGGCGACGTGCTGCTCGTACTTGGCCTTGATGCCGGCCATGCGCTTGTCATCCATCTTCAGATAGTAGTCGCGGTCCGGCAGACCCAGGCCGCCCTGGCGGATGTAGGTCGCGTACTTGGTCGACTCCTTGGCATCCTGGGCCACGCCGATGCCGTAGGGATTGGCGACGCCGATCTGCGACAGGTGGGCCACCAGAGCCGGGATGCCCTTCTTGTCCTTCAGCGCGCGGATGCGCTGCAGCTCGCCGGCCAGCGGCTTGGTACCGAGGGCTTCGAGCTTCTTCTCGTCCATGAAGCTGGTATACAGGTCGCCGATCTTCTGCTCGTCGCTGCCGACCTTCTTGCCCGGCTTCTTCTGGTCCGCTTCGATGATGCCGCGCACCTGACCCTGGGTGTCGTCGCGCAGCTTGATGAAGGTGCCCCAGCTCGTGCGGTCCGACGGAATCTCGGTGGTCTGCAGCCACTTGCCGTTCAGGTGGCCGAAGAAATCGTCCTGGACGCGCACGCCCTGGTCGATGTACTGGGTCTCGATGCCGGAGGTCGTGCCCGCGGCAGCGGAATGAACATTGTCGGCGGCGCTGGCAAAGGCGGCCAGCATCGACAGGGTCAGGGTGCTCAGAAGGTAAGGTTTCACGAAGGGTCCTTGGTTGCAGGGAAAAGAACGGCTTGTGGCCATCGGCAAATGTAACACAGCCCGGCTTGCCAAAACCGGGCGCTTGTCTGCCATTTACTACAGTTTCATTTCATAGCGAATGCCGAATTGGGTATATGTACGGGCCTGCGTCGCCGCGCTCTGCACCAGCGAGCCGGTGTCGAGGCTGCGCGCGGTCTCGTACAGGCGCGGGTCGAGGTTGTTGGCCGACAGGCGCAGCTGCGCGTTGGCCGGCAGCTTCCACAGGCCGTAGATGTCGAACTGGCGCTTGGTGCCGGTGGTCGCCGTCTCGTTGACCGTGGTCTGCACCAGCGTCTCCGGGGTCCAGTTCAGGCTGCCGCCCAGGGTCAGCGGCAAGCCCTTCGCGCGGTAGTCCAGGCCCAGGTTGGCGGTCTGCTTCGGCTGCTGGTCGAGGCGGTTGTTCGGCCCCGGGATGCCGTCCACGCGCGACCAGAAGCGGCTGTAGTTCGAGCGCACGTCGATCAGCGGCGCGGCCGGCCACAGTTCCGTCAGCGGGAATTTGGCTTCCAGCTCGATGCCGCTGGTCCGCGCCTTGCCGATGTTGATCGGGGTGGAGACCCAGCGCGAACCGACCAGGGCCGTCTGGCGGCGCATCAGGTCGTCGATGTTGCGGACAAAGCCGCTGGCCGACAGCAGGCCGCTCTTGCCCAGGTAGTGTTCGTAGGCGAGGTCCAGGCCGGTGGCCAGCTCCGGCTTCAGGTTCGGATTGCCGGTGCGGTCCGGACGGGTGGCGTCGTTGTAGGTCGAGATATAGGGCACCGCGATCAGGTCGTTCAGCGCCGGCGCCTTGTAACTGCGGGTGACGCTGCCGCGCAGCTGGTCTTTCTCATGGCCAGGGAGGCGCCAGACGCCGTGCAGCACCGGGCTCCAGACCTTCGAGGTGTTTTTCACGTCGGCGCCGCCGGTATCGCTGGTGACGCGGATACCTTCCCAGCGCAGGCCCAGATAGGTCGAGAACTGCGGCGTGACGTCCCACTCGTCCTGCACGAACATGGCCACGCGGCGCGAATCGGCCGACAGCGAAGCGCCGCCGTCGTCGAACAGGGCAGCGGAATCGCCGGCCGCCACGTGTTGCTGGCGGCGCTTGCTGGCTTCCAGGTCCCAGCCGGCCGCGAACAGGTGGCCCTGGCCCAGCGGGCGGCTGAACTTGCCCCCCAGGTTGACGCCGCTGTCGCGGCTGGCGTCGCTGTCGAGGTAGCGGCGCAGCGCGTTGCCGCCGCCGTCGAAGGTGTTGCGGGCGGTATCGCTGTCGTTGCGGCCGCCGGTGAAGCCGAACTTCACCTCCAGGCGGGCGCCGGCCTCGCCACGGTGCAGCCAGTTGCCGAAGCCGCGCAGGAAGGCCGAATGCGACTGCGAATCCGAGCGCTGGCGGGCGTACTCGGGCGCGACGCTGCCGACCGGCTGGTCCAGCAGGCTGTCGGCGCCGTTGCGGCTGCGGTTGGCGACGAAGAAGGGCTGGAAGGTCAGCGTATCGCTGTTGGCGAACTTGTACGAGAAGCGCGGCGACAGGAAGACGCCGTCGAAGACGCCGCCGCCCTCGTCGTGGATCTGCTGGCGGCGCTCGACCGTGCCGTCCTTGCGGGTGCTGAGGTTGAGCGTGTCGCTCTCGTTGTGCGGACGGTTCTGCATCAGCGAACCGCTCATCATCCAGGTGAGCGCGCCGGACTTGCCCGGCATCGCCAGCGAGACGTTGGGGCCATGCCGGCCCTGCTCGATATTGTCGGCCAGGCGCAGCTGCACGTCCTTCTGCTGGTAGCCTTCGCGCAGGATGATGTTGATGGTGCCGGCGATCGCCTGGGTGCTGTGCTCGGCCACCGGGCCGCGGATCACTTCGATGCGTTCGACCTGGTCCGGCGACAGCGACTCCAGCGAAAAGCCCGGCGGCGGACGCTCGCCGTTGACCAGCATCTGGGTATAGCCATTGCCCATGCCGCGCATGCGCACCCCGCCGCCGCCGCGTCCCGGCGCGCCGCCGATGGTCACGCCGGGCAGGCGCTTCAATACTTCGCTGACGCTGGTGTCGCCGTTGCGCTCGAGTTCCTCGCGGCCGAACACCATCTTGGCGGCGGTCGAGATGCGGCGCGCATCAAGGTCGTCGGCGCGCGCGCCGCTGACGGTAACTTGCTGGATCGTGGGCGCGGCCGGCACGGCGCCGCTGCGGGCGCCCTGCTTGCCGGTCACGGCCTTGTCGGTCTGGGTGGGAGTCGGTTCGGCGGCGGAGGCCGTTGCCTGGTCACTGCTTTGGGGAAGGGCCCATGCGTGTCCCGCCGTGCCCAGCAAGGCCAGGCAGGCCATCGGGATCAGTTTGCTCATGCTTATCGTTATTATCGGTTGCCCGGACTGTTGCCATCCGGTTAAACCAATTCTAGCCTTTAAGCATAGCGAAAATTGCGATCAGGCAGCCGTTGTTACTTTACGATACATAGCAAACACACAAATCTCCCAAAAAAGCAACGGGCTCCTAGCCGCCGATGTTAATGCCGCCGCCGCCCGGTCCGCCCATGCCGCCGCGGCCATGACCACCCATCCCGCGGCTGCCGCGCTCGCCCCCTCGCTCTCCCCCGCGCTCGCCGCCATGCTCTCCACCGGGACGGCCTTCCGGCACCACCCGCATCAGCTGTTCGTTCATCAGGGTCGCGATCTGGCGCCGCTGGGCGTCGTCGAGGGCGTCGTTCAGGCCCAGCCACAGTTCGCGCAGCTGCCTGTCTTCCTGGATGGCGATCGCGCTCTCCGCTTCCACCAGGGTGTTCAGTTGACGCAGCTCGACGTCCGGTTTGGCGAGCAGGGCCTTGGCCTGTTCCTGCAGCGCCTCGCGCCGGTGCTGGCGCTCGCGCAGCACGGCGCGCGAGCGGCTCTCGACCTGCTGCCACAGGGTCTGCTGGTTGGGGTTCAGGTTCAGCGACTTCTTGAACTCGGAGCTCATCGGCACCAGGTCTTCGGCGCGCAAGTCCATCAGCGGAACGGCAAGGCTGGCTCCCGCCGATCCGAGGGCAAGCGCAAACAGGCAGGCGCGGGCGAATCGCGCGGGCATCCGGATGGTCATACGCATCGACATTTGATGAGGCTCCTGGGCATAAAAAAACCCACGGGGGAAACCGTGGGTAAAGACCACTTCAAGAGTGGAGAGAGAGAGAAAAACTGATAAGAACTATAGGCTCGGCCCCTCCCGCTCGCCTGGACTCTTACAATTACTTACCGGGTGGAAGCTTAGGCATACAAGGATTTACAAGTTCCCCGAAGTCGTAAATACAAAACGCCGTTCGTGCTTTCGCAGGAACGGCGTTTTGAAGCTGACGATGAATCGAATTAATTACGCTGCAGCTGCCTGCGCTCCGGAATCAGATCCTGCGCATCGCCCAGATTGTCCTTGTAGGAGTCGAAGATCCTGGCCAGCGCGTCGCGCATATTGACCTGCGGGCTCCAGCCCAGTTCCGAGACCGTGTTCCCGATCTTCGGCACGCGGTTCTGCACGTCCTGGTAGCCGACGCCGTAGTAGGCGCCCGAGCTGGTTTCGACCAGCTTCACTTCCTTGGCGGTGTCGCGGTATTCCGGGTATTCGGCGGCCAGTTCCAGCATCATGTGGGCCAGTTCGCGGATCGAATAATTATTCGACGGATTGCCGATGTTGTAGATCTTGCCGGTCGCCTTGCCGTCCTTGTTCTCGATGATCTTCATGAGGGCTTCGATGCCGTCATCGACATAGGTGAAGGAGCGCTTCTGGGCGCCGCCGTCCACCAGCTGGATCGGTTCGCCGCGCACGATGTGGCCCAGGAACTGGGTCAGCACGCGCGACGAGCCTTCCTTCGGGGTGTGGATCGAATCCAGGCCGGCGCCGATCCAGTTGAATGGCCGGAACAGGGTGAAGTTCAAGCCTTCCATGCCGTAGCCCCAGATCACGCGGTCCATCAGCTGCTTGGAGCAGGCGTAGATCCAGCGCGGCTTGTTGATCGGGCCGTAGACCAGCTCCGAATTCTCCGGATCGAATTCCTCGTCGTGGCACATGCCGTAGACTTCCGAGGTCGACGGGAATACCAGGTGCTTTTTATATTTGGCGGCCGAGCGTACGATCGGCAGGTTGGCTTCGAAATCGAGCTCGAAAACGCGCAGCGGCGCCTGGACATAGGTCGACGGGGTCGCAATCGCGACCAGCGGCAGGATCACGTCGCACTTCTTGACGTGGTACTCGACCCATTCCTTGTTGATCGTGATGTCGCCTTCGAAGAAGTGCATGCGCGGCTTGTATTCTTCATTAGCGAGGAGATCGGTGATGCGGTCCGTGCTCATGTCCATGCCGTAGACTTCCCAGTCGGTGGTCTCGAGGATACGCTTGGACAGGTGGTGGCCGATGAAACCGTTGACGCCGAGAATGAGAACTTTCTTCATTTTTAGATAAGCAACATATGCACGTGAACTGGCGATTATACCATCGCGAATATTCACACAAGCCGGCGCCGGCCGCCTGTCCGGGACGCCGGACGGTTATACTTCACTGCGCTCAGGCATAACGTTTGCGAAGGACCGACAGCACATGGGCTCGAAAATCAAGCACTCCGCCCTCCTCACCCTGGGTGTCATTCTCGGCGTCGCCGTCACCATGCAATTTTCCGCGCTGGCCCAGAAGCCGGTCGAAAACGGCATGCCCATCGACAGCCTGCGCCAGCTCGCCAATACATACAAGCTGATCAAGTCCGCTTACGTCGAACCGGTCGAGGACCGCAAGCTGCTGACCCAGGCCACGGCCGGCATGGTGGCCTCGCTCGACCCGCACTCCGCCTACCTCGACCGCAAGGCCTACCGCGAACTGCGCGAAGGCACCGAGGGCCGCTTCGTCGGCCTGGGCATCGAGATCGGCCAGGCCGACGACGGCAACATCAAGATCGTTTCCCCGATCGAGGATTCGCCGGCCTGGCGCGCCGGCATCAAGGCCGGCGACGTCATTTCCCGCATCGACGGCGCGCTCGTGAAGAACATGGAACTCGACGATGCGATCAAGCGCATGCGCGGCGAGCCACACACCAGGGTCGTGCTGACCATCGTGCGCGAGGGTGAGGCCGCGCCGCTGGAGATCGCGGTCGTGCGCGACGAGATCGTGCAGAAGAGCGTCAAGGGCAAAATCGTGGCGCCCGGTTATGCCTGGGTGCGGGTCTCGCAGTTCCAGGAACCGACCGTCAACGACCTGGCCGCCGGGCTGGCCGCGCTGGCGCGCGAGGAACCGAACCTGAAAGGCCTGGTACTTGACCTGCGCAACGACCCGGGCGGCCTGCTGCAGGGCGCGATCGGCACCGCCGCCGCCTTCCTGCCGGCCGGGGCCGAAATCGTCTCGACCAACGGCCAGCTCGAGGAATCGAAGGCCCATTTCTACGGCCGCCCCGAATACTATATGCTGGCCCGCGGCGAAGACCCGCTGAAGCAGGTGCCGGCGCTGTTCAAGACCATTCCGATGGTGGTGCTGGTGAATACCGGCTCGGCCTCGGCCTCGGAAATCGTGGCCGGCGCCCTGCAGGACTACAAGCGCGCGGCGATCGTCGGCAGCCCGACCTTCGGCAAGGGCTCGGTGCAGACGATCCGCCCGCTGCCGGGCGAGACCGCGGTGAAGCTGACCACGGCACGCTACTACACGCCGAGCGGCCGCTCGATCCAGGCGCGCGGCGTGCTGCCCGACTTCCCGGTCGACGAAAACGCCGACGGCGACGGCCTGAACGCCCTGCGCATGCGCGAAGCCGACCTCCAGCGCCATCTGTCGAACGACCGCGACCGCGAGGAAGCCACGCGCAAGGACGACATCGAGGAACAGATGCGGATCCTGGCCGCCGAGCGCCACCGCAAGCCCCTCGAATTCGGCAGCGCCACCGACTTCCAGCTGGCCCAGGCCCTGCGCCACCTGCAGGGCCTGCCGGTGCAGCTGTCGAAGCGCGCGGGCAGCGGCGATACGCCGGGACCGCTGGCGCAGCAGGCGCACTGAAGCACTTTTGATGCACGTACAGGCCGTTCCCACGGTCTGTACGATTGTGTAGAATCGGCAGATTCGCGGGAAGTTTCCTCCCGTTACCACCTTGGAAAGCCCATCATGAAACCTGTCGTCATCAGCGGCACCGGCCTGTTCACGCCACCGAATTCGATCTCCAACGACGAGCTGGTAACGGCCTTCAATGCCTACGTCGAATTGTTCAACGCCGAGAACGCGGAAAAAATCGCGGCCGGCGAAGTCAGCGCCCTCGAGGCGTCCAGCAGCGCCTTCATCGAGAAAGCCTCCGGCATCAAGTCGCGCTATGTGATGGAAAAGGACGGCATCCTCGATCCGAAGCACATGACCTCGCGCATCAAGGAACGCGCCGACGAGGAATTGTCGCTGCAGGCCGAAATCTGCGTCGCCGCCGCCCGCCAGGCCCTGGCGCGCGCCAACCGTACCCCGGCCGACATCGACATGGTGCTGGTCGCCGCCAGCAATATGCAACGTGCATATCCGGCGAT
>Ga0308169_10005665_pt1 | contig 11259 bp, 15 predicted proteins | sample PhyBR1_2_FD_202139 | JGI IMG/M metagenome (GOLD analysis project Ga0308169, IMG submission 202139) | Phyllosphere microbial communities from UC Gill Tract Community Farm, Albany, California, United States - DLSLSB.R1 | ecosystem: Host-associated > Plants > Phyllosphere > Unclassified | place... | reverse complement strand
TTCACCGAGTTTTACAGAAATTTAGTATATCTTGCCCCAAATCCCCTTCCAAACACACACAAACCCACCACTCCAACCCAAACAAACAAACAAACAAACAAGATGTCTTTCTCTACCGCTACCATTGCTTTCGAATTCGCCATGTTGACCGTCATGATCAACTGGACCGTCGCGACCATCGTCGTCGAGAACGCTACCATGCCTGGTGCCTTTACCAAGTAAGTCTCGCTTCACTCATTCGAACGAGTCCTGTCTACTCTTCGACTGGACGATCGCTCATCACTCTCCATCGTTACTATCCCCCTTAGGGCCAAGAAGGAGACCGCCATCGTCTCCGCCCCCAAGGTTCCCGAAGCCAAGGTCCCCGAGGCCGAGGCTATCATGACCAAGGTCCCCGAGACCAAGGTCATTGTCAAGTAAGTACTCTCGCCTTTATTCAACATCCTCATCCTGTCTTCAACCCACCCCCATCCCAACTCCATCCCTTCTCTTGTTCAACATCGTCGGTCCACCCCTCCATCCAGCCCTCAACCCATCCCTCCATCCACCCCTTCATCCACCCCTCGTTCATCAAGTACCCTCATCAATACTCGATATCAATGCTGATACTTCTTGTCTTTCCTTTCCATTCACGTAGGGTCACTGACGTCGTCCACGGCGTCTTGGCCCAAGACAACAAGGTCCTCGAGAAGGACCCTAAGAAGTGAGCACTCGTACCATTCCATTGTTCAAAGGGCTCGACGCTTATACCCTTCCACTCTACCTTTACTGTAGGGTCGCCGCTATCGCGGCTGTTGAGGACAAGGAGGTCCTCATTAAGAACAACAAGAAGTAAGTGATCGTACCCTTCCAACGTTGATCAAATTTGGTTATTGATATCCATCCTTCCTGACGACCAGGGTTGCCGCTCCGGGCACCTTCAAGGCCGTCAAGGCCATTAAGGATAAGGTTGTCCTCACGGACAAGAAGTAAGTCACGTTCCTACTACACCCATGTGACATCGATAAGGAAGCCAGCTTATACCTCTGTATCGACGACACTTAGGAGCGTCGCCCCCGTCGACGCCGCCATGGCCACCAAGGCCATCAAAGAAGAAAAGGTCGAACAAAAGGACCTTAAGAAGTGAGTTATTATACCTTTCTTCGATCGACACTGGCGCCCCAAGCTGAACCCTCCTATTTTCATCAGGGTCGTCGACACCGTCGACAACGGTCTCAAGACGTAAGTAGCCCTATGATCCTGGTTCGTAGTCGTGTGTGTAGTGATGCGATTCGGGGTTGATTATGTAGCGAGAACATGGCTTCGGCCACTCAAAAGGCTTCGGCCATTAAGGAGGCTTCGGCCAAAGCACAAGATTGCAGCGAGGTGTAAGTCTTCTTGTCTCCCTTCGTCATCACGTCCCATCCCGCCTCGCTGATCACCATTGCTCCATCCACAGTAAGAACCTCTTGTCCATCCAGGACGCTGCCAACACCCGTGCCGCCGCCGACGCTGTTCGTGAGGCAGAGCACAAGGCAAAGAGGGACCAAGAGTTGGCGTAAGTTTCACCATTGACTCCTTCGCTCTTTCGGCTCTGACCTCGTCCTTGCCTCTGTTTGTATGCGATAGCCGACTCAAGAGGATGGATGCCCTTGGTAAGGCGGCTGCCACCAGCTGCAACCTGGACCGTTTCGCGGCCCAGCTCGAAGCCGCCAAGCAACGCTTCGAAGCCAACAAGGCCCAGAAGAAGCTGGTCGTGCTTCGAGACCACCAAAGCAAGACCTTCGCTAGGTGGGCCAAGCGAGCGGCCAGGGAGGCCAAGGAGGAGGAGGTCAAGTCGACGATCAAGGCTATGCAGCTGAGGATCGCGGCTTTGGAGGAGCAAGTTCGAGCGCTTCGAGCTCGAGAGGTTCAGGCGGCCTCGGAGGAGAAGAAGGAAGAGGTGAAGGTCGAAGAAACCCCCAGGGAAGAGAAGTAAGCCCCCTCATGGATCGAGTCTTCCCTTGACGCACCAGTCTGACTTTGGTATAACTTTCAGGAGTGAACTAGTCAAGGACGTCGTCAAGCCCGCTGTCGGGGCTCAGGGACCAGACGTGTTCACCACTGGGGAAGAGAAAGTGGAGGTAGCGGAAGAGTGAGTGTAGAAAGAGAAGCGATCTCTGACTACCGGCAACTAGATAGCTGACGGGTCTCTCTTTTTGACTGCAGGCTCGTCGTCGCGGTCGCGGACGTCGAGGAGGAGGAGGCTGGGGAGGAGGAGCAGGCACGGGAAGAAGAAGTCCTGCAGGAGGAGGAGCAGGAGGTAGAACAAACGGCATTGTGAGCATAATCTCGATTAGGAGCAACTCTCGCGTCCTCACTAACAGTGTGTTCCATCCCCACAGCGCCGTCTTGACCGCCGAAGAGGTGGAGGAGAGCCAGGAGGCTCAAGTTGGCCTGCCCTCGGCCGCAATGTAAGCGCAAACTTTAATTCTTAGATCCGATCCTCTTGATCTGATCTGGTCTGTATGAACTCAATTCTATCAAATAGCCAACCCATGGAGGGGGTCGCGCTTCTCGAAGAAGACGTGTCGTACGTACCTTTGGCCACTCGATCAGTCCTTCAAGTTCATCTGCTGATCACACATTCCGGTCTTCTTTTCGCGCAGCATGGAGGAGATCGCTGGTGACCGACAGGAAGAAGTCGCCGGTGATTACGGAATGGAAGGCCAGGAATCGTGAGTCGCAGTGAGAGGCAATAATGCGACAGAGCTTCCGATATCTAACTTCCTCTCGCTCGACTTACCCGTCTAACAGCTACACCTACCAAGTCACCATCGAATCGTCGTCAGTCGCTCCTACCATTAGCGTGCAGCTCCCAGTCACCCCATACAAGACTCCGGAGAACGCGCTCGTCATCGACCTTCCCGTCGTCTGGAGGGAGGTCGCTCAATACGATGACGAGCTGGTAGAGAGCGACGACGCCAGCACCTACGGCGAAGACGAAGAGATGGACTTCATCCCCGAACAAGATGAAGAGAACTTGGAGGAACTTGTTCATGCAGTCGAGGGGCTCGGACTGTACGAAGCGGACATCGTCATGCAGCCAACTGTCGAATCATCATTCGCTCCAGAATACGACATGCAAGCGCTGCACGAGGATGTGCCCGTGGAACAAGAGGATATCCTGGCGATACTGGCTGTGGTCGCCTTGGAAGCGGCAAGGGAAGAACAGCAGGCGACCCAGCAGCAGGATGAGGAGGTGGACCGCCAGGCGCAAGAGGCTGCGTGGATTGATTTCTTGACGGCCCTTGAAAGCTTGGACGTCGAGCAAATCCCGGACAACAACACCGACATCCCACAAGTCGGTGACGTTGGGCTCGACGTCGATGCACAGGAACCGGAATCGACCACCATTCAGCCGTGGGAAATCTTCACTTTGGAAGACCACATGGCGTTCGTGGCGGAGGCGGAGAGACAGGCAGCTGCTGAGCCCCAGCGAGAGCAGGTCTGGGAGGGGGAGAATCTCCTCTTCAACAACGAGGTGGACTACCGAGAGTCCGACGAATTCTCTGGAAGCGACGCCGACGCTGAAGGGGAAACGGACTCGGAGTACATGCCAGTTCAAGAAGAGGAGCGAGGGCAGGGGGGCTACCCATCGGAAGACGAGGACGACACCAGGAGTGACGGGAGCTCCGAGGACGTTGTCGGTCGGGATGCCGATGGTGAGCAGGATGACGAGTCGCCATCGGTCGGCGATTCTGATTCGGAGGAGGACGAGGAGGAGGAAGAGGAGCGCGCCCAAGAGGAGCCTGTGGAACGAGCGTTCGTCCGTCATGCCGAGCAATACCAAGTGGTAGACGACGACGTCGACGAACGGGTGCGGGAGGCACCAATCGCTCCCAGGCAAGACCGCGAAGTACGACCCCTCCGGAGGCGACAGCAAAGGATCGATCCGGAAGTCCTGCGGATGGAGGCAGAAGCAGCTCCAGCTGACGCCTTCGTCCATGAAGAGCTACAGATCCGCGCCCGGTATGAGATCGCAAAAATGCGAGATCAACAGGACGGTGTGTATGACTCGGATACGGACGGGGAATGGGACGAGGTCTTCGCAGACAACGACGCAGACATAGCGATGCAGGCTGAGTTGTCGGCGTTGAGGGCGCGCAGGGGAGGGGAAAACTCCTAGATCGGCGGCGAAGCTCGCTGGACGAGGGAAACCGGTCGATTTAGTGAGGAAAGTCGGTGACTCGGTCGTCCTCGATCATCGAAAGGCAGGGAAGGCCAGGATTCAGTACCGTCGGACCGAATGGGATTGCTTGCTCCCGTCGGCGGTACTTGCACTATTGCAACAGGATAGTATCACTACCGTGAGTTTCGTCAGACGAGCTCTTATCGCGGGTGATCGACGGCGCTGACATCGTCTTTTGTGATCCAGGTGCTAGGATAGCATCACGAACGTCCGGAGGGGACTTCGACTGACGCCCTGAAATGAGGAGTACGCTTGCTCGTGAGTTATGGTCTTGTTCAAGCCTTCTATATAAGCCGTCGAACTTAGCTGACCTTGTCGCTTCACGTTCCCTCAGTCAAGGATAGAGGTCCGAGTTTCTGGAACATCGTCGACCTTTCCGTCGTCTCGTATAATCATAATAGTAAGCCTCTTACAAACCCAGGAGTGGAATCGAATACTAATGAGCTGCAACATATAGTTGCACATGGCAAAGGGAACTTCGGCGATCCCTGCGCCGTCACGGCTGGTCCGTCCCAAAAGGAGCACTCATGCTCCACCTCAAAAGGAGCTCTCATACTCCATCCCAAAAGGGTCCAACCCAACTTCTCGAATTGTCTCTTACATCGACAAACCCTCAAAAAAAGAGAAAAACCCACAAATCCAGCCTGCAAAAAAATCAGCGAACGAACATTCCGAGCGTGGTTCCTCATTCCTCCCTAAAAACAATAAATCCACAAAGCGAAAGGGGTTCCTCATCACAATGAGATTCAAAATTACAAGCACGAGAAGATAAGACCGCAACGAAGAAACAAAAAAAACACAAAAAGAAGAAGAAAAAAAGAAGAAAAAGAAAAGAAAAAGAAACAAAAAGAAAAAGAACTAAGAACGAAACATCAAACGAAAGGAAGCGGACACACACACAAAACCAATAGCTGCACTAAAACCAATTTCACGGACGCGATCGGCAATCTTTTCGGCCAACCATGTCCGACTGAATACATCTAAGTAAACATCTAAGTGCAGGACCGGACCGGTCTGCAAGTGAGTTTCAGCTTGACTTTCGTCTATGGCAATATGAAACTGATGACGAGCGAGGCTTCTCATAGCACTCGGCGGTACTTTCCACCTTTGTTTGGGGCTATTTCCACCTTGACAACTGCCTGTCGGAAACCGATGCCGACATCGTCATTCGACAAAAGTCATCCCTTGATTACGATTCGAATCCATCTCTTACGGTCAACATAACGATTATCAACCCAAACCCAGCTTGATCGACCTGAGGATCTGACACGAACGAACTCATCCCTACTTGACATCCATCAATCATGTTACGGAACGCCTTTTCCGTCGCCGCCAGACCTGCCACGGTCGTTAGACCGACTCGGACTATGCTTGTAGCCAGACGAGAAATGGATTCAGCAACCCGAACGATCGCCAGCACTTCCAAAATATGTGCAAAGGCCGGCAGCAGCAAGGTCCCGACTGGTAAAGCTAAGAATACAATGGGCCAAAGACCGTCCGACGTGCCAGACAGTATCAGCTCGCCTGGCGAAACCAAGAGGGGATCTCCCCTCGATGGATTCGAACCGATCATCAATGATATGCGATCGACCGAAGGACCTCACTCTGTGAACTCTTCGGCCGGCGTTGAACCCAATATCAATACCAATTCTACTGGAGCCGGAGCTGCTGCAGCAACCGACCTGCCCTTTGCCGACTCGACATCGGCCTCGACTGAACCTTCGCAAATACCACAAGAGCCTTATCAGATCCCCGAGCAACCGGACCTGACAAAGCTGCCATCCCTGGACTTTGGCCTCGATGAACCTGTCAAGGCCGCTCCCAAAATCGACGCACCTGTAGGATCGGAAGAAACCGCTGGAGCGAGAACCGGAGCCAAGGCCAAGCCCAGCCTGTCCTCGATTGAACAGAGACGACGAAACTTTACCCGGTTCATGCTTTTGAGCGGATTGGTCGGGGGAGGAATTGGCGCCTACTACCTCGCTACCAAAGATGACGAGGCCATGTCTGCTGAGGAACAAGCCCTGGGAGCATGGGAACGATTCAAGAACAACTTTACCGGTTTACTCGACGTAAGTTGTATCGCTCTCCGGTGGCTTTGACTTTTGCATACTGACGACTTTGGCTGCCCTACACAGACCTTCAACAAGCCCGCGTTTGACAAGCTTTTGCCGGATCCTCTTCCTGCCCCTCATCAGCGACCATACACTCTTCTGATCGACCTCGAGGATATGCTGGTTCACAGCGCTTGGGACGTAAGTGTCGACCGCTTTACAGCTTTCTGTCTTGCTGAGGACTGACGCGCTCGACGCATTTGTATAGCGACAAGGCGGATGGAGGACTGCAAAGCGACCAGGAGTCGACTACTTTTTGGCCTACCTCTCTCAATTCTATGAGGTCGTGCTGTTCACATCGCAACCTCTTTACGTAAGTCGTATCTGGGATCGGTTATTAGGTCGCTCGAATCAATGCTAACGACATCATTTTCCATAGACCGCACTTCCCGTTGCCGACAAGCTCGATCCCTTCCAAGCATACCTTCCGTACAAGCTTTTCCGAGAAAGTACAAGGTACATCAAAGGCAAGGTCGTCAAGGTTAGTTCCTCGAAATTTTCGGCTTGATATCAGTCGGACGCCCGAATTGACATCAGGACTCTGTTGTCGACTTTAGGATCTGTCTTACCTGAACCGAGACCTCTCCAAGGTCGTTCTGCTTGACACCAATTCGGATCACGCGTCGCTTCAACCTGAAAACGCGATCATCATTCCGAAATGGGATGGCACTCCCGGTGACAAGGGTTTGATCGACATGATCCCATTCCTTGAATGTGAGCACTTCGTCAGGGATGTAGAAGACAAAGCGGCCTCCTTGCTGACGACATCCCTGTTTCCTGTCAGCTATCGGCATCTTTGCCCCTCCCGACGTCCGACCCATCATCAAGGCCTACGAAGGCAAGAATATTCCCGTCGAGTACGCCAAGCGAGAAGCGGAAAGGAAGCAAGCGGCCATTGAGGAATGGGAAAGAGACCACGGCAGCGCGGCTGCGGGAAGCGGCTCTGGCTGGCTTTCGAGAGCGTTTGGTGGACTGGGCGGGGTAAGTCTGATTAGCTGGTTCTGCCTTCAAACGACCATGACTGACTTTGCTTTACTTTGCATCGAATAGCAAACCGTTCAGCGGGCAACTCAGCCAATGACCTACCTCGAACAGAAACGAGCCCAAGCTCAAGCCATGTACCAGGAAGAGCAAGAGTACTGGAGAAAGAACGCCGATGAGATCAGAAGGTGAGTCGAATAGCTGCGACTTGACTCGATCGGCCGCTCAAATGGTCTAAACAAACTTTCTCTGCCTTTCACCAACTCAGACTCATCGAAGACGACAAGCAGAAGCAGCTCGCCGAACAAAAAGGCACTCTCATGGGTTGGATGACCGGCAAACCGGCTGGCGACCCTGCAGTCAAGGCTTAGTTGGCGGGATTTCTCGATATCGCCGTCCGAAGCTGTTCCTGGATTGTCGGACGATCCTTCCACTACAATCATCTCATCACGTTTCGGACTCGATAATCACCCAAATGCAATGGTGCTTACCCCACACGCGTTACCAACAATGCCAATGAAATCCCTCTCTCCCTTCGTATCGACAAAAGACATTGAAACGACTTCTCCCCGACCAGCACATTCTTGGTGCAGTCATGTGTACAACCAATCTGCGCCATCCTCCTATCCCAACCCGCTTTGCGGCTTGCGCCATTCCTGGGGGAGCGATTTGCGACTCACGCCACACACCACTATTATATGGACCGACATGTACACAATAACTCTGAGCCATCGTCTCGATCGAGCCCTCGTTTCGGCTTGTGCCATCCGTGGGGAGCGATCAACAAAAGACGATAATATATTCCGACCCAAGCACCGAAGCCGTGCGTAGGAGGACGAACATGGAGAGCAGAATATCGAAGACTCGACTACATCCGAAAAGAAGAACGAAAGAAAGAATTCAATCTTCGAGGGTATCATCCGAGTAGAAGGAAGAATCTGCTCGGAGGAGAAAATAAAAACTCGGACAAGGAAACTGGTTGACGCTCGACGAGAATGCAACTCGCAATCGAGCGGACTTCCGGCCTGCCGAAAAAACAAAAAAAAAGGAAAAAGAAGGAACAGGAGGGATATTTGTAGATAGTTTTTGCTCTTTCACAGATCGTGCATCCTCGGTGATGGCATCTATGGTCGTCGGGTTGAGAGAGGGTGTCCTCTGTTGGTCGGAGAGGGGAGGGGTGGGCGGCGGTGGAGGGCGTGGTGGTCGTAGTTTCGGGTTTGGGTTTGGGTTTGGGTTTGGTTGCGGGTTCGGTTTGGTTTGGTTTGGTTTCGGTTTCGGTCTCTCCTTCTCCTCCTTCTCTTTCCTCCTTCCCTTCCCTCCTCTCCTCTCTTCTCCTCCTTTCCTTTTCCTCCTTCCCTCTCCTCCCCTCCCCTCTCTTCCTCTCTCCTCTCCCTCTTCTCTTCCTCTCCAGCTTTTGGTTCCCGTCTCTCGTTGTCTGACCCAGCGATCCGGACTAACTGTGACCTCAACCTGCCTCTCGAGCTCCCACTTCTAGCTAGATCGGCTGGGCTGCTTCCCATTACGGAAAAAGGCAAGTCCGAACGTAGAGCTTGACGATACGGACAGACACTGATCTACGTGCCTCTTATTACATGCAGCGCGATGGAACGTGGTACTCTGGGCTATGCATCTATTTTTTGGTGGGTCATGATGCCGAGGTTTTCGTATCGGGAATGGAGCTGACGTTGGAACTGGCGGTTTCATGTTTTGCCTACCATTGAGAACAACAACGATGGAGAATTCCGAGTGAGTGTCGAACGGGCAATCCTAGTCTTGGGGAAGTACTGACTCTATCATGGTCGCCGCTACGATTTGTGTTCACCCTCCGCTGACCGGCGGGATGACGGCGACCACCTCGCCCGCTCTCACCTCGACATCCGGCGTTCCTCCGCCGACATTGTCCTCGTCATCGCCTACCATCTCATCTCCAACGCTCCACATGCATCCACTCAGAATCTCCTTGGTCCTATCATCCGGATGGCGAGCGATGATCTCGGCTTTGAGGTGAGACAGCAAGGTGGTAGGTGTTGATTGGGGAAAGGTCTCGGATTCAATAGCAAGGTGAGTCCGGATGGACGCAAAGTAGAGTACCGTGATCGGCCGCGACATGACAAGAGGTCAGGATGAACGATGTCAATTGGATTCTAGTGAGTTGTGACCCTGAAAGAGGGGATTTCCGGCAGTATCATTTTGCTGACGATCATTGCTATCTCAGGTCAATGAACATCAAAGGTGGAGGTCGCGGCCCTTCTCGGTCTGATCTGATACCGATCTCACGCACAAAGCTCTCCAAGTAGAAGCGCGAAGTACCGTTCCCATTCAAGTTGCTTCCGAAACGCCGCTTGATGATGACGCATCATGGAGTGATCTCGATCGTTCCTAGCGATTCAGTCGATTCAACGGGCGAAAGGCAGGGTTCTTCGAGTATAACAGACCTGGAGATACAACAGCTTTACGGTCCATCCACTCTACTCGACTCAGTGCATAATATTCATCCACAAAACTAGCATCAGTCTACGCAAACCATGTTCGCCCGATCCCTCATCACTTCTTCGCGGACTGCCGCCTCTCGATCGGCTATCAGGCCTGTTCAAGTCGTTGCCGTCCGAGGCATGAAGTCGAAGCCGATTTTCACCTCGAGTACGACCGTGAAGGGCGCTCGACAGGGAAGCATTGTTGGAGGTGAGTTTGAGGCAGGAACCGAGTCCTTGCCGTGGACGAAGTGAGGGGTGGTGGCTGATTCGATTCCACCGCGAATGCGCAGAGAACCTCGATTTGAAGTTGTCTACTTCCAAAATTCTCGGAAAGCCTAACGACGGCAAGACTAACCCTGAGGAGATGTTTTCTGGTGGATTTGCCGGTGAGCATTCTTCGATGTCAAGCTCGATTTCGTCCGTTCCACTCATTCCCATCGATTTCCCCCTCCTCTAGCTTGTTTCGCATCTGCCTGCAATGCCGTTGCTATGCAGCGCAACATCACTCTTCCCGAGGACCTCGTCGTTGAATCCACCGTCGCACTGTGTGGAGATTTGAAGAAGTTGGACATCTTCTTGGAGGTCGAGTTGAAGGTCAAGACCCCCGAGGGGATTGAAAAGGCGACGATGAAGGAGATTGTGGAGAAGGCTGAGGAGGTTTGTCCTTACTCTAGAGTGAGTCGCCGTCAAGGACTGGTTTATGAGCTCCGCAACGTAGGTCGAGAATGAGCAGTGGCTGATTGCACACCTCTCGGTGTTACAGGCCGTCCGTGGAAACATCGACGTCTCGGTCTCTGTCATCTAGATGTCAGCATTTCCCTGCGCGCTTCCTTGGAGGGAAACAACAGGACATTCTGAGTGCTTGTTGACGGACTTGAACAAGGCGATTGTCGGAAAAGGACAACTGTATAGACCAACGAAACGAGACTCCCTACGTATGATCGAATGTTATGTGCTTTGCGAAATTCGCGTCGTCATGATCAGGGGGCATGCGCACAAGAATGGGGTTTGGTCTCCATTAGAGCAAGTCTCCCGAGTTTCTAAATTATCTGAAGGTAATTTGGAAGCCAGAATGAATCGGTAGCCGGAACTGCATTCTGGTACAAGCGGCTCGAACTCGCGTCAATTATGGTGTGAAGTTCCGCTCACTCTTCTCCTGGAACCTGGCAAGTGGATTAACCTTATCACTGAATCCGAGCGCCTTCGCTCTAAGCCTGATAGTTGTTCGTACTGAACTATAATTTTTATTCGAACATGATCCTGACATTATATGCGACGAGCAACGAAATGCAGCGGTCGAGCCATTCGTCATGTATATGTCACGCAGCGACGATCACAGCCTGCGAGCGCGAAGTTGAGCTGTGCCAAGACGCGACAGCCAGCGGGCGGTTTGACCGAACGTTTCGGACGACGTGCTAAGGAGCAACATGTTGCGTGACATGATGGAAGGAGAAGTGAATACCACCGACCAGACCCGGTC
>Ga0308169_10005660_pt1 | contig 11264 bp, 15 predicted proteins | sample PhyBR1_2_FD_202139 | JGI IMG/M metagenome (GOLD analysis project Ga0308169, IMG submission 202139) | Phyllosphere microbial communities from UC Gill Tract Community Farm, Albany, California, United States - DLSLSB.R1 | ecosystem: Host-associated > Plants > Phyllosphere > Unclassified | place... | reverse complement strand
GGCCATGTTATTCGCCCTCCGTGATGTTGTGGAGGTCGTTCGAGAGGCCGATCGCCAGCGTCCGGAGACCATCAAGCGCTTCGCTTGCGTGCGATGTGTCGGGGTTCGCTCCCAGTGCTTCGGAGAGGAACATGCAAAGCGAGGCGAGTTGTGCCGCGGTCGAAGCGCCGTCACGGATCGCGAGTATTTGGCTGTTGTTCATGCTCAGGCGTCCTTGTTCGTGAGGCGGCACGCATCGGCAAAAAGGCGGTCTAGGGTCGCCTCGCTCGGCAGGCTTTCGCCGTCGTCCACTGCGATGATGAACGAGCGCGCAAACTCTTCGAGTGTGCTAGCCGGGGCGGCATCGACAGCAGCGGCGGAAGCCATAAATTCCGCTTCGATGGTGCCAAATTCTGCCGGTGGTGTTGCGCTGGTGCAGGCGTTGATTGCGGTCTGCATCTTGCGATAATGCGCCTCCGCAATCTGAAACGGAGTGTCAGGGTAAACCGCTGCGGTTTGGGTGGTTTGCGTCGTCATGCTTCAGCCCTCCACCAGCAGGCGACGACCGTCGGCGGCCAGCGCACCGAGCATCATCGCTTCAATTGCGAACTGCGCGTAGGCGCTCGCCAGGAACTCGATTTTCACCAGCATCGCCGACTGATCGGGTGCGGGCGTGATGGCCAGGCAATCGATCGCACTCGCGTGCTCGGTTGACGCTTCGTCCAGCGCCGCGCCGGCGTTGTCATTCGAAGCGTGCACGGCGGCTTGGGTGCGGCGGCACTCGGCCAAAGCCGCGTCCCATGCTGCTCGGTTTGCCGGTTGCTCGGCGGCCGGAGTCATTCGGGGGGCGAGGTACATCGGTCAGCCCTCCATCGCGTCGGCGAGGCTGTCGACGCGCGACAGGCCAAGGTGCGGCTGGAACTGGTAGAAGCGGTTGGTCGAGGGCTGCCACAGCGCCCAGATGTCGGGGCGACCGTCACCGGGGGTTGCGACGCGAGCCTTGACGACGAGGCCCTTCAAGAAGCCGACGTTGACGACCTGGTCGACTTCCCAGCGCTGCTTAGCGCGCGGGGTGACATAGCCGTTGTAGAGACCGCCGCAGCCGGCGCGACCTACGCGATACATGGGGTTGGCCGGACGCACGGGTGCCGGTAGGGTATTCGTAGCCATAATCGTTCTCCTGGAACGGTGGTGGTTAGGCCGGGCGGGGAAGGTCCAAGTTCCCCGTCTGGCTGCTTATGATCTAATCAGTATCAGTGATTGTACTAGGCTGCAACGCCTATTTGATGCTAAATAGATCAGTATGGTGACACCGGATCAGTGCCGCGCCTCACGAGCGCTTTTGGGGTGGTCCGTTCAGGACCTTGCAACGGCGGCAAGCTTGGGAACGGCAACGATCAAGCGCTTCGAAGCGGGGCAGGTAATGCAGGCCTCGACTGTGTCCGCGGTTGCGGAGGCTATCGCTGCTGCCGGCTTAATCCTCCTATCTGCTGGTGACGCATCGTTAAGCGGCGGTGAAGGCGTGCGGCGGGCAGAAAGCTAACTGGTCTTGCGAATTTCCTCCTATTGCTTGGCTGCACCTCAGCAATTCAAACCGCTACTAGGCATAGCGAATTCACCAACCTGCGATGATGGGTTGTTGTGATAACACGGAAAAATGCAGTCCGTGTTCGGAGGGGTTATTGCTAATTGCCAGCGCCACACGGACAATATCGCCATACACAGGAGGCGATCGTGGCGAACAATTATGGAGTGGTGACCTTCGACAACGCAGGTCCCATCAAGACGTGGTCGAAGTTGGCGGCGGTGGCAGCTCACAACAACCGGGAGAAGCCGGAGCCGCACTGCGATCCAGAGGCGCCCAGGCCGATCCATCTGTGCGGTACGAGCGACCTAGTCGGTGACACGAAGGCACGGATGCTGGAGCACGGCATCAATCCTACCAGTCTGCGGTCCAACGGCAACATCGCTTTCGAGGCGGTGATGACGGCGTCGTCCTCCTTCTTCAACACGGGAACGTATGAGGACATCTGGCGGCGTATCGGCAGATGGGTGGGCATCGCGTGCAACTTTGCCCGAAGTTTCTGGGGCGAGCACCGTATCGTGTCGATGGTGCTGCATCTCGACGAAACCACCCCGCATATTCACGCGGTCATACTGCCACTCGACCAGAAGGATTACACCCGGTGGTCCGACCGCAAAGGAGCGTGGGCGCTCGATAGCCGGGTCATCTGCGGCCCTGGCGTGTACCAGCGGATGCACGACGCCTATGCGGCCGCGATGGCCCCGCTTGGCCTCGTCAGAGGCGTCAGTGGTTCTCGAGCCAAGCACCGGCCGTATGTCGCTGAACTGGTGAGTCTGGATATGGAGCGCGCTAAGGCATCTGATGCCGCAGCGGACGCTGAGCAGGCCGCGGCGGAGGCACGAAGCGAGGCCGACCAGCTTGCCGCAAAGGGGCAGGAGCAGGACGAGGTTCGAGCGCGCTTCAACGCAGAGGTGTTGGCGCATGAGGCGAAGGTGAAAGCTGAACAGGCGGCGCTCGCCAAACGAAAGGCAGAACTACGCGCCGAAGGCCTCAAGCTGGAAGCGCGCAAACGGGAGTTCGTGAGCGTAGCATCCGGATTTGCCCGCGAGCGGCAGGACGTAGAAGCCGCACGCAGAGAAGTGGCGGCGCGGGCAGCAAGCCTTCATCGGACATTGCGGATCGTCAACGAGACGGTCCAACACGCGGTAAAGGTAAGGCAGGCCGTGAGTATGATGTCGCCGGTTCGGCTATCATCGGAAGCGGCGGCGGCGGTCGCCGCGATCAACGACCTCGACTACGTATCCGGTCTTGTCGAGGTGCCCGCCAACGACCTCGACCTGCTTCCGCCCGGTGTTCAGCAGCACCTCAAAAAGCTGGACGGGGGTAGACGGTAAGCGCCGTCAGCCTGAGGAGTATGTATCCCCGTGGGCTTGGTCCGGAAGGGCACCCATCGTATATGACGACGAGTGCCCCTTTGGCTTTTGCTCCTTGGCTTCTTCGCCACGTACTGGTGGCTACCGAACCGCCGCAGCCGCTTCATTGCTATTGGTGCGCTGCTGGTCTTGGCCTTCGCCGTCTGAAGCAAGCGAGCGGGACGTCGTCGATTGACTCAACATGCGCTGCAGCTGCTCGACCTCACCTCGGATCGCCGGCTGGCGGACAGCGATGTTGCCAAGGCGGCGGACCTGCCCCTCGACCTGAGCAGGCGTGTTTGCCGCCGGTGCGCGTCCAAGCCAACGGACGAACGTCGGGTTGGTCAGCAACCGGGCCGACAGGTTGAGCGCCGTTGCTTTCGCCGTACTCCCGGCCATCGCGCCCATCAATACGCCACCTGCCCCGCCCGTCGCGGCGTATCCACCGCCCGCGCCCAGCAGTCCCATCGTGCCTGTCAGGAACGAGTTATACGCGCCGACCTTGCCGGACTGCGAACGGTTCAGACTGTTGCCGGTGTCGCGTTTGGCAGAGGCAATGCGGATCAGATCCTCGACGGCGTCGGCCCCCTCCTGACCGAACACAGCGACCCTCGCCCCTGGCGTCATCTTCTCGGCTTGCGTGACGAACCGCCCGGGTGAGAAGTCGTCCTCTGGCGTCTTCCGCCCAAGCTGCGCCGCAACCGTTGACGCTACGTCTGCGCGCTCATCTACGCTAAGCGCTCGCATCGACTGCACCAAGCGGCGGCGGTCGCCACCGGGCCCGGTCAGGGCCATGATCCGCTGATAGGTCTGCTCGCCGGACATTGGCCGGTCTCGCGGCCCGGTATAGTTCTGGATGACGTCGGTGATGTACCGCTGGCGCTGTGCGTAGAACTGGTCCGCACGCTGGTACGCTGCCGCCGCACGCGGATTGCTCGCCTGTAGTGCCCCGGTGATGTCGCTGGAGGCTGCGTCGATCACTTGGCTCACCCGGCGCTCGGCATCCGTCATGGTCAGATTGCGGGTGCCGATCTCGCCGCGCATCGCGGTTCGTAGGTTGCGCACGGCACCGATGGACAGGCTCCGCGGCGTGAAGGCGCCGGCGCTTGACGTTGTGTCGACCAAGTCGCCGCGCAGGTCCTGCATCAGACGCAGAAGCCCCTGGTTGGCGTTCGGCGTTTCAGACAGTTCGGCGATGTGACGATCGACGGCTGCCAGCGCGCCGGTCGATTGCACCGTCACGTTCGGGGCCAAGCGCTCCGCCCTCGTGTACATGTCGTTCTTGGCGTCGCGACTCCAACTGATCGCACGTCGGCCCGCATTTTGTACCATCGACCCAATGTTTTCAGGCGTCTGTGCAGTGCCGCCGCCGACCCGACTTACCGCAGCCTCTAGCGCATCGTTGCCGGCGGCCATTCGGGACTGAATCGGCCCCGCGCCTCCTGGGCTCGCCTCGAGAAAGGTAGTCGCGTTTCGCGCGCCGGGTCGTAGGTCCGCGGCCATCATCGGTACATTTTGCCGTTCCGCCGCCTGAGCCAGGACGTTCGCTTCGGTACGGGCGGCAGACGGCTGACCCACAACGCGGCTGAGCGCGCCCCCTACAACGGGAGCTAGCCGTCCGAGTGCATAACCCCCGATACCGCCAGCAGCGGCACCGCTGAGTGCGCCCGGAGCGCGTTCGAGAACCCCGCCTTCGCCGGAACCGAAGCCATAGGCAGCACCACTGAGCGCACCGACCCGGGCAATCTGGCCGGCAGTCCGTGCACCAGCGCCGAACGGAATCGCCACACCGCCTGCAACCTGCCCCGCGAAACGAGCGACCGGGTGGTTCTCCGCATCGCCGTCGATCACTGCGCGGTTGTAATCGATGTTGCGGTAGAGGCGATCCTTGAAGCTTCCTTCGCCCCCTTTACCGGCCAGCGTATCAACGACGCCGCCAATCTCATCGAGTTCGCCAAACGTAGCGGTATCTCCGACGCCACGCAGCGCTGCACCGGTTGCGCCGTCGTTCAGATCGATCGGCTTGGGCTTCTGATACTGAACGGCGTCGCTGATCTGACCGTGCTTGTCCCGGAACTCGATGATGGCCTTTGCGCGGGCAGGGTCCATCATGAAGCCGCGATCCGCCATGAAGCCGACGATCTCACCCGGCGACTTAGCGGTGCGTGCGAGGGCGAAATACGCCTGCTTGTCCTCAGGCTTGAGCTGGGTCATCGGCTCGGTCGGCAGCTCGTCTTTGAACCCGCCGATCATCTGAGCGGGTGCGACCTGAACCGCCCCACCCGCGGGATCATCCTCGCGCAGGCGATCGACCTGGCGCGATCCCGGGCCGGATCCGATCTTGAAGCCTTCGATGGTGGTCTGACGGGCGCGGCCCTTCTGCAACAGCATCTCGGGGGTGTCGCCGGTCTGCGGGAAGAAGATGCGGTTCTGACGCTCGAACTCTTCGGCACCGATAGCAGCACCGGACTCGAGCCGCAGACTGGCCCGAATGAAGTTCTCTTTTGCCTGCTGGGCGCGCTGCCGGGCCGCAGACGTGTTTGAGTTGACGATGTTCGCCGGCAACACCTGCCTCGCAAGATCGCCCATCACGCCGACCGGCTGGGTGCCGGGGGCCAGTTCGGGGTCGCTCTCTAGCGCTTTCCATTCGTTCTCGGCGCCGAGCGCACTGTTGTAGAAGTTGGTCGTCTTCGCCTCGCCCTCAGTCAGGGCCTTTGGCATGGTGACAATGTTGCGGGCGCGATAGGCGTCGAGTTCCGCCTGATGCTCGGGCTTGATGCGGCCAGCGGACTCTAGCTCAATCAGCTTGACGAGGCGGGGATTGGTGACGGGCTTCTGGCTGGCCATGATCAGTAATCCAAATCAGAGGTGTCGGAGCGAATGCCGAAGGTCCCGGCGAGCGCGGCGCGGTCCTTGTCGCGTTCACGGAAGCGGACAGCTTGCCGGTGATCGGACCGCTCGCTGCGGCTATCGCTACGAGCGCGGTAGTATTCTTGACGGGATTCGGACCGATCCGCCCGGCCGTTGTCGACGCGGTCGTCCTCGATGTTCCAGTCGAGTGCGCGGTTGGCGCGATCGTCTGCCACGATGTTATTCAGGTTTCGCCCGAGCGTGAGATACCGCGCCAGCCCCTGGTTCGTCAGATCTGCGCGGCTCAGCATGTCGGGCGACACACCCATTTCCGCCAACTGCGGCGTTATCGCCTGCAGCTCTCTCTGGCGTCCGGCGACATCTTCCGAGCCATCAGGGTTCTTGATCGTGCTGAGGTGGTAGGCCGCATTCGCCATCACGCCCCCTGACTGCTGCATCCGCTTGAACGACGCGGCATCCGCATCATGGACCATCTGCTGCACCTTGAACGCAGAGGCTGGGTCGACCTGATACAGGTTGCGAAGCGCGTCCTGATTGATCGCCAGCCCGTCAGTGCGAGGCGGAAGGCGGCTTGGGTCGACTAGCGCATCTGGGCCGCTCGAAGCCGGCACCATCGCTAGTGGGGCGGGGATAGGTGAACCGGGCACAGCGTTGCTCGCCGCCGGTTCAGCTTGTCCGATCTGCATACCTTGCTGCTGACCTGAGCCAAACCCCGCAAGAGCGCTGGGCACGCTGCTTGAGGCGGGCGCCTGCGTTGGCGTAAACACTGCCGATAGCGCTGCCCGCGTCTGGGTCTCTCGCAGGCGATCTTCCATCTTGAACGCCACCTCGGGCGCCGCCTGCCGCAGCACGCCCATCGCCTGAGCATTGTTGGGGTTGGCGGCAAGCGCGCTAAGTGCACCCCGCGCGTCGGTCTCTCGCCGCCACGTCTGGCCCGCCTGGATGCCGGCTTGCAGCGCCGCGGCCGGGTTCGTCGGCTGCAAGATCGACCAGTTGATGGCCATGATCAGAACCCCTTAAAGTTGATGAAGCCATTAGGAAGCGTGCCACCGATCGGCACGCCAGCGACGCCCCCGCCGAGGGCTCCCGATCCGAGTTGACCGTAAGACGACAGCGCGCCGATCGCGGTGCCGGCGACACCCGTGATGTTGTTCATGAAGTTGTTGCTGTTCGCGGCCTGAGCGAGCGCGCCGCTACCGATCGCATCGGCACTGTTGCTGTTGATGTTCGTCGCGTTGTTCGCGAAGTTCGTGCCCACACCCGCGAGCGCGGAGCCTGCACCGACGCCGACCTGCTGCTGACCAGATAGGGCGGACATGTATCGTCCGAACTCGTCGCTCGCGATATTCTGCCCGTATTGAAGGGCCGCTTTCTGAGCCGCGCCACTGTTCAAGGTGCCACTGGCGGCGAGCTTGGAATTAAGCGCGTCCATGCCCTGCCCGACACGGAACTGGTAACCGGTAGAGTTCTGATAATTGCCAAACGCTGTGTTGTACGCCGCCTTGTCGCCGGGCGTGCCGCTGATGCCCAGCAGCCCGCCAAGGGCATTGTTCGCCGCGTACCCCTGCTGAACGAACGGGTTCAGGATGCCCTTATTGCTATCGTAGACTTCGCGTTGAAGGGCCAGGCTTTCCCGGTTCGCCTGAAGCTGCGCGTCGGTCGCCTTTGCGGTCGCCTTGCTGGACTTGCTCGACGACAAACCCGACGCGGCCGCGCCGATCGCTGCGGAACCAAGGATTGCTGCGGTGGTGCCAATGACCATGATTAAACCTCGAAGATCTTGATGAAGTTGCGGTCAGAGGCGCGATAGCCGCGCCGCCCATAGACCTTCGTCGCCGCGTCGAAGTTCAGGGCCTCGTGTGTCCCCATCATGAAGGACTGCGCACCACACTCGCGCGCGGCGTCTTCCAGGGCGGTCAGCAGGCGGAGCCCAGCGCCACGGCGCTCGGGGTCGACCCACCAGAACAATTCCTGCCCGGTGATATGATGCTCGTTGAAGAGCGACGGATGAACCAGCCCACCGGCCGCGCCGCCGTCCGTGACGAGAAGGATGCCGTCGGGCTCGTCGATCAACCGCTGGAACAGCCGCTCCATCGTCTCGTCGTCGTAGCCGATCGTATCCGCGAGCTTCAGCGCGTCGGCAAACGCGCGGCCCATGCGGAGCAGCGATGGCAGATCGTCCGGCGTGGCGGGGCGGATGGCGGAGCTGGTCATCAGTGACGCGTCGGCAGACGGCGGACGGGTTCATGCCCGCTGATCAAAGCGACAACTTCGGAAAGGGCCACCCAGCCTTCGGGTGACGCAAGCAGGTGCATCAGATTGTTCGACACCTTGCAGAGCCCGTCGAGCGCTTCCCGGTGGGTCATGCCAAGGTCGGATGCTATCTCGCCGGCCAAGATGATCGCAGCCGACTGTGTCGCGGCCTGATCAACCAGTACGGCATACTGGGCGTCAGCCTCAGCTGATCCAATAGGGTATCCCGCAGTGGTCTGTTGCATATGGGCCTCGCGTCATCGTCAGGATGATCGCCGGCCCCGGTGCCCTATGGCCTGGGGGTTGCCGCTCTACCGCTCCGGTAGTGCCCGCCGCTGGGACGAGGTTTCGACCCCGACACCAGATACGAGGCTGGTAGCAGTTTGTGGGCGGCCAGTCACGGCCTAGTCTGACAGAAAAACCAGATTACCCGCCGGGTTTCAATCGAAGGATACGATTTGTTAGATTGATCCAAAGCCGGCCGTTTACATTGAATCTACGCCCGGGCCGCGACGGCGAGGAATAGGGTGCCGTTTCTCAACAGGGGACGACTCGATGAAGCTACTAATTTGCGCAGCGCTATTGCTGCCCGCGATCGCTACCGGTGCGATTGCCCAGAGTTCGGTAAACGTCCGCGGGCACACGACCCGCGAAGGCGTTTATGTAGCCCCGCACGTTCGGACCGCTCCGAACGAGACGAAGGCTGATAATTGGAGCAGCCGGCCGAACGTTAACCCCTACACCGGCAAGGCTGGCACGGCTGACCCGTACGCGCCGAAGACGTACAAGCCGTACACGCCAAAGTACTGAGAGCGGGGGCGGCTATAACCGGTCGCCCGCCTTTCGCTTGCTGGACCCTAGCGGCAGTCGCCCATTCGATACTGCCGCCAATACCTATCCCACCTGACCGCGGCTCCCGACGCTATTGCCGCACACGACAGTGACCGACCGTCAGGCAACATGCACCGAGCCACGACGCGGCTGTAGCTCTTGCCGGTCGCCTCACATTGCAAAGTCTGGCGCAGCACGAGACGCTCGACGATCTGCTGGCTGCGCCTCGCGGCGGCATTGTTGCAGCGGTAGTTCACGCGGCGTGGATCCGCTGCCCGACAAGGAGATGCGCTCTCGAAGTCCGGCGCTTGGACACCAGCGATCCGGACCTTGATACCGTTCGAGCACCAGAGGGGCCCATCGCCGTCATGAACGCGCGTCACCGTGCAGGAGAAAGTCGTTGCTGGTGCAAGGGCGATCATGGAGATACCCGCGGCATCAGTGCTTCGTCCGGCTGGCGTCTGCTACCGCGTTTAGGTAGTCGGCTAAAATCTCCCACTGTCGGTACTGCTCCGGCTCGCCATCTGGCGTCTTCTGCATACCGGACGCGACGATCTGGCAGGCACCCAGTTGCCCATGATCAGCCATCAGCGCGAAAGCCTGCTGCCACGCGTCCTGCATCACGCGGACAACCAGTCGGATTCGGCATCGTCGACCGCCGCAAACATGTCGCCCTCCGCCTGCATGGCGCTGAGGTGCTTCCGCACGGCTTCCGGATCCCCGTTGCGCGGGAAGCGCCTGTCAGCGACGGCCCCGAGTGCAAGCTGACCAACGAGATCGCTTCGGCCTTTCTGCGTGATCAGCCACTGGCCGAAAGCCGGCTTTGGCTCCTGCTGGTCATCAGCGTGCTCGTTCATTCTCGCGTCCCTCGAATCGTTAGCAGCCCAATCGCACCAGATTGATGTTCTTGCAATGTTCTTGCGAATCAATCCGCATCGCGCCTAGCTATGGGCATGCCGCTCGCGGCGACTCGACACTGATGGAGCATCGAAATGCAGCACGATCTGCAGCTGAGAGCGGCTGCCCGCGCGATATACGACAACGTCCATCCACCTGAGAACCCGCTGCCATTCAGCTTCGACGAGGCCGAACGGTTCGGGACCGCTGAGTATCGGCAAGCCGTCGGCGCCGCGCAGGATGCTCGATCGGTTTTGACCGCGCGGCATGAGCAACTTCTCTTCGCTGCGATCCTTTAGGTCATGTCCTCGACCAACCAATACCGCCCGGTCGTCGTGCCATTGAACCGCCGTGACGACGCGCTGCGCCTTCACGATGTCCCGTTCGAGCTGGTGCCGTGCGAGGTGCCGTTCTTCCTGGTCCACACGCCAGCCGGTTTTCCGTCGCCGGCACAGGACGACATGCAGGAGCCGATCGACTTGAGCGCGTGGCTCATCGAGCATCCAGCGGCGAGCTACGTCATGCGTGTCGAGGGAAGATCGATGGCGGGTGCCGGAATAATCGACGGCGATCTGCTGGTCGTGAACCGCGCCAAGCGGCCGCGAACGGGTGCCATCGTCGTCGCCCTGGTGCACGGCGAACGGACCCTGAAGCGTCTGCGATATGTCAACGGCCGCCACTGGCTTGTGCCCGAGGCCGAAGGGTTCGCGGACATTCTGGTTGATGAGCATGTCGAGATTTGGGGCACGGTCGTCGGCGTCGCGCGCAAGATGGCATGAGCGCGCCGATCGCCCTGATCGACTGCAACAACTATTACGTCTCGTGCGAGCGCGCCTTCGACGCCAGCCTAGTCGGCGTGCCGGTGATCGTCCTGTCGAACAACGACGGGTGTGCAATCGCGCGATCGGCGGAGGCGAAGGCGCTGGGGATCAAGATGGGCGATCCGATCCACCATCTGCGTGACAAGGTGAAGCAGCACGGCGTCCAGGTCCGGTCGTCGAACTATGCGCTGTACGGTGACATGCAGCGCCGGGTGATCGCCGCCTGCGAGTCCTTCGCCCGCGACTTCGAGATATACTCAATCGACGAGACGTTCCTCGATCTCGCCGGCTTCGAGGGGCGTGATCTCGTGGCGCACGCCAATGCGATGCGTGCTCAGGTCCAGCTATGGACGACGATCCCCACCTGCGTCGGCATTGCGGAGACGAAGACACTGGCGAAGCTTGCGAATGCGGCGGCCAAGAAGAACCCGCAGTTTGGCGGTGTGGCCGATCTTCGTGACGACGACGTGCGGCGCGATGTCATGCACGCCTTCGCCGTCGGCGACGTCTGGGGCGTCGGCAGTGCGACTGCGCGCAAGCTTACTGATCTCGGTATCGACACCGCCGGTGCCCTGCGGGACATGCCGATGAAGCAGGCCCGCGCCGTAGGGACGGTCGTTCTCGAGCGGCTGGTGGCAGAGCTGCGCGGCGTTCCGTCTAACGCCGTTGAATCGG
>Ga0308169_10005657_pt1 | contig 11268 bp, 8 predicted proteins | sample PhyBR1_2_FD_202139 | JGI IMG/M metagenome (GOLD analysis project Ga0308169, IMG submission 202139) | Phyllosphere microbial communities from UC Gill Tract Community Farm, Albany, California, United States - DLSLSB.R1 | ecosystem: Host-associated > Plants > Phyllosphere > Unclassified | place... | reverse complement strand
CCGTCGCGACGACGACGCAGTCGATCTGCTTCGGGTCGAGCCCGGCCGCCTCGATCGCCTTGCGACCGGCGGCGACCGACATCATCTGGACGGTCTCCTCAGCGGTCGCCCAGCGACGCTCGGTGATGCCGGAACGCGTCCGGATCCACTCGTCGCTGGAGTCGATCGCCTCGACGATCTCGCTGTTGGGCACGACGCGGCTGGGACGGTAACCGCCGACGCCCAGGATGCGGGCGTGGCCGGGCGTGGGCAGGTCGGGCGTGCGGATCGGCATCAGTGGGCGCCTTCGGGGTGGAGGCGCAGCAGGGGCTGGCCGGGGGAGACGAGGTCGCCGTCCTCGACCAGCCACTCGACGACCTGGCCGCCGTGCTGGGAGGGGACGTGGATCCGGTCGCGCAGGCTGGCGACGTCGCCGATGGTGGAGCCCGCCTCGATCTGGTCCTGCCCGCGGGCGGCGTCGGCGAGGTGGAAGGTGCCCTTGGCGGGCGAGACGACCATCCGCCAGGTCGGGCTGGTCTCGATGAGGCTGCGCTCGCCGTGCTTCTCGCAGAACGCGCGGGCATCCGCGAGCTGGTCGGGGGTCTTGAGGGCGAAGGTCTCGACGCCCTTCAGCTGGCGCTTGATGATGCCGGTCAGGGTGCCGGCCGGCGGCATCTCCAGCACGCCGGTGACACCGAGGTCGCTGAGGGTCTCCAGGCACAGGTCCCAGCGCACCGGGCTGGCGATCTGACCGACGATGCGGTTGAGCACCTCGCGCCCGTCGTGCACGATCCGGCCGTCGCGGTTGCTGATCACCGGCGTGCGGGGATCGTGCACCGAGACGGACCGGGACAGGCTCGCGAGCCGCGCGACCGCGGGCTCCATGTGGCTGGTGTGGAAGGCGCCGGCGACCTTGAGCGGCATGATGCGCGCCTTGGCCGGCGCGTCGTCGGCGAAGGCGGCGAGCTGCTCGAGCGTGCCGGCCGCGACGATCTGCCCGGGCCCGTTGTCGTTCGCGGGGGTGAGGCCGTGCTTCGCGATCGCGGCCAGGACCTCGTCGCGGTCACCGCCGAGGACCGCGCTCATGCCGGTCGGGGTGACGGCGGCAGCACCGGCCATGGCGAGCCCGCGCTCGCGCACCAGGACCATCGCCTGCTCCGCGCTGATCACGCCGGCACCGGCTGCGGCGGCGATCTCGCCGACGCTGTGCCCGGCGACCGCGCCGACCATGCCGAAGGCGTCGGACGGGTGCGGGAAGAGGTCGAGGGCGGCGACCAGCCCGGCGCCGACGAGCAGCGGCTGGGCGATCGCGGTGTCGCGGATCGTCTCGTCGTCGGCGACGGTGCCGTAGTGGACGAGGTCGAGACCGGCGACGGTCGAGAGCCACTCGAGGCGGGCCGCGAAGCGCGGGTCCTCGAGCCAGGGGGTGAGGAATCCGGAGGTCTGAGCGCCCTGACCCGGCGCGACGATGACGAGCACGGTTCAACTCTGCCGACCTACCTGGGGGTAGGCCTCTCAGGACCCTCCGAAGATGTGGCCCCCATTTTTGTGTGGTTCCTACAAATCAGGCGTCCGCTTGGCGTCCGAGGACCAGCGCCGTCGCGAGTGCGAAGGCGTCGCGCGGCTCACTGGGGTTCAGGCCGGTGAGCTCGGCGATCTGGCGGATGCGGTAGCGGACCGTGTTCGGGTGGACGAAGAGCCGGCGTGCGGCGGCCTCCAGGTTGCTGCGACTCTCCAGATAGGCGGTGAGCGTCTCCACCAGAGTGGGTCGCTCGATCAGCGGCCGGTAGACCTCCGTGACCAGCTCGGTCCGGGCGGTCTCGTCGCCGGCGGCAGCGCGCTCCACGACCAGCTGCTCGGCGAGCACCGGTCGTGGCGCACCCGGCCACCCGGGTGCGGCGCGGAAGGCCGCCTGAGCGCCGGCCGCCGAGGCATGCGCATGCGCCACGTCGGCGACGCGCGGCCCGGCGACCACGGCGCCCGGGCCGAAGAGGTCGACGACGGCGGTCGCCGCTGCCCGCTCGTCGGTGACCTCGCCCAGGACGATCACCAGCCGGTCACGCTGCACCGCGCACAGGGCGTGCAGGTCGGCGGCGCGGGCACGGCGTCGTACCTCCTCGAAGAGATCGCCCTCCGCGTGGCCGGCAGGAGCCGTCCCGAGGACCACCATGATCGAGCCGCGCGCCCCCCAGCCGAGCGCACTCGCGCGGCCGAGGACCGCCTCGTCGGGGTCGGCGCGCAAGATGGCGTCGACGACCAGCGCCTCGAGGCGTGCGTCCCACGCGCCGCGCTGCTCGGCGGCACGCGCGTAGACCGCGGCCGTGGCGAAGGCGACCTCACGGGCGTAGTGGCCGATCGCGGTCCGTGCGGTCGGCACCTCGTCGGGCTGGAGCACCGTGTCGAGGCTCTGCTCGACCACGTCGATGGAGAGCCGGATCAGGTCGACGGTCTGCTGCAGGGTGATGGCGCCCGCGAGGGCGCGCGGAGCGGACCCGAAGACGCTGGTGGCCAGATCCGGCTCCAGCGTGCTGTGATCGCCGTGGGCGTACCACCGCACGAAGCCCTGGATGCCGGCCTGCACGATCATGCCCACCCAGGAGCGCTCCTGGGCCGACAGCGCGGCGAACCAGTCGAAGTCGGATTCCATCCGCCCGGTGGCGGTGGTGGCCAGCCGGCCGGTCGCGCGCTGCAGTGCCTGGGCTCCGGGTACAGGGGCGGGGCGGGGCGGCGTCACGGGCTGATCCTCCCACCAGATCGGTGCGGCGAAGCGCTTGGCGTCACATGATCGGAACCGATAGGACATCCACTTATCGGGCACCGAGTGCTTGAATCAGGCAATTGGACAGTCGGTCAGATGTCCGGATCGACATGAAGGAGACGCCATGGCGCGCAGGGCGACAGTGGGTTCGTTGGCCGAGACCCAGTTCGCGACGGTGCACGGGCACCGCCGGGCGTACGCGATCGGCGGCCGTGAGATCGGCACCGCCCCGGTGCTCCTCCTGCTCCACGGGCTGGCGTGCGACCGGCACACCTGGGACCCGGTCTGGGCGCGTCTGGGGGAGAAGTACACCCTCATCGCTCCCGACCTCCTCGGCCACGGCGAGTCCGACAAGCCACGTGGCGACTACAGCCCCGGCGGCTACGCGAACGGCATGCGTGACCTGCTGACCATCCTCGGGATCGACAAGGTGACGGTCGTGGGACACAGCTTCGGCGGCGCGGTCGCGATGCAGTTCGCCTACCAGTTCCCCGAGCGCACCGAGCGGCTCGTGCTGGTCAACGCCGGCGGCCTCGGCAGGGAGGTCACCGCGGCGATCCGCGCCCTGGGCCTGCCGGGCTACCAGTACACGCTGGGCCTGCTGACCGCGCCCGTCATCCGCCAGATCAACACGACGATCCTGCGCGCCCTCAAGGCGACCGGGCTACGCGACCTGCGCGACCTCGACGAGGTCGCCGACATCATCGAATCGCTCAAGGACCCCCGCTCGCGCTACGCCGTGCACAAGCTCGTGACCGGAGTGATGGACTGGCGCGGACAGAACATCACCATGCGTGATCGCGCGTATCTCACCGAGCTGATGCCGCTGTGCGTGGTCTGGGGGGAGGACGACCACGTCCTTCCGGCCCACCACGCCCAGACGGCGACGCAGTTCGCCCCGAAGGCGCAGGTGACCGTGATGCGCGACGCCGGTCACTTCCCGCACCGCGACCACCCGGATGCGTTCGCCGATCTGCTAGTCGACTTCATCGACTCGACGGTCCCTGCCACCTACTCCCGGGCGCGCTGGCGCCGGCTGCTCACCAGCGGCCCCCAGGCGCCCGCGCTGCGCGCGGTCCGTGAGGATGACGTCGCCTCCGAGCTGGCCTGAGACGCACGTACGCCGAGCCAGGAACACGTACGCCGAGCTTGTCGAGGCGCCTCGACAAGCTCGGCGTACGTGGCCGTACTCAGGGTCGACGACTAGGCGTCGCCGCCCTCCTGCTTCACGCCACGCATCGCGGTCGGGTCGTCGATGCGGTACGTCTCGAACGCCTTGGCCACGACCGAGCGGTCGACCTTGCCGGCATCGGCCAGGGCCTGGAGGGCCTGGACGACGACCGACTGGGCGTCGATCTGGAAGAAGCGACGGGCGGCCGGACGGGTGTCGGCGAAGCCGAAGCCGTCGGCCCCGAGGACGCGGTAGTCGGCCGGGACCCAGCGGGCGATCTGCAGCGGGACCGCCTTCATGTAGTCCGAGACCGCGATGACCGGCGCGTCCGAGCCCGACAGCTTGTCGGAGACGTACGCGGTCTTGGCCGGAGCGCTGGGGTTGTTGAGGTTCCAGTGCTCGGCGGCGGCGGCGTCGCGGGCCAGCTCGTTCCACGAGGTGACCGACCAGGTGTCGGCCACGACGCCCCAGTCCTCACGCAGCAGGCGCTCCGCCTCGGCGACCCACGGGAAGCCGACGCCGGAGGCGAGCAGACGGACACGTGGTCCGTCGCCCTCGCCGACGGAGACCTGGTGGATGCCCTTGAGGATCCCCTCGACGTCCACGCCCTCCGGCTCGGCCGGCTGCGCGACGGGCTCGTTGTAGACCGTGAGGTAGAAGATCACGTTCTCGCCCTTGCCGTCCTCGCCGCCGGGGCCGTACATCCGCTCGAGACCGCTGCGCATGATGTGCGCGACCTCGTAGGAGAACGCGGGGTCGTAGTGCACGACGCCCGGGTTGGTGGCGGCGATGAGGGGGGAGTGGCCGTCCGCGTGCTGCAGGCCCTCACCGGTCAGCGTGGTGCGACCGGCGGTGGCGCCGATGAGGAAGCCGCGGGCCATCTGGTCGGCCATCGCCCAGATCGAGTCGCCCGTGCGCTGGAACCCGAACATCGAGTAGAAGATGTAGAACGGGATCATCGGCTCGCCATGGGTGGCGTACGAGGAGCCCGCCGCGGTGGCCGAGGCCATCGCGCCCGCCTCGGAGATGCCCTCGTGCAGCATCTGGCCCGAGGTCGACATCTTGTACTGGAGCAGCATGTTGCGGTCGACGCCCTCGAACTGCTGGCCCGCCGGGTCATAGATCTTGGCCGAGGGGAACATGGCGTCCATGCCGAACGTGCGGTACTCGTCCGGGGCGATCGGCACGATGCGCTTGCCGATGTTGGGGTCGCGCATCCAGTCCTTGAGCAGGCGCACGGTCGCCATCGTGGTGGCGACCTTGTGGTTGCCGGCGCCCTTCTTGAGCTCGGCGTACGTCTCGTCGCCGGGCAGCTCGAGGGGCTGGGAGCGGTTCTCGCGACGCGGCAGCGAGCCGCCGAGCACCCGACGGCGCTCGTTCATGTACTTGATCTCCGGCGAGTCCGGACCCGGGTTGTAGAGCGGGAACTTGCCGGTCGCGGCGTACTTCTCCTCGATCTCCGCATCCGAGATGGGGATCTCGAGCCGGTCGCGGAACTTCTTCGCGTCCTCGACGGTGAGCTTCTTCATCTGGTGAGTGGCGTTCTTGCCCATCAGGGCGTCGATCGTCCAGCCCTTGATGGTGTGCGCCAGGATCACGGTCGGCTGGCCGACGTGCTTGGCGGCCGAGTCGAACGCCGCGTACACCTTGCGGTAGTCGTGGCCACCGCGGGGCAGCTTCTCGATGTCGCGGTCGGACAGGTGCTCGACCATCTTGCGCAGGCGCGGGTCCGGCCCGAAGAAGTTCTCCCGGTTGTACGCGCCGTTCTCGACCGAGAAGGTCTGGAAGGCGCCGTCCGGGGTGGAGTTCATCTTGTTGACCAGGACGCCGTCGACGTCGCGGGCGAGCAGGTCGTCCCACTCGCGGCCCCAGACGACCTTGATGACGTTCCAGCCGGCGCCGCGGAAGTTCGCCTCGAGCTCCTGGATGATCTTGCCGTTGCCCGTGACCGGACCGTCGAGCTGCTGCAGGTTGCAGTTGATCACCCAGGTGAGGTTGTCGAGCTCCTCGCGGGCAGCGATGCGCAGGGCGCCCATCGATTCGGGCTCCGCCATCTCGCCGTCACCGAGGAAGGCCCACACGTGCTGCTGCGTGGTGTCCTTGATGCCGCGGTTGTGCAGGTAGCGGTTGAACCGTGCCTGGTAGATCGAGTTGATGCCGGTCAGACCCATGGAGACCGTGGGGAACTCCCAGAAGTCCGGCATGAGGCGCGGGTGCGGGTAGGACGACAGGCCCTGGCCGATGCCGTGCTGGGCCTCCTGGCGGAAGCGGTAGAGGGCCTCCTCGGAGAGCCGGCCCTCGAGGAAGGCGCGGGCGTAGATGCCCGGCGCGGCGTGGCCCTGGATGAAGACCTGGTCGCCACCGCCCGGGTGGTCCTTGCCGCGGAAGAAGTGGTTGAACCCGACCTCGTAGAGGGAGGCCGAGGACTGGTAGGTGGCGATGTGACCGCCGACCTCCAGGCCCTTGCTGTTGGCGCTGGAGACCAGCATCGCGGCGTTCCACCGGATCATCGATCGGACGCGGCGCTCGGTGTCCTCGTCGCCCGGGAACCACGGCTCGCGCTCCGGCGGGATCGTGTTGATGAAGTCCGTGCTCCGCAGAGCCGGAACGCCGACGGATCGCTCACGCGAGCGCTCCAGCAGGCGGAGCATGACGTAGCGCGCTCGGTCGCGGCCACGGGCGTCGACCATCGAGTCGAAGGACGCCAGCCAATCGCGGGTCTCGTCGGGGTCGATGTCCGGAAGCTGTGTCGGCAGGCCCTCATGGATGACGGTGGCCGGCGTGCCGGAAGCAGGGGTGTTTTCTTCGGTCACATCTCGCATCGTGCCACTCCGCACCCCGTCGCGAAATTTACTGCGGAGTACGGATTTCCGGCCCGCCGGATTATCGGTTAACAGCGCGCGGAAGTGGACCAGGGTTGCGTCCTAGCCTTATCTCCGCTGGACTACTCACCACCGTGGGTGATCTGCACCGACGGTGAGACAACCTGTCAGCGACAAGATGCGGAGGACGACGTGAGCTCGACCGCGGGTGGAGGCTCCACCCAGACTGGCCCGGCGGGACCCGCCGAGCGCCTGGGATTCAAGGCCGGAATGGTCGTCCAGGAGCTGGGATGGGACAACGACACCGATGACACGCTCAGGGTCGCGATCGAGGACGCGCTCGACGCCGAGATGGTGGACGGCGACTACGGCAATGTCGTGGACGCCGTGCTGCTGTGGTGGCGCGACGAGGACGGCGACCTGGTCGACGGTCTCGTGGACTCCTTGACCGACCTGGTCGGCGGGGGTGCCATCTGGCTCCTGACGCCGAAGGTCGGCCGTCCTGGCGCCGTGGACCCTGCCGACATCGCCGAGGCCGCGCCCATCGCCGGCCTCTCCCAGACCATCACCGCCGCGGTCAGCAACGACTGGACCGCGACCCGACTGCTGGCGCCGAAGAACGTCGGATGATCCTGCGTCCCTCCGAGGCGCTGGCCAAGGCGGTCTCCGCCGGCTCCGGTGCGCTCGTGCTCGCCGGCTCGGGCGTGGTCAAGCCGTTCTCCCCGGCCGTGCTGGCGCGGATGGGGAAGGCCGTCCTCGACTGGGGCCTCGGGCCCGCGGGCGGCTTCACCATGCTCGCCACCCGCTATCCCGACCGGGTGGGCATCGTCGACGAGCTCGGTGAGATCACGTACGGCGAGATCCACCGTCGTACGAACGTGCTCGCGCGGGCGCTGGCCGCCCGGGGCGTGGGCGAGGGTGACGGCGTCGCGATCATGTGCCGCAACCACCGCGGCTTCGTCGAGGCGACCGTGGCGACGGCGAAGCTGGGCGCCGACGCGCTCTACCTCAACACGGCCTTCGCCGGTCCGCAGCTGGTCGACGTGCTCGCTCGGGAGAAGCCGCGCGTGGTCATCCACGACGAGGAGTTCACGGCGCTGCTGGCCGGCGCCGAGATCGAGCAGCGCATCCTGGCCTGGACCGACAGCGACGAGTCCGCGCTGAAGGCGAACGGCACCGAGACGCTCGAGCAGCTCGCTGCCCGGGGCAACGACTCCGACCTCGCCGCGCCGTCGCGACACGGCCGGATCATCATCCTCACCTCCGGCACCACCGGCACGCCCAAGGGCGCGCCGCGCAACGAGGCCGGCATCGACGCCGCGATCGCGCTGCTGTCGCGGATGCCGCTCAAGGAGGGCTGGCGCACCCACATCGCAGCGCCGCTGTTCCACACGTGGGGCTTCGCCCACCTGATGCTGGCGATGCTGCTCGGCTCCACCATGGTGCTGCGCCGACGGTTCGAACCCGCCGATGCGCTCGCGGCGACCGAGGGCTGCGACTCGCTCGTGGTCATCCCGGTGATGCTGCAGCGGATGCTCGCCGTCGAGTCGACCGATCAGCCCGATCTCTCCCGGCTCAAGGTCGTCGCCTCGTCAGGCTCGGCACTTCCGGGGGACCTCGCCCTGGAGTGGATGGACCGCTTCGGCGACAACCTGTACAACATCTACGGCTCCACCGAGGTCGCGTACGCCTCGATCGCGACGCCCGAGGACCTGCGCGCCGCGCCGACCTCGGCGGGTCGACCGCCATGGGGCACCGTCGTGAAGATCCTCGACCCGTTCGGCGCCGAGGTGGCGCACGGCGAGGCCGGGCGGATCTTCGTCGGCAACAGCCTGCTCTTCGAGGGCTACACGGGCGGCGGCCACAAGGAGGTCGTCGACGGCCTCATGTCGTCGGGTGACGTCGGCCGGTTCGACGCGGACGGACGCCTGTACGTCGAGGGCCGCGACGACGAGATGATCGTCTCCGGTGGCGAGAACGTCTTCCCCAAGGAGGTCGAGGACTGCCTCGCCCGCCACGAGGCCGTCGTCGAGGTCGCGTGCATCGGCATCGACGACGCCGACTTCGGCAAGCGCCTGCGGGCCTTCGTCGTGGTCGGCCGCGAGGTCGGCGAGGACGAGCTCAAGGACTGGGTGAAGCACCACCTCGCCCGGTTCAAGGTGCCGCGCGAGATCGTCGTGATGGGCGAGCTGCCCCGCAACGCCACCGGCAAGGTGCTGAAGCGTGAGCTCTTCGAGTGGAACGCGGAGTCCGCAGGCGGCGAGGCGTGAGCGGGCTCGAGATCGGCGGACTCGCGCCTGACTTCACCCTGCGCGACCAGTTCGGCCAGGAGGTGACGCTCTCCTCCTATCGCGGCAGCAAGGCGGTGGCGCTGTTCTTCTACCCGTACGCGTTCTCCGGAGTGTGCACGGGGGAGATGACGGGCATCCGCGACCGGCTCGCCGAGTTCATGACCTTCGACACCGAGGCGCTCGCGATCTCGTGCGACCCGGTGTTCTCGCTGCGGGCGTTCGCGGACAGCGACGGGCTGAACTTCCCGCTGCTCTCAGACTTCTGGCCGCACGGTGAGGTCACCCGTGCCTACGACGTCTTCGACGAGACCCGCGGCACCCCGCGACGCTCTTCGTACGTGATCGACAAGCAGGGGATCGTGCGCTGGTCGGTGCACAACGCCGCCGCCGAGGGGCGCGACCTGGAGGAGCATCTGCGCGAGCTGACCGCTGCGGTCGGAACCGCGTAGGCGCTCACGCCCGACTAGACCAGTTGGTCTCATTTTCAATGAAACCGCCATGTCCCGTGCTGGCGGGTGGATATTCTTCACGACGTTGAGCCGGTGGCGACCCGAGACGCCACCGGTTCGACGCATTTTGGCCCCGTGCCACACCCAGCCCGTAGGCTGTGGCGTCGCATCACGGGCGCATAGCTCAGTTGGTTAGAGCGCTTGCCTTACAAGCAAGATGTCGGGGGTTCGAGTCCCTCTGCGCCCACCACTCCCACGCCTCAGGTGGTCTCGATCGGGAGATCGTGGTTGCTCCATTGGCTCCATGAACCCGGGTAGAGCGCGGCGTCGATCCCCGCCAGCGTGAGGGCGACGATCTCGTGGGCGGCGGTGACACCGGAGCCGCAGTAGGCCGCCATGCTCACGTCCGCAGTGGCGCCGAGGGCCGCGAACCACCAGCTGATCGACCTGCTCCGCGCCGGTCAGCTGATCGACCTACGTCGCGGTCGCCGCCGTGGTCGACGGCGTCGCGGTGGGTCTGGCGGCCTCCTCGTTCCGGTCGGAGAGCCTGGACCCGCCGTTGGTCTCGATCTCGATCACCGCCGCATCCAAGACCTGACCCGCGCTGCGCGGCGCGGTCGCCCACCCGGAAGACGGCTCGCCGTTGGTGTTCCACCGCAGCGGCTTCGCACACCTCGCGAGGTGAGCCTGCGGCCTCGCCCGGGCTGCCGCCCCGGGTGGGACAGCCACGCGCTGGCCCCTACCCCTGGTCGGGCGCATCGGGGGCCGTGACGGCGCCGAAGACGGATGCCGCCAGCCTGACCATCCCGACTCCGGTGGGATGGAAGGGGTGGTCGTCCGTGATGCCCTGGATGTCCGCCCCCACCTGGGAGTCGGGAGGTTCGCACAGCGTCCTCAGGTGCGGCACCACGAAGCGGTCGCCATAGGCCTTCGCGCCGGCCGCGAGCACGTCGTTGAACTGCTTGTTCCGCTCGGCCAGCAGGGCGATCTTGTGGTGATCGAGCCCGGGCACGCCTCGGGGTCCACGGGTCTGGTCGCAGTCCGCATCGCTGTTGAAGACGTCGTAGGACCCGACGATCACGATCCGAGGGTGGTCGTGCAGCGTCGAGAGCGCCGCGAGGAGATCCCCATAGCTGCGGTCGAAGGCGGCGAGTCGGTAGGTGAACTGGCCGCTCGACAGCCGGTCATCGCACCGGGCGAGGGCGTAGCAATACCTGAGGAGGTCCGTCCAGCCGAGATCGTTCGGCCCGATCATCACCACGACGTACTGGAGTCCGGCGGAGTCGAGCAGTCGCGACACCTGGGGCGGGAGAGTGCGCCGATGGCGTTGTTGCGAGCCGAGCAGACCTTGCGTGATGGTCGCTCCGGGACAGGCGAGGTTCACCACGCGGTCGGTGGGGGCGAGCGTCTCGAGTTGGGCGGCGAGCGAATCCACCGACCGCCCGCAGGCGCTGTCGTCGGCCGACGGCTCAGCGACCAGGTCGCCGCCGAGGCGGGATGCGCGCGAGTCGCCGATCACGGCGCCCGTGTAGCCGGCGAGCTGTTTCCCCTGCGGTCGCAGGTGCACGGGGGCTGCCCCGATGAGCTCGCGTGCGGAGGTCACCGAAGCGAAGCCGGACACCGTGTCGTGCCAGGTGAGCGCTCCTGCTGCCGCCCAGGCCACCGCGGCAGCGACCAACGCGGCCGCCGCGGCCACCCGCACGCGGCGTGCGAGCTGGTGCCATACGGCTGCGACGGTCGGGTGTCGGTGGTGGCGGCTGGCCCGCGCCAAGGCGACCCACAGCCAGACACTCGCGCC
>Ga0308169_10005656_pt1 | contig 11269 bp, 12 predicted proteins | sample PhyBR1_2_FD_202139 | JGI IMG/M metagenome (GOLD analysis project Ga0308169, IMG submission 202139) | Phyllosphere microbial communities from UC Gill Tract Community Farm, Albany, California, United States - DLSLSB.R1 | ecosystem: Host-associated > Plants > Phyllosphere > Unclassified | place... | reverse complement strand
CCCCGCCACCCGCGGGGGGGGGGGCGGAACGGACGTGCGTGCGTTTCAGAGAGCCAACGTACGTGCGCGCGTTTCAAAAGGGCGAGGGTGACGGACATGGCAGCGGGATCGCGTCGAGTAACACCCGTTACCATTCAGCGCCGCGCGCGATCACGCCCATGTCCCTGCGCCGCACCTTGTCAAGCTTTCAGGCAGGCACGCGTGTCCGTTTCATGCGGCAATGAGTATGTAACAGACACGCCGGGAGCAGCGGCGTGACAGGGCAGGGGTGGAGAGAGGGGCGGGGGACCAGCCGAGCAAGGATGGGGATGAAACGGGGTGGGTGTATCCTGAAACACGCGTTTGATGAACACGACGCGACGCGACGCGTGTCTCGGACTATTTTCTCCAGTTCTCGGGTCTTTGTCCGGCTTTTCTGGCAGGGAACCCGCGCACGCGAGGGGCGTCTGTCACTGTCGCTTATGCAAGGTTTTGCATGTTCCAGATCAACGCTGACGTACATGCAGGGAAGCGATTTTAATGACAAAGGGCACTGGGTCCCCCCGAACCATGCGGATGGATGTGAACAGCCGAGCGATCCGCGGCAGGCACAGTTGCGGCCGGACCCGGTGTGTACACCACCGAGAGCGCGACGCCGCCAATCCAGCTGTTACAATCATCCGACCGAACCGACCGACGGGACTAACGACCCCCTCAATCCAGTCTCGACCGCCGCATCCAGGTCTCGTGTACGCTGTTGTTGTATCGCATGCAGACAGAGGCATGGCCTGGCTAATCGCGTCACATCGTTTCATCGGCTCTAGATACCTTCGTTTCCCATGTGGCGCACATCGTACCCCTCAATCCCGCTTCCTGCGCCGGCGCGATTCCACTTCCCGCAACATCCTCCACCTGCCGATCTTCCGGCCGAGAGTCTCCGCGCCGAGACGGAGGTACGTCCAGGAGAAGATGATGAAGAAGCCGACCGTACACGGCGCGGCAACCTTCCAGAAGTAGGAATCATGGTTCTCCAGGGAGGGGAACTCGGTAAAGTTCTGCGTGTCAACTAGGCACGGAAGGGGGGAAATGTGCTAGCTTACCATGCCAAAGTATGAAGCGATGAATGTAAGAGCTAGACATCAGTTCGGCACCGCGCAGCGCAAGGGACTGGGACCGCTTACGCAGGAAGACGACTGTGACGATGCTCAACCTCTCCATGGACGCGTTGGACTGGAACGACATGACATTCTGCGGTTAGCCTCAAAGTTCTTTGAGCGAACACGGGTCCGCTTACGAAGACATAGTCCGTGAGATGGTCGCAGGTCGCGACGAACTGATCCAGGTTGCTAACGATGATCTCCAGGTGATCCAACACATCACCGATGTACACCTTGGTCATGGGCGAGAAGAAACCCTGGTTGGTTCCGCCCATACCATTCCCGTTCATACTGTTCGCCGGGACCATCGAATTGTTGTTGGCGAGCGACTTGATCGACGGCGTACCGGGTCGACTGGGGCCCGTGAAGGTTATCGACGCAGGCGGTACAGGGATCGAGTGATGTCCCTCAGCGGGGGTACTACCCGCAAGCCACTGCGTGTCTCGTGATCCGTGGTTCTTGTCCCCGGGTCGCGGGCCCGTGGTCATGGCGGACGCGGCAGCTGAACGCTGGGCGTCCTGGTCGCGGATGATGTACGCGACGTGCAGTAGCGGCGTGAGGGACCGCCGGAGCCGGATGAGCTGGGAGGAAAGGATGTGTAGGTGGCGGACGGTTTCGATCTGCTGCGTGAGTTCACCGACGCGCCGTGTGCCAGGGACCTCACGGAGGGATCCACCAGAACACTGGCTTCCAGCTTGAGGATCTCGTTCTCGAAGGTTTGAGATATCTGTGATCAGCTGGCGTCGCAGGAACGACTGCTGCAAACAACGCACTTCAATGGCGAGATCTACCGCTGAGCGTCAGCTTGGGCCATTCCGAGTCAGAGCATCGGCCGACTCACAGACGTCCAGTAGCGCCTGCGCCAGCATGCTGACATCCCCAGACCGTCTCAGCAGACTCTGTTCGTCTTCGAGTCGAGCGTACACCGGATGCAAGACCTCCTTGATAGTCTTCCGCGTGATGGTGATCAGCGTGCCTGCGCGTGAGCTGTCCCGCCGACCTGGAAGTCCTGAGCTCACCATCTCGGGTCAAGAAGGCACACATGATGCCCCGCCGGATCGGCACCATATACTTTGCACTGAGCTCATCCACCATCAACCTATGCGTATTCTTCGACGTCTCGCGCCCGCGCCTACTTCCCCGGGAGAGCTCCGCCGTAGGCTCGAACACGCCTTCCACGCCCTCGGGCAACTTCAATATCCGTTGGCCGTTGTTTAGGGCGCTCTCGAGAGCTGGGGCTGGGGCTGGCGTTGGCGCCCGGCTGCCCCGGCGCGTGGTCGACGTCGAGCCGTACCCCGGTTCGGGGTCGAGGTGCACGGACGGGGTCTCTGACTGCCCTGGAAGGTGCCAGGTGCCCAGGACCTCGGCTTCCTCCGCGATGACCTCCTCGTCGCCTGGGTGCGTGTGTTGCACCAGGATCTGGAGGTACAGGTGGTTCTTGTAGAAGTCGAGCTTTGAGCGAGGCGAGTTGGTCGCGCGCAGGGCGTCTTCGACCGCGAGGGGGTGGAGGCTGCTTCATCAGCTCTACGGTCGACCTGTGTACGCGGGAGGGAGCTGACCCAAATTCAATCGTCAGGGTCTTGATGACGTCCCAGTTGAGCCCGTCGACGTGTACTGCGGATCAGCTCATCTAAGCAACGGGATGACCGAATGAGATGGCTCACTCCACCTGACTGGCCTCGTCTCGCCCTCCGCCGTCACCGGCGCCCTCTGCGCCCCCTCAGATCCCAGCCACTCTCGCAACCGCGCCCCCTCAAATTCGACCCGGACGTTCTTGCCCCCTGGGTCAGACGAGTAATCCAAGACCTGTCGTTAGCTCCCGCATCCAGACGACTGACTGGGCCAGCTGACGGTGATTTTGGACGGATCCGTCAGATGCCCCCACGCCTCCTCGTCCCGCCTGCTCTTGACGTCCACACCAGGCTCGTCGCCCGTGCCTCCCCCTCCCAACCAGCTATACACCGGCTCCCCGCTGCCGGAGCTGGTGGTGGACATGGCTCGATGGCCTAAACCTGCCTCGAAGTCGCCGGCTCCGCGCGCCTTCAGCTTGGGCGAGAACAGCCCCACCAGGCGAGGTGATCGAGGCGAGCGCGGGGAGTGTGGGGACAGTGCTGCTTTGATACCGTCCAACCGAGATGTATTCTGCTGGTCGTCGGACTGAGACCGCGGGGTGGAAGGACGCCGGAAACGAGAGGCCGCGGTCACGGCCAGGGCGCGGGAGTGGAACGATCCTGATGTTAGTTCTCACGACGATGAAGGGCCGAACGAGAGGGGGGCAGGCTTACCGTTAGAGGTCGTGTGAGCCGTGCGTATGTCGGGGCGCTCTATGTCGAGCGCGTTGGGTCCGGTCATGCTGCAACGATAATGCGGCAATGGTAAAAGAGAAGCGATGGGCCGTGCGATAGATACAGGGGAGGTACTGCGTAAGCAGGATCGAGACCGCAAGAGCATGCAGAGGAAGGCCAGTTGTCGAGGATATGCAAGAGTTGGGCAGGTAAGAAAGTGGTCAACTAATCAGGGCGAGAAAGGGAAACTACCACCGATTGACGTCAGCGCAAATCCCAAATCTCACATGGGCAGGAGAGGCACAGATTCCCAGACTTTGGCTTATGCCTGGCCACACGCGGATTTCTCGGATCCGGGCTGTCGCTGTACCACGGCGTGGAAGTATACGAGCAAGACATGCCTGAACAGCTTTCAGACCAGGTGAAGCAGCATGCATATCGTACACGACGCCGGGGGCCGTTGCGCGACTGCCGGCGTCTGTCTACCACCACCAGCCCGCGGTGCCTCCCTCAGACCCTGCCTCTGGCTGCCAGCGATGCGACGTCGGGACCCCCGACCTAGCGCTTGCCGCCCTTGCCACCGCGGCTTGCAGCCCGGTTCTGGCGGTCGAGGTGCCTCACGGCCTTGCGCTTGCTGATGGCCCCCTCCTCCCTCTCCGTGCCCTTGACCTTCTTCCTCTCCCCGCTCTCGACCTTCTTCAACACGTCCATCGCCTTGCTCTTCTCGTCGCCCCATCCTTCGCCGATGTTGGCGTCAAACTTCCTCTTCACGCCCTTGACCTTTGGCTCGCCCTCGATCTTCCTGTCAAACTTGCCCAGCGACGCCGTGGCCGTCTTGGACACCAACAGCGACCGCTCCAGGTCGTTCTTCCTCGCTGCCTTGGCCTCGCGCTTCGCCTGCGCCTCGGCGGACGCGGCAGCCTGGGACGACGAGCCAGCCTGGGCGCGCGAGGCGTTGGCGGCCTGTTGCCCGGCGTTCTTGGCGATGCGGGCCTTGCGCTCCGCGCGGGCCGTCGCGGCGGGGTCGTGGTCGGTGTCTGCGGTCAGATGCAAGCTCTGCAATCGAGAAGGAAGAGTGAGGCCGTAAGACGCCACGCCACGCACCGTGCTTGGCCTTGACCTCGTGGATCCACTGCTCCTCGGCCTCCTTGTTCTTCCCGCCGCGGCCCCACCTGCGCACCCACTCCTGCCTCTCCTCGTCCCACACGTCCCGCTCGCGCGTCTTGTGGCTGATGCCCTTCTCCTTGGCGAACCGCTCCCACTTGGTGAGCGGCTTGGGCTTCGGCAGGGGCTTCTCCCGCGGGAGGAGCGTGGTCGGCGCGGGCGGGCGGAAGACCGGCCCGAGCGGCGTCGAGTGCGTCTGGAGCGCGAACAGCGACGACAGCAGGCTCGAGGCGGATGCGAGCGTCAGCTGCAGGAGGTGCTGTTCGAGGTTGGCCGAGTACAGGGCCGGGTCGGTGGGCGTCTGGTCGTGTGCGGTCAGCAGGCCCAGGTCGATCTGGGGCGGTTCCGGCCGGGCGAGCAGGGACGAGGTGCTGCGTGTCAGGCTGTGACCAGGTGAGCGATGCAGATGACTCACTGCTTGGCGGCGTAGTCTGCGAGATCTTGCGAGACGTCCATGATTGCAGGAGTTGATGCTGTTACAAGAGGACCAAGAGGCAATCACCCATGCAGAAGGGCAAAGCAACCGTGGACAGAAATCTGGCCGAGCCGCGGGGCGGGATTAAATGCGAAAAATGCTGGAAAATAAATATATTCCGTCAGGCCCTGTCCAATCCGACCACTCGCGATCCACTTCGCACCCGCAACGTCTTTCATCAATACCGTACACATTAACCCCCCAGTACAAGTCGCCCAACATGGTCTGGAACGCCCTCGTCAACCGTGAGTCGAGCGCGGCGTGTACGTGCGCAACTCACCCGCAGGTCCCAACAACATCCGGGCCAAGCAGATCATCCGTCAAGTACGTTTACGACTCGGTTTGCCGGGATCTTCCGAATGCGTCGAGAGCGGGTCGAAGTGATGGGGGGATGGTGTTTGCATGAAAGACATCTGGAGGCCGAATCCAATCCCCGAGAGGCAGGATCCCCTGTGCTGGGCGTTCTGTCCGGGAGGAGGGGATGGAGGAGGGGACGGCCAGGCGGGACAGGGGAGGACATGAGCGGGACAGGCCCAAATCCGGGCGGGCTGGCGGACGGAGAGACCGCGAAGGAGCGCCGTGCTGACTCCCAGAACGAGAAGGTGCCGACGTACCTCAAGGGCAACGGAAAGTACTACTACCGTCAGTTATCACGTTGCTCGGGCAGCAGGGCGCGAGCTGACGCGCAGGGGCCTACCTCGTCCTCTTCGGCATCTCGTTCATCGGCTCCAACTACACGCTGATCCAATACGTTCGAGGAAAGGCGGCCAAGAAGGAGTAGGCGGCGTCCTGGTGATGGATATTGCATGCACTTCGTGGTGGCTTCGCGGCGCGGGGTCTCGTGTGCCGAGTCGGAATCGTGGCCGTGTAACCTGTGGTCGGCACGGGTCGAGGGAGAGGAATGCCCGTCGCGTCTTCCGTCGACAGTCAGGCCGTGCTCTTCGGGTCACCAGGGCCCCGCTCGGGATGAGGAGGGACGAAGGAGGGTGTACATGGGAACGGAGCGGGGGAAGAGGAGAGACGTCATTCGCCCTCGGGGAAAGAGCATTTCTCCCGCTTGGGTCGATACCACCTTGGCCTGGCTCTGTCTTGTCTCTGTCTCCCTTCGCCCTCTCCCTCTCCGTGTTGCTTCAAGGGCATGGAGAACGGGAGCAGGCAGGGCGCGGCGTGCATCATCGCTCTATCGGTGCAAGAGTCCATCCCACGCTCTTAGAGCTATTGCTCTCGCCTCCGTACCCCGTGCTCATGCCTTCCCCTCTCCAGCGTGTTCACGCCGGATCCTACTTACAGCTTTGGATCCCAACTCCGTACAACGCTCTCTCTCGGTCGCGACCGCTCGGACCGATACTGCCGCCACATATGGCATTCGCCTTCTGCGCCTCTTCTTCCCTCTCTAGTCTTGGTCTTGGTCTTCCCGTTCAGTGTGCCTACTCGATCCATCCATATGCGAATGCCTCACAAAGCGACTGCAACGCTGCAACAGGTCGCGACGTCGTCTGTCGCCGAGCGCTGCCTCGGCCATTGCGACGGAAGGCCAATTTCAGACTCCCCGCTATACCTCCCCCGGCTCTGTACCGCCACGACCGATCTGCTTTGTCCCTACGACGGCACATTGGCCTCTCCACCTGCCCCTTCCTGATCGGGGCGCAGAGCACAAGCCACAACGATCCGACTAAAACGTGTGCATCAGAAAGTACAACCAAGAATCTTGAATCGCTCGTAATCGTTCCCTCCTCCGTCACATTTCCTGCACGGTATCAAATCACGCAACCCTCCCGGGTGCTCATCGTCGGCCGCTCTGACCCGCTCAGATCGGCGTGAACCGGCTCAACGTCTGGAACAGCCTCACACTCCTTCTCCTCTTTGGACTCTCTACAACAGCCTCGTCGCTGCTCCTCCGACTCCCGCCTGCCCCCGTGCCCGCATGACACCCCGCGCTGGAACCCATCTCAGCCTCGTCGTCCCCCTCGCCCGAATTCCCCTCGCTCATTGCCACCGAAGAGAGATTCGACTCGTGCGACATCGCCGTCCAGTCCGTGCTCTGCCTTCGAAGCGTCGCAGGCCGAGAGGCCGGCGTCGCAGAAGCCGAGGTGGCTTGCCTCGTTCCTTCGTTGTCCGCCGGCGGTGACCCCGAACCCGAACCCGAACCAGACCCAGAGCCCGACCCCGAGCCCAGACCGAACGCCGCGTCTCTGTCCCTGATGAAGCTCATACTCCGCTTGAGGCTCGCCCACGGCGTGCCCCGGTCGGGCACGAGGGGCATCTGGTTCGTGTACCCTTTACCCCGCGTCCAGACCGTCGTGGCCTCGTCGTCCGCAGGCGAGAGCTGCGAGAAGGTGGCAAGACTGACAGGCCGGCGGGATGGGCTAGCATGCGCCGAGAGCGTCCCGCGGCGGGTACGGCTCGTACCGCGCACCGCCGCCTTGCCGGACGCACCGGCATTGGAACCCGGCAGGTCAGGCACTGGCGGAGCATCCCTCGACGGCGAGATGACCGGCGAGCTCGGCATGCTCTTGGCGCGGCTGGGGTTGTTCGGGCGCATGGTGAGGTTCTGCGACGAGGCCGTCTTCCGCCGACTGAGCGTGAGGATGTTGGCGAGGTTCGAAGTCGACTCGGAAGCGGCGTCGATGGACTTGCGGATATTCGTCAAGCTCTTTCGTTTGGCCAAGACAATCGAGCCGCCCACGTCGGTGTTGGCGCGGGGTATGGGCTCGTACGATCCCGGCGACGGCGCACGGGACAGCGATGTCACCGACGGCGTGGCCGAGACGTACCCCGTCGACTGTCCCCGCGTGAGGGTACCAAAGTCAGATCCCGTCGCCGTCTCGTCTGCCGATTCCGGGGCGACGTGTCGGTTGTCGACCTCGGTGGACGATTCGTTACCGATGACGAACTTCTTGCCGGGATGACTTCGCTTCTTGCCGGCGTACGACCGCGTCTGGCGGACAGGCATGACCGAGCCCTTGATCTCGCCAGAGAAGGCAATGTCAAAGTTCGTCTGCTTGGCGTGGCGCGAGTCGAGAAAGCTGCGTCGGCGGCGAAGCATCAACGACGAGTCGCGCTTGACCAGCCCGGGCGCTTCGGTGGTCGGCACGTCGGGTAAGAACAACGCGTGGTGGAGCTGGGCTTTGGATCGGGCAGTCGCGCACGACTCGGAAAAGACGTCGATGAGCATCCGATCGACGAGCAGGCGCTGAGTGGCGCTCGCTCGGCGGAGGAGGATCGAGGACGCGCGGCCTGCACGTTCCGGGGTGAAGCCGAAAGTTGTACGAATCGGCGAAACGAGCGGCGTCTCGAGCGTGACCTCGGCGACAGGGTCCTGCTGTACCGGCGGAATCGGAAAGCTGATCTCGTCCGGGCCGACCGCGAGCGTATGCCGTTTCGCAGCGGATGACAGCGAACCCGTGAATGGTGAGTGCGGGACCGTGAAATCGGACGGCAGGTTCGTGGACATCCGCCTCGCTCTCGCTGCGAAGGGAGAAACCGAGGCGGGCAGCTCGAACGGCGGAACAATCGACTCGTCCCGTGCTTGACAGAGCGCCGCGGCCCAGACCTCCTTCTCCGTCTCGCACGACGCGGCGAGGTCAAAGTTGTGGTCGCGCAGCGAGAGGCGGATCGAGTGGGGGAGGAATCCTACGCGTCAGTCTGTACTCCTTGCGACTACCGTCGACTCACCCTCGGTGATGTCGATCAACTCGAACACCTCGAGCGGGAGGAAGTGCTTTGCCTCGTACACCTTTCCTTTCTTCACCTTGGCCAGGATAAGGTACCCGCGGTAAAGGAACGCGCCAAAGTATTTGACCTTCACGGGCGCAACAAGGGGCGCGACTACAGGATGATGGTGCAGCACGTCCAGGCTTCCGATGAGGCGGCATTGTCCCAAGCTCTTCAAGAACGCGGGGCTGAGCGCCGGATGCGGCTCCAGGCGCTCGATGACCGTCGCCGACTTGATCTCGTTCTCCTTCAGCCTCCTCGCCTCATCCGCCTCTTCAGCAACACCGCGCATCGCTCCAAGCGCTCGCTCGACGTCGACACCGGTATCGTAATCGCCGTCCGCTTCGTCGGAATACAGCGGATGGCTTCTCTCTTCGGCCGGTGACGGTGTCGTCGCAGCGCCGAGGAGCTGGTTGAGGAGGAGCGGGTACCGGCAGATCCGCTGGATGGGCATGATGAGAAAGTCTCGGAAATGCAAGCGCGATCGGTTCGACGGCGTGCCGGTCGGCGAGGAGGGTACCGAGCGGGCCATGGTGGGCAGCGACGTCGACATCGAGATTGCCTCTGGCGACTCGACAGTCGTTTCGGAAAGGAGGTCCTTGAGCGTCACATGCGGCTGCGCGGCCGAGATGATCTGGCAGCGGCGTTCAAACGAGTTGTAGTCGGCTCGCTGGGAGATGTGCCTCACAAGCGTAGCTGCAGCGATGGACCCCGCGCAGAACTCGTTGTATGCCGCGAAGGAGGACACCTGCGCATCAGCAACCGGCCACGTCCGCAATACAGACCACCGCCCACCTCATCAACGAAAAGCGCGGCCAGCTTGCGCGATGCCCGCTCAAGCTGACTCGACACCATCGGCTCCGGCCCGAAGTCGTATCCCAGCTTCTCCTCCTTGAGGACATCCACCATCCGCCCAGCCAGTCTGGCATGTATATCCAGGAGATCCCGCGCGTTGCGCGAGATGAGATCGGCGGTGCGTTCGCTGATCGATGGCAGAGCGTACAGCTGTGGCAGGTAGACCTGCACAAGGATGGTCAAGTCGCCCATGTACGCCACCTCGGTCTCGACCAGCTCGAGCAAGATCATCCGGCGTTTCTCCAATCTGCGACGATGCCTCGTCTGTCGGGCCTCCCATTCAAGCGAGCGCTGTAGCCTGATCGCCGCTAGTGCCGCGTCCTTCTCGTCCGCCAGACCTTCCTTGCCCGACTTGGCCGAGCGCGAGAGAGACGTCGTAGCAGACGATAGAGGGTGCTCTTTCGTAGATGGCGAAGTGGAAAAGAACTCGGCTGACGCGGACGTGTCCGTTCCGGTGAGCGATGCCGAGACGACCGAACCGTGATCGGGCGGTATAGCCGGTGCGTCTCCCGGTTCCAGCGCGCTTTTGGGGTCGATGAGGCGTACGGTCGAGCCGTAGTCTAGGGATGAACGGCGAGGCGGCGGGTCATGTGGTATGGTCATGTCGTCCGGTACGACAATCTCCACCGTCGATTCCGATTCAGGCATGTTCGTCAACCCAAGCATGACCATGCTGGGAGTGAGTGTCCGTCCGGTCGTTAGCGAAGATCGTCGAGGCGAGATGTGCGGGGAAGCAGATAACGGCCGTATCGTCGCGACGGTTGAGACGGACTGAAGGGTGTATTCCGAGTCGGCTGGATGTTGGTACGAGTAGGGCACCTGGTGGTGGTCGAATCGCCTCGCCTCCTCCGCGGGCATCCTGTCCCACGTCTGGTCATCCCGGTACGTCTCGTGCTCGTGTCCATGCACCGATACTCGTCTCCGCCGAAAGCTCTTGAACCTGCGCTCGGGCGAGTCGGCAAGATCCCGTGATGATCGAAATGGCGACAGGGGCGTTCGTTTCCGTTCCTCCCCCAGCGGCGCGGCAGCAGGAGGTGAACCAGAGTATGTGCTGGCTCTTCTCCGCCCTTTTTGCCGCGCCGGGGCTGCCGGTGACCCGTTCCCAGATGTAGACTGTGACGTCGTGGCCGATTCGCGGTCCAGATCTCTCCGTCTCGATTTGGGGGGGTTGAGCGAGAACGCCGGTCTGAGTGGGAAGTAGAAGCTGCGGGATTTACCCTTGGTCGAGCCCGCGCGGCTGGGCCCGCTGGGTGTGCTCGCGGAGGTGTCGGGGTACGCGGAGAAGAGAGGCTCGTCGGGCGTGCCGAGGGGGATGGCGAGCGGGGCGGGCCGTGGCCGGTCGGCAGGCGTGGACGTCCCCGATGGTGAGGGCGAGTACGGCAATGACGAGGGACCGGCTATGGCGTTTGGGGGGAAATACGACCCGGACACGACGAGGGATGCTCGCCTCGAGGCGGGACCTTCTAATGGAGTGACGTAGTCGCTCAGTGCCGAATGTACGCTCTGCAGATCGACCTCTGAGCGCGGCCCTGATCCGAGGATCGACGCGGTGAGCGACGATCTCCGGGGAGACGGCGATCCCGGACCGAGCGGGAGGCCCAGGGACGACGAGCGGGGTGATGTCGCCGGTTGGTACAGCG
>Ga0308169_10005655_pt1 | contig 11271 bp, 15 predicted proteins | sample PhyBR1_2_FD_202139 | JGI IMG/M metagenome (GOLD analysis project Ga0308169, IMG submission 202139) | Phyllosphere microbial communities from UC Gill Tract Community Farm, Albany, California, United States - DLSLSB.R1 | ecosystem: Host-associated > Plants > Phyllosphere > Unclassified | place... | reverse complement strand
CGCGAAGTCAGAGCGACTAGCAAGTGTTAAACACGTTCGCCCTTTGATCCTTCTCGGCCGGCCTCCTGACTTCTTCGCATCCGATAACGCAAGAGAACGCTCACCTTTTCCGGAGTCATGTTGTAGGTCGCAATCCCAATCAGATCCTCCGTCCCCTCATTCTTCGCCCGATAGAACGCCAGAGCCGTCTCCCCGGGCAGGACCTTGACGTCCTTCTGCAGCGGCTTGAAAGTCCACGGCAAAGTCTCACTCGCGTCCGACTGGAAGTGCACCGTGATTCGTTTTCGACCCTCCGTCTCCGGTGTAGTGTATAGCCGGTCGGGCGAGAAGCGGGTGGGATCCGTTATGGGTGTTCCAGCGAATCCAGTCGCTGAGCAGAAAGCTCGGTAGAGCGGGACGGCGGCGTATGTGACGCCAAATGAGAGAATAAGCTGGAGTCAGTTTAGGTCTTGTACATTGTCATAAGTATGAGTCGATAACCACAAGGCCGATGGATGATGGTGGCATCGGGTCGACAGATGATGGAATGAGTGTCGAAAGGGGTGAGACGGGACGTACCGCTCCGGTGGAATACAGCAGCACCGACCGACTCCGTTCTGCCCTTGCGGCGTATAACCGCTCCCTGCTTGCTTTCATAGCAGCCTCCTGTGTGCTGAACGCAGTTCGAGTCCTTGTCGAAGCCGTTGTGCTCGACGTGGTCTGGTTGAAAGGCTTGAACGAGGAGCTGAAAAGTCGGCGGGATGGAGATTGGACAGCGTTCCTGCAGCACGCGGGACATGCCTGGCTGTCAGACCGGAGACCACACATTGTAGACAGGACTCACCGAGCGCAGAGATGGCATGGTCTGGCGTATGGACTGCATGGTGTCGCCGGGGGATGGCACAGTCGATGAACGGACGAGTGAAAGATGCGACATCGGAATTATTCGAAGTGCCCATGCATCGACGGATCGCTCTTTCCGACGGAAATAGAATCGCCTCCACCCACGCGCAGGGTGTTCAACAAGTACGTATGACACAACTCCTCGCTAGTCGCTCTCGGTCTCAACCACTACACAATGAGCAGGATCAGGGATCAGATTGCGGCAAAGAGGGCCGAAGCGCAGAATAGTCCGGCTCGACGCGCGCAGAACGTCTCGGCGGCTTCAGCGGCTGCTCGGGCGCGAGGTTTCGGCACCGGCTCAACGGAGAAGTTGGAAGACCGGACGGTCACGAGTCAGGTCAAGAAGGCCGCCCGATCTGGTGAGCTTGCAGCGGGCAGAGGACGTAGCCTTTGAGCTGATGTTCAGGTCGACTCGACATCTCCGGTCTCGACCTGCATCGTATACCGCCCGAAGCATTCTCGGTCCTCGTCGGCATTTCACCTTCAAACCTGGAACGGCCGCCAACACCAGAGCCGGCGGACGAATCGGTCAGAAGTCTTGGTCATTCGTTCGATAATCTGGACACAACAGATCGGAAAGCTGTCTTTGGCAAAGACACGCGGAAAGACGGGCCGTGGGTGGAGTGCGCGGAACTCGTTGGTTTCAAAGCGGGCGGGAACAGGATAGAGGGGCTGGATATCGAGATTGGCGCGTTCGGCGGACTGAAGGGCATCGAGGTGGGTTGTCAGTGATAGTCTGGACTATAGCTGACATCACAGCTTGGGCGAAACAAGCTCACCTCCTTGCCTGACTCGTTTGCAGACTTGCTCCGGCTCACATCGATAGACCTCTCGTACGTATCACAAATGCCGCTGTGTGACTGACAGCTAGACACAACGAGCTTACAGACTTCCCGCCCCAGCTACTGCTCCTCCCCGATGTCGTTAACATCGACCTCTCGCACAACAGTATCGCTTCTCTCAACTTCGACTCGCCAATACAGCCATCGGACGAGGGTTTGAGCTATGGTGCCGGCTTCCTGTCGACATCGTTCTCGCGCAATCAGAAGAAAACGTCGGCCCTGCTTCCGTCCCTCAGCTCTCTCAGCCTCGGGTACAACAAGCTCACAAACGACTCGCTGACCCCGCTTGGCAGGCTCAAGATATTGCGTTCACTCAATCTCGAAGCGAACAAGCTCAGCGACACGCTCGACGTCGATGACATTGGGATCGGCAAGCTCGCCCTCCCAGGACTGACCTCGCTGAACCTCAGCGGTAATCCGGGACTGAAGGGTACAAGTGGCAATCTGGAGGGAGTCCAAGTCGATCTCGAGGGATGCGGGCATGGCTTCGCCCTTGCTCAGACGGCTGACGAGGCCGTCGTTCCTGGGGCGGCCCAACCCGCTCGCGAGAAGAAGCCGCCTTTACCTGTGCCCGAGCCAACTCTGACAATGGTGTACAAGATGTGCCCGGCAGCCACATTCGACTCCCTCCCGCTCGACATTGACTTCGACCTATACCTGCCCACTGAGCCGGCGGGCCCATCCGGCCACCCACTGGTCATCTGGTTTCACGGCGGCGGGCTCTTGCAGGGAAACAAGGAGAACCTACCACCGCATTTCCGACGTCTGCCAGAGCACGCATACGACAAGGGAGGAAGGAGCGAGCACGTTGCGGTCATCTCGCCCAATTATCGCTTAGCACCGCAAGTGCCCATCCTTGACATCTTCTCGGACGTGACGGCCCTGCTCGAGTTCATCCGGACTAAACTGAACGACCGTCTGAAGAAGCAGGGCAAGGCAGAACATTTCATCGACCCAGAACGAATCTGTCTCAGCGGAGGCTCTGCGGGCGGGTACCTGGCGTTAATGGGCGGCATGCAAGTACCCCCTCGCGCGTCCGACGAGAGTGTAGGAGGGTACCGGGGCGAGAAGGGGATCAAGTGCATTGCGCCTTTCTACCCGATTACCGATCTGGAAGACCCATTCTGGAGTACCAAAACGAACCCCGTGCCGTGGTGGGGTAAAACGTGAGTCGCATGCCGTCTACGCGATGAGCCAGCTGACCGCAGCGTACCGGATGAAGCGGCCCGACCACATCTCGACCTCAAGGCCCCGCCAGTACACACCGCCAAGTCCGGTGGACCGCGGTCCATCCTGTACATGTACATGCTCCAGCATGCGCTCTTCCCTTCCTTGCTGTTTATGCGCCAAAAGTCGGTTGGACACGGTCTGGATGGATTCCGCCCAGATCCGCACTCGCTATCGGTCACAACGAGGATCGAGCTGTCTACGGCGGTGAAGCAGGTGCCGATGTACTTTGTGTACGGGACGATCGACGATAAAGTCCAGCCGATGGACCGGACGCTGGCGCTCTTGAAAGATTATCAGGGCGATGTGCAGGTGTGGAGGGTGGACGGGGGTGATCATCAGTTCGACGAGGATCCGGGGGAGGAATGTGAAGGGTTTAGGGAGTGGTTGGGCAAGGTGTTGTTGTGAGGAGTAATCGCGTAGTCAAGTCTTTGTCAGGAGGGTCATGACAATGTGTGCATGGCGTGTACATGTCTCTTGACTACAATGGTATCTGCACATTAAAGGCGGTCGGCGCTCGGCGATGAGCATGACAAGCATGGCAATCACTCCTCACGATCACTGGAACACCAATACCACGTCGTCTTCATCATCGCTCTCCTCGCTCTCTTCCGCCCAACCTTCTTGCATGCGTACGTCTGCAGCTTTTCGCATGTCAGTCTGGCGTGTAAGCGGCTGTGAGCACCGCCGAGCCCCGAACGTGCTGCTCACCGAGGCGGCGTGAACCTGCAGACACCCCATGGCCTTCTCCAAGCTCAAGATCCTCTTCGAAGTTTTGATCGCCCTCGCCGCGGGGACCCTTTCCGTCTGCCGGATCATGCACAACGGTATGCCTTCGTAGTGTGTCCTCTCCTCCAATTTACGTTTCCTTCCATCCATCTCCGCCAGCTCCTCCGAAATCGTCCGGGGCTCGCGATAAGCCAGACGGTTGGCCTGTCCACCGCAAAGAGGAAGTGATGGGCGCGTCGCGACTTTCGCTTCGTGCAGTTCGGTCAACAGATGGACCATAATGCCCATGAGGGCACGTCTGTCGGTCGTGATGCGCCGGATGACAGCGTCGATATGGTGCGCTGTCAGCGTGGGAGGCGGGGGAGTGATGCGACGACGAAGGGGACATGGCGGTCATTAGCTGGGTGAGCCGGAAACGAATTACAAGGCGATCGGGCATCAGCTTTGAGAGTTTGTGCACTTATACGTCGCCAACAGCGGCTGGTCTGTCAGATCACCCGCAAAGGACGACAGGTCCGGACGAGGTGGTGAAGTCTGGTCGGCTGTGTCTGGAATGCCGGTCGCCCGAGCATGATCGGGAGCTGAACCTTCTCGTGGCGCCATTGTGCATACGTATCCAGCGGATCGTCCTACGCGTGGACCTCGCGTTGGTGTGCGAGACCACTGTGGTGTGGCAGGCGAGCCCTCGGATGGAGTGAGCTTAGAACGCGGGGGCTGTCCAGGCGCGAACGAGGAGGTCGAACGCGGACATAGCAAGGTACTCCGTCAAGTCACTCTGAAACGCAACGGCGCTAAATCGGTCCACTGTACGCTCTCTTCGGCCTTCTCGGGCGCGAGCACGGCTTCCAGAGCGGCGTAGGAACTCACACAAGCTGCTCAAGCTGTCCTTTGGTCCTGCTCCCCTCCCTTGCCTCCATCGAGTCCGATCTCAATCCATCGCAGCGTATACGGATGAGCCTCACAATGACCGCCCCGGTCACTCTTATCCTCGGTACGGGGCCCGGTCTGGACATGCGGCACGTTGGCTGACCGAAAGGAAGCTCGACGTCCAGCCCGTCCCTGCCTCATGCCGTCGCTCGTAGGGCTAAAGAGCAAGGGTGAGCCGTCTCACGGTCATGCAGCATCATCGCTGATGACAGCCATACGGTCGTCGTAGCAACTCCCCAGCCTGACCCGTCCTTCTCGTGAGACCTTCGGCCTCGCAGGGGGTCTGGCGCTCATTCAAGCTTCACGCAACTTGATTTGCACGATCATGAATCCTTTACAGCCATCTTCGACTCCGCTCTGGCCACGCACAAGCGTATCGACAATCTCGTTCTCGTCTTCACCCCGCCCGAAGTGGCCCATCCAGAGGGGTACATCCCCGGCACAGACCATGCTGCAGTCGACGATGTCATACTGCCCTTGATGAAGGCAGTCAAGATCGGCTTCTATCACTTCAGGCGGGCTGCTTCGCCAGTGAAGCCCAAAATGACCATCTATGCTGCGAGAGGTGAGAACGGTCGGACGAGGTGGGAAGTCTAAGCTGAGTGCAGGTCGGGATGCGGAAACTAGCACTTCGTGTATGTGCGCGCGCAGCTCGTCGGGAAGGACTGACCACAGTCAACGCTGTTCTCGGCCTGTACAGGAGTATCGTCCCTCGTGCGAAGTCTATCGGTGTGAGGTGAGCTTATCTTTGCGTGTATTGTTCAGAGTCGGTCAGCTGAAATTCAGCCTCGAGCTGGTCGTCGGCGATAACTCGTCAGCGGAGGGCCTCGGTAAGCTGTCTAGGGACATGAGGTGAATGAATACATCTCATTGCAGACGCTACCACCACTGCGTTACTGGCACCGGCTAGCCAAAAGTGGGCTTCGTCTACAGCAAGCAAGGGTATCTGCTCACGACAGACCGTCGGTGCACATCGTCAGCAACCGAGGCAAGATCACCACGCAAGCCCATACTGTCGGTCAATGCTGGTCCTCTGCGATATTGGCGCTCCAGGGCCGCTTCGTCCCACTCGTGTGGTGAGTACCGCCGAGCCGCACTCGACGCCATGCTTACTCCCAGGCTCAAGGAGAAAGCCACGATCTTGCAAATCCGAAGCAGGCCCTTCCTCCACCCAACCAAATCCGCGCCGATGTCCACCCAGCTTGTCGCGCTGTTCATCCAGCTCGCACTAGTCGCGTTCATGGCTTTCGCCGCCTTCAAGGGGTATTATTTGAACGGGCCCATTACGGCCTTTGCGCTCGCCTTTGTCGCGAGCAGGTTCGGCTCGTTCAGAGTCAGCGCTTTGCTCGGCATCATCGCAAGCAGAGCCGTCCTAGGAGGACAGCTTTCGACCTAACCCTTTTCCTCGTGCATGGGTCCAATAGAGCCACAAATGACGACTCAGACGCGGATACGCATTGTATATGGGCTATAATACATAGAAACACGCAATGATGACCCTCTTCATGCATGAGACGTCGGGCCTCATACTGTACAGACTGATGGCACGATCGGGGGACGATCGGTGCATTCACGTGACCATCGGCTAACGAGAGATTTGGTCGCATCTGATGTCATCGACAGAACATGGGATGGATGCTTCCGATGTCAGCAGTCGTCCATCGAAGCAGCACACAAGTTACGCGATAACGCCTTGCGTTTGTACCACAAGCCACGATCCACTGCACAAGAATACCAGCTTGATCGACTAACATGGCCTCTCAACGCGCACTCCCCTTCATGGTCGCCGCCGGCGTCGGTACGTACCTGCTCACCTCTCTCCACCGAGTCTGCTTTGATCTCGCCTCGACTTGCCACGGCGGGAGGCGCGCAGAGGGGTCGAGCGGCATGAGCGCGTACAACAGCTGACGCACAGGCGTCATCGGCGGTGTCTACATCTGGAACCAGCCATTGCAGGAGCTGTCAGGAAAGGGCGGACCAAAGGGCGAAATCAAGGACGGCCGATCGCAGACTGTCAAGGACGGAAAGGAGGCGCCTGAGCCTCTGCGTCACGGCGGCGCGCAGCACAATGACCTGACTCCGCCCAAAGTCGCCGGGACGTCGCCGGAGGCGACCAAGAACAACTCTGGTAAGTCGCGCGCGACCCTTGACGCCCCATGCGATACGCGGGCCATTGGCGTGGTGGCCGACCGAGCGGGGGAGGATCACATGGCTGATGGTAGTCGACCACAGCGTCAAGACGCAGAACAGCAAGCCAGGGCTGGATGGGTCGGGCGGAGGAGGAGTCGGTGTTGCCGAGATGAGGGAGAGGAAGATGAAGGGTCAGGGTGGTCCGTCTCCACAGGTGGGTCCAAAACGCCTAATGCGACATTCTCCATCTGAGTGTGGCCGGCTGGCGTCGGACACTTGCGTCATCAACCCGAGTAGGAGTCAAGGCTCATTCGCAGGGCGGGGACACCAAGCCTCAGCCGGTCGAGTCGACGTTGCACAACGGAGAGGGCGGAGGAATCCAGAAGAAGGGCAGGTGGTGGCTGGGCGGATGGTAAACGGCACGTCATTGTCAGAAGCATGTACCAAGTATGCACATGAAGCATTCCTTTCAAAGGAGGCGCGGCGCATCCGGCACCATGTCGTCGTCATGTCGTAAATCCACAGGGTGTCTAGGTAATCGTAGCACATCTGAGTGTGGTCAATGATCTCAAGCGCTGTGGTCTGGTTCGCCCTTATACCCCTGGCACAGCCAGTACGCCTCGCTGGACTCTGCACGTCAGCTCATCATGGCACCAAGCGGGCCCAGACGCACCTTTTCTCGACTCTGGCGGCTTCTCCGTCGACACCTTGTGGAACCGCGGGACCAGCACATCCCGCTTGAACTCGTCCAGATCCGGATGCTGAAAGAATTTGATCCTGCGCGTAAGCTGCGCCGCCGACCCAGTCTGCATCTCACGGGAGAGAGCTGAACGGGACGATGGGATCATGGGTGCCGCTCACTCACAACATGTGCCCGCCGGGAAATCGCTCCTTGCCCTTCTTCATCCACGCCTCGTCGCCCCGTGCAGACTTGAGCACCTTGAACGCAAAAGCACTTGCCGCCTCGACAAGGCTCAGGCTCGCCGCGATATCACGTATCCGCACGCCCGACATCGGCGCCATCATATCACTCAGCACCACGTCTACGATACCCTCCTCCTTGCTTGGCGTCCCCTCCTCACCCGCGACGTCGGGCCCACGGCCCAGTCCGAAACCACGCGGTACTTCCTGCAACACAACCCTCCTCAGCTCTTCTTGGACTTTCGAGCTCAGAAAGTCGCCTTGAAGACTGCGTACACCCGGTACAGGCTCCATATCTAGTATGTCCAGCGCGAAGACCCGGCCTCGGTCGCCGAGCTTGTGCGCAGCGACTTGCGACCATCCCCCCGGAGCGGCGCCGAGATCGACCACGATCTTGGGCCGGAACGTTGGCGAGACGATGCTGTCGGACGAGGAGGTCAGTGCCGAAGGAGTAGTGGATGAGTATGGGGACAGAAGGAAGGGGTGCTTCGAGGCGAGGGTGAGGAGCTTGAACGATGAGCGGGAGCGGTATGCGGGGCTGGGGTTCGATGGGCTGCTGCTGCCGCCAGCGCGAGCTTTAACGAAGGGGTCCTTTTGTTGCCGGGCTAGCCAGCGAGTGGACGATGATGTGGCTTTGCAGAGACTGCATGATGCCCGCATGGCGTGAGAATGTGGGATGTGATTAATGGGGACGGGTGAGGGTATCAGGGCTCGAAAAGTGGACAAGCGGAGTGGAGGTCGAGCAGCAGCATTTTACACAGGCGGCCTCGTCCGATTGACTGATTTGACAGTGCCTCATGGTGCAGGGCTGGCTACAAGCCCACCACGGGCCATGTATGAGTTCCATGAGGACAAATCGGGGTACTGAACGCGCGACCGAGTAGTGCTGGTCTGGAAAGCTTGGTACGAGCCGAGACGAAGCCAGGCAACATGCTCCCGATCACAGGTCTCTTTGGCCCGAGTCCCGGGTCTGAAAGAAATTCAAGTGTGAGACATAGGCTGACGAGTCAAGGATAGCGATCGAAAACAGCACACCAGTAGATCTGAGAAGGGCCAGCACATCTTGCTGGGGATCTTTCTCGGCATGTGCGCCCCCTTGACCGGCATTGATGGCGCTGAGCGGACGATCTCGTAGCGTGGCACAGAGGCTGGTCCGGTTAAGCCTAAACTGAACCGAATGAAGCTTGTCATGGCCCACCACGCGAGAACAAAAACAGCTCCATCAATCGTATTGCACCGTACGCGATTGGTGACGGCATCACCTGCGATGACTTGGGATTCGGGGGCACGGGACGAGAGAGACTTGAGCTTGTCGTGCCTGATGTCTTGTCCAGCTACAGAAACGCGCCCACAGCGCAACTGGCTCCGCATCCCGGTGTACGAAGGCAGGCTTGGGTGAATCAGGCGGCGGTCGGAACGGTTGCGATCCAAGTCAAGTTCCGGCAAAGAGAAAGCGCTCGTGACGCAAGTCAAATCCGCAGGACGTGATAGGTGGACGGACGGTTAGGCCGGAATAGCTACAGCAGCAGATCTGGTAATCGCCGATGCAAACCACTGACAAGAGGCAGGCGGAAACATCCATCCTTTCACCGTTCGCACAACTCTACAGATCACATAAACCACTGTTGTAACTCGACAACGCTGTACCCGCAACAGCCTCGATTCGTTCATCCACCCAGTCAGTTGAATTCGCCACCGAGTCAAGACGGGGTCGGCAATTGAGTCACGTGCGACTAGTTTGATCCCGCCTCCTATTGGTCGAGCCAGGCGTGACAACACGGTCATCGCCTCCCCGTACCACTCATATACTCCTTCAACTCCTTCCGACTCCTTCAACGTCGAGATCGACACGAGGTATCGCGTAGGCCGACATCCCTCTGGTCACTTTCGAGCCCGAATCCCGTGCTGCAGAAACGAAACGGTCTTATAGGCGGAGAGAGACACGAATACGGTACGTCCGTCTTTCCTTCCGAGACATAATCCAGTTCTCCTGTCCCCGGTGTCATTCACCTTCGTGTGTCGTCATTTGTCACGATACTGTTCGCTGCGCACGATGGCAGACGCGTCCGTCCGGGGCTCAGGAGAGACATGCTGGGATAAGTCTCGGCGAAGCGGTTCGGCGAGGGGAAGGCGTATATGTCGCTCGGTCGCGAGACAACCGTTCGTTCCGACGGATGCAGCCTTGCGCACATCTGCCGACGGCATGGGTCGATTGATGACTCGCTCCGGCGTGGGATATCGGCTCGGGATCTCGCGTGGACCGCAGGTATCCAGGGACCAGGATCGTGGAGGTAGAGATCCGGCTGGGGACAATGCCGCCCCCATCTCCCCCTGCCCACCTTGCTTCCCGTTGCGTATCCACCGCTATCCATTGTCTGATTTATCTCTGTTGCTCGTTACGCTACCCTACCACGCGCTGGCCCCGACACGATTCGAGGACCGAGAGCACAACTGATACCAGGCATAGCCGGCACGCGACTTCCGACCGTCCGTCACCAATCGCCCCCCTCGTCGGAGGGTAACCCATTTGTCTGTGCGTCTTCTTGCCCGCAAGCCATTGTGAGCGGTTGCTGATACTCAGATGAGCCCAGGTCAACCTACTCGGCATTACTGGCCAGCTTCTTCCGATTTAGAACACCCTTCACAGTCTTCAATCCCCCATATCTCTGGAGAGTTCCAGGAATCCTACTTTGAGAGGCTCGCCCGGGCTTGGAGCAGAGACGCGTCACACGACAAGCTTACCACGAGCAACTATAGCGACGCATCCGACTCGTGCGCTCGTGCACCGCTACTTCCGTCAGAGGCGAAGAGGAGCCCCGTCGCGGAGATGATGGGAAGCACGATGGCTCAATCCATGCCTGGCCATCCTTGGCAGAGTATGTCGACGGCCACATTGTCCCAGTCCAAGCTCACGGCAGCTGCTTGGTCCGCCGAACTAACGGCTCCAGCTCCGGTGACTGAAATGTCGAACACGAACCGCTTCGACCAGCTCGTGCAGGCCAAGGTGTCTGCCGAGTCATCCCACGCTGGAAGCGCAGAATCGTCTTCGTCCAGCCGATTCGAACAGTTGCTGAAAGCAAAGCTTGCGGCAGAGCAACGGACAGTAGAAACGACGCCTCCACCCTCATTCGTTGCGCCCATCGGTTTTGACGCCGCTCTCGCCAAGATGCGATCCGCGGAGACAGTCTTCAACAGGGACTATGTATCGCAACATTACACGGAACCGATCGCAAGCAAGTCGGGTCCGACAATGCGAGCGTCCATACCCAACGAATCTATCCCTGCGCCCGTCTCTCAAAACCGACGCGCGACGATGCCGGCACAGCCACAGCCGTCATTCTACAGCTACGCTGCCTCAGAGCAACCTGTCGCCGGACCGATCCCCCATCAATACCCCGTCAGCCCCTCCGCTCCCGCCTTCGAGATCGACCCGAACACGCTCGGCAGCGAACAACTCGCAGCGAGCTTCCGGTCGATGGTCAGCGAGCGCATCAACACGATGTACGCCGAGGCGCAACGTCGACCCCCTCGACCGCCTACTTTGCAAATACCGGATCAGCAACCAGCCTTCGCCAATTATCCCGCCTCACCGATCCGGTCCGTGGACACGCTG
>Ga0308169_10005653_pt1 | contig 11272 bp, 19 predicted proteins | sample PhyBR1_2_FD_202139 | JGI IMG/M metagenome (GOLD analysis project Ga0308169, IMG submission 202139) | Phyllosphere microbial communities from UC Gill Tract Community Farm, Albany, California, United States - DLSLSB.R1 | ecosystem: Host-associated > Plants > Phyllosphere > Unclassified | place... | reverse complement strand
CGTCAGTTGTCGGTGAGCTTAAGGGGTCGCCGTCACTCGCTGGGCAAGAGACGATGCGAGCGAACAAGCCGGACGTGGGAAGCACGAGAGACCAATACATACCTAGCAGCAACACGGGGTGAGTTATCGTCGCGTGATATTCTGGCTCATCAGGCAGGAATAGCGGTGGGAGGAGTGGCTTCGCCGACGCATTTTCGACGCCATACTCCACATTCCGCTCCAGTTTGCCTTCAGCGCTGAGCAATGCCGGTCCCTCCCAACCGCCGCGTCGCAACGACGACTTCAAGTTTGTGCGGGGCGAGACACTGGAGAACCCGGCAGACGCGTTACGCATACTGTGCGCCGCCGTAGAAGAGGAGAGGCCGGGCGACCGAGCCAGCCAGGAGTCAGATCTCGTCGTTGAGCCGGGGCGATGGAACAGGTGGATCCCGGTTAGGGATGGCTTGTTAACGGCGGACGAGGCATCGATACTGCTCGCTTTGTGTGCCGTCAACTTGGACTTTGCTGCAAAGCTGACATCAGCTACGGGGACAAGATCAACCCTACACTCCCTCTCGTTCCCGCTCAAATGTTTCAGCCAGCCTACTTCGGTGCCTTGCTGCGCGAACCGATCCTGCTCGCGGCGATGATCGCCACTGCGGCTCGATTCCTCGACCTCGGTCTTTCATTCGACATGAACGAGCCGTCAAGGTCGCGCATCATCCAGGGCAAGATAGTCGCATGGCTACTTCAGCGTATCGGATTCATCACCATGGGCGAGACATCTTCTCGCACTATTGGTACCGTCGAGGCGTTCTTGATCTTGAGTGAATGGCCACCACGGGCGCAATATCTCTTCGACTCGGTCGTTCCTCAGACAGGAGCCGCTGCCTCAAGCTCGAAGGACACTAATCCCTGCAAGGTTTATGACGACCTCTCGTGGACGCTAATCGGGCTGGTGAGCTCGAAAGATCGATGGGAAGGGACTGACGGTAGGCGGTCCGCATAGCGCAAGAGCTTGAGCTACAAAACGAAAGGACGTACATCAACGACGAGGAGACGGAATGGGTGAACCACCGGCGACACAACACGTGGATCTGTGAGCGTGAGGATGTCGGTAGCTGCTGATAGATTAGACTGCTTATCGGCGGATCGTCATGCCTCCGTGCGACTGGGGAGAGCGTCGCTTGTCCAAGGTCAGTTCACCCTATGCCCCCAGGACGAAGCTGACAAGACAGCGAGTACGTGCTGCATCTGCGAAGACGGACCGTCCACTGATGTCCAGAGATGTCGATGAACTGGTGGGATGTGACCAGTGCTTTCACCAAGATTCCGGATGATACGACCTTCCCGTTCCCACGGTCGCAGCTGAGATGGCGAGAGGCAATGGGCGTTGCACAGCTCACACATGTAAGTGACCCGAGCCCAAGAAGGTCCTTTACTGATGAAAGACTGTCGGGCTGTTGCAGGAGATGTTGTATGCGTCGCCTGACGTCACCAACGAACTGATCAAGACCGGGCGGTATGAATCGACCCTTCATAGGCTCAAGCCGGAACTCGACGCGAATTGGCATGCCCAGCTCGGCGACCTGCCGCCGGTCAGCGTGTTCGACTCGGACGGCGACACGTTTACGGATGAGGAACTGATGGAGATTCGTTGGCGCATAGAGTTTGACTATGTCAGGTGTGTCTTCAGTCAATACGCCATCTCATCGCTCACATCAGGTTGTACGGGAATGCCATCGCCATGCGAGCCGCCCAGGACCGCCTCTTACGGCGGCATAAGCACAACAAGGCTCTCAGGACCGAGCGCATGTTCGAGCAGAACGTGATCAGGCTGGCGGAGGGCTCGTTCGTCATCGAGGCCGTGGATGCGGCGACGTCATTGGTGAAGTGTGGCGTGACCATGCAGAAGAAGGGGATCCTGCGATACTGCCCTTGCCGGACATTCATGCGGCTCGTACGTGGTGCTCGCAGCTCCCATTGTTCATCGCTGATTCCCAGGTCTTTGCCAGTGTGTTCTTGATGAAGGTGAGCGGCTACACCTCGCTCAAGAAAGGGACCCATCTGACAGATCAGGCAGTCGCTTTCGGTGCGGTCGGCAAGCCCGAACAAGAAGTCGTAGACCTGCAGTACCAGCTCATCTCCGCCTTGCGGTTGAGCAGCCCCGACGACCAACACGTATCACACCACGTCTCCACACTCTTGTCGCGTGTGTTCCCGGCAATGCCGCAGTCGAACAACACCTTCAACCCGCTTGCTACACCTGCGGGAAATCAGCTCTCCGACACGCTCTCCGAAGACGATCTTGGTCATGCGAACAACAGCTTCACAAGCCTGCCTTGGCTTGGGCTAGACATGCCTAACAACGATGCCAACCCGCTTGACTGGAGCAGCGGGGTCGTTTCCGGCTTTGGATATGATCCGAGTTCGATCGTGAGTGATATCGAAGAGATGCTGCGCGCTCAGGAAGGGAGTGCTGGTGGCCATGGCTTCCTCACATGAGGCTGAAAGCCGTACATCACGCCGGACCTTAGGTCTTTGCGCATCGCAGTATCCAAAGCGTGATACTAGTGCATGTAAACCATGTCCTGTGACATTTTCGATCAAAGTGTCAAGGTGGATACCTCGAGTTACCACATGCAGACGAAGGGCTTGTAGACAGGCGTTCACTCGTACGAGGGGTTTCGCACGCCGGGAGCGGGGCAAACGGGCGGGGATCAGCGAGGGTCCCTGGCGACTCTTCGGTGCGAAGCGACCGGGGTCCAGGGTGTTAGCCATTTACAGGTCTCCGGCGGTGAGCAGCTGGGAAAGTGAGACCCACCTTCGCATGACATCTGCTCGGTGCAGTCTGCCCCGTGAAACATGCCTCATCACCTGAAAAATTCAGCACGACCTCGGAGCAACCAAGAACTATCAGGTCGATTGACGGTGCAGCATCGGGTCGCATTTGCCACTCGATGCTCAGTGGCGACATATTGGATGGTTCCGCGAGATTCATCTGGGCCGCATCGCCTCTCCGCGAAGATCCACGTCATATAAAGCGTCGAGATGGGGTGTGGCATGTCGCTGACAGGACAGATACATACAGGAGGATGAAGATGAAGCGGTATCTACTCTGCCATCACTTCGTCTTCCGCGCCCATCGCAGCATCGGCCCCCGGCGCGGGCGCGGTCGAACCGGCGTCTCCGTTCGTCTGTTCCACTCCCGACTCTCCTGCCTCCTCTTCGGCTGATTTGGCCCCCTCCTCCGCCTTTGCCTTGTTCTTCTGCCTCTTGCGGCGCGGCACAAAGTCTTGCCTTTGCGTCGAGGGGTGTCTGATGTCAGCACGCCTGCTCAAGCCACCATTCCAACGCAAAACTCACATCCGCACAGCGTTCAGCAGGAACCCGCCCGTCCCACTCGTGGACATCATCGGATGTGTCCGCCCGGGCAGAACCTGATAAGTCCTCGTCCACGATTCCGTCAGATTCGCGGCGAGGTAGTTCTGGTCCTTCTTCATGTAGTCGAGCGTCTCGACCAGGACCTGCAAGTATGGGGAGTAGACGGTGATCGTCCCTGATCCGATTATGTACGGCGATAGGCGGGCCGCAATAGAGATCGGGCTGATCTGCGATGCGATGATCAGGCTGATGTCAGGGCGGAACCACATCACACAGAGACGAAGACTTACCCGTCCCAGTTTCCAGTGTGCAGGTCGTTGCGCGTCGCTTCGAGGCGGTACACCTGCCCCATATGTTTCCGCAGCTTCGCTTGCGTCTTGAAAGCAGATGCCGTCGGCATATCGACCTCCTCTGGCGGCGGGGCTGGGCATCAGTAAAGCACAAGGCAATGAAATGTCGGTCGAACTTACGCTTGACGTAATCCTCGTCTGCCTCCATCCAGCTCAACGCCTTGACGCACTCCAGCTGCTGCGCGCTAAAGTTCATCGTATCTAGCACACCCCACGCGGGAGGACTATCGCTATCCGTGAACGTGATGATCTTGCCCTCGCACGCCATCCGGTCGAGCAACGCAGCCGTTACAAGTCCGCCCGTATCGTCCACGACGAGGTACCGCCCTCCCGGCCGGATGTTCGCAAGGTTGATAAGCTGCGACATGGTATCCTCACGCAAATGCAATATCGTCGCGGACGAGCGTTGGTTGTAATGCGTTGTGATGTTCGCTATCGTCGGCGCCAGCGGGTGGACATACTGTGAAAACCTTTCGTCAGCCCAGACATCTCGCATCTAGGCGCGACACTCACTTCTTTTCTTTCCGCTTCATCCACTTCTCTTTCGAAAAGTCCGTCTTCTTGTCAAACTCTGCATGTCGCTCGATCTGCTTCTCCATGATCTCCTCGGCCGACAAGCCCTGTTTCCGCAGCTCGGCAATCTCTTCCTGCGTCATGGTGTCGAGCTTGGAATCATCGTCATCGATGAACTCGTTTGTTTCGCGGATGTCGTCTGTTGTCAGTGCGCGAACTCACAGTTTACGAAAACGCACCGATGATGGCCTCCGCAACCGCTCGCTTCTTCAGCGGCCGAAGGTAAGTATTCCATCCGGGCTGGGTCTTGGCCTTCTCCTCGTTGGTCGACGACTGCCCGGCCTCGTTCTTCAACCCCTTGCCTCCCTGGTTCATCTTCTTCAACTTCTTCTCGCTCAACCGCTGCCCGAACGGCACCTTCCCCTGCACCTCCCTTGGTGCATATTCGGGAGGTGCAGGTTGAGCCTCCCCGTCCGCCGTCTTGGCAATCTCGTAGGTGATATCGTAGTGCTTGCCTAAAAGGTTCCACGCGGGGAACGAGCCGTACTTGCCGAGCTGGATCAGCCTGGGATCAGCGCGAGCAACGGACAGCAAGATAGGTAGACTGACCCATCGCGCGAGGCCACGACTGCCTTGATCCCGTCAGATGGGAGCCGCAGAAGAACATTGTCGCCCTCTTTGATGCTTGTTACGCGTTGACGGAGAGACGCCTCGAGCTCCTCAGGCGTCGGAGGAGGAGGCCGTTTATTGCGGGGTCGAGACGGAGCGGCACTGACTTCGGAGTCGTCCGCTGCCGGAGTCGACGCGGACGTGGATGCTGCCGCCGCAGTTGATGACTCTGCTACTGGCTGCTCGACTATTTCTGGCGTAGCTGAAGCTGTGTCCGCCATTGCGTATGGTGTGTATAGGTTGATGGTACACGGCTAGGTGCAGACGCGAAATATCAGTTGCGGGCCTAAGTGGAGGACACCTTGAGCTGGGATGAAATGGGTTAAATACCCAGAAACAAATAAATCTCGGTGCGCCTGGCCGTGTTGACGGTGGTCTGCTCGAGCTTTGTGACGTTTGACTCGAGCATTGTTCATCCCTCACGCTTTGCCCAGCTCATCAGACGCAATGGCGAGTTATATCCGGAGCAGTCTGTGTGCAAACTGACGCCCAGGCTGCCAACATCTCTCTCCAGCCGTTGACCTCGTCTCGGGATGTCACCAAGATGGAGCGTATAGGTATATCCTTTGTCCCGCTGACGGCGCGCGCATACTGATTCCAGGCGTCCACTCGCACATCCATGGACTTGGACTTGATGCCAACCTTGAGCCGAGGGCTTCTTCGCAGGGCATGATCGGTCAAGGCAAGGCGCGAAAGGCAGCTGGAGTGATCCTCAAGATGGTGCAGGAAGGGCGCATAGCCGGACGCTCGATTCTTATCGCCGGTCCGCCCAGCACCGGAAAAACCGCTATTGCGATGGGTGAGCTGACGAGGATGGCCAGTTTGGATCCAGAAGCTGACGGAAGCCATGGCGCAGACGCTCGGAAGCGACGTTCCCTTTGTCACCTTGACCGCATCCGAAGTGTTCTCCCTGGAGGTGAGCTTGTCGGATTATGTTGCCGAGTAGAGCTCACGGCAGATGTCGAAAACGGAGAGCCTGACGCAAGCGTTCCGCCGCAGTATCGGCGTGCGGATCAAGGAAGAGACGGAGTTGATCGAGGGAGAGGTGGTCGAGATCCAGGTGGACAGGAGCGTCACCGGAGTGAGCCGATATTTCCAGCGAAGAAGGAACGCAACTGATGCATAGTCGACGAAGACGGGCCGCTTGACGCTGAAGACGACGGACATGGAGACGGTGTATGACCTTGGATCGAAGATGATTGACCAATTGCAAAAGGAGAAGGTGTTGGCCGGAGACGTCATCAGCATTGACAAAGCCAGCGGGCGAATCTCGAAGCTGGGAAGGAGCTTTGGGCGGGCGAAGGACTATGACGCAATGGGCGCGGACGTGAGTCTTGCATAGGCGCAGGCGATACAGCAACGGCTGATTTCAGACTCGCTTTGTTGCGTGCCCGGACGGAGAGCTGCAGAACCGAAAGGAGGTGGTTCACACCGTCTCGTTGCACGAGATTGACGTTATCAACTCGCGGACGCAGGGCTTCCTCGCGCTCTTTGCCGGTAGGCTCCGTCTGGCATCAGTTTACCTTCAGTGCTGAGTCCAGGTGACACGGGGGAGATCAAGCCGGAGCTGCGTGATCAGATCAACGGCAAGGTTGCCGAGTGGAGAGAGGAGGGCAAGGCGGAGATCGTTCCAGGAGTGAGCAAGCAATCCGTCCTATCGGTGTCGTGCTTACGCGGCAGGTCTTGTTCATTGACGAAGTTCACATGCTCGATATTGAATGCTTCTCGTTCCTGAACCGAGCGCTCGAGGGCGATCTGGCACCATTGGTCGTTATGGCGAGCAACAGGGGTATCACGAGGATAAGAGGGACCAAGTACAAGTCCCCCCACGGTATCCCCGCGGACCTGCTTGACCGGATGTTGATCATCTCGACCAAGTCGTACGACGAGGACGAGACGCGGGAGATTGTCAGAATAAGGTGGGTCGGACGCTCGAATCTATGCCTTTCGCTCACTCCCAGGGGCGAGGAGGAGGATGTCAAACTGGCTCAACCCGCGCTGGACCTGCTTGGCCAGTTGGCCCACAACACGTCGTTACGCTATGCCCTCAACTTGATCGCCCCATCGCACCTGCTGGCTCAACGGCGCAAATCGCCTCAGGTCGAAGTGGACGATGTCAAGCTGGCGTACAAGTACTTTATCGACGTGGACAGGAGTGCGGCGTACGCCCAGGCCACGGCGGGCATGATGTTTGGCGAGGAAGAGGTTGCGGGTGATACGGGAGACTACATCAGTGGAGGCCCACGGAACGGTGCGAGCGCAATGGACACCTCGGCGTAGGGGCCGAGAGCGGCTAGACAGGGTGTAGATAGTCGAGAGAGAAGAGCAGTCACGATCATGCATGAACGACATCACAGTATCAGGATAGTCCGTCGTCAGAGGCAGTCGACCGCTGCATTGATGGGATGATTGTAATGCTATTACCCCGTTGTTTGTAATTCCCAGCCATCTTCAGGGCCCAAGCGTAATGGGTTCATTCCGCAGTCAAAAGTCAATCCGGCCAGGCCTTTCTAACCCCTTCTTCCCCCGACTGACAGCGACGACGACGATCCGCTCTTGCGCGCCCCATACCTCGCCATTGCTCATACCCGCCCCGAGAGCTTGTTGCGCCACGCCCACCGTCAAAAGGACCCCAACCTCACCAGTCACCCCACCCGCACCAGATTCGTCTTGATTCCAGCAACTCGTCTTCAGGGCGGTCAGAGCGAGCGCGTGTGACCTCGTTCGTCCAAGACGCATCTATCTTCGGGACGACAAGCTTAAATATTCGCCAAGCGCATATCAAACCTCGCCGCAAACCCCTTTGCAGCGACATTCCTTCGACAGAGACAACCCCCGCCGGCGCCCACAGTCGACCACGCCGACGCTGCTGACACGCCGACACCGTCGTCCCCGCCGCATCCCTCCCTCCCGTCGCGATGTCGCTTTTTGGCCAGACTAAACGGCACACGCCTACCGTGAAGAATCCCCGCAGATCGCCCCTCCCCATCTTCGCGGCGGACCACGAGAAGAAGTATGACCTATCCTCACCGCACGCGCCCTCGCACTCGCGCTTCTTCACCCCCATCTATCTCCCCCTTCCGCGCTTCCTCTCCCGCACATCGTCCTCTGAGCACCTGCTCAACGGCAACGGATACTCGTCGCCCAAGAGCTATGGTCGAAGCCAACCACGGCGGTACGTCAAGGTGTATCTCCCCATCCCGCCGAGGATGTACAGCCGGATACCGCGGCTGAACACGCCGTATCGCGTTGCGCTGGGTCTGCTGCTGGCGCTGGGGCTGGTGTTCGTTCTGCTGGGCTTCAGGAAGCGAGGGCCAAGGGGCAACACGTGGACGCCGCCGTTCACGGACCCGGATACGCTTGTGCTGTCGCCGGAGGAGGTTGCCATGGTCTGGGAGTGGGAGGTGTTGAGTGGGCATTACCCCAGCTTGCATCCGCGTGAGTCGGCTCGCGCCGAGGTCAACAAGCATGCGGGGAATGAGCTGACCCGCAGCACCAGAGCATATCCCGCTGGCGTCGACGATACATAACCCCGCGGTACCGGAGAGTCTCCTGCCGTCATTATCGTCGCCGCAGCCTATCGTCGCGTACAACCAGCGAGCGACGAACACGCCCCGGTCGCAACTGATCGGCGTGGGCCCGGAGAGGAACTTTGTCAACGCATGGGACTCGATCGATCACCACCCCGGATTTCCGGCGCGGCCGACGCCAGGGATGATCCTGGACTTGGATCTGGTATTGGAGAAGTGCGACCTGAACACGAACAAGGTAAGGTAGGTGTGGCTCGCGGGACCCGGCTGACAGCAGTACGTGCGCGACTGCCTCGAGTTCCTGCGGACAGGTGGAGGATTGGACAACGGACGGCGGGTTCGAAGAGGAAACTACCTGGGGCAGTACAAGCAGCTCTACTACGAAAGCTCGGCGGCCCAACGGCAACTCGACTGGTCACCCCGCAAACCGCTCCTCCGCGCACCCGGTCTCTCACGTACGGCCCTTACGTTGCCTGCGCCCATCCCTGCGGCGGCCTCATACGACCCCGCGTCGCCGTGCGATCCCGCCCACCCGCGCTTGTTCCACATGTTTTGGGCCGGTCCGTTCACCGACAAACCCTACATGGCTGTCATGTCCTTCCTGTTCACGCAGAACCTGGGCCTCGACAAGACGATTGCCGAGTCGTCCGATACCGTGCGTAACACCTGCCGCCCGCAGTTCTGGGTATGGATCAACCCCGGCCCGGCGGCTTCGGTTCCCAACCCCGACGCCAGGCGCGACATGTACGAATCGCTCTCGACGAACCCCTGGTCCGCCCCGTTCCTCCATGAGCGGTTCCGCGGCGTCGTCAAGTTCAGGATGTGGAACACGACGGAGCAGCTGGACGGGGTGGACGAGCTCAAAGATCACTGGCGGGCTATGCCGATCTTCAACTCGGGTGGTAACACGTACAAGCAGCCCTCGCCGCAGCAGACTACGCCGCCTGAGCCGGTACCCACGCCTGAGGAGGATCTGCCGAAGATGGGCAACGTGGTCCGTGACGAGGGCGAGGCCGACATCGACGCGACGACCGAGACCGCCGCGCCGAAGAAGAAGAAAGACCCGCTGTTCGAGAAGGTCGGATCGTCCTCGGAATCAGACTACGACCGACTCTCAGTGATCTTGTCCGACATGGCGCGGTTTGTCCTCACGTACCGCTTCGGAGGAGTATACCTTGACGCGGACACAATCTTCCTGCGTGACTGGGAGGAGCTGTGGAACTACCGCGGACAATTTGCGTACAGGTGGTCCTGGCACCAGAAGTACAACACTGCTGTGCTCAAGCTACACAAGGATTCGGCGCTGGGCAAATTCCTGTTCAAGTCGGCGTTGGAGAACGGGCTCGACTTCCACCCCATGACGGTATCGCGATACCTCAAGGATGCGGGCCTGGAGAAGCTATTGTTCCGCATCCCGGATGCGCTGTTCGACCCCGCGTGGCTCAATATGGAGCGATACCAGCGCGAGCGCCCGCCGTTCCCGTACTTCCCCGAGTGAGCACGAGTCTAGTTTCATATGTGCGATACGGAAGCTCACGGCAGATTCTCGGTGTTCTTCTCGAACGACAAGTTTGATACGGCCGGACCCCACCCGCTCGGCTTCGACGGCTTCTTCCGCGGCGCGTTCTCGTACCACTTCCACAATTTCTGGTGGCTCCCCTTCGACCCGTCGCGCAATTGGCCGGACCTGGGCCAGCGGTTCATCAAAGGCGAGAAGACGTTGCGCGATGCCCAGCGGGCCGCGAAGGCCATCACGGCTGCGGAGGAGGCGACGGACGACACGGATGGTTCGACGCCCGTGACGAGCAGGGAGGACATGGATGATGAGGTCGATCTGAGCTGGTCGACGGTGTTGAAGAGGACGTTCGAGGGATATGTGCGGGGGGAGAGGCCAAACATGTATGGCGAGTGGCTGGAGTGGGACGTGGGACGGTGAGAGGGTGAGCGGGCAAAGACAGGCCACAGGGACTGGGAACGGGGGGACGCGGGCGACGACAGTGAAGGGGAGGGGGATCGAGTGTCTTGGGCTCGCTGAGCAAAGTGCATGACGGGCTGGTATCATAGATCTGTGGAGTAATGACCCTGTCAGGAAGCAAGGGAACTCTCATGACGCAAAAAAGTTGCTTGGGGTCAGTGCCGGTACGGCTGCCTTTTTCACTCTTACCATGCATAGCGATAGACGTGGCCGGCGGTTCATGGTGCTTGCCGAGGTGTGGGAGACGCATGGCGAATGGGACACAAACCCCAGAAGAGCGGTCCCCTCACACCCGGTAACTTGTTTACGCTCGTATCCGCCCATATTCGGGGACTCCCCCCCGGTGCAGCAGACTACTCAACCCTCACCGTGCCCGAACATCTTTGCACGCAGATCCGGCCATACTGAGCCCCGCACGTCCGCCACGCCGAGCGCTGCCACATGCCTGAAGCCCGTGGAAATTGCCCAGAGCGGTAACTGCCCGTCAGCCAGCGGTCGGTGGAGGTCGTCCGCCCGACCGGAGAGTCATCTGACCTCTAGCTTGGTAGCGTAGTCGCACGACCAGTGTCCCCCTTTAGCCGGGCAGAGGTCATGGGGTCTCTGCATCTGGGGTGTGGGCTTGTGCGCGGGTGCGTGGCCGGGGCGATGGGCGCGTTCACACGCACGCAAGCCGGCCTTCGAACCCACCGGTATATAAGCTGATCGACGCGAAGCCACCTCTGCGTTTGACTCTCACCCCACCACCTGGAGTCGAGTTCTGCGAGCTACCCTTGACAGACTTTGATACCTCTTCTGGATTGATTGATACGTTATTGTTTGCTGCGCATCATGGACAACCTTGGTACCTCCCCCACCGATTGAGTCCCCTCAGC
>Ga0308169_10005652_pt1 | contig 11274 bp, 9 predicted proteins | sample PhyBR1_2_FD_202139 | JGI IMG/M metagenome (GOLD analysis project Ga0308169, IMG submission 202139) | Phyllosphere microbial communities from UC Gill Tract Community Farm, Albany, California, United States - DLSLSB.R1 | ecosystem: Host-associated > Plants > Phyllosphere > Unclassified | place... | reverse complement strand
CCGCGGCGACGCGCGCACGGGCCGCGGCCACCTCCTCACGGGCGGCTGGTCTCAGTCGTGCAGCCACGCCACGCACTCGTCGAGCAGCGCGAGGTCGACCTCGAAGTCCGAGGACATGCTGGCGGGCCCCTCGCCGACGGCACGCCCCTGCAGACCGCGATAGCGCGCGCCGTCCTTGTGGCACGTGATGTCGTAGAAGTAGTCGTGCGGCATCGCCTCGGTCGCCAGGGTCAGCACCCGGACACCCGCCGGGCTGAAGGCCAGGTTGGTGAAGGCCGCGCCCATGTTGCCGATGACGTGCGTCGCGCCCTTGAACACGGCGATCTGCTCGCGCAGCGACAGCGTCTCCGGGCGGACGAGCTCGTATCCGAGCGGCGCGAGCCGCTCCATCACGGCGTCCTCGTTCACCAGCCGGCGCCGCTCGCCGCCGTTGCGGGAGAGGTAGATCCGTTGCTGCGGACCCGCCTCGACCTTCTCCGCGAGCGACTCGAGGAAGCGGATCGCGGACGGGGTCTTGGTCACCGGGTGACGGGTGATGGTGCCGAGGACGACGAGCTGCTCGAAGCGGTAGGCGTCGCCCTGCGAGAGGAACTCGACCTGGTCCTCGCCGATGCCGGCGAGCTCCAGCGAGTCGAGGACCACCCGGCGCATCGGGCTGTCCTGCTCGCGCTCGTTGACGACGAAGGCGCACTCAGCGAGGTCGAGTTGACCGGCGAGCAGGCCGACCTTCGGCAGCGCGTCGACCAACCAATGGCCGTAGTTGGCGTCCCAGGTCTGCTTGAGCAGCACCCGCGTACGGCCATCGGCCCGCGGCGGCAGCACCACCGGCACCCGCTTCCGCTCGAGGACCCAATCGCCCTCGTCGGTGCGGAACAGCCCGGAGGTGCGGCGGACGTTGCGGGCGCAGTTCATCGTCTCGTCGAGGAGCACCCGCTCGGCGGTCGCGGTGGGCGCGGCGCCGTAGACCGTGACGTTCTCCAGCAGCCCGCTCCACGCCGGCTCGACGGGGACCGGCGAGTCCGCGACGAGCGCCTCCAGCAGGCCGGCGATACGGGGGGACGCTCCCACGGCCTCGGCCGGGATCCGCTGGTACGCGCTGCCGACGTCGGTCGACCAGATCCGCCCCGGCTGGTCCTGCACGCTGCCCACAGTGAAGCGCGGCTGCGGATAGCGCTTCTTGTGGATGATCACCGAGTGCCGCAGGAAGACCATCGAATCGATCGTCTCGCGGCAGTACGCCTCGAAGTCGTCGACAGCCGGATCGGCGAAGTCGCTGCCGGTGAGGCCGCTGGCGAGCTCGGCCGCGAAGTCGTACGCCTTGGTCTCTCCGTCGCGACCGTAGACCGGGATGTAGCGACCGAAGCTGGTGTGGATGTCCTCGATGATGAAGGTGCCGCCGGGGGCCAGGTGCGGCCAGAACGCGCGGAACGACTGGATCTGGTGGTGCCATTGGTGCGAGCCGTCGTCGATGACCACCAGCGGGCGCTTGCGCGCCAGCGATCGGAGCAGCTCCGGGTCACCCTGGTCGCCGATCCGGATCCGGATCCGGTCGTCGCGGAAGCGACGGCAGGAGCGGTTGATGTCGACGCCGATGATGCGGGCGCGGGAGAAGAACTCCTTCCACATCGCCAGCGAGGCGCCCTGGTGGACGCCGATCTCGATGAGCAGGAAGTCGCGGTCGCGCAGGTGCGACAGATGGCGCTCGTAGACCCCGAGGTAGTCGTGCATCGTGGAGGCCTTGTCGGTGCCGGTCGACAACCCGATCTCGTTGAGCGAGCGGCGCGGCGCCGCCTGGGGTGCGGGCTCCTGGGAGGAGCGACCGAGCAGGCCGCGGATCCGATCTGCGACAACACGGGCTCTCATCACGGCGGCTTTGGCTCCTCGGATCGGGGCGGGCAACCGCGCCAGAATAGACGCACGCCCGACCCGGCGAACCGGATCGGGCGTGTTGTCTTGATGAACGATCGGCGCGATCAGGCCATGGCGGCCGGGATCGGGGCCTTCCAGGCGGCGGTCAGCTCGGCGAGCGGGATCGAGATCTCGCCGGCCTCGGTGGCGAGCGTGTACGCGTCGCCTCCGGTCGTGCCGAGGTCGGTGAGCGCGATGCCGTACTCGTCGGCGGCGGCGACCAGCGCGGCCTCGTTCTCCCGCGTGACCGTCACGATCACCCGGGCGACGGACTCGGAGAAGAGGCCGACGAACGCGTCCCCTTCGATCGTCACGTCGACACCGATGCCGGAGACCATCGCCGGCTCGGCGAGGGCGTGCATGAGGCCGCCGTCGGAGAGGTCGTGCGCCGAGGAGATGACGCCGACCAGGTCCTTGAGCAGCTTCGCGAGGGCGGCCTCGGCAGCGAGGTCGACCTTCGGCGGCAGGCCGCCGAGGTGACCGTGCACCACGTGGGCCCACTCCGAGCCGGAGAGCTCCTCGCGGGTCTCGCCGAGCAGGAAGATCCGCTCCCCCGCCGCCTGGAACCGCGACGGGGTGCGCTTGGTGACGTCCTCGATGAGGCCGAGCACGGCGACGACGGGCGTCGGGTGGATCGCGGTGTCCCCGGTCTGGTTGTAGAGCGAGACGTTGCCGCCGGTCACCGGGACGCCGAGCTCGAGACAGGCGTCCTTCAGACCGCGGCACGCCTCGGCGAACTGCCACATCACGTCCGGGTCCTCGGGCGAGCCGAAGTTGAGGCAGTCGGAGATGGCCAGCGGGGTCGCGCCGCCGGTGGCGACGTTGCGGTAGGACTCGGCCAGCGCGAGCTGCGCACCGGCGTAGGGGTCCAGCTTGGCGAACCGGCCGTTGGCGTCGGTGGACAGCGAGACGCCGACGTTGCTCGACTCGTCGACGCGGATCATGCCCGAGTCGGACGGCTGGGAGAGCACGGTGTTGCCGCGGACGTAGCGGTCGTACTGGTCGGTGATCCAGGACTTGTCGCACAGGTTGTCCGAGGAGACGAGCTGGAGGATCTGGCTGCGGATCTCCTCGGCGCCCGTGGGTCGCGCCAGCGCCTCGGCGCCGTCGGCCTGCAGCGCGTCCTGCCACGACGGGCGGGCGTACGGACGCTCGTAGACCGGGCCGTCGTGGGCGACGGTGCGGGGGTCGACGTCGACGATGGTCTCGCCGCTCCAGTCGATGACCAGCCGGCCGTTGCCCGTGACGGTGCCGATGGTGGCCGCCTCGACGTCCCACTTGGCGCAGATCTCGTAGAAGACGGCCTCGTCCTCGGGGGCGATGACGGCCATCATCCGCTCCTGCGACTCGCTCATGAGGATCTCCTCGGGTGCCAGCGTGGAGTCACGCAGCGGGACCTTGGTCAGCTCCACGTGCATGCCGCCGTCGCCGGCGGCCGCCAGCTCCGAGGTCGCACACGAGATGCCGGCCGCACCGAAGTCCTGGATGCCGCGGACGATGCCGGAGGCGAAGAGCTCGAGGGTGCACTCGATGAGCAGCTTCTCCATGAAGGGGTCGCCGACCTGCACCGAGGGGCGCTTGGCCGGGCCGTCCTCGTCGAACTCGACCGACGCGAGGATGGAGGCGCCGCCGATGCCGTCGCCACCGGTACGGGCGCCGTACATGATCACGAGGTTGCCGGCACCGGACGCCTTCGCGAGGTGGAGGTCCTCGTGCTTGAGCACGCCGACCGCGAGCGCGTTGACGAGCGGGTTGCCGAGGTAGGAGGCGTCGAAGACGGCCTCACCGCCGATGTTGGGCAGGCCGAGGCAGTTGCCGTAGTGGCCGACGCCGGAGACGATGCCGGGCAGCACCCGGCGGGTGTCGGGCTCGTTGAGCGGGCCGAAGCGCAGCGGGTCCATCACGGCGACCGGGCGCGCGCCCATGGCGAGGATGTCGCGGACGATGCCGCCGACGCCGGTGGCGGCGCCCTGGTGCGGCTCGACGTAGGACGGGTGGTTGTGGGACTCGACCTTGAACGTGACCGCGAAGCCGTCGCCGATATCGATGACGCCGGCGTTCTCGCCGATGCCCGCGAGCATCTTGCCGGCCGGGGTCTCCTGCGGGATCTCACCGAACTGGCGCAGGTGCACCTTGGAGGACTTGTACGAGCAGTGCTCGCTCCACATCACCGAGTACATGGCGAGCTCGGCACCGGTCGGACGACGCCCGAGGATGCGCTTGATCTCGGCGTACTCGTCCTCCTTCAGACCCAGCTCGGCCCACGGCTGGGCGCGCTCCGGGTCGGCGGAGGCGTTGGTGACGGTGTCAAGGACGGGCTGCGCGGGAGCGGTCACGGGCGCAAATCTATCCGCGACCCCGCCCGGGGACCGACTCGGCGGGACCCGCCGTCCGGTGCGTGGACCCCACGTCGCCGGGTCGCGGCGACAACGCCTCAGACCAGCAGGCCGTCGGCGACCACGGCGAGCAGCGGATCGACGGCCTCTGCGTCGAGGCTGGCGGTGTCCGCGACGGTGGCCACCCCGCCGATCAGCCGGGCCATCTGGACCGGCTCGACGCCCGGCTTGAGCGCGGCACCGAGGCGCTCGATCACCTTCGCGTTGGCGGCGGTGAGGACCTGGCACTTGGTCCGGATCGGGGAGTCGGGGTCGCCCATCGCGGAGGTGATCTTCGCGGGCGAGCCCTTGTAGGAGCTGACGAGTCCGACGTACGTCCGGAACCAGTCGAGCAGGACATCGCGATCGGCGCCCTCGCGGGCCAGCGCCTTCTCGGTCGCGACCTCGACCTTGTCGACCCAGGCCTGCATCACCGCATCGTGCAGCGCGTCGCGGGTCGGGAAGTGACGGTAGAGCGTGCCGGCGCCCACGCCGGCGCGCTTGGCGATCTCGTCGAGCGGCGCGTCGTACCCCTTCTCACGGAAGACCTCGAGCGCGACCTCGACCAGCTTGTCGCGGTTGCGCTGCGCGTCTGCGCGCATGGTCCTCGCCTCTCTCTGCATCCGGATCCGCTTGCTCGTACGGGAATGGATCGAAGGTTCTGTGACGCTACACCTTGCGAAACGGAGACACTCTCCGTATCGTGGTACGTGTAACCGGAGTAATCCTCCGCTAAGTCTACGTCGGTCTGCAAATGACCAGAACAGGACTGATCACCCATGTCTTCCCAGCTGCTTCCGCGCGCCCACGACCGCGCCATCGGCGTGGCCCCGGAGCCGGTGACCCCGGCCGCACCGGCGCCGCGCAACCGGGCCATCGCCCTCTTCCTCATCCTGCTCGCCCAGCTGATGCTCACCCTCGACGCCACCGTCGTGAACGTGGCGCTCCCGGATATCGCCGTCGAGCTCAACTTCACCGCCGCCGGTCTCTCCTGGGTGCTCAGCGGCTACACGCTCGCTTTCGGCGGCCTGCTCCTGCTCGGCGGCCGGCTCGGTGACGTCTACGGGCGGCGCATCTTCTTCATGGTCGGCCTCGGCATCTTCGTGGCCAGCTCGCTGGCCGGCGGGCTGGCCGTGTCACCCGCGATGCTGATCGCCGCCCGCGCCCTCCAGGGCATCGGCGCCGCGCTCGCCGCACCGTCGGTGCTCGCCCTCATCACCACGACCGCCGTGGACGAGGCCGCCCGCAACCGCGGTCTCGCCGCCTTCACCGCCGTCTCCTCGGGCGGCGCCGCCATCGGCCTCATCCTGGGCGGGATCCTGACCGACCTGCTCGACTGGCGCTGGACGATGTTCATCAACGTGCCGATCGGCATCACGGTGATCGCCCTCATCCCGCGCTTCGTCGGGGAGACCGCCCGCCGCCACGGCCGCTTCGACATCGTCGGTGCGATCGCCGCCACCGGAACCGCGGTCTCGATCGTGTGGACGCTGCTCAAGGCACCGGACTTCGGCTGGGGCTCGATCCAGACGGTCTCGGGCTTCGTCGTGGCGGCCGCCATGCTCGCGCTGCTCGCATGGGCCGAGACGCACCACAGCCACCCGCTGCTGCGCCCCGCCCTGCTCCAGAACCGGTACCGGGTCGCCGCGCTCGTCACCATGGCCGCCCTCTACGGCGGCATGCTCGCCACCTTCTTCCTGCTGGTGCAGTTCCTCGAGGACGACCTCGGCTTCAGCCCCCTGACCGCGGGCCTGGCCTTCCTGCCGATGCCGCTGTCGGTCTTCACCATGTCGCGGGTGACGCCGCGTCTCGTACGCCGCTTCGGACCTGCCCGGCTCGTCATCACGGGCGCGGTCGGTGTCACGGTGGCGATGGTCTGGCTCTCGCAGCTCTCCGGCACCGACGGCTACCCGTGGGCGATGCCGGCGATGTTCGCGATGGGCCTCTCGATGGGCACTGCCTTCATGCCGATCTCCGTGATCGTGCTCGGCGGTGTGGAGCCGGAGCACGCCGGCTCGGCCTCGGGCCTCCTGCAGACCATGCAGCAGCTCGGCGGCTCGGTCGGGCTCGCGGTCGTTGCCTCGGTCTACGCCGCCCATCAGGTCACGGGCGACTTCCTGCACGGGGCGCACTACGGCTTCGTCGCCGCAGCGGTCCTCGCGGCGATCGCCCTGATCGCAGCACTCACCCAGGTGATCCGGCGCCGGCCGCCGCAGGGCGTGCTAGCGGTCGACTGACGGTCATCGTGATGAGCACGGCTCCGGGCACGCCCGGGCCGTGCTCATCGGCGGCTTCAGCCTCAGTCAACGCGTTCTGTTACCGATGTGACGGTTGTGACTTACAGTGCTGTGGCCATGTCTGTCTTGTCTCGCGCCTCCCGCGCCCTCGCCGTCACCCTGCTCGCCTCCGTGCTGACGGCGCCCGCGGCCGTTGCGCGTACGAGCGCCTCGCCCAGCCCGACACCCGCACCGGTCGTGGTGAACCCGGCCAACCCGGCGACGCCGGGCAGCTTCACCGGCTACGGCTTCGACCAGTGCAACGCGCCCAGCCAGGCGACGATGGACACCTGGATGGCAGGCTCGCCCTATCTCGCGGCCGGCATCTACATCTCCGGCAACTCGCGGTTCTGCAAGACGCAGCCGAACCTCACGCCGACCTGGGTCGCGACCCAGCTCTCCCGGGGCTGGCACCTGCTGCCGATCACGCTCGGCCCGCAGGCCAGCTGCAGCACCCGTTTCCCGCGGTACGGACCGAAGATCGACCCGGTCATCGACGCGACCAGGACGTCCACCGGCGCCTACGCCAACGCGACCGCGCAGGGCACCCTCGAGGCTGACCGAGCCGTGGCGGCCGCCGCGGGGCTCGGCATCGTCGCCGGCAGCACGCTCTTCTACGACCTCGAGGCCTACGACATCAGCAAGAAGGCGTGCCGGGAGTCGGCGCTGGCCTTCCTGTCGGCCTGGACCGTCGAGATCAAGGCACACGGCTACCTGTCGGGCGTCTACTCGAGCGCTGGCTCGGGCCTGAAGGCCCTCGACCAGGCACGGGCGGCGGCCGCGCCGTACGCCTATCCCGACCAGATCTGGATCGCGGACTGGAACGGCCGCAGCGACACCGCGTCGGCGTACCTCTCCCCCTACGGCTGGGCATCCCATCAGCGGGTGCACCAGTTCCAGGGCGGTCACAACGAGACCTGGGGCGGCGTCACGATCAACATCGACCGCAACTTCCTCGACGTCGGGCGCGGCAGCGTCGCTCCCGCCGAGACGCACTGCGGCGGTGTCCCGGTCGACTTCAGCTCCTATCCAGCACTCGCTCGGCCGGCGAGCGGAAGCGTCGTCGAGCCGGCCCTGCGGCCGTACGTGCGTGCGCTGAAGTGCCTGCTCAAGGAGCACGGCGGGTTCGCAGGGCGGACCGGGCCGAAGTTCAGCACCCACCTGGCCAACGCCGTCCAGGCGTGGAGCGCCACGCATGCGAAGCACGTGAGCAGCCCCTGGAACAAGCGGATGTGGCTGACCCTCTTCGCCGACGGCACGCATCCCCTGCTCAAGTACGGCTCGGTGGGCGCCGGCGTCCGCGATCTGCAGCGTGCCCTGCTCGTGACCTCACAGACGCCGAAGCCGGTGATCACGGGGGTCTTCGACAGCGCCACCCAGGCGGCGCTGGTCGCCTACCAGGACAAGCGCGACCTCAAGCCGCGCGGCATCGCCACCGCGTCGACCTGGGCCTCGCTGGCTGCCGGACGCCGCTGAGGCCGGGTCTCGATACGCTCGCTGCGCTCGCTACTCGACCAGCGGAACCGGCCCTTTGTCGGTCGAGTAGTCCGAGCCGCTAGGCGCGGACGTATCGAGACCAGCCGGCGCTCAGGCGAAGGCGTGCTCGACGAGCGAGGTGAAGAACCCGAGACCGTCCGTGCCGGAGCCGGTGAGCTCCTCGACGCCGTGCTCGGGGTGCGGCATGAGGCCGACGACGTTGCCGCGGTCGTTGCAGATGCCGGCGATGTCGTTGATCGAGCCGTTCGGGTTGACCTCGAGGTAGCGGGCGACGACACGGCCCTCCCCCTCGAGGCGCGCGATGGTCTCGGCGTCGGCGACGTACTGGCCCTCGCCGTTCTTCAGCGGAACGACGATCTCCTGCCCCTGGGCGTACGCCGAGGTCCAGGGGGTCGAGGCGTTCTCGATGCGCAGCAGCTGGTCGCGGCAGACGAACTTGAGGTGGTCGTTGCGCAGCAGGCCGCCGGGGAGCAGGTGCGACTCGACCAGGATCTGGAAGCCGTTGCAGATGCCGAGCACCGGCATGCCCTTTCGGGCGGCCTCGATGACCTCGGCCATGACCGGCGAGAAGCGCGAGATGGCGCCGCAGCGCAGGTAGTCGCCGTACGAGAAGCCACCGGGGAGGACGACCGCGTCCACACCCTTGAGGTCGTGGTCGCCGTGCCAGAGCGGGACGGCGTCGTTGCCGCCGAGGCGGACAGCGCGAGCGGCGTCGACGTCGTCGAGGGTGCCGGGGAAGGTGACGACCCCGACCTTCACTGCTCGACCCGCACGACGTAGTTCTCGATGACCGTGTTGGCCAGGAAGGTGTCAGCGATCTTCTCGATCTCGGCGAGCAGCTCGTCGGTCACCTCGGCGACCTCGAGCTCGAAGCGCTTGCCCTGTCGGACGTCGCTGATGCCGGTCAGGCCCAGCCGCGGGAGCGCGCCGAGGACGGCCTTCCCCTGCGGGTCCAGGATCTCGGGCTTGGGCATGACGTCGACGACGACTCGAGGCATGGCGGGATCTTATCGGGCACACTGGCAGGCATGAGCAATCCTGCCGCGCAGTCCGCGCTCGCCGCGGCGGCCTTCCGCCTGCAGTTCCCGCAGTCGCTGGCCGTCTACGACGACTACGCGACAGCCCAGAAGACCGTCGACTTCCTCTCCGACGAGGGCTTCCCCGTCCAGAACTGCATGATCGTCGGCACGGACCTCAAGCAGATGGAGCGGATCACCGGGCGGCTCACCACCGGCCGGGTCGCTCTCAACGGCGCGCTCTCCGGCCTGTGGCTGGGGCTGTTCGTCGGGCTGATCTTCTCGTTCTTCGGCGACGACAAGAACGCACTGGCCCAGATCCTGTCGACCATGCTGCTCGGCCTGGTCTTCGGGGTGATCTGGTCGTTGCTCGGCTTCGCGATGCAGCGGGGCCAGCGCGACTTCTCCTCGGTGTCGCAGGTGATCGCCACCAAGTACGAGGTGTTGGTCGAGCACAAGGTCGCCGGCCAGGCCCGCGAGATCCTCGCCAAGCTGCCCGGTGCGCTGCCGAACCCCTTCGCCTGAGCGACGCACGTACGCCGAGCATCGAGACCTAGCTGAGCTCGCGCTTGAGGATCTTCCCCGTGGCGGTCATCGGCAGCGACGGCACGATCGCGACCTGCCGCGGGTACTTGTAGTTCGCCATGTTCTCCTTCGACCAGGCGATGATGTCGTCCTCGGTGGCGGTCGCGCCGGGCTTGAGGATGACGTACGCCTTGACCTCCTCGCCGTGTACCTCGCTCGGGACGCCGATGACCGCCGCCAGCGAGATCGCCGGATGCGTCAGCAGCACCTCCTCGATCTCGCGCGGATAGACGTTGTAGCCCCCGCGGATGATCATGTCCTTGGTCCGGTCGACGATGTAGTACCAGCCGTCGGCGTCGCGCCGGGCGAGGTCACCGGTGCGGAACCAGCCGTCGGCGTTGATCACCGCGGCCGTGGCCTCGGGGCGGTTGTAGTAGCCCTTCATCACGTTGTGGCCGCGGATCGCGATCTCGCCGACGGCGTTCTCGTCCCACTCGATGGGCTCCCACGTGTCGGGCTTGATCAGCTCCATCTCGACGCCCTTGATCGGCATGCCGATCGAGCCGACGCGCACCGGCTCACCCCAGACGGAGAACGCCGCGACGGGTGAGGTCTCGGAGAGCCCGTAGCCCTCGAGGATGGTGACCCCGAAGCGGGCCTCGAACTCCTTGTGGATCTCGACGGGCAGGGCCGAGCCACCGGCGACGGCGGCGCGGAGGTTCCTCTTGATCTCGGCGACGTCGATGGTGTCGTCGAGCGCGCCGAGCAGGCCCCAGTACATGGTCGGGACGCCGCCGAAGAAGGTGACCTTCTCGCGGAGCATGAGCTGCAGCGCGGTCGCCGCGTCGAAGCGCGGCAGCATCACCAGGGTGCCGCCGTACGCGAGCACACCGTTCTGCATGACGGTCAGGCCGAAGACGTGGAAGAGCGGCAGCACGACCAGGGCGGTGTCGGGGTGATCCTTGCTCGCGCCGAACGCGGATTCGCCGATCAGGGCGTTGTCGCGCAGGTTGCGGTGCCGCAGCTCGGCGCCCTTCGGCTGGCCGGTGGTGCCGGAGGTGTAGAGGACGACGGCGGTGTCCTCCTCGTCGGTCGCGACGGTCTCGAACGCCTGCGGCTGCGCGCCGATCGCACCGAAGAGGGTCTCGACGCCCTCGATCGGGGAGGTGGCCATCGGGTCGGCGGTGATCACGAAGAAGTGCTCGCAGCCGTCGACCTCCTGGAAGCCGGCGTACCCCTCGGCGCCGATCGGGAGGTCGGCGGTGCCCTCGAAGCAGAAGTAGGCCTTCGCCTCGGAGTCGCTCAGGTGATAGGCGACCTCGCGGCCCTTGAGCAGCACGTTGAGCGGCACGACCGCCGCGCCGGCCTTGAGGATGCCGAAGAAGATAATCGTGAAGTACGGAGTGTTCGGGCTGCTCAGCGCGACCTTGTCACCGGGCTTGATGCCCCGGGCGACCAGGGTGTTGGCGACCTGGTTGGCCAGCGCGTCGACCGTGCCGTAGGTGAGTCGGGTCTCGCCGATGACGATCGCATCGCGCTCGGGGTGCGCGTCGGCACCGCTCTCCAGCAGGTCAGACAGGTTGTACGACGCCACGGTCGCCTCCATCACTCGTTCGAACAGTGCGGTTCACGATGAAACCTACTGGCCAGTCACATCGGCCAGGGACAAGTCCACGA
>Ga0308169_10005650_pt1 | contig 11278 bp, 21 predicted proteins | sample PhyBR1_2_FD_202139 | JGI IMG/M metagenome (GOLD analysis project Ga0308169, IMG submission 202139) | Phyllosphere microbial communities from UC Gill Tract Community Farm, Albany, California, United States - DLSLSB.R1 | ecosystem: Host-associated > Plants > Phyllosphere > Unclassified | place... | reverse complement strand
GAAGTCTTCGATCGTGTCACGCAAATTGAACTGCGTGGCCGTCGCATCAATTGCCTCATCCACCACCTGGGATCAGCTACCGTTCAGATATCCGCTGCGCCGTCGACGACGCACTCTCTTGACATTCAGGCCCGATCTGATCACCCGCAGACAGCTGTTGATGATCTGCCAGCTCGTCTTCGGCGCACCGATCGTCTGTCGCCTGTCCAGCTTGGGCCGGTTGCCCTCCTTGCTACTTGGTGTACGGGTCACCTTGCGCTCGCGACCTTTCTTAAGCCACCGCTGAATCAACAGCACGATCACCGCCGTGGTCGAGCTTCGGCCGCGTCCCAGTTGGTCGTTAAGCACTACAGCCGTCGTGTCAAGGTCGGTCCGCATGCATAGGTCCAGGATTTCTGTCAAGTCATGGAACTATCCGTCAGCTGGACGACCGAGCTGGGAAGACGCTGGCTCACATCCGGGGATGACTCAGATGTCACCGGGATCCGGACGAACGACAGGCTGACATCCTTGACATCGTTCGCCGCCTCGTCCATGACCTCCCGAATCGACACCACGTCAGTCTTGTCGACGCTCTCCCAGACCGGCATGACCTCCCCATCCTGCGACTCTGTATGAAGCAGCACACGACCTTGGAACGCGTCGAGCTCAGCGACGACATCGCTTCGCAGTCGTTCTTCCAGGACTTCCAGTCGAGAAGCGGAGACTCCAGTGTAGTCACGCATGTTTCGCAGCGCCGTACTGTCCCGTCGCAGACAGTACGGCGAGCCTGACGTCAGCGCGCCGCCGAGCTATCCTTCGTCAACCCACCATTGATCATCACGAGCGGCTCCTCGCGCAAGCAAATCCAAAGCACACAATTGACGTTTGGGCACCGCTCGTGCACGCTTTTCAGGATTGTCGCCAGACCGTCCTGCGTGGGCTGGCCTGTGGCAAAGATGGATGTATCCCTGATCTGCCGGAATCCGACCGCACCGCGCACACCTTCCGACGATGTCGCTGCCTCGTGCAGCCAGAGATCCGATTTCTGCATGTCAGCATAGCCATGTCAGGCGGCGGTAACGTACGAGGAGAGTCCTGGGGGTAAGCCTAGCTCGTGTCACGTGTCTTTTTGCACTCACGACGCTCGAAGCATGATGCCATTCCTGTTCTGCACGACATGCTCAGCCCACTCGTCACCGAGCACCCGACCACCTTGCAGATCGAGATTCCTGCTCTGACCGCTACCTGTCGAGCGTCCATACTGCCCATCGACAAAGTCCGACGACCTCGAAATCAGGCTGAGATCGTTCGCGGGTGCGAATGCAAAGAGACGATTTCCGCCCTGTCGTCGCATGATCTTGATTTGACTGTGCCATGAGCGTGCGGTACTTGCAGCAAGGGACTTGACGTACTTCCAGATCTCAGGGCGGCTCTGAACATCAGTTCCGCAACAACAACAGAATGTGACGGCAACGCACCTTGAGCCATTTCGAGAACGTGACACCGGTGTCCCCTGCGTCCTCATCTTCCAAGTAGGCGGCGAAGACAATCAGATCAAAGTATTGTTCGAGCTGGTATCAGCGTCTTTGAAAGTGCTCACTATGATACCACGCACCGATCGGATGGCCCGCTCTAGCAGCGCTTGCCTGTTCTTGTCATCCATCGTGACGACGCTGTACTTGATGCGGTGGTCCAGCACGATCTCTCGTAGGTTGACCACGGCGTCGCAGGTGTCAATGACAGTGTCAACTAGACGCTTCATCTGTCGACCATTATCGAGGCTGGACAGCAGGGACAGGACAATCTGGTAGTTGCCCATGTGGGCTTTGCGGAGCTGTTCCAGGAGCGCCGGCTGGTTGGCAAGCAGGTCGATAGCGCTCGAGTGGTGCTTGGCGGGCAGGTCTGGGCTCAGCGTTGGTCCACCTCAAAAAGTGCGAGATACTCACTGCTATCCAGCAAGCGGGTCAGCCGCAGCAAGCTCTTGTTGAGCGTTTGTTGATGTGTCGCTTGTTCGAGGAACTGCGCGGCTTGGCTGCTCGTCCCGGCAGGCTGTCATTAGCCTCATCACCAGTCGAGCCTAGGTCTAGACGGTCACACACCGTTTGGAAGCCAGATCCGCCAGCCGCAAGCGGGAAAGGATCCTCGAGACCCCTCTGCAAGTACTGCTTCCGTCGCAAAAGCAGCGCAGCAATCATCCCAAACGTAGCTATAGTCAGCTCTGTCCGGTTTGCTCGTCACTGATGCCTCACTCCGCACCACGCCCATCCCGCAATTGAACACCAAAGACGTCTTCTCCGGGTCGGCAGTCCTCAACACATTGACATAGGCATCGAGGTAGTTATCCTGCACATCAGCTGACGGTCCCCCAACCAATATCTGTGCTCACCTCGATCGGCCTGTCCGGGGCAATTGGGATCCTCCAGTACTCAACGCGCCATCCCTTCTCAGCTACTTCTTCCCATACCTCCCGGGGCGTCTGTATACTGCTTTCGTCCACGCTCACCCAGGTCGGCACAATCTCCTGCCCGCTGACTTCGTCGTGCGTCAGGATCATCCCGCCGTACTTCCTCGCTTCGTCCAGAATGTCCAACTTGAGTCTGCGTTCGATGTCTTCCAAGTTCTTCGCTCGGTCAGAGAGTGCGAGCGTGCGGAACGGGGATGACGCGTCTCGGAGGACATACGGGCGTCCATTGCTGTTGGTCAGAGGATCTCCGTGGCGCCTGTTCCTGCTGCATACCAGTAGACTATGATTAGCTCAACGTGACGAAGCGATGAGGGCCTAATCACTCAGCGTCTCTTCCCTCGTACTGAACCAAATCGCCTTTCCCTCCTCCGCCTCCTCGACCCGTCCCAGACCCCTCGTACCGCCCACTTCGGCGCTAACGATCGGACTAGAGACAGTCTTCTGCAGCGGGTACCCATCCAGTCCTGCATGCTGGACAGGTGGAGAGTTTGTGGCGGACATCCGCCGCCCCGGGTCCGGAGCGACGGCGGACGGCCTGCGGGAATCGGGCCGTGAGCGGGACTGGAGGTGGTATGGCTGGCAGTTGAGGATGGTGAGAATCGATCGGAGGCCTGGCACAGTTGGTTGTGCCACCTGCTGTCAGCTCTGCACTCCATCTGGGCACCGTCTCGGTCCATATCGCCGGCAGAGCAGCGATCACTCACCCCAAAGACGTTCAGGCCCTCTTCGTCTGGAGCCCGGAAATTCGGAGCGCCCTGGATGGTCAGATCGAGGTCGAGAGCTCGTCCGGTCGGATAGTGGTCTGATATGAGTCTCGATCCCAAAGTGACAGAAATGTGGCTTACCAGTCTTGAGGATGAACCTGCCCGTCAGCCTAGCTCCAAGCTCTACCGCCGCCGCAGCTCACCCTCTGCCCAGCACACCTCCAGACCTTCGCTTGACGACACCGTCGACCTCCCTCCTCAGCCTCTCCTGCATTCCCAGGACCTTGCCCTTCCTGCCCGACCCCGTCGTAATGCCAGGCGTCCCAATGCCCGCCGTAGCCGACTTGACCGAGGTCAATCGCAAGCCCGTTCCACCATCTTGCCCGCCTGATAAGCTTCTGCCCGAGATGCCAGCACCGAGCGGAGAAGGTCTGCTGGGAAGATGCGAGTGAATACTAGGTGGAGATCGAGCCATTCCTTGCATGGACAATGTTGTTGCGTTCATCGCCGAGGAAGGATCAGGAGGAGGCGCGGAGGCGGTCCGTATCAACGTGGGCTGGGCGGCTTCGTGCGACGACATTATCACGTGCGTCTTCCTCGCACGATGGTGCGATGCTTCACCTGGTTGATGCGAGGTATGATAAGGATGTAAGAGGGACAGACGACGAGTATGCAAGAAGACGTTGTTGATGATGATATCGGTGACTAGGCCTCGCTTATGCGGCACACACCAATGTGTTGACGATTCTCATCCGACGCAACCGGGGATCAGCACCGTATGCGGGACCCCACCACGAGATAACCGCATGTGCTGGGAGGCTGTTCATCATCACCTAGTCTATCAGATACCGCAGACATCAAGGCGCCCGGCCTCATGCATGCAAGTTAACCAAACCAGACCGCATCAAGCAGTCTAGCACATGGTAGATTAGGAACTCGCCAGCACAGCCAACGAAGCTACCAAAGATTACAGGATGACGCGGAAAAGCTGTAAGAGGGGGAATGGGTCATTGATGAGATATCGTGAGTTGTCGTCCCGTAACGTGGTCGATGTCATCAACAAGCGTAACGAAAGAGTTGTCGGGCATGCAGGGATCTCACGACCCGCGGACGGTGGCCATGAGGTTCCCAGCGACCTGCCATGAGCATCACAACGATCTCACGGTTTGTGTCTACCACTCACCAAAGGCGCCCATTCCCAGAACATGATCCCCGCGTTCCAACCCTCTGATTGTGCCTGCGCAACACACGTAGCAAGCAGCGAGCCGTCGACATATCTACCATCAGTTTTGTCCTTTCTGACACAACCGCCAACTGACCCGTTCGCCGCCGCGCCCGCATCAAGCGGTTTGCCGATCACGATCTTGTCCAGCGGGACCTTTGCATACGAGTTGATGCCCATGACACTCGTATCGGGCCAGTCGCTTCCGCTGTCGGTGATCAACGACTTCCGTCAGCCCTGCTTCATCACCGGATCGTGTGATCAACTCACATAGCAGTCCTCGTAAACCCCGGAGCCCTGATTATAGAATTGAACATTGTACCAGTCGATCCCGCTGCCCGTTTGCTGGTGGACCGCGACATACGCCCCCGAGGGGTAGTCGTTCCCGGATGTGAACCAAGGCGCGACGGGCGCATGCGAAATGAGGTACGGAGCGGGCAGGAGTTGTCGCAAAGTGGTCTGGAAAGTGATCAGCCACTGTTCGGCCTGGTTATTGTTCATCGCGGGCATGTCCTCGTAATCGATGTCAACGCCGTCCAGGCCGTATTGCTTCACCCAGGCCGCTAGGCGCTGCGCCACGTCGGCTGGGTCCTGGCCGTCGGACGTGGGGGAGTCTGCTCGTCAGCTATGTTCCCTCCGGGCGGATTGGCGGGCCTACCCGTTGAACCGAATGCAGACACCATGAGGGCGATGCCGGCCGCGTGATACTCGTCCAGGACCTGTTGTCGGTAGTCCGCATCAAATTGCTCCCATGCTTGTGCGTTATCCACCGCTCCTCGCTGCGCCATCCAAAACGCGAGGATGAAGCGGTTGTATGAGGAGAGGTCGGACGCAGCGGGCATGGAGCTCAGCCAGTCTGCGGTCAGCTTTACGCCGACATGCATACGCTTGTTACGCACTATCCGCGTAGATCACATAGTGCGGGGCCGGGTAGGATCCAGATGGCGCCGTGTTGCCGGCGCCGCCGGTCGGGTGACTAGCAGCCGAGCTTGTGGTGGTCTTGCGTCCGGAGCGAGAGCTCGAAGTCCAAGTCCAACTGGATTCGCCTAGGTCATTGCTGTAGCTGGCGGAGCTCACCGACCACGCCGCCGAAGTCTCGGACCACGCCGCGGAGCTGGCAGGCCCCGCCGGACTCGCCGTTGGGGAATATGTCGGCTGGTACCAGTTCGTGGTGGAGGGGTTCCATTCGGAATCATCGCTCGCGCTAGCGGACGCAGAAGTGCCCAAGGGAGTAGTCGAGGGGTCGGTGGCCGAGGGGGAGGGTGCGCTTGAGGACCGATCATGTGTCGGAGCAGCATACCAGTCCTGCGTCGAGGACCAATGCTTGTGGGGGCGCGTGGTCGATTCGTCGCCTCCGGCCCAGAGATTCCCGCCGATGATGGCTGCCGCGGAGGACGACGCGGCGATGCTTGTCTCTGTGGCAGATGGGCTGGCGGACGGGCTGGCAGACAGGCTGTCGGACAAGGCTGCAGATGGACTGGCAGACCAAGTGGCAGATGGACTGGCACTCAAGCTGCACGTCAGCTGCCTCCTTCGGAGATCCATTGCGGATGTCACGCGTCGACTTATACGCTGAGACAATACTCACCTAGCGTCATACGTGGAGGTGGGAAGGCTCGTAGCATCCGTGGATGTCGCAGCCGATTCGGACGCCAGGATCGAGGTAGAAGGAAGCGGCTCGGCGACGGAGATATGCGTAGCAACAACCGGTTGCGCATCGTCAAGCGACCAGGACCAAATGCACCCCACTGCCCGCTCATCAGATCTTCATCGTCAGCGCGAGCTCTGTGCGATTCGTGAACAAGGCGATGATAGCCAGAAAACGACATCCTTTCGGCCGTGCGGCGATGGACGGCCCGCAGAGCGCAGAACAAGTCGAAACGAAAGGGTCCGTAGGGGAAAGACGCTCTTTGAAGGGGGCAAAACGACGACTCACGAGCAGACAATGTTGTCTCCGGTACAGTTGGCAATCGGTACCCAGGCATCGTAGTTGCAACCTGATGTTAGTGGCCTCGAGGTGATGGCGAGGATTTGCAGGCTCACGCTGTAGCTCCGCGCCCAGGCATTGCCAGGCGCCTTCCTCGCAGTCCCGCTTCTCCCCCGTTTTTGACCCGCCCAGCGGATCTGCCGCGACCGGCGCGGACTTTCTGACGGCGCGGAAGTGATGCCGTCTGCGCGCTGACAAGCCGTTGCTCCCGTGCGGACCAGCCGACACGAGCGAGAGAGCGCAAAGCGCGACGAGTAGAGTCTGGATCATCGTGTGCGTCGACCGAAAGAAGGTAGAGGAACGCGCGTGGATTCGGAGCGATCAACGTTTCCGGAGAGTCCTAATGTATCGGGGAGGGGGTAAGAGGTGGGCGAGACTGGAGGAGCGGTGGGCGGTAGAGAGGGATGAGGATGGCAAGGGGTGGAGATGATGGAGGGTGATGATGGGGAGGATGCAGTACTATAACAGCCTGGTTGGAGCAGTCGTAAAATTACTGAAGGAGGCAGAGGGGAAAGGGCATGTCCCATGTCTATAAATGGACGCCGTCATCATCAGACTGCGCACGCCTGCAAAGTTTGCAGGTCTGAACGAATCTTGACTGGTCGGCGCGGACATGAGTCGATCCAATTCGATTGTGCCTTGAAACGCGGCCGATCAGGTGGGCGTTCAGGGGTGAGACGGGCGGTTTGTCCAGCTAAGCCCAACAGCCTTGCCTCGAGCACAGACCGTTGCTGAGCCAGAGAGCTACAACGTTTGAGAGTGCATGGGCGGGTGGGCGAGGCACGAGGACGAAAGGGCTGAAGTCGATCGCCAGTGAGCACATGAGGAAGCGAGGAATGTGACGAGACGCGTCTCTCGTGCCAGGCACAAGGTGCTTACAACCTCAAACGCGATTAACCTGTTTTAGGTTTTGACATTTCGACGCGTCGTCAATTGTCCCCCATTCTCGTGCCTTGGGCGACATCTTGTTCCGCGCAAGCCCTGGACCTGGACCTGCGTCTTTATTGGCTGCTGCACCCGTCTGCCTGGCAGTGTGCACGCGACTCACGCAGAGCAGACTTGACGCAAAGCTCGGACTCGATTCACGCAGAGTCAGTACAATCGTCTGTGCAGATACAAACAATGTCCAGCCAGCCTTAAACGCCATGTCACCCCCTCACCCCTGCCGCCTCGAGCGCCTACGCCGCCACCATCGCATTGATCGCCGGTTCGCTCGCTTGTTCAATCTCAACGCCACAGTGGTCCGACGTCTTTGCCCCAACCCATACCCTCGTCGAGCTTCGGATCCCAGCTTGGCAGCCCACCGCGCTTGCGCACCAGGATCGGTCTGGCCGTATTGCCCAAATCGAGCTTGTCCAGCTCTTTGGCCGACTCGGCTGGCAGCCGAAGCGTGTAGACTGTTTCATCCGCGTACAATCCCGGCTGGTGGACCGTTTCCGGGTCATCCGTCGGTGTCGTTGTGGGAGTGATGCCTGCGTCCGGCGCCAGTGTCAAGGGAGCACTGCCCAACTGCAGGACGACGGGCAATGTCAGGCTGCGGTCAGCTCATGAGTGGGCAGGACAGAACGCCGGCGCACCTGCCGATCATATCCCCGACTGTGTCACTCAAGCCCTTGATGCCCGCTATGCTCGGCATCACCAGGCCCCAGAACGCTCTCTCCACTCCCTCTTTCGCACTGCCCAAGATCGTCCACGAATCCACCTCGAAGAACTGGTCGATCCTGCCTTGAAGACCTTGCGGCGCTATTGACCTGTTCGGGTGATGTAGCAGCAATACCCGCGAGGGCAAGGGCGTCTCATCAGCGTCGGGATACACTATTGTCTGTGCGGTGGATATGGCCGAGGGTGTGGACGACCTCGAGGCAGCGGCCTGTTTGTCAGTCCAATCGCAAATATTCGCATGCAGCACCAAACCAACCGCCGCCGGCCCAATCCATACCATCACCTCCTCTTCCCGCGCCGTCCCATCAGGCGCTACACTGCGCAATGTCCCCCTGATAGTCCCCTGCGCCGTCACGAAGCTGGCGCCATCGCCGTCCGTCGAGTCCACCCTGCTTGCGCGGTTCCGCCCAAATAACTGACGCGATAGCTTGTCAGCCATGATGGATGCGTACGTCAAACTCTGCTCTTCGTCCTTGGGGAGTGTAGTGTACGCCGGCAAAGTCCGGAGTGACAGGTCGGAGGAGGACAGACGCGGATCGAAAGATGCTTCGCGGGCGGATTGGTGTTGGCGTTGCGCGGGACCGGCAGGCGACGAGCCCGCGATGGATAGCGCCATGTTGTTGTGATGCGACTGAGTCAATAGTGACGCTCAGGTCGGGATGTATGTTGATGGTTAGACTCTTTGTTGATGGCGATGGCTTGCATTGCTGGTCTGCACGCCATGCGGGAGGAAGGCACCGACACATTCGGGTTTCACATGGGCGCACGGAGCAGTAGTGCAGCCGCCCGCCCGGCCTTTGGCTCGTGAGGGTCATGGGCATTGAGCGCTGATGGTCATCGGTACTTGATGTTTCAATGTCAACCTCGCGGCGAACTTAGTCAAGGATAAGCGCACCCCATCGGCCATGACGATCCGGAATCTCTGTCTGGCGCCTGTGCATGTGCATTGTGCATTCGTAGCATCCCGGCGGATGTGTTCGCGCAAATACGCATACTATCGGTGCACGCAAACAAGTTGCCACCCCTCGTCTCAGCCCCCGCGCCGCACACGGCCATGTTACGCGCTTCGTTAGGTGCTCGTATACCCCTGTCTAAATCCCTTATCCCTCTACGCACCCTGGAACACTCTGCCTGCTGTCCGATCTTGCCGCGACCCAGCCCCCGCCCCGCGTGCGCAGCCGACCAGACGAGCTCAGCAACAGATCTCAAGATGAACTTCCACCAAAACGCATCATTCCAGCAGCAACAACAACAGCAATTCCAGGCGTACCAACCCCCTCAACCCACCTACAACCCCTTGACGCCTGCCGACCTCGCTTCGCTCAGCCAACAGGGGTACGCACAGCAGCAGGCCCAACTTGCCCTGCAACAGCAACAGCAACGCGCGGCCGCCGCTGCCGCCGGCGGTTCTCAGCAGCCCAACCCTCACGCCGGGCCTTCGCACCTCGGTCGACCTGGATCAGGACAGGGAGCGTCGCATCCACCCATACCGCCGTCTCTTCCACCGCACCTAGCCCAGGCGCAGTACTCCACCATGGCGCAATTAGGTCAGCTGCCCCCTGGTCCACCACCCGGTCAACACGGGATGCCCATGCCCGGGATGAGCTCCATGCCGCCAGGCGCCATGGGGCAGATGCAATTCCCGCCGCAAGCTGGGGTTCACGCTGCTACGCCGCAGCACCGTATGCTCGCCGCCCAGTCCAGCAGTAAAGGCGGGAAGAAGAAGGTGCGTCCGCCGTCCTTGCGCACAGCCGTGGTGCAAAGCTGGCGCTGATGCTCAGGGCGAGAAGAAACTCCCAAACGACGCCGTCAAGTCGTACAGTGCACACATCGCCCCGCCCGTGGATGCAAGGGCTTACACGCTCGCGATGGAGCAGGCGAGGATGGACACGGCGGGGCCGGAACCATGGACGGATGCGGTGGACGAAGTGGATCCGCGCGAGCTGGCCATGAAGCGCTTCAGGACGAGGCAGGAGTTGTTGAGCGATGTATTCGGCCCGGAGCGGTTGAGTGCGTGCTCGCGGACGGGGTGGTCATGGGATAAGCTGATCGGCAGAGGACATTCCGACCGAGTTCCCGGATCCGTGGGCTGGCTTTGGGATGGATGGCGAGACGCTCGAGGCAAAGGTGGTGCGTTGTGCGGTCACTTGATCTGCGCGAGGGCTGACGAGCAGGCGGCACTGGAAGCTGAGAATGCGGAGCTGGAGCGAAGGAGTCGGGAGGGGCCCGCGGGCGCTGCTACAACCGCATGATGCTGGTTCAGCCTCGCCGCGAGATGAAACGCTCCTGCGCTGAGAGAAGAAATCTCGGTCAACTACACCTGTGATGATACTTGATGTAATAATGCCTCACGTCATATTGCGTATTCGTCGTTATCATTGCTGGGCGAAAGCTCCTCAGGTCTTGTGCGCACTGCAGCATGCAGACCTGCTTGCATTACGACTCGGCACCACGATAGTTGGGCGCGAAATGGACGCACAATCTACAGTCTATCTAGGTATTGCCTAAACCGGGCGGCGGCGGCGGCCACCGAACCCGGGTAGGGTCGTCGGCCGGCAAGGACGTGATCGACGCAGCTATCCGCGGACGGGATGGCATCATCACTTTCTGACAAAGCAACACCCAATCCATCAACCACACCAACAACCAACTGGACCGCTCGCGCTCGCTGGGACCTTCACTACAAGACACTCTCTTGCGCTGCTACAACCCGCGACTCGACACTCACAGATCACCATGGCCGTGAGCTCCCTCTCAGCCGCGTTGACGGGCCGACTCACGTGCAGGACGCTCAAGCCGCACCTACCGCCCCCGCCCTCGTCTACGACATCAAGATGACCTGCGGCGGCTGTTCCGGCGCAATCAACAGGGTCTTGACCAAGAACATTCAGCCCCGTGAGCTCACTCTGCTTCCGTTATACTACCGCTGGCGCCGGATCACATGCTGATCGCATCCTACATACCACATCCCGTCAAACACCCACGCCATGAACACACCTCGCCATATACCGCGCACGACCGACCGCCTGACCACTCCGCCATACATCTTCACCCCACAGCCAACCACTTCCTCGTCTCGCTCGAGAAGCAGAAGGCGGTCGTCTGGGGCGAAGCCCTGCCGGAGCTGGACGAAATCACCGAGAAGGTCAAGAAGACTGGCAAGGAGATCCGCAAGGCCGAGAAGGTCAACGACCAGGCCTCGCTCGACGCCTTCTGGTAGAGGACCGGTCGTCATATAGGCGGACCTATCTCAGCTC
>Ga0308169_10005649_pt1 | contig 11280 bp, 14 predicted proteins | sample PhyBR1_2_FD_202139 | JGI IMG/M metagenome (GOLD analysis project Ga0308169, IMG submission 202139) | Phyllosphere microbial communities from UC Gill Tract Community Farm, Albany, California, United States - DLSLSB.R1 | ecosystem: Host-associated > Plants > Phyllosphere > Unclassified | place... | reverse complement strand
CAGCTTGTGGACGATCTCACGGTCCACGAAATACGCGGCGGTCTGGGAGTGGGCCCGATTACCGGTGGTGCGATCGCCAACCTGATGAAGGCCACCCAGTTGGAAGGCGAACAGATCCTGGACGACTCCCTTGTGGGCATGGCCGGCCCCGGCATCGACTACGTCCGCGAACGCCGGGACACGGTCCGCCGCTGGCTGGACTCCGGCCGGCGCTTCCGGGTCTGGACGGTGGACTCGCCCGAGGACGTTGAACTGTGCCAGGACCTGGGCATCCAGGAGATCACCACGAACGTTCCGGCCCGCGTCTTGGGCCAGCTGCGCCTGGCCATTCCGCAGGCGAAGTAGGGCCGCCCCATGCCTGCAGGCGACGGCGAAGGATCCCTCCCGCGCAGGTGGTGGGCAGGGCCGCTGGATGTTGAGGCCCTGGCCCTGCGGTCGGTGGGGGCAGCCGCTGAGGGGCTGAACCGGTACACCGGTGACCCCGGGCGGTTCAGCACCACTGCGGCCCTCACGGCGGCGGCCTTCGACTCCTTCGGTCACCTGCGCATCGACGGACGCCAGTTGCAGGGCTTCGCGCCGCTGTCCGGCTTCCGGCGCACAGCGGACGGCTGGATCCGGCTCCATGCCAACTACCCGCACCATGAGCAGCGGCTGCTGCAGGCACTCGGAGCAGCCTCCGCCGAAGAGGCGGACCAGGCACTCCGCGCCATGCCGTCCCTGCAGGCCGAAGCTGCCATCCAGGGCAACGGCGGGATCGCCGCCGCGGTCAGGACCCGCAGCGAATGGCTTGCGACAGGCATGGGTCGCGCTGCCGGCCAGGGACCCTGGGTCGCGCTGGAATTCGCGGATGGACGGACGGCCGGCTTAGGCCTGGGGGTCCCTGAAATAAGCGCCCGCCCGGGGCGCACTGATGGAATGCCCCTGCAGGGCCTCCGAGTCCTTGACCTGACCCGGGTCATCGCAGGGCCGGTGGCCACGCGTTTGCTGGCCGCGCTCGGAGCCGATGTCCTCCGGATCGATCCGCCGGCCATCCCCGAGATTGCCGGCCAGTTCGTGGACACGGCGTTCGGCAAGCGCAGCGCGGAAGCCGACCTCGGGCTCCCGGCGAACCAGCACAGCCTCCGGCAGCTCCTGGCCGGCGCGGACGTAGTGGTTACCGGTTACCGGCACACCGCCCTTGACCGCTTTGGGCTCAACCCGGGGGAACTGCTGGCGGCACACCCCGGCCTGGTGGTGGTTACCCTCAACAGTTGGGGCAGCACCGGGCCCTGGAGCGGCTTGCGCGGCTTCGACAGCATTGTCCAGGCCGCATGCGGGATTGCCCACGCATACAGGCAGGACGACGACGGCGGGTGGCGCCCGGGTGCCCTTCCGGTCCAGGCGCTGGACCACGCCACAGGGTTCGGCGTGGCGGCGGCAGTGATCCACCTCCTGGACGGGCGTCGGCAGGCGGGGACGGGCGGGGCCGCGCGCCTCTCGCTGGCCCGGACGGCGGAGGAATTGTTTGCGTTGCCGGACACCACGGTGCGCCGAGGGGAACTGCCCGCACCGCAGTACCGCACCATGGAAAGCACCTACGGCCTGCTCCGCTACGTTGGTCCGCCGCTGCTGTCCGGTGGCCAGCCGCTTGACTATCCATCTCCGCCGCCTCCCTACGGAAGCGCCACGCTCGCCTGGGCCTGAGTCAAAAAGCGCCGCGCCACCTGGGCCACGGTCAAAAAGGCGTCGCGCGGCCCCGCCGCTGCCGGGCCGGCCGGGTTTCGGGAGCCCGCTCCTGCTGTGGTTGAGTGGTTCCATGCCTTTTCCCCGGTCCGGCCTCGCCGTCAAGGGCCTGCCCTTGCACTGCCTTCCGCTTCAGGGCCTGTCCGCCGCCGCCATGGGTGCCCTCCTGCTGGCCAGCGCCGGCAAGCATTTCCGGGACCCCGGCTTCTTCCGTGACGTTGTTCCGCAATACCTCTGCCGCGTGGATCCGCAGCCCGGCCTGCCCCGGGAGCCCCAGCACCCGCTGGCCCTCTTGTCCAGCGAGGAGTGGATCGCGCTGAGCGGATTGCTGGAACTCGCTGCCGCCGTCGGGATCGTCCTCCCGCCCAGCCGGAAGGTGACGGCCACCGCCCTGACCGGGATGTTTACGGCATTCCTGGCGGGCCACATCGACGCCCTGGTGCGGGCGTACGGACCGGAGGGTTCGCCCCGCCGCCGGAAGATCCACTCGCTGCGGCTCCCGCTGCAGGCGCCGCTGATCCTGTGGGCCTGGAGCCTGCGCAGGCCGCCCTCGCCAGGGTGCCCGCCGGGCCGCAGGCCGTGAAACTGCGGGCCTCGCCGGCGGTGAAGGTGGGAATCTCTATCAGCATCGCCACAGGCCTGTATGGAATCTCCTTCGGAGCGTTGTCTGTGACGTCCGGTCTCAATCTTTGGCAGACCATGGCGCTGAGCCTGCTCTTGTTCAGCGGCGGCTCGCAGTTCGCGTTCATCGGCGTCGTGGCCGGTGGTGGCTCGGGCATTGCCGCCATGAGCGCTGCCACCCTGTTGGGCATGCGCAACGGAATCTATGGCATGCAGTTGAACGCGCTGCTGCGGCCTACCGGCTGGCGCAAGTACGTGGGTGCGCAGCTGACCATAGACGAGTCCACGGCTACCAGCACCGGGCAGGCCGATCCGGCCGAGCAGCGCCGCGGATTCTGGACGGCCGGGATTGGCATCTACGTGCTGTGGAACATCTTCACGCTTATCGGCGCGCTGGCCGGCAGTGGCTTGGGAGATCCCAGGCAGTGGGGGCTCGATGGCGCCGCTGTGGCGGCGTTCCTCGCCCTGCTCTGGCCGCGGCTCAAAGGCCGCGAACCTGTTGCGATCGCGGTGGCGTGCGCCGTGGCCACCGTGATTGCCGTGCCGTTCGTGCCGCCCGGTGTCCCCATCCTGGTGGCCGCTGTCGTGGCGGCGCTGGCCGGATGGCTCAGCCACGGCCGGCGTGACGAAGGCCTGGAGCCGGACATCGAACCGTACGCGCACCCGGGCGGCCGCCATGCGCGCGGGAACGCCGCCGATGCGGGTAGCCAGCCCGGGGACACCCCGGACCAGGCGGCCGCCCCATGAGTCTGTGGATCTGGCTGCTGATCGCCTGCGTCCTTGCCTACGCGTGGAAGTTGGTGGGATATTTCGTCCCCGCCAAATTCCTGGAGGACCCCCGGGCCTCACGCATTGCGGGCACCATGACCATTGGGCTGCTCGCCTCGCTGACCGTCGTCAACGCCGTGGCATCCGGCCAGGCGCTGGCTGCTGACGCGCGGCTGGGTGCGATGGCTGCGGCCGCGGTTGCCTTGGCGTTCCGGGCGCCGTTCCTGGTGGTGGTCATAGCGGGCGCCGGTACGGCGGCGCTGCTGAGGCTGCTGGGCTGGAACTGATGACGACTCTCGCAAGGTGATGCAGATCACTTCCTGTGTGGTTCGCCGGTTGTACTATGGGATCGGCTTATGCAATTGGCCATGGCATTCGCGATGAACGGCAACCATGGAAAACAAGCTGCAGCCGGCAAGTGAACTGGTGGGCGGTCCCCGCCGCAAAAATGTTCGACGCCGGGCGGGTCTCCCCGCCAAACGCTTCTTCAAACGCTTTGCAGGCCTCTCGGACGTGCCGGCGGAGGATCTCGAGATCCTGTCGCAGAGGCTCCAGTCGGCACTGGACCTGGACCCGTCGTCGCCCGTCCCTGCCCTTCAAGCGCTGCTGCGCCGGGAGGTCCGCAAGCGGTCTGAGGGTGGGAGGGCCTAACGCCCCCAGCATTCCCGGCGCCGCGTGTGGTGCACTGGAAGAGAGGCGGCCCGCGTTGACGCTGCCACCAAAGGAGGAATCGAGATGGACGAACAGTCACGGCCTGCCGGGCCGGAAGACGGCCAGGGCACCGAGGACGCCGGAAGAAACAAGCCTAAAGGGGACCCCATCGGTGTCCCGGCGGCGGAGCAGCCAGCGAAGCAGCGACCCGCCTACATTGATCCCCGCGGCTCGGAAGGGACCCGGGAACTGCGGGACACCGCACGGCGGCGCCGGGATGCCGAAGAGAAGCTGCAGCAGCATCTGATGGAAGCCAAAGAGCACGTTCCCAACGAGTTCCATGAGCACCAGGCGGCAACAGGGCACCCACACGCCCATGACTCCGAGCACGGCCGGCCCGCAGGCACACCCGGTCACAGCCGTCCGGAAGGCAAGGATGACGTTGGCGAAGAGGTCGCGGAAGAAGGCTGACCGCCGGGCCTGGCATCCACTCGGGGGTGGCGGCGCCTTGCCGTGATTCGCCTGCCGGACTCCCTTGCCGGGGAGTAGTGGCTAGGCCAGCCTTTGCGTGGCGCCGTCGGGTGAGTCGGTACGGCGGCAGCTTTCCTCGACGGCCATCTCGTACCACGCCTCGGCGCCGAATTCGGGCTCGGTAGTATCAAGGTTCTGGTAGAGGGCATCCAGCAGCTCCGCGAGTTCCCCGGGCGTCAGGGCAGCCAGGACTTCCTCTGGCCCGCGGGGGTCCGAGAGGTACCGGAAAAGGTTTGAACTGTTCACTGCCGTGATGCCATTTCGCGGCGGAAGGGGGCAAAATTGTTCATGGGTCGCCTCCAGCAGAAAATTGCGAGGCTGGCTGCTTAACCTCCCCAGATTCTATTGCACCTGCCAACCACCCACAATGGATCCGCTGCGATGATGCCCGTACCAACCGGTGGCCCGCTCCCACGCGTGACCTGTGCCAACTATTGACCCGACCCCACGCGTGACCCGCCCGCCGGCTGACCAGTCCGGTCCAGTACCGGCCCGGCTCAGGCCGTGGGTGCCGGGACCGGCACGTGCGCGGGAAGCGGACGCGCCGGACGGGTGGCACGGATGGCATCTTCCACCAGTGCCAAGGGCCGCCGCCACGCGTCGGAACCGGGCTCCATGGTGTCCACCACGCCGATCAGCATGGCAAGCAGCCGGAACATGTCGGTCATGGAAATGTCGGCACGGAGGGTACCCTGGCCTTGCCCGCGGACCAGCAGCACACTGATGGACTCCATGAGTGAACCGGTGATGCCGGTGAGGAGTTCCCGCCGCCCGGCCACGGCGCAGAGCAGGTTGGCGTCGGCGCTGGCGGCCGCCATCAGTGCTTCGAGTACGCGCAGGAGCCCGGCTGTGGCGTCGATATCGGCCAGTGCGCCGTCCATGACGGGGTCCACGGTGAGGCGGAGTTGCCGGTTGAGCGCAGCCAGGACCAGCTCCTCCTTGTCCGCGAAGTTCCGGAAGAGGGTTGCCGGGCCCACGCCGGCTGTGGTTGCGATGGTTTGGAGCGGCACTTCGGGGCCGAATTCGCGGAAGCACTGGCGCGCCGCCGTGATGATCTTGTCCACGTTCCGCGCTGCGTCAGCACGGAGGGGCTTTCGGGCGACTGCGAGGCTCATGGCCAAAAGGTTAGCAACGGAGGCTGCGTCCGGCATGGTTACCGTGGGGTAGGCCCTTATGTGACGGCCCCCTCCGGTTGTCCGGCCTGTGGCGGTGCCGAACAGCGTGGGACACTGGGGACATGTTGCTTGCATTTTCTGTGGCTCCCTCAGGTGTTCCCAGCGGGGGCACCCGGCCCGACGACGCATCAGTGCACGACGCCGTTGCCGCCGCGGTGAAGATCGTCCGGGACTCGGGGCTGCCCAACCAGACGGATTCCATGTTCACCACCATCGAGGGTGAATGGGATGAGGTGTTCGACGTGGTCAAGCGCGCCACCGAGGCCGTGGGGCGCTACGGCAGCCGGGTGTCGCTGGTGATCAAGGCCGATATCCGGCCGGGCTACTCCGGTGAACTCACGGCGAAAGTGGACCGGCTGGAAGGCGCGCTGGCCCAGGAATCCTGAGCCGGTGGGAGTGCCGGAAACATCTGGACCCCCACGACGCCCCGTGCCAAACTGTGCCCATGTTCGAGCACAAACCCCGTCCGGAGTGGACAGCCACCGAAGAGTTCCTGTCCCGGACCGTGGTGCATCCGGACGAGGCGCTGCAGCAGGCCATCCGGGCGGCGGCCGAGGCTGGGATGCCGGCCATAGAGGTGGCACCCAACGCCGGGAAGCTGCTAAAGCTCCTGGTCCAGATGTCAGGTGCCCGCCGCATCCTGGAAATCGGGACGCTTGCCGGCTACAGCACCATCTGGCTGGGCCGGGGCCTTCCGCCCAGCGGCACGCTGGTCACGTGCGAATACCTGCCCCAGCACGCCGAGGTGGCGTGGGCGAACATTGATGCCGCCGGCCTGGGCGAAAAGGTGGAGATCCGGCTGGGCCCTGCGCTGGATACTCTTGCCGCGCTCGAGGAAGAAGACCGGGAACCGTTCGACTTCATCTTCATTGACGCCGACAAGCAGAACAACAGCCGCTACCTTGATTGGGCCGTCAGGCTGGGCAGGCCGGGTGCCACCGTGGTGGTGGACAACACCATCTGGGAGGGGGCGGTCCTGGATCCGGACGTGGACCCCGTCAACGCACCCGGCATCATTGACGCGCTCAGGCTGTTGGGCGACCACCCGCGCCTCGACGCCACCGTCATCCAGACCGTGGGCTCCAAAGGCTGGGACGGATTCGCCCTGGCACGCATCCTTCCGCAAAATAGTAAGTAAGCTGTGTAGATGCGTCCGGGCGCCGGGCGCCCACAGCGTCGATGGAGGAACGTTTGCAAGCGGTAACCACTCCTGTCCTCCTGGAATCCACTGCCGACGCTTTATCCCCCTGGGGCTCGATCCTCCGCGCCGTTCCGGAAGCGGAAGGCGACGTCACTGCCCTGCTGGCGCTCGCCGTTGAAGCGGGCGCAACCTGGCCGCGCCCCGGTGAGGGGCGGACGTCGCTGTTATGGGAGCTCCTGGCCTCCGTCGCCGCCAGTGACGTGGCAGCAGCCCGGGTGTTTGAACCGCACCTGGACGCGGTGGCTATCCTTTCGCAGGCCGCAGCTGCGGCGGAAGGCCCGGGCGCGGTACCTGGGAAGGAGTCCCGGGCGTCGTGGGGTGTCTTCGCCGCAGAGGGGCCCGGTGTCAGGCTGCAGGCCATGCCCGACGGCGCCGCGGTGGTGCTGAACGGGGCCAAGCCATGGTGCTCCCTGGCTGCACGCCTGGATAGGGCCGTCATTACCGCCCATACGGACGACGGCGGCAGGGCGGCGTTTACCGTCGACCTCCGCCACCCCGGGGTACGGTGCGAAGAGCCCGTCTGGGTGGCGCGCGGCCTCCGGGAGATTCCCAGCGGAACCGTGCACTTCGACCAGGTCCCGGCAGTGCCCTTGGGTGGACCCGGCTGGTATCACAGCCGCCCCGGGTTCGCTTGGGGAGGCATGGGCGTTGCCGCCTGTTGGCTGGGCGGTGCGGTGGGCGTGGCCCGCGATTTCCGCGCCGGCCTGGTGGCCGGTGCCGATGCCGGGAGGGACCCGGACCAGGTGGCGCTCGCCGCCCTCGGCGAAGTTGACCGCACCCTCACTGCCGCTTTGCAATACCTTGCCCGGACCGCGGCATGCATCGACGACGGCAGCCTGGGCGCCGCCGGCCAAAGTGCCTGGAGCGAAGCCCAGCGTGTCCGCGGAACCGTCGCCGCCGCCGTCGAACGCGTCCTGCAACTGGTGCTCTCCAACCGGGGCCCCGGCCCGCTTGCATTCGACGAACGCTACGCCAAACGAACGGCCGACCTGGGACTGTACGTACGCCAGCACCACGGTGTACGGGATGACGCCCAGCTGGGCCGCCTCACGCTCAAGGGAGACTGCCCGTGGTGACGTTCTCGCACACTGACCAGGGCACCGCGGAGGCTGCCTGGGCCCGGAGCGGACTGGCAGTTGCGCCGGAGCTTCCGCTCGGCCCTGCTGAGCTGGCCGTAATGCGCTTCGTGGTCCTGGCCGCGCATCCTGACGACGAGACCCTCGGCGCGGGCGGACTCATGGCACGGCTGGCCGCGCTGGGGGCAGACGTGGAAGTCCTGCTGTGCACGGCGGGGGAGGGGTCGCACCCGGATTCGCCCACTACGTCCCCCGAGGAGCTGGCGCAGGCCCGATTGGCGGAATTCGCAGCGGCACTGGCCGCCCTGGGCCTGCAGGACCGGTGGCGCTTCCTCGGGTTTCCGGACCGCGGCCTCGGCTCCCACACGGACGCCATCGCCGCTGCCGTCAGGGAGGCTGCCGCCCGGCTGCCCGGCCGGCCCGATCAGCTGGTCCTCGTAGCGCCCTACCGTTCCGACGGCCACGCCGACCACGACGCGCTCGGTGCCGTCGCGGCGGAAACCGCCCGGGAGGAAGGCCACGCACTGCTGGAGTACCCCATCTGGTACTGGCACTGGGCCACACCCGCGGACCATCACTGGCGGGCGTGGGTCCGGTTCCCGCTGGATACCCCGTCCGGCGAGGCCAAGGAACGGGCCATGGCAGAACACGCCACCCAGGTCATGCCGCTGTCACCGGCACTGGGGGACGAAACCTTGCTGAACCGCGATTTCCTGGACCATTTCGCGCGCGGCTACGAGGTGTTTGCCTGGACGCCGGCCCGGGACGTGCCCGGGCCGGCGCACTCCAGCCAGGATGCCGAGGAGGTCTTCGACGCCGTCCATAACGGCTCTGCCGACCCCTGGGACTACGCTTCGAGCTGGTACGAGCGACGCAAGCGGGCGCTCACCCTCGCTGCCCTCCCCGGCGAGATGTACCAGCGCGCCCTGGAAGTGGGCTGCTCCATCGGCACCCTGACCGAGGACCTCGCAGGCCGCTGCCGGAGCGTGTTGGCGGTCGATGCCAGCGGAGCCGCGGTTCGCCTGGCCAGGCACCGGCTGGAGGGCCGTGAGGGGGTCAGGGTTGAGCAGCGCGTGGTGCCCGGCTCCTGGCCTGAAGGGACCTTCGATCTTTTGGTGGTGTCCGAGGTGGGCTACTACCTTGCTCCCGGCGAGCTGGCTGACCTGTGGGACCGCGTGGAGGCGGCGCTGGAGCCGGGAGGGGTCCTGGTCCTGTGCCATTGGCGGCATCCCATCGAGGGCTGGCAGCTCGACGGCGACACCGTCCACGCGCTCGCCCGCGAACGCTTACGGTGGCAGGCCACGGCTTTGTACCGGGAGCGCGACTTCGTCCTGGAAATCCTGGTACGCCCGGCCCGCGGGACGGACGCGGCATGACGCTGGCGGCCTCGGGGGGTCATGCCGCAGGGTTCCGGGCCGTCCCGGTCGGACCCGTGATAGACCACGTAGCCGTGGTGATCCCGGCGCACAACGAGGAACAGGTCCTGGGGCGGGCGCTCACCGCGGCCCGGACCGCAGCGGACCGGCTGGCCGTAGCCAGCCCCGGAACCGGTGTGGAGGTAGTCGTTGTCCTGGATGCCTGCACGGACCGGTCCTTGGACGTGGCCGGCGCATTCGCGGCCCGTGACCTCCGCTTCCGGGTCCTGCCCGCCACGTTCCAGAGTGTTGGGAAGAGCCGGCGGGCCGGGTGCCGGGCGGTGCTGGAAAGCCTTGGCGGTTCCGGTGCGATGGAAGGAAGCGCAGCCGGCATTCCGGCGCACCGCGTGTGGTTGGCCAACACGGATGCCGATTCCCAGGTGCCGGAAAACTGGCTGGTGCGGCAACTGGAACTGGCAGCCGGCGGCGCCGATCTTGTCCTTGGCTCCGTTGAGCCCGATGCCCATGGCACCCACCACGAACTGCTGGCCCGCTGGCATGCCCGGCATGCCTTGGCCGAGGACCACCCGCACGTCCACGGGGCCAACCTTGGCGTCCGTGCCTCCGCCTACCTGTCAGCAGGTGGATTCCCTGGGGTTGACCGGGACGAGGACCTGGCGCTTGTGGAGCGGCTGCGGCGCTCGGGAACGGGCATTGTTTCCACGGACACGATGCGTGTCCTTACCTCGGGGAGGACCAGCGGCCGGGCTCCCGGGGGCTTCGCAGCCTACCTTCTGGCGCTGGCACAGCCCTGAGGTTGACGTCGACCGCCGGTCACACCAGGTCCGGGGCGCTGGCCACGATGTAGTCCGCCGCTGCCGGCCCGGTCATGGAGAGGTTGTTGCTGTCAGGGTCAATGCCCGCGCGCTGAAGGGCATCCCAGAGGGCGGCCGGGGACTGGGGCTCAGCCTTGTGCAGGAGGCACCAACTCGTATAAAGACCGTAGAGCTCGTCGCGTCCGAGGCCCAGTCCGGGCTCCCTGTCCGCGACAACTGCTTCGGCGAGGAACTGGTCAAAATGGGTAGCAGTCATGTCCGCTCATCTGGGTTCGAGCTTGTCGCCGCCGGCTGCTTCAGCGGCCCTGGCAGTCCCCGGAGGGCCCCTGCCGGGTATTCACGAAACTATTGCAGTCCGCGCGGCTTGTCCAGTTGCGCAGCGGATGCTGAGACTGGGGGGCCGACGGCGACTGGGGGGACTGGCCTCGGTCTCAGAAGAGGCCATCTCACCGCCGGCCCCGCTTCGCCCCGGACCAGCACAGCCCGGGAAGCGTCAACAGGACCTCCACCATCAATTTTCCTCCTTCCCGGAGGTCCTGCCTAGTCCCTCCCCGGCCGCCAAGGTGCGCCAGCCGGGCACTGCCCTTTTCACCGGTGCCCGCCGTCGGATTGTCCGTTTTCGCTGCGGGTCCGGACCTGCTCGCGAATCCTGTCGCGGTGCCGTTCACCCTGGGATTGCCCGTCCGTGGCGTCCTGGCTGAGCCTCTCCCGGAGCTCGCGGCCGTGCTTGATGTCTTCGTCCATCTGCTGCTGCAGTTTCTCGCTCTTTTTGGTGTCCCGGGGCGGCAATTGGATGGTTTCCTCTGCTTCCATTCCGGCCTGGAGTTCGCGGCCGCGCTCCACCTCCGCGTCGAACTCGGCGCCGAACAACAGGGACATGTTCAGGATCCACAGCCACAGCAACGCGACGATGACCCCGCCGATGGCGCCGTAGGTCTTGTTGTAGCTGTTGGAGTAAGCCACGTAGAAGCCGAAGGCCAGCGAAGCCAGCAGGAATGCCACCAGGGCGATTGCCGAACCCATGCTCATCCAGCGGAACTTCGGTTGCTTCACGTTAGGCGTGGCGTAGTAGAGGATGGCGATGGCCACGATGATCAGCGCCAGCATTACCGGCCATTTGGCGATGTTCCAGACCGTCAGGAAGGCACCCCCGAGCCCAACCAGGTTTCCTACGGATTCTGCAACGGGACCGGTCAGTACAAGCATCGCGGCGATGAGGACGACGATCAGCAGGTTCACGACGGTAACGCCGAGCATGGTGCCGCGCAGCTTTACGAACGGGCGGCCCTCATCGATCTCGTAGACCCTGTTCATTGCGCGGCCAAACGCCCCGACGTAGCCCGA
>Ga0308169_10005648_pt1 | contig 11282 bp, 10 predicted proteins | sample PhyBR1_2_FD_202139 | JGI IMG/M metagenome (GOLD analysis project Ga0308169, IMG submission 202139) | Phyllosphere microbial communities from UC Gill Tract Community Farm, Albany, California, United States - DLSLSB.R1 | ecosystem: Host-associated > Plants > Phyllosphere > Unclassified | place... | reverse complement strand
GAACGATGCACGAGCAATCCGTCGCTGATGGTTCTGTGCAAACTTGCCAACATTCTTGAGGTTGCTACGGACCAGCTTCTCACCGAGCCAGACGTCTTTCGCCGCACGCAGAGTATCGAATAGCTTGCTCGCCGCCGCGAAAACTCTCGTAAAACCGACAACACCAGCTTCACCTTTGCCACTGACGATGTACGTTCAAATCATTGAACCTGCCCAGGCTATTTTTTCCAAGAGCCTGGACCATGTCTGTCGCACGCCCGTCAATTACGCCCAAAAAGTTACGACCTATGGCGCTGAGCATTCTGCTGGCGTCCGGCCCGGGCATAGCGCTAGATACCGGCAGCATCACCTCCTCTGTTCTTTCGCCAAGCTGCCTCGCATACAAAGTCGTCGGCATTTGCTTCTGGCTCCTCTGCACGCCCTTCGGCTGCACCGTCAAAACCTCGCCCAAGGTGCGTCATTTCAACCCTGAACTCGTGGTTTCGAGTTACGCCACCACGGGCGCAAATCCTTGGACTGAGATGGCCACTCTCTCCTCTCCAATCAGCGGTGCGGAAGGTGGCGGCAACCTGATCACGCCGAACACTTACCGCGATAACCTGCCTCGTTTCAAAAACGTCGATGGCATCGGACATCCAGGTGGCTGGGCCGCAACACAATTGGCTTCGCAATCCGGCTATGCCTGCGCCAGTGGCGCTACTGCGTTTCTGCCCTACTACTTGAGCACGATGGATTCTCTGGCTTGGCGCCATGGCATCCCGGAAAGTTTCTATCCCGAATCCCTAGTACCGGGAGTCCGTGAAATTGGTCATCAGACACTGGGAAACATGTGGGGAAACGTCTATCCCCGTCAGGGCTTCCTGGTTCAGCCGGATGATTTCAAAGCCTCGGCGGTGATGGCTCAACGGGCCGGTGATGTGATTACTCGTATTGGGCAACCGCATGTGTACTTATCGCTCTCACCCATACCACGCGACGGTTATTGGCCACCCGGTCCTATCATCGAAAACGACGTTACGACCCATAAGTGGCAATTGTTATATCCCCAGCTTCAGCCTACGTGCGCCCTCTTCCCCAGCGATCCTGTACAGAGCGCGGATGGCGGCTACGCCTGGTCGCTGTGGCGCCCCTATAGCTGCTGCAAACGTGAGGGGCAGACCCTCCTGTTCAGCATTGGCTTTGAAGGAGGCGCGTCATGAGTCGGCGTAACAGTCAACCAGCGCTAGGCATCGTGAGCCTGGGGCTTTGCTCACTCTTGGCTGCTGCCACTCTTACCCATGCCGCCGAGGAAGATTATCGCCTAGGCACTCAAGGCGGAGTACTCGACGACCGGGTGATGTACACCATCGGTGGTGGCTCCGCAGTGGGCTCACCGAGCTCCCTCTATCGACCCAGTGGTCTCGGCGTCGGCGGATCCTGGCGAGCGAACATGATGTGCGGAAATATGAGCCTCACTAACACCCTGCAAAACCAGTTAAACGGTGTGACCGAAGGTTTCCAGCAGATCATGGGCAGCATTGTGCAGAACGCGACCCAAGCCGTGATGTCGCTACCGGCGCTGATCATTCAGCGCGCCAACCCCGGTCTCTATGAGTTGCTGAGTAACGGAGTGATGCAAGGTCGTATCGACTTCGACCGCTCCAAACTGACTTGCCAGGCCATGGCCGAGAAAATGGCCGACAAAGTTGGGCAAGCGGGCTGGGGGGAGTTGGCCAAGAATCAGGAAATGCAGGGAAGCCTGGAGAATACAGGCGGTGATGCTGTGGCCGCGGTGAAGAACACCGAGGCTCGTAACGGCAACAATGGGGTCTCCTGGGTCGGTGGGCAGAAGGCAGGAGGTAGCGGGCAGACACCCATCCGGGTGACCTCCGACGTGGTCCGTGCGGGCTATAACCTTCTGCATAATCGCACCGCGGATAACGCTGCCTCGATCAGTAGCAGTGTTTGCCTGGGCGGAGCCATCTGCCAGACCTGGGCTTCACCCCAAGAGGAATCCGAATGGGCTATTCGCGTATTGGGTGAGAGCGAAGTCGCAACCTGTGACAGCTGCGAAACCCTGCGAGCTACCGCCGGCAGTGGATTGACACCATTGATCCAGGAGACCTACAGCGAGCACCTCAAGGCCCTGCAAGGGTTGTTGTCAGGCTCACTCCCGCCCACCCCTGATAACCTGGCTAAAGCATCCAGTTCAATGCTACCGGTGACCCGTGGCGTGATCGAAGCCCTGCGCGATGATCCCGACCAGGATGTGTTGGCGCGGCGCTTGGCCAGCGAGACGGCCCTGTCCAGTGTGCTCGATAAAGCGCTCCTGCTACTGCGCACACTACTGGCAGGTAGTCACGAACCGAACATCGCCTCCGCCGAGCCGGCACAGACCGCTTTGACGAAAAACATTGATGCTCTCGAGCGTGAGATACGCCTGTTGCAAACCGAGCTGCAGGTTCGGCAGATGCTGGCCACCAATACTGCCAGCCTTGTGCTCGATCGGCATACCGGTGGTGCGGATGCCTCACGTACCGTCGAACAAGGCGACCCTGAACCAGGGCGACTCAATGACGCGGATTCTAGGCGCAAGTGAAGCCATGAAACGCTCACGGCTATGCACACTGATTTCAGGCCTGGGGATTGCTGCAGGGATGATCCTGACCGCCATTCTGGTCGCATGGATCGGCCGCACTGCGCTGGGTAGTTTCGAGGTCTGGCAGCAGGTATTCGAATCCGTACGGCCCTATCTGCGGTGGTGGCGCGCCCTGCTCTACAGCGCCCTCTTTGCGCTCTGGTGGGATCTGCTTCGGCGCTACCGACACCGACCACATGATCGGCTGCGCGTAACACGCATCGGAGCGATGGGGCTCTTGCTCTTTACCTGCATCGAACTAACCCGGTTGTGACCGCCATGCTCATGAGCACCAACAGCTACTTGGAGTTTTATCTCTCCCTGCTGGCCTGGATCATCAACAACGGCATATGGAGCGTTCTGTCTGACACCGGACTGTTCGCTGCGCCCTTTGCCGCCATCATCCTGCAGGAATGGCTGTCGGCCCGACAGCAAGGCGCCGATGAAGGCAACAAGGGACTGCTCTCGGTACCGCGAATCGAGAACCGATTGTGGCTGGCTTACATCGTCATCTTGTTCGGTTGCGCGCCGGTCTTTCCGTTGAGCCTCACATCAATGGCATTCGATGATGCCGCGAGTCAGCGCTGCGGCGTGAGTGTGGCCAAGCCTGCGGAAACCGCCTGGGGTATCACCTTCAATACCATTGGCGAGCGCTCCGCCAACGTGCCGGTCTGGTGGTTCCTGGTGCATGCCCTGAGCAAAGGCATAAACGCCGCAGCAACCGCCGCCATCCCATGCGCACCGGATATCCGACATATGCGCATGGAAATCGACAGCTCGCGCATCGAAAGCCAAGTACTGCTGCAAGAGGTCGCGGACTTCACTCGCGACTGCTATGGCTACTCCCGCTCTCGGTTGTTCACCAATCGTCCACAGTTGGACAAGGCCCAAAGTCACGATGCCACCTGGATCGGCTCAACCTATTTTCTCGACACACCCGGCTACTACGATACGGATCGTTCTCGCACGCCACGAGTCAGTTGGCCCTATGACCAAAGCCGCGATGTTTCCCTGCCTCAGCTAGAGAATGGAGCGGGTTATCCCACCTGCAAACAGTGGTGGAACGATAGCGGTATCGGGCTACGGGATCGATTGATTGAGCAAGTCGACGCTTCGCTGCTCACCCAATTGAAAGGCTGGCTGACTGGTCGATCGAGCAATGAGATCGAAGACGCCACGTTGCGTGAGTTGGTCAGCCCGCGTCAACAATCGATGTCCATGTCACCCGGACAGGTGTACCAGGACTATGGCTCCAGCGCCCGTGGCGGCTCGATCAATCAGGGGCTCAATAACCTGGCCACAAACACCGGATTGGCTCTCGGGTCCTTCAGTAATTTTCCCGCAATGAATGCGCTACGCGCTGCTCTGCCGATGGTGCAGGCGTTTCTAATCATGGGTGTCATCATCAGCCTGCCGCTGGTTCTGTTGATCAGTACCTATCAGTTAAAGACCGTAATGACGGTGACATTCGCTCTGTTCACCTTGCACATGCTGACCTTCTGGTGGGAGCTGGCGCGCTGGGTTGACTCAAGCATGCTCGACACCTTGTACAACCAGGTTTCGGCTTCCAATCAGGTACTGTTGTCTCTGCCCACATCTGGGTTTATGGATGGGACTGTCACGGCGCAGGTGATCGAGTATGTGATGGGGGCAATGTTCATTGTGCTGCCGATGCTGTTCCTAGGAGCGATGAGCTGGGCAGGATACTCAGTCGGCAATGGGATTCAAGGCATGTTGGCGAACGGCAGCAAAGCCGCAAGTGATTCCGCAAGCAAAGGCACGGATCAAATATTGGGTGCCGCTAAGCGCTCAATTAGATGACTTGCTGTCGCCTATGTAATGCCCGTTGTCGTCGAAGTCACCGATGTAGAGGTCAGCACCTAGATAGTCTGGCCCCGGGTTTTCCCCTTGATAATCGGCACCAACAAAAGCCCTGAGCCAAAGCAATATGATGGTAGCTAGCGTCATCACAAAAACCAGAACCAGCCATACACCGAGAAAAAGCAGTGCTCCGATCAATGCCAGTTTGGCAATCAGAAAGCTCCCGCGAACGAATAAATTACCCGCTGGCATACCTGCCGCTGTCGCACGCTGAGCCACACGAAACTCAAACGCCTTAAACTTTCGATACCCACGCTTTACCGACATGCCGAATGCATACGCCCAGCGATGGGCGCGGGAGACATGAATGGGCTTCTGCGTCAGCATTGCGCGCCCTCTTCCGAACTTTTTCATGATTGAAACAGAAGTAACAGCCTACTACTGAAAACTGTCCGTGCCCGACCGTTTATCAGTTTCCCCAGCCGAAAAAACCTCACTGGAAGACGGAAGACAAACCCCGTACAAGAACGCCCCTCCACCGGTTGACCCATGTACATCGTTCGGCTAAATACACAGCACGGATCGCTGTTTTCGACAGCACACTCCCAGGTAGCCGAAGCCTTCAAGGCTACGTCACTTCGGTGAAGGCTTTCCCAAGTGCGATAAGCGTTCGGTAGCTCGCACGGTGACCGCTTCCGCGGTGATGAACGCCTTCTCCTCTGCTGAGTGCCTATCGAGCCATTCTCGTCAGGTACCCCCTCTTGTTTTCTTCAACCCATTGCGGGGAAATTCTTTCCCGCACGGGACAGGTTTCCTCGCGTTTTTAACGGAGGTACACCATGTCCGACTCATCCACACTCGAAGCCCTGAGCACCATTCAGTTACCCATCGTGTTTACCCCTGATGCCTGGCGAAGGACGGTGCTATTCGAGCATTCAGATCATCCTGAAAGCCTACTGCTCACTCAGTTGAGCAATGTAGTACGCGCGGCCCTCGAAGCTCACCTCGCCCACCCACTCGAACCTTATGTCATGTTCGAGGTAGTCCAGATCACATCAATAGGTCGTCCAGACCATGACTCGACACTGCAACTGAGCCTCAGACTGCTAAAAGAGCCGAACCAGCCTGTCGCCTTGCTGATCGCTCTTGCTGGAGAGCCCTAGCACTAAGGCCCCATCATCCAAATTCGCACTCAGGCAACAGGCCCGGCCTGCGTCAATCCAATTCCACCACCCAACCGGGGAACCCTCCCCGACGGGCAAGGCGTTCCTCCAATTTTTTTGAGGAACACGCCATGCGCGATATCTACCAAGATGTGACTGACAAGATCGTTGCTGCTTTGGATCAAGGCGTTGCACCCTGGATCAAACCTTGGGCATCTGCCAGCTCATCTCACACGGACCGTTACCAACCCTACCCGATCAACGCTGTCACTCAGCGCCCCTATGCCGGCATCAACTTGCTGTTGCTATGGGCCGAGGCCCGGCTACAGGGATTTACTCAAGATCGTTGGCTGACCTTCAACCAAGCCAAGAAAGCCGGCGGATACATCCGCAAGGGCGAGCGCAGTACCCTGGCGGTTCTCTACAGGCCGATGGAACGCGAAGAGCAAACCGAGTCGGGCCAACCTGTTCTCGATGAGAATGGTCAGCCCAAGGTCACTCACTTTGGCATTCTCAGGACGCACTTTCTGTTCAATGTCGAGCAAACTGAGGGACTCGAAGCGCTCACTGAAACACCGATCGAAACGGAACCAAGCGATCCATTTCAGGCCAACAGCGTTGCGGAAAATCTGTTGTTAGCTTCTGGAGCAAAGATCGTCCACCGGTCTGCCAGCGAAGCGTTTTACCACCCTCTTAAGGACTTCATCCAACTGCCGACAAAAGCCCAATTTCATGATGAAGGCGGCTACTACGCGACCGCACTGCACGAGCTGACGCACTGGACCGGACATCTCTCCAGGTTACAGCGCGAAGGAATCATCTCTCCCTATCCGTTCGGCTCACCGGCTTATGCTTTTGAGGAGTTGGTCGCCGAGATGGGTGCTGCTTTTCTATGTGCCCACGCCGGTATCCAAGGAGCGCTTCGACATGAAGGCTACATCGACTTCTGGCTCAAGGTACTTATGGCAGACAAACGAGCGATATTCCGGGCGAGTGGTCAAGCCAGGGCTGCGTCGGAATACGTGCTTAACCTGAAGCAGCAGTTCGAGCAAGCAGTAGTGGAGACCCCTACCGAGCAGGAGCGCCAACGTTCAGTCGTTAGCAACTCTTAAAATTCCCCCTTTCAAATGCTTCACAGGGCCCGACGCGAGTTGGGCCTTCTTCTACCAGCGAAGGCGCATCAAGACATCAACTACCATCAGCGCTGCTGCTCAGTTAGTAATCACCCCATCGCAATCAGCGTACTCCGCGGCACGCAGAGTTTTATGCACAGATATACCCACGTTTTCCGTGGACAACTTTACCTACGTCCGAGAGCCTCCTTGGACGCAGCGGGCCACGGAAAAGATCGCAGGTCAGTTATCCAGGTTCTCTGCCAGAAACCCGACTAGATCGAGCGGACTTCGGCTGTCGATTACCTTGTAGATCAGATCACGCTTGCTGCGCGGCAACTTCTTGACCACGCTCTTCGCTGAGGCCCTGACAGCCTCGTCTGTTCCATGGATACGTGCCGCGAGGAGGAGCACGAGCGTTGCGTCAGTAAGGTTCATGGCAGGACCCAAAAATTATGCAGCCGCAGTGTACTGACTCTTTTCTTTTCAGTACCAGCTCAAGAAACCGATGCCTAGCGATTTCAATATTCCGATTGCCGCGTAAAAGGACACCAGCCAAAAGGAGATCAAAGGTCGAAGGGGAATGGGCGTTCAAGGGTAAGAGCTCTACCCGAAAAGGCTAAAAGGCCACAGGTCCGGCCGCCATTTGGAGACCACGATGCTTCTCAACCTGTTTCTTCGCAAAAGGCAAAGGCCTCCCCCCGGACTATCCTCGAACCTCACCGAAGGTTACCTGTCCGTCGAGTCAGCTCAAACTCTATTGGCGGTCGATCACCGCCGCCAGTTACTGGATCGCATCTGGCAATACACCGCCCTCTCCCATACCCAATTCACTCAGCTCTACTTGCATCCGATCCATCGCTACGCCGAACAGGTCCAGCTACTCCCGGCCAGCGAAGCGCACCATCATGCCTATCTTGGCGGTATGCTCGATCATGGCCTGGAGTTGGTCGCTTGTAGTCTGAAACTGCGTCAATCCTATCTACTACCCACCGGCGCGGCCCCTGAAGATCAGGCTGCTCAAACTGATGCCTGGTCCGCCGGCATCGCCTATGGCGCCTTGCTCCATGACATCGGCAAGATCGCCGTGGACATGTTAGTCGAGCGCCAGGACGGCCGCCTTTGGCATCCTTGGCAGTGTCCCTTGGATCAGCCCTACCGTTTTCGCTTCATCAAGGGTCGAGATTATCACCTGCATGGTGCAGCGGCAGGTTTGCTATACACCCAGATCCTCGATCGCCCTATCCTGGACTGGCTCAGTGGATTTCCGGCACTGTGGGCTAGCCTGCTGTATGTCTTAGCCGGTCAGTATGAACATGCCGGCGTGCTGGGGGAGCTGGTGATTCAGGCCGACCGAGTCTCCACCGCGCAGAACATCGGGGGTAATCCGAGCAAGGCGCTGCAGGCGCCGATTCATTCGCTGCAACACCATTTCATCAGCGGGCTGCGTCATCTGGTTCAGCGCGAACTGAAACTCAACCAGCCAGGTGCCGCGGGATGGCTGACCCAGGACGCACTCTGGCTCGTCAGCAAGACGGTCACGGACAAGTTACGAGCCTATCTGCTGTCGCAATCGATTGAAGGCATTCCCTCCTCCAACATTGCAGTGTTCGACGAGCTGCAGTCACATGGATTGGTTGAGTCCACCCCAGAAGGCAAAGCCATCTGGACTGCGCGTGTGGCACAGGGGAATTGGCAGCAAAGCTTTACCTTTCTGCGCCTTCAACCGGCGCTGATTTGGGGGAACGAAGATCGGCCTGAGGCCTTCAGCGGAACGGTGAGGATTGCGGCCCATGACCACTCGACTGCCACCCCCATACCAACACCAGCGCCTGAGGCCAGTACGAGATTAGGTCAAAGCCAACCGCAGCCGGATCCCATGGCGCTAGAGGACGCCGATTATCTCGGCACACTGTTGGACATGTTCGAATTGGAAGAGCCTGAAGCCCATGATGCACTATCAGAAGGTCCTGACGAAACTTCAATACCCTCGTCGGATGACCCAGGACAAGCATTCCTGGACTGGGTCAAGGAAGGTATCCAGAGCCACAAGCTGATCATCAATGACAGCAAGGCCAAAATCCACACGGTGAGTGGCAGCGTATTTCTGGTCACACCTGGTCTCTTCCAACGCTATATTCAAGAGTTTCCAAACATTATCAATAGTGCTAACCAAGAAAGTCAGAAATGGCGCTGGGTACAAAAACATTTTGAAAACTTAAAAATACATAAAAAACGCGATAACGGACTGAATATTTGGAGCTGTAAAGTTCAAGGTCCTAGAAAATCCGCACAACTTAAAGGCTATTTAATAGAAGACATAAAAATAATTTTCAATGAGCTCCCTAGCGACAATCCTTATCTGATGCTTGACATTAATTAGTCTCCTACACCCCCATTACACCACGCAGTAAAAAGATGCACCTTCCCTACCCCGCTGGATCTACCCTGCGAGCGACGTGGATAATCATATCTGACGGAAACCCCACGATGTTCAGCTGCGAACAAAGCAGATGCTATTGCTGCCGGCTTAGTGCCAAGCGGAGCAATTTCAAATGAAGAACTACAATCCCTAGCCTTATAAAGCATCCACAATACTTCATAGCATGAGTATGGATTATTAGCACCCGCATAAAGAATCTCTTCGACCTGTTGCTCCAAGAGAATTGATGAATTCTCCATCAAGGAATGCGTTTCCCACTCCGTCTTGAATGGAGGAATACCAAAAACAACGTTAAATCGTTTTAAAACTTCAGGTTCTGAATCAGCGATTAGATTTCGTAACCGCGCACCTTCAAAACCGACAAAAACCGTGACACTCCCTACACTATTAGGATTTGTCTGCAAATTAATAAAACCCGGAATAGGATAATAATCAGGAGCATAGCCATCACTTAACTGAAATTCATGTCTAGTTGCAGAACAAGTTGCACTAATATACCTATGAGGCTCTGCATAAAGAAAATAGAACCTGACCGCCTTTCCGTGCAGCAGATACCCTCGAATTATCAGTAGCAAATCAGGAAAATCTAAAGTCGTAGCATCAAAAAGAATATTTTTTGCCGGAAACTCTAGGGCAATATTCTCAACTTCATTAGCTCTCCAGCTTCTCCCATCAATATAAATTTTGTATTCTGAGGGGATATAGCTAACATTTAGCGTTTTAGTCGCTGCTCTATCCGCAATCGTCAGACAGTGATCACCACGATCATCCACGACCGTGCCGACAAATGCCACATCGTAGGATGCACTTTTAAAAGTTTCATCTGTGCACGCCGAAACCCAGCTAAAATTCATCATAATTAAAACAACTTATAGTTTATTCCAACATCCGTCTCAGCCGGCTCTTCCCATTTATCCACGTAATCTTTAAGAAGCGCCTTAAACTGCTCTCCAGAACCGATATATAGAGTGTTAACTTCGCTAGCAGAAAGTGAAAGCTTGCGCTTCTTCCTATAACTTATCCCAAAATATGGAGCGAAAATCGGATTCGGAACATAGTCATTTTGCATTATATCATAATCACTTTTGTTTTTAGTATCAGATGTCTCATACAACACAGACCACATTAGCCCATCTTTAATTAAAGAAACTACCTCTCCATCCAGCGCGACTCGCTGGCTATCGTTAATGGAAAAATGATTTATTTCGGGTTCGCTCTGACTAGGTCGTCGCTGAGCAGATTCAAATATACTACCGAGACGCATAATCATGCTGTGCAGCTTTTTCCCGTTTGTTCCCGCCCGCTCTACCTCATCAAGCAACTTACTACTCACCGCAAATGCCGCTAACGCTTGAGTTCTTGGCGATATAACTAGAGTAGATGAATCTGACATCTCACCATTAGCATTTGCCTCAAGTAAGGTCTTATGGCAAAGCTCTTGAAAATATCGCAAATTAGGTTTGGACAGTCCACAAAACCTACCGAACCCTGCATATAACAAACAGTCTTTTTGCGGGAGCCCTTTATAAAGATAGAGTAAGGACCCAAACAATGTATTCTCAACCCAACCACCTTCTTTACAAAAAAGACTTAATGCTCTTGTTCCATCATTTTTCGTTTTTTTCAGTTCTTCTATAATAACTGCAGTTGATGCTGAGCTTCGACTTAGAATACTCGCGGATACAACGGAGACATCGGGAGCCACGCCATCAAAGAATAGCTCTATAGGAATGTTTTCATCTCCTCGCTTTACTAGAGCTTTTTTTATGGTGGTAACAATCCTATTTCTCAGTGCTTTATCTGAAACAGAAATACTAGCCACATCTCGAGTAGACAGCTGAGGAAAAATCTGTCTAGCTCTCCCCAAGACCGCAGACTTGTAAGTATCTGTATTTCTAGCTTCAATATGCCCAGGATCGAACAAAGACTCTTTATTGAAATCGCTCAGCGCCAGTTCATATCCTTCATTCTGTAAACGCAGCAACATTACTTCCGCAGCCAGCAAATCAAAACCTTGATCATTTCGGCCCAACTCTAATTCAATATTAATAGTTCTATAGTCATGCGGCTCTATTAACTGCTCTTGCGTACTAGTCAAAAACTCTGAAATCGCGTGAGAACGAACA
>Ga0308169_10005645_pt1 | contig 11284 bp, 12 predicted proteins | sample PhyBR1_2_FD_202139 | JGI IMG/M metagenome (GOLD analysis project Ga0308169, IMG submission 202139) | Phyllosphere microbial communities from UC Gill Tract Community Farm, Albany, California, United States - DLSLSB.R1 | ecosystem: Host-associated > Plants > Phyllosphere > Unclassified | place... | reverse complement strand
AATGGCATAAAGCCTATCGTTGATGGTGAACAGGTATGAGTATCGACTATTCACCATTTCAGACACCGGGATTGTGGCAGATTTACGATACAGACGGTAATTTTATTTGGCTGGAAAAAACTATCAGGCTTCTACCTATTGATAAGCGAGTTACTTTACATACTTCTGAGGTTTTTTGCTTTGTTTAGTAGTTTTGTTCCACCTGCTTAAAGCAATCAGCAGCGGCATGATAAGGCTGTTGAGGAAAATACACCGCCACTTTACCGCCACTCAGAAATTCAGATACAAAAAAACCGCTTCAATGAGCGGCTTAATTGGCTGTTTTTTTATTGTGAAATTTGGTGGCCCCTGCTGGGTTTGAACCAGCGACCAAGCGATTATGAGAACGCTGCCCGGCCCTTACAAAACAGTAACTTACTGAAAAGTTAAGAAATCCCGAAACGAATATTAGCGGAAGTTATTGGTCTTTTGAGTTCTGAGGGGACGAAAAGGGGGCAAATTTCGACATAGGGTTTAAGGTGATCGCTTCCTGCAAATGACTGGGGGCAAAATGTGCATAGCGCATTGTCATCTTTATGTCTGTGTGCCCTAGAATGCGCTGTAGAACAAGTATGTTTCCACCGTTCATCATAAAGTGAGAGGCGAAAGTATGCCGTAGGACGTGAGACAGCTGACCATCTGGTAGCTCGAATTCTGAACGCTTAACGGCGCTGCGAAAAGCTGAATAGCATGAATCAAAATAGCGTCCAGGTTTTTCGGGTTTAGGGATGCTGTCATAAACCTCCTGGCTAATGGGTACAGTACGGTTTCGATTACCTTTGGTTTTTATAAAGCTGATTTTCAGATTTCTTATTTGCTTAGTCGTTAGGGATTCGGCTTCATCCCATCTGGCACCGGTAACTAAGCAAATATGTGCAACGTGAAAAACATGGGGGTTCCTGCTTTTTTTACATTCTTCAAGCAAGCGGGTGATCTCATTAACCTCCAGATAGGCTAATTCAGCCTCTTCAGATTTAAAGGGACGAAGGCTTTCTAATGGATTGTCCTTTTTCCAATGACCCAAGCGCTTTAGTTCATTGAATACTGCCCGAAAGTAAGCCAGCTCAAGATTCATTGTGCGGGGCGATACTTTCTGCACTCTGGCCGTTCTGGTGATCTCGCCTGATAATCTCTTTTTTCGGTAAACGGAAAACATAGTAGAACTAAATTCATGGGCAAGCGGGTTGCCCATGCTCTCACAGGCAAACTTCATCGCCTTAAGACGTTTTGTGCCATCGTCCAGGGTGATGCCGTGCTCATCGAACCATTGCTGGGCAAGCTCTGATAGTTTGCGGCGATCCTCTTTGCCATCTAACCAGGGCTTCTCGACTAATGTTTCCATTACATAATTTTCATACGCGATGGCCTCGCCTTTGGTGGAAAATGTCTTACGGATGCGCTTACTGGGTTTTCCTTTAGGTTTGCCTTCCGGGTAGAAATCCAGTAGCCATTTGCCATCAGTTTGCTTACGGATAGACATAATTATGTATTGAGGATTCTTTGTTTCTGTTGCAGAAATTCTTCTTCAGTAAGGATGCCCTTTTCTTTTAAAGATGCCAGCCGTTCGAGCTGTGCAACAATATCGTTATCATTTGTTGATGTGATTTTTTCAGCTGGGGTGCTTAAGTTATTGCGTGTGGAATTAACTAAGTTAGTAAAAGGAATGACGCTTTGTTTAGCAACATCCTTAATAGTGTAATTCTGTCCGCTAGTTGAAATGGTGATTGAACCCAGAATCATTCCGGTTTTTCCACCAACGCTTACAATGTCTTTAAGGCTGATATCAACTTGCTTAACGCCAAATAACATACCCTTATCAAGGAAGATTACTCGTTGATTAGTCAATGTGATAAGCCAAGTGTTTCCATCCATCATCCCACTGGCGATGGCTAAAGGTTGCTCGTTATCATTCAAAATATTAGGTAGATGGAAAAATTCCTTTTTAGTTCCGAAGCTTACATTTGAAACGATTTCGGAAAGGCGCTTGTATTCTTCTTTTAACTGCTGCTGTGTAGCCTTTTTATAATCTAGCATTTTAATCATCCTGTTTTAATTTGTTATTTTTAAAACGATGCGTCCAAGCACTTCTATATCATCAATGTTGCAATCAAATGCCATTCCAATGCCGCTAACTCTGATTTTCCTGATTGGTATGCGGCCTAAAGTTCTGACGCTTAGTTTACCTTCAATATTAACCAGCCATTCTCCGTCAACAATTTCAGAGAATTTTCTATCAATAATATATTGTGCGTTCTCATCTAAAAGGCAAAACGCATCTGCAGGTAATGGGGCACCTTCGCGGAAAAAGGCTTTATCAAGCATTGCAAATCCAGAATCGAACAGCTTCCCGCCAATAAGTTTTTTGCGCGGTAGTTTCAGTATGTCTGACGAATCATCTTCAAACTTTTTGCCTGCACCAGTTGTTAGCCAATCCAGGCTAACCCCGGTTTCCAGTACGCACTGCACAACAATATCCGCCGGGAAAGTGCCGCGCTTTCTTCTGGCTGACATGCTACTTGCAGCCATTTCTAAATGATCTGCCAGCTGCAGGGATGTGCTGAAGCCGTAAGCCTCACAAACACGATCTAAGACCAATGCGCTATCAGTTGGTAGGGTGAATTTTCCAGTATTTCGCATTTATTGGTTGCAAATTCGATTAAGTCGAATTAGTCTCCGTGTTGTAAGTTCGATAAACGTGAATATTGTTGAATGTTGCTGCATTCAAACGAATCAGGAGTTTGCCCTATGCGTCCTAACATTACAATCACCATCCCTACGCCCTACCTGCCCCTTGAAGAGTACTGCCGCCTAACAGGAATCGCTATGGGTACTGCCCGTGACATGGTTCGCGATGGCCGCTTACCTATTCGTGGAAAAGGTGATAAGCCGCGTGCACGAGTCGAAGTAAACATGGCTGCCCTTACTGTTGAAGCGTTAAGCGAATGCCGTATTTCGCTTCACGCGTAATTCAGGCTATCAATTCGTAAGGTACGAATCATGTACGATTATAAAGTTTCAGTACGAAACTACCTTGATGATGCTTGCCGCCAGTTTTCTTTGGCACATAACGTCACGGATCTGGCTAAAAAAGTAGGAATGCAACCGGCAACACTCCGCAACAAGCTGAACCCGGACCAGTCGCACCAACTGACATTACCTGAACTGCTGGCGATCATCGATCTCACTGAAGACCCAACCATTCTTGATGGTTTTTTGCGTCAGATTAATTGTCAGCCTTCAGTACCGGTTAACAACGCCAGACCTGAAAACATGCAGTTTTGCGCATTAACTGCTGTGGCCAGTGTCGGGGTAATCGCTGGGGAAGCGGTTTCAACGGAAAAGATGACCGTTGCACGCCGCAATCAGATTCTTAACAGAGCCAGTGATGCTATCCGCAGCCTGTCTTTACTCGTCTATTCCGTTGAAAGTCGTTTTCAAACCGTGCCGGTGTTGGCTGCTGCCGTTGATGTGGTAAGCGCCTCAATGCCTGGCATCGTTGCGTGAGGTGAACATGTTCGTATTCGTGAATCTGCTAAAGCGCCAGTCGCCATCGAAGCAGCTGCCTGCGTATGGCCACGGCACCATCCAGCTGCCAAACGGGCAACGCTGGAATCCTGCTTTTAACCGTAAAAATCATGAGGCAAAGCATGAATGCAAACGATGAAAAATGGCTGGCCGATCCGGAAATCTGGACGGCGCTGAGCGTGATGATTTACACGGAGGTGGCGGAGTGATTTTCGGGGCGGAGATTAACGCCGCGCAGCTGCGTGAAATGCGCCGCGAGATTGCAAAGCTGGAGCTGCCCGACAAAAAGCGCCAGCGGCTTATCTGGCGCATGGCGAAGTATGGCGTGATCCCGGCTGCAAAGCGCAACGTGCGTAATCAGCAGTCCCCGGACGGCACGCCGTGGAAGGCAAGAAAAACGCGCCGCCGGGGAAAGATGCTGCGCAACCTGCCGAACCTTCTGCACATCCGCGAAATGCCCGAAATTGAAGCCGTGCGGCTTTACCTGCAGGGCGGCGGATACCGGAACGGGGACAAAGCAGTACCAGCCGGGACAGTGGGTTATGCGCAGCAGGAGGGAATGAAAACCAGCGTCAGGGCACGCGGAACGGGTCGCCCCGCACCGGCGGGGAAAATGGCCACGCTGGCGCAGGCTAAACGGCTGCGAAAGCTGGGCTACAAAGTGAAGCGCGGGAAGCGGTAACCACTCATGCAGATAATGCGAACAACAGGGCTAATGACGCATGGAATAAAGCACAGGATGCGCAGGTTAACAGGGTTGCCGATGTTGCCCTGGGTGGTGAAGGCGCATTCATCATTGTAAAAAATGGCCAGCAGCGTGTTCCCGGTGGTTGTGTGATGACCGGCTGGAACTATGAAGGCGATAACCCCGGCGGGGATACGGTGTTTTACCGTCCCATTCAGAAGTTTATCCCGTCAATGGGATGGGTAAATGTAGGACATACGGCATGATGGTAATACTCAAGAATTTCACACAGTACATTCCGGAATATGCAGAATTAATGGTTCCCGCGCTCTATTTTCAAAGTGAAAAGGGTGAGGACTGGTATTTTCACCGCCTGCGCTTTCGTGCTGACACGCTAAAAATCTGCTACGACAGCGAGGGCATCATTCGTTCTTTCGGGTTTGATGCATCACGCCTTTACCCTGGCGGATATTCCGTTGCAGAAGTCGAAAAAAATGCGGTGCCTGAAGATATCTCAATTGATGGTTCATGGATGTTTGACGGTTCCGCAATCGTGCGCCGCACTGATACCCAGGCTGGCCGGGTTGAGCAGGCAGAAAAAAAACGCCTGTCACTCATTGCTGATACGGTTGCTGAAATGTCCCCTTTGTCGGATGCGGTTGAGCTGGACAGGGCAACGCCTGAGCAGAAAGCGCGACTGCTGGCGCTCAAAAATTACCGCCTTGATCTGATTGAGCTTGATGTTTCAGACCCGGATAAGATTGCCTGGCCGGAGCTGCGCGATGTGGCGTGAAGCACGGCTGGCGCTGACGGATGCGGTGACCGCGCTGAGCTGCAGCATGGTTCCGGTGCATCCGTGGATTTACGGGCTGGGGCAGCAAACGGATAACGGCGCATACCTGAGTCCGGTGAATGCCACTGCCTATCTGGCGCAAAAGCTGGCAGGCATGGGCGGAAAAGCTGACGTGGTTATTCTGATGGTGGCCAGCCAGACGCATGACAATTTTATTTCCTCACTGAGCCAGCTGGCTGAAGTTTTCCCGGCACCGGCGTTTGTACAGGTGAAACGTCTGGCGCAGTCTGCCGCCACGCTGACCACGGAAAAGATGCAGCTGCCTGCACGTATGAACACGATGCTGCCGCCATCCGTGCCGCTGTCCGTGCCATCCAGCCGCGCCGCGTTTGCAGCCGCCGCCGTGAAGCAGGCCCAGAGTGAAGCAGGCGCAGCAGCCGGGCTTGACGGGCTGAAAGCGCAGCTGGCTGCTTTTGGCCAGAAACGTGATGCCATGCTGACAGAGATTGCCGCCGGGCTGAGCGATCTGCAGGGCAAAAGCGCACGGGCATGGGTGTTTACCGGCGGCGGCGACGTGGTGACCACGCTCACGCAGCTGGAAAAAGATATTCCGCAGCCGTCCGCTGTGTATTCGGCGGGCGTGATGCTGGTCGGTGACAATCTTGAAGGAATAAGAGGCATGATCCATGAGTACAAACCCGACGCTGGCGCTTAACGGTGAGGGTATCCCGCTTAAAAATATGCGGGTTACCGTATCAATGGCTTTTCAGGACAAAGACCAGTCCGGGCAGACCAGTTCAACGGCTAAGGCAGAGCAGGGCATCAAGGGAAAAGAGCTGAGGATCAGCGGCGAAATAGGGTTCAGTGACGCTGCCCTGCTGAAGCGCATTTTTGAGCTGGCTTCAGCAACTGACGCCAGCGGCCAGCGGCAAAAATACCGCGTGGCGCATGAGGTGGCGCGCGCGGTGAGTTTTCGCGAGGCGACGTTCACCGGCAATGTGGACGCTCCGCAGCAGGAAGGAAAAATGGCCTGGCTGATAACGTTCACCCTGACGGAGCATGTAAGCGTTCAGGAAAAGCGCGAAGCGCGCGCAAGCGGCAAAACCACGGCCACTAAACAGACCGGCGGCGGCAAAGGCGGACCGCAGGCCGCAGGCGAGAGCGAAGAACAAATGACGTGGTTTGAGCGCAAAGTGCTTAAGCCGGTAAACGACGCACTGGAATAGCGATGAAACCTGTAACCCGACTTTACCTGTCAACTGATGAAGTGCATCTGACTGATGCCGCTCTGGTGCTGGAGCTTAGCAGCTGTGGCCGTGGCTTCATCACGGTAAAGACCAGCACTGATTACACCGGCAAAATGGTCCGCATTGATACCGGCTATCCTGACCGGCTGCTGCGCTGGTTTACCGGATACGTGGAGCGCTCGCAGCCTTCGGAAACCGGCTATCAGCGTCTTTACATCCGGGAGGTGTGCGGCGTATTTGATCGCGCATGGCCGTGCGCATTTCAGCACCCGACGCTTCGCCAGATTGCTGCCTGGCTGGAAGAACACAGCGGCCTGACCGTTACCGTGCCGCAGGCAGATTACTGCGACAGGCCGATCCCGCACTTCACGCACAGCGGCACAGGATTTCAACTGCTGGCCAGTCTGGGGCGCGCCTTCGGGATTGCCGATTATCTCTGGTATCAGCTGCCTGATGGCAGCATGTATCTGGGCGGCGCTGAAAAGGCGTTGTTTGCCGGTAAGCCGGTGGATATTCCGCCGGAGTTCAGCCAGTCCACTGCCGGTGGCAATACGATGACCGTACCTGTGATCCAGTCACTGCGTCCGGGCGTGGAGGTGAACGGCCAGCGCGTGACAAAGGTGCAGCTGAGCGGCGACACCATGACAATCACCTGGACGCCGCGAAACCATATTACCGGCCAGCCGCTACAAAAAACACCGGTACAGCGGCAGGTTGAAAGCCATTACCCGGAGCTGGCCAGCGGCCTGCACCTGCCCAAAATGGCGCGCGTTGTTGCGCCGACTGAGGCGGTAAAAAGCGGAAACTTTGCTGACCCCTTCAGGCCGCGCTATGCCGTCGATCTGCAACTGCTGGACGCTGACGGCAATCCGGACGGCAGCACGCCGGTATATCCTGCCGTGCCGCTGCCTGTTCCGATGGCCGGTAATGATTCCGGCATGTTTCAGTTTCCGCCAGAGGGAACGCTGGTTGAGGTCGGTTTTACCGGCGGACGCCCGGACAAGCCGTTTGTGCGCCAGACCATGCCGGGCGGGACCAGCCTGCCTGACGTGAAACCGGGTGAACAGCTGCAGCAGCAGCGCGCGGAAGTATCACAGCGGGTAACACAGGCGGGAGACTGGGAACGCCAGACCGATCAGGCTATCCGTGAAACGTCCATGATCCGGGAAGTTAAAGCCGATACGGAAACGCGTGAGCTGGTCAGCAGGGAAACGACAGTCAAAGCCACTGACAGGACCACGGTGATCGGAACGGCGTCACTGATGGCCGGAGCAATTCAGCACGTGACGACAGGCAATTACAGCATGGCCACGCAGCAGAGCCAGCTGATTACAGTGGGCGGCAATGCGGAAACGGACATCACCGGCAGCGCGGCAATAGAAGTCGGGCAGGCGCTGACGGAAAAAATCGGCCAGCTGCGCCAGAGCATTGCCGGGACGCGTCAGGAAATTATCGCGCCGGTTGTGTGGATTGGTTCAGAGAAGATTAACGTGGCACAGCTGATGCTCGATACTGTGGCGCTTGTGCAGCAGCTGGCTGACCAGCTGGCCAGCCATACGCACCCCTCAACCGGCCAGCCCACGAACAGCAGTGCCATCGCACAGAGTGGCCAGCAGGCCGCCGAGCTCAGTACGAAATACTCACCAGTCATCGGCAAGTAAGCCAGCACACTAACCCGCTATCGCAGCGGGTTTTTTATTGCCCGTCACCAGAACGCCTCAGACGCACGATGCGCCACGCAAAGGCGCGCCTATTACGCACGACAACCATAAACAGATCATCAGCACAGCGCGGCACTGGCTGCGCGTCAGCACAGCAAAATAATCGCCCGGCAGACAAAATCGGCGCTACACCGCACCCGCCTGCAGCTTTTGCATCATAAAAATTTTTCAGTTTTATTTTTTTACAAACAGCATGGCCAGAGCGCATGGCTGCTGGCTTTCTGCCAGAGTCTGCCAACTGAAAAAAATGAAAAGAATTTCAGTTTTTTTCAGTTGCATGGATTAAAAATGGATCTCGAATTGATTTCAAGTCTATGAAATTAATGAAAATTATAAAATTTCTTTTGTTTTTGATCTGCAGGCATAATTGTTGCCGCGAAGGAGTTATGGCCGTTTGAGCTTGATGATATAAGGATAAAACTGGATCTGGGTCGTAAGCTTAAACTGAAATATGCAGTAAATAGTTCGCTGTGATTACATACAGTAGTAAGTTATATTTCAGGTCAGCAAAACTTGAGAACTCTCTTAAAAATTTCCAATAGCATAAGCTGCATTGTGTAAAAAAAAAGCACCAACATGGATGCTTTAAATCTAAGGAAATCATAAAAATAAAAACGCACAACAGTACTGGGCAGTACAATATGTATACGTTTAGAGCACTTGGTAGGCGATAAGTTCAGTAAAATTTTTATGGTTTTTCATACCCGAAGTTGACAAAGATAGTGTTGGTGAGCAACATGGTCTGTGAAGTGTTTCGCAAAGGATTTTTATATGAGTACCCTTTTGACTGTCAAAGAGGCGTCTGAGTATCTTGGGGTCTCTGTCCAACGAATTAGAACCCTTTGCCGTAATGACTCGCTAGAGGCGAGGCTTTACGGCAATACATGGTTGATTGAGAAAAAGAGTATTATGAAGAACAAAAAAGCTGAAATAGATATTAGCGACCGCAAATGTAAGTTAGCACCAACCAAACCTATAGCATTAAGCTTTTTCAGCGGGGCTATGGGTATGGATCTTGGAATTGAAAAATCAGGATTTCAGACTGTTCTTGCATGTGAAAATGAACCTAGTGCCAGAAAAACCATTATAAAAAATAAGCCAGACATAGGTTTGATTGGAGATATAAGAAATTATAGCGCTGAAGAAATAATGAATTTTGCTGGGCTTACTCTGGGAGATGAAGTGGATCTTATTATGGGTGGCCCTCCATGTCAGGCGTTCTCTACAGCAGGGAAAAGACAAGGTCTGGATGATGAAAGAGGGAACGTATTTTTAAAATATCTTGATGTTATTTCTCAGATTAAGCCAAAATACTTTATTATTGAAAACGTAAGAGGACTTCTTTCAGCTCCTTTAAAACATCGCCCTCATGAACAGCGGGGTATGGATTACCCTCCACTTAAGGAAGAGGAACAGGCTGGCGGAGTAATGCACTATGTTCTCAGGATCATTAAAGGGATGGGTTATAGCGTTACTTTTGAATTATATAACTCTGCAAACTTTGGCGTTCCTCAAGTAAGAGAACGCGTTGTAATAACATGTGCACGAAGTGGAAAGAAAATTCCTTACTTAGAACCTACTCATAGCCAAACGGAAGAGCATGGTCTTAAAAAATGGACTACCTTCAGAGAAGCTGTTTCTGATTTAAAAGGCATTGAGCACACTTACATTAATTTTCCTGAGAAGAGATTAAAATATTACCGTATGCTTGGCCCTGGGCAATACTGGAAAAACCTTCCAGTAGAATTGCAAAAAGAGGCATTAGGTAAATCATTCTTTTCGGGCGGGGGTAAGACTGGTTTTCTAAGAAGAATTTCATGGGATAAACCAGCGCCTACATTAGTTACACATCCAGCTATGCCTGCAACTGACTTGAGCCATCCGGAGGAGCTTAGGCCTCTTTCTATTGAAGAGTATAAGAAGGTGCAGCAGTTTCCAGATGATTGGGACATTCAAGGAAAGATTTTAGAGGTTTATAAACAAATCGGAAATGCAGTTCCTGTAGGGCTTGGATTTGCTATTGGTAAAACGATTTTAAATTTTGAAAATGAAGAGCCGCATAAAAATTATGAAGGCTTTAAATACTCTCGTTATAAAAATACATCTGACGAAACATTTTTGATTACTGCTTAAAATAGAGGGGCGCAGCCCCTCTATTTTATAGATTTCTAATTCCGTATTGTCTGATCAGCTCTTGAATTTCTGGGCCGACTTCCTGTGCGATTCCCATAATGAATTCATAAGTTCCATTTCCACCTAAGTTATTCCAGTAATCTCTTCCAATTAGGACGCTTTCATCCGTATGGAAGTTAAATATTCTTCTTGGTGGGCCCCATATGTATTGCTCTCTAACTTCACCGTATGGGTTGTAATAAAGCCCGAAGTAAGCTTTGCTACCAGGGTAAGCTAATGAGAGTAGTAAGAGATCTTTTTTGGCTTCAACTGTTTGGTCTATGTTAGGCTTTACAGTTTTGATTGAATAAAAGTGGTGTGTGTTGTTTCTAGTATAATATAAATCACTGCGAATGCTGATATTAACAACATGGCCAGAAGATGGTATCGACCTGAAGTAGTTTAACTCTTCTTGCCAGTTAGTTATTGCGCCACTATTTTTTCTGCGAAGTGCTGACAAATGATGAATTACGGCATTATGAATATCGGAGTCAATATTAAAAGAAACTAAGTTTTGTGGTATGACGTTGGTAGCGCCAGAATATAAAGCAATTTGAGCCGATAACCTTTCAATTGTTCTTTGGCCAAAGCTAGTGCTAAAAGAACGTTCAAAACGGCTCCAGAATAAAGCTTCTTTACTTAACAAAGCCTCATGAAATGGCATTTTACCGGGTTCATCTTCGAGCCGTTTAATAGTTTCAGTCGCACAGTTTAGAAATTCATGCCTGACAATGTCTGCAATATCCATTTTCTCTCACTCCTTTAATGAAGGTCATGAGAGCGGCGAGACTTATGCAAATCGCTTAAAAAATATCCTGCAAGATCTTGGGAGTTTTCTTTCAAATGCAGTTAAGCGAAAGCTAATGTAGTGAGTAAATTGAAGTGTGGGGGGACAAAAAGGAGACATCAAATTCTCATCAACATGAACGCCACTCTCTTTTTCCTATTTAACTTGATGTTTTTTATGAAGTTAAATGGTGGCCCCTGCTGGGCTTGAACCAGCGACCAAGCGATTATGAGTCGCCTGCTCTAACCACTGAGCTAAGGGGCCAGCGGAGCGGGGATTATAAAGTATCTCTTCAGGGCAATCCAGCACTCAGCC
>Ga0308169_10005642_pt1 | contig 11288 bp, 9 predicted proteins | sample PhyBR1_2_FD_202139 | JGI IMG/M metagenome (GOLD analysis project Ga0308169, IMG submission 202139) | Phyllosphere microbial communities from UC Gill Tract Community Farm, Albany, California, United States - DLSLSB.R1 | ecosystem: Host-associated > Plants > Phyllosphere > Unclassified | place... | reverse complement strand
TGGCAGGGCGTTCCTAACTCAGGGGAATATACGCCATCTATCCTGAAGGTCTCTTTCTGATAGTAACTTTGTATAAATGCAATATTGTGAATCCACTTCAGATTATTGTAAATTTTTTTTATTATGTCATAACGGTAATTTTCAAGATGAATCCATACTAATGTATCATCGGGCAGTGGTGAAAGTGTATGATTGATATCTATTATAGCATATATATCAACACCCTCGGCACGCCACGATTCAGTAGTGCCATTAAAGAGATCTACGTTATCAGTAATGATTGCTGCTTGTTTCCATAAGTCATCTGACTGAGGGTTTTTTTCCTTTATGAGCCAATTTGCCTTCAAAAATTTCATGCTCGTCTCTAAAGGTATATTATTATGCTCAAGCAAGGTTTTAAGCTCTTCTTCCTGAAACCAACCCTGTTTTTTTGTTAATTCTTCAAGTGTTTTTCTCATACCTTCATGATTGATATTTATCGATGATGTGTATGAGTAAACAATAGCCTTTTCATCTTTTGTGATCAGTTCATATGGCATTACAATAAACATATTACCTCCATGTATCTTAGCTTACAGGGACATTCTAATGTCCCTGTAAGGTTCTACTAACAATATTTTTACTGGAACGCTGGGGCTGCTTTTACCGGCCCACTGCCGCCGCTCCCCCCATTACCGCCACTGCAACCATTGCTGCATCCTCCACATGCTCCGCCGGAGCCACCGCAATGTCCGCCGCCGCCCAATCCCATTCCAATGTTAGCTAAAGGTGACTGTCGTGAAATTCTGAGTACATCAGTAGAGATAATCGTGCCAAACTCATTTTCTCCTGCAATATTCTTATTCATAAACTTCCTTGTTAGCTTAAATAAATCTTGTGTATGTTTGCTAGCCAGCGTTTAAACACTAATTTACTTGGTTTTTTGTCAATTCATATTTTGAATGTTTCTGAAGTGATGAATTATTAAATTTTTTTTATTGATTCTTATGGGCTGTTTTGGGGGCTTGTGTTTTTCTATTTTTCCTAGCAAGATTATTATCTTATTGAGTGGTTTTAGGTGGATTCTTCGGCATGTTTACAAAAAGGTAAATAGATAGATGGAGTTTAATGCTGTATTTTTATGATAATTGAAGTTCTATGCGTGGCACCGATCACGTTTTTTAATACTACGGCGCAACCAAATACCAAGAGAACATGTGCCATCCGTCCACGATTGGACTGCAGAAGAAATAAAGTATCGGCAAGCAGCAATAAGCCGCAGCGTAAGTGCGTGGGCGAGGGAAGTTCCGCCGCCCACAGGGTTTTACCCGACGTGCAATACCTCGGAGACCATCTTCTGCGACTCAACGTTAGTGAAATTTTTCACATCCGCGACAAACTCCGCACCATGCGCATCAATCACCTGCTGGAACTCCTCAATGCTGTTGCAGTAAACATGGCAGGCGGCAATAAACGGCGCGCTGCTGTCCAGCGGCGTATCAATCTCATAGGCGACACACTTATCGCCCATGCGCGCTTTAAGCAGCGGCAGATGTACATCACGGTAATAGTCGTGGTCGAAGTGGGCATCGGGCTTACGCGGGTAAAGTACGCTGAATTTAATCACACTAGATTCCTTTTGAAGGGGGTGGCGAAGAGAAGGATTATAACCAGCCGACGGCGAGGCGGGTTAGCGCATTGAGCGCTGCTGGCTGGGCGTCTGACCGAAGACCTGCTTATAGCAGGTGGAGAAGTGGTTGCTGTTGGCAAAACCACACAGGTAGGCAATATGGGTGATGGTCTCTTCGGTATTGATGATCCTCTCCCGGGCGGAAACCAGCCGCAGGCGCTTAATATAGTTGTCCGGCGTCAGGCCTGTGGTCTCCTTAATCTGGCGTTGCAGCGTGCGCTTACTGAGGTAGAACTGGTCACCCAACGCTTGCCAATCGATCTCCTCAAAGCAGTGCTGCTGCAGAAATCCGAGCAGCTTATGCAGCTTATATTTGGTATGGCTCTGCGTATGTTCATCCTGCTGGCAGGCCATATTCATTAACAGCTGGAAAAAACAGGCTTCCTGCCAGCCGCTGCCGAACGCCATACCGCCAGCGGGCTGTGTATTGAAAAGCTGTTGGATCAAGGTTTTGCACTGCTCTTTAGTCTGCGGCAGTAGCCAGTGATAGCTACCGGGGTGTGTCGCATCAAAACGCGCCAGTAAGGTCTCAACGTTGTTAAGCCAGATAAAAGAGTGCTGGCGATTGATCAGCACGTTAATCAGACGCAGGGTGCCCAGCTCATCATAAAAGTGATAATCACGATCCTTAATAAAGAAAACGTCCCCTTCCTGGATAAAGTGCGGCTTGCCGTTGATCACGTGCAGACCGTGGCCGCTCTCGACAATCACCAGCTCGTTAAATTCATGGCGATGTTCGCAGTTGTTGTCTTCCGGGTCACTGGTATACAGGGAAAACTGGTCGCGCTCTGAAGCAAAATACTGGTCAAGCTGCAGATTGTTCATGGTTCTGATTCTCACGCTCTCTAATGCCGCCACGTTAAGGGATTTCTGCGTCCTGGGCGAACCGGCTTTACCATTTTGTGATCGCAGTCGGCACCACCTTTCCGACAGTGCCAGAACGCCATTTTGCCTGGCGGTTTCAGAATAGCTCCACTGGCTTGCTGCGCCCTAAACTCGCTGCTCTTTCGTCAGTAACAGGAGCCTCACCGTGGCCGTTGCCATCCAGAAACATAGCGAATTCCGCACCCGCACCGATCTGTCGCTGCTGGCGACAGCTGATGCGGCCAAACCCGAGATTTACCGCACGGCGCTCGACCCGCAGGCCGTGGTTACCATGCAGCCTGACGCGGTCAATATTCATGGCTGGCAAAGCGTGCCGCGCTGCACACCCGCGCAGCTTTATCAGCAGAGCTTCAGCGCGGGTGACGAGTTTATTATCGATTTCGGTCAGCACTGCGTCGGCTATTTCTCATTTTGCTGTGAAGCCAGCGGCAGCCCGCCTGATGCCCCGGCACATCTGCAGTTTATCTTTGGCGAAATCGCCGCCGAAGTGGCCGAACCGTTTTCTGGTTACAGCGGCTGGCTGAGCAGCAGCTGGCTTCAGCAGGAAGATCGCTATCTGGACGTGCTGCCAGCCGCGGTTACCCTGCCGCGCCGCTACTGCTGCCGCTACGTTAAAGTGCGGGTGATAGCCACCTCGCCGAAATACGCGCTGCGCTTTTCCTCGCTGCGGCTGGAGACCGTCAGTTCGGCCTGCGACAGCATGCTGCAATCCGCCGCTATTCGCGATCCGCTGCTGCGGGAGATCGACGCGGTCAGCGTGCGCACGCTGAAAAACTGCATGCAGGATGTGTTCGAAGATGGTCCAAAGCGCGATCGTCGCCTGTGGCTCGGCGACCTGCATTTACAGGCGCTGGTTAACTACCCGACCTTCGCTCACAACGCGCTGGTGAAACGCTGCCTGTATCTGTTTGCCGGAGTAACGCGGGAGGATGGGCTGGTCTCTGCCAATCTGTTTATGCAGCCGCAGGTGATAGCCGACGATACTTTCCTGTTTGACTATGCGCTGCTGTTTATCGCCACGCTGGAGGATTACGTTGCCGCCACCCACGATTTGACCACTCTGCATGAGCTGTGGCCAACTGCCCTGCGTCAGATTGAGCTGTCGCTACAGCGCCTCGACTCGCGCCACATCCTGCGCGACAGCGAAGAGTGGTGGGCATTTATTGACTGGCATGAAGCGTTGAACAAGCAGGCAGCGGCGCAGGGCGTGCTGCTGTTTGCCCTGCGTAAAGGGCTGCTGCTGGCGCAGCGCTGCGACAGCGGAAAAACCGGCTGGCTTGAGCAGACGATCGTGCAGGTCAGTCAGGCCGCGATGACCCATTTATGGGATGAGCAGCAGGGCTTTTTCATCAGCGGCGCGCAGCGCCAGGTCTCCTGGGCTGCGCAGGTGTGGCTGATGCTGGGTGAGGTGGGTGACCGCGCCTTCCGCCAGCAGCTGATCGCCCGGCTGCGCAGCCACCCCCCGGCGATCAAAATGCATACCCCGTATATGATGCATCACTTTATTGAGGCGCTGCTGGTCAACGGCGAGCGAGAGCAGGCCGTGGCTGAAATCAAACGCTACTGGGGTGGGATGGTGCAGGCCGGGGCGGATACCTTCTGGGAGCTGTATGACCCGGATAATCCGGACTACTCGCCGTATGGCAGCAAGCTGATCAATAGCTATTGCCATGCATGGAGCTGCACGCCGGCATGGTTAATTCGTCACTTTGAACTCTGAACAGACAACCTATAACTTATAAATTCTGAGAGATCATTATGTCCACTCCACTTTTTGCTCTATGGCGTCAGCGGCTGGGATACGGGGTTGCCGACCTTTCCTGTAACCTGGTCTGGCAGTTAATCTCACTCTACCTGATGTTTTTCTACACCGATATTATGGGCCTGCCTGCGTATTATGCCGGACTTATGTTTCTGGTCACCCGGCTGGTGGATGGCGTAGCCGATGTGCTGATGGGCTTGGTGATCGACAATACTGCTACCCGCTGGGGCCGCTGTCGCCCTTATCTGCTGATGGGCGCGGTGCCGTTTGGTGTGCTCTGCGTGCTGGCATTCTACTCGCCGGAGCTGACGATGACCGGTCGGCTGATTTACGCCTTCGTCACCTATCTGTGCCTGTCGTTCCTCTACACCTTCGTCAATATTCCTTATAGCGCCATGCTGCCGTTTATCACTAACGACTCAAAAGAGCGCACCACACTGTCGGCGGTGCGCATTGTGATGGGCTCGCTGGGTTCAACGCTGGTGGCGGTGCTGACGCTGCCCTTAGTTAACAGCCTTGGCCAGGGCAATCAGGCGCACGGTTTTCTCTACACGGCGATGATTTTTGGCGGCATTGCGGCCTTCTTCCTGCTGCTGAGTTTTCGCAGCGTGGAAGAGCGTATTCAGGTACAGCAGGAGCGCATGACGCTGCCGCGTGCCTGGCAGGGGCTGAAAAATAACCGGCCATGGGGCGTGTTCGCGCTGAATATCTTCCTGATGTGGGGGGCGTTCTTCTTTCAGACCGGCTCACTGGTCTACTTCTTTACCTACTATGTCCAGGACGCCAGCATCACCGCGATTGCTGCGGGCATCTCAACCTTTGTGCCGCTGCTGGGCACCCTGACGGTGCCGCTGCTCGCTGCGCGCATGAAAAAATGCCATGTCTACCTGCTTTCCAGCGCCATCAATGTGCTGGGGATGCTGGTGATGATTGCGGCGGATACCCAGATTATCGGCCTGCTGGCGGGTGCCACTATCCTGTCAATTGGTGCGGGCCAGCGCACCGCAATCTACTTCTCAATGCAGGCTGACCCGGTCGACTACGGCGAATGGAAAACCGGTATCAATACCGCCGGGATCCTGACATCGGTCAATGGGTTCCTCGGTAAAGTGGCGATGGCCGGGGCGGGGGCGGTCACCGGGATCCTGCTGTCGCTCGGCGGCTACAGTGCGAATCATGCACAATCGGCCAGCGCGCTGTTGGCGATTAAAACCTGCTATCTCTATATCCCGCTGGCGCTGATTGTTATTTCGATGCTGTGGATGGGCAAATATTACCGGCTGGATAACGACTACGAGAAAATTCGTGCGGAATTAGACCGACGCAAAAAAGTCCTTTCGCCGGAAAATAATGCGCTTGAGGCGATCGCACAGCCGACAACCCAACGCTAAGAATAATAAATTAACAGGAATCATCATGCGTAAAAGTCCTCTTTACGTGGCGTTATGCTGCGCGCTATTTACCTCCGGGATGGCTCAGGCGGCGGGATTAACCATTGAACAACGTCTGGCACTGCTGGAACAGCGGCTGGAGAAGACCGAAGCGGAGGCCAGCGCCGCTCGCGTCAGCGCGCAGCAGGCCAGTGCCAGAACGGCGAAGGCCGAAGCACGAGCCGAGCGTGCCGAGCACCAACTGGCGGCAATGCAAGCGCCCGTCGCGGTGCCAGCAGCCACGACCCCGGCAGCCGGCAACGCGGCCGTGCCGGAGAAAGATAACGGCTTTGAGTTCTCGGGCTATGCCCGCTCAGGTGCGCTGCTCAGCGGCAGCGGGCGGGGTGCGCACGGCGGACCGGGTGTCTCACCTGCCAGTTCGATCGGCGGCGATGCGCACGTTGGCCGTCTTGGTAATGAAAAAGATAACTATGTTGAGCTGAGCTTTATTAAACATCTGCAGTTTGATGACGGGTCCAGCGCCCGGTTCAAAGCGATGCTGGCGGACGGCGCCAATAATCCCGATCCGTGGGTGCAGGATAATGACAGCCACCATATGAATATTCGCCAGCTGTATGTGGAGATGAATAACCTCGCCGATTTCAGCGGCCCGCTGGAAAATGCCACGCTGTGGGCCGGTAAACGTTTCGATCGCGATAACTTTGATATTCACTTTACCGACAGCGATATTGTTTTCCTTGGTGGCACCGGGGGCGGGATCAATGACGTGCAGTGGACGCCGGATCTCCACAGTAATTTCTCACTCTATGCGCGCAACTTTGGGGACCTCGGCAGCGACCGCTATAACGATAATGACGTGCAAAACGTGATGCTTACCGCCAACAACTTCTACGGCAATTTGCAGTGGATGCTGACCGGCATGGGTGCGCAGGGCAACGATGACCTGAAAGGCAACACCTCGACCACGGGCAGTTATGCGCTGCGCAGCGATGATACGGCGAAAAACGGGGTTTACACCATGCTGGCCTGGCACGATAAGCAGCGCTTCTATGGCCTGCTGCCCGGCAGCTCCGAAAGCGCGATTCAGTATGGCAGGGGGCTGGGGGCGGAAGCCCGCCAGCCGGGCAGCGATGGCGACCTGACGCGCAATGCGCAGTCGGTGCGCTTTGCCTCTTACGGCATTGTGCCAGTCAGTCAAAACTGGGAGCTGGCGCCGTCGTTGATCGCCCAACACAGTGAGGACCGCTACCGTGCCGGCGATCGCTACGACTGGGCGACCTTTAATCTGCGCGCCTCACAGGCGATAAGCCACAACTTCGCTCTGCTGTATGAAGCCTCCTGGCAGTATATGGACCTTGACCCGAACGGGCGTAGCTACCTCAGCGGGGGGGCGCTAAACCGCTATCAGGCGGTGAAAGGGGATTTCTACAAGCTTACCTTTGCACCGACCTTTAAAGTTGGTGAAGTGTTCGATATCAAAGCTCGCCCGGAAATTCGTGTCTTTGCCACCTACATGAACTGGTCAAAAGACCTCGATCGTTACGCGGTAAATGACGATTTCGGCAGCGCCGGGTTTAGCGCAGGTGGTAACTGGAGCTTCGGCGTGCAGAGCGAAATCTGGTTCTGATTGGGCAGCAGATGGGAGGGGCAAGCCTTACCTGGATCCCAGCGCGATGGCCGGGTGGAAGACTATCTTCTGACGGGAAAAATGCCATCGTACAACAGGCGGCCAAAGTGCCGCCTGTTGTACGATGGGAATCTGGCTATTTTACCGCACGGATCACCGTCATCTGGTTAAACTGTACCGAAAACGTCAGGCATGAAAGACCCGTTTGCTAAAAATCAGCCAGAGTAACAGCGCACACAGGGCTATCCCGCCCAGCGCCATATAAGCATGGCTATACGTTGAATCACTGACGATGGCACCGGCCAGTGCCGGGCTGAGTGAGGCGCCCAGCCCCTGGAATAACATTACCAAACCCAGCGCGGCGTTAATATGGCCCGAGCCGTTGAACAACCAGGCAATCAGTCCGGGCACGGCAACCCCCAGAATTCCCGCAGCGACACCGTCCAGAACCTGAACGGGAAACAACACCCACTCATTCCCCCAAAAAGAGGCAATAGCGGCGCGTAATGGCAGCACCACGAGGGCAATCAGGATAAGCCTGGCGTAACCGCACCGGGCGGCATAGCGTGCGGTCAGCAGTGCGGCGGGGATCATCACCACCTGCGAGATAGCCACCGTTAATGCGGCATAGGTGCCTGGCGTGAACATCGCTTTCGCGCCAGAGGAGGCGATCTGCATGCTCAACATCGGCAGCTGGGCCGCATTAGCCAGATGGAAGAGCAAGAGAGTGGATCCTGTTACCAGCAATTCTGGCCGTTTTAGCAATGCTAACAAAGAGGGAGATACGGTCGCACCTGCCTGTTCATTACTCCCCCTTGCCACATTATGGTCGATATCATCTTTGTTGATGGCCGAGGTGCAAATGAGGGTACATACGGCCATCGCCGTCATCAGTAAGAACACGGACCCGGTGCCCCAAATCCAGCAGGTGAAAGCGGCCAGGAGGGCTATCGTCATATTGCCAGCATGGTTGAAGGCTTCATTGCGCCCCATCTGTTGCACAAAAATTTTCTGACCGCCGATCCCCAGGGTGATACCGGCAATCGCGGGGGCAACGACTGCGGCGGCTAAGCCTGTGACGATCTGCGATGCAATCACGATGGTGGGCGTCGGAAAATACCAGAGCATCAGCGTGCTGAAGGTGATGAGCAGGGATGAGACGATAATTAACAGGCGCTTGTGACGCGTGGCGTCGACGATCATCCCAGAGGGGAAGGTGGCCAGCAATCCCGCCAGGCTGCCGGCGGTCATCACCAGGCCTATATCATCCGCCTGCCAGTGATGAGAGACCAGAAATATCCCCAGGAATGGCCCCAGCCCGTCGCGAACGTCGGCAATAAAAAAGTTGAGCAAACAGAGCACTTGCAGTGAACGTAATTTCATACACAACCTCAGGTAAAGCAAGAACTCGCCATAACGTGAGAGATGACAATAGGTTGTGTCGGTGAATTTTTCCACTGCAACTTACACCAGGCAATCTGCGCCATTGAATCCGCTTATTTTGCCAGCGGAAAATCGGCGTAGCGCGTGGTATACGCGGGTGACAGCATCTCACGCTTCATCGCCCAGGCTTTCTCAATCCCCTGACCGGCAAACCACACTTTGCCTTTCCCCGAACTGTTCAGCGTGTCGATCGCCGCCATCAGCGCCGCGCTGTCAGGCCTGGGCTGACAGTCGTCAAACAGGTTCAGCTGCGCCACGCCGCTGCTGAAAAAATCCGCCAGCATCACGCCCGCCTTCATATAGCGGTGGCCGTCGCGCCAGATGTGGTCCAGCGCCTTGGTGGCGGCCTGAATAATATCGCGCGTGTCGTTCGACGGGGTGAGCAGCTTGCTGGCGGCCTGGTTGCCGTAAAACACCTCATCCTGCGCGTGCGGGCTGGTGCGCAGAAAGACGCTGATAAAGCGGCAGAACTGCTTTTCCTGACGCAGTTTTTCGGCGGCGCGTTCGGCATAGGCGCAAATGGCCTGGTGCATCTCTTCATAGGCGGTGATGCGGTGGCCGAACGAGCGGCTGCAGATAATCTGCTGCTTGGTGGGGGAGAACTCCTCCATACCGAGGCACGGCTCGCCGCGCAGCTCGCGGGCGGTGCGTTCCAGCACCACGTTGAAGTGCTTACGCACCACCCAGCTGGAGCAGTCGGCCAGCTGCAGTGCGCTCTCAATACCCATCAGATTGAGCTTTTTGCTGATGCGCCGCCCCACGCCCCACACTTCCTCCACCGGCACCAGCGCCAGCAGCTTACGCTGACGCTCAACGTTCGACAGATCGACCACGCCGCCGGTCTTTTTCCACGTTTTCGCCGCATGATTGGCGAGTTTCGCCAGCGTTTTGGTCGGCCCGATGCCCACGCCAACGGTCAGCCCGGTGTTTTTCAGCACCTGGTTGCGCATCTGGTGGCCGAAAGTGTCCAGCGGCATACAGTTATTCACGCCGCTGACGTCGACAAAGGCTTCATCAATGGAGTAGATCTCAATCGCCGGGCCGATCTCCGTCAGGGTATTCATCACCCGACTGCTGAGGTCGGCATACAGCGCGTAGTTGGAGCTAAAGACGTGCACCTTCTGGCGGTGCAGCTCGTTTTTCAGCTTGAAGTAGGGCGCCCCCATCTTGATCCCCAGCATTTTGGCCTCGGCCGAGCGCGAGATCACGCAGCCGTCATTATTCGATACCACCACCACCGGCTGGCCGCGCAGGTCCGGGCGAAACACCGTCTCGCAGGAGGTGTAGAAGCTGTTGACGTCAACGAGGGCGAACATGGCTACTGATGCGCTTTCAGGGTAAAGGTCACCACGCCGAAGATTTCCAGCTCTTCCTCGTTATGGAAGGTGATCGGCGTGTACTGGCTGTTGTGGGCGAACAGCTGCAGCACGGGGCGGGTGCGCAGCTCTTTCACCGTGAACTCGCCCGCTACGGCGGCCACCACGATACTGCCGTGCACGGCATCCAGCGAGCGGTCAACGATCAGCAGGTCGCCATCGCCAATCCCTGCACCAATCATCGAATCACCGCTGACCTTAATAAAGTAGGTGGCGCTCGGATGTTTAATCGCCAGCTTGTTGAGGTCGAGCGTCTCCTCAACATAGTCCTGCGCCGGGCTGGGAAAGCCGCACGGCACCCGTTCGATAAACAGCGGGAGCGGCAGAGCCGGGGTGATGATGGCTGGGCGGATGAACGGCATAGTCTGAATCTCAATGTTACTGTGTTTATATACAGTATTACTGAATGCCGCCATCGATCAAGCGTCTTTCGCGCAGGTTCTGGAAAGCCTCTGAAGAGGCGGGGAATTTAGTTTGTTATGGCCGTTTGTCCTGTAAAGGCTAATCACTACTCCCGCCGCTATCACCCCCACTGTCTCCGCCGCCGCTATCGCCGCTGCTGCCACTGTCGCTGTGCCCGCTGTGGCTGTGATGGCTGTCTGCACCGCTGTGATGGTGATGGTGATGATGATGCCTGTGGCGATCGTCGTTGCTGTCGCTGTAAGTTGTCTCGCTGGTGACGAGCAGCGTGGCGCCGGTCACCGGGTCAATCTGCACCGTGCGGGTTGAGCCGCTGCGCGGGGGCCTGGCGGTCGGGCGATTCGCCGGATGAATGAAGCCATTCATCAGCGCCAGCGCAAGGCTGTAGCAGCCCTGTACATAAAACGGCATGGTCGGCACCGGGCCGTGATGTATGCCGGAGCTGAGTGCCAGCGCCTCCACTGCATAAATAGTGCCCTGGAAAATAATGAAAGCCTGCACCAGCATAGCGGGGCGGCGTTTGGTGACCGTGGCAGCGAAGATCGTGGCGGCAATGCTGAGCAGCAGGCAGCCGACAATCAGCCAGCGGTTGGGGGCATTGAACAGCGCTTCACCACGGGTCAGGTCGGGGAGGGTACAGACAAACAGCGCGACAGGCAGCAGGCTGAGCAGTGCAAGCAGTCGGTTAAGATTCTTATCCATGATTCTTGGGTTC
>Ga0308169_10005641_pt1 | contig 11289 bp, 7 predicted proteins | sample PhyBR1_2_FD_202139 | JGI IMG/M metagenome (GOLD analysis project Ga0308169, IMG submission 202139) | Phyllosphere microbial communities from UC Gill Tract Community Farm, Albany, California, United States - DLSLSB.R1 | ecosystem: Host-associated > Plants > Phyllosphere > Unclassified | place... | reverse complement strand
CCCCTCCCAGCCCCCACCCCCACCCGTCATCCCAGCGAAAGCTGGGATCTCCCGGTGAGGGCGCGCGCTCTGATCGTGGGAGACCCCAGCTTTCGCTGGGGTGACGGAATTGGGTTGTTCGGCTCTCTACGGGACTCCCCGGCATGAGCCTCGCCCCTCGCCTGGACATCCGCCAGTCGCAATCGCTGGTAATGACCCCACAGCTCCAGCAGGCCATCAAGCTGCTGGCGCTGTCGAACCTCGAAATCGAAGGGTTCATCGCCGAGGAGGTCGAGCGCAACCCGCTCCTCGAAGCCAGCGCCGCCGAAGACAGCGACGCCCCCGACCGCGAACCCACCCCCGAAGTCCGTGACGAACGCGTCGCCGCCGACGAACTCGTCGCGGGCACGGGCAGCGGCGACGAACCGACGCTCGACGTCGACTACGCCACCGAAAGCCACCAGCAGGACAGCGTCGCCGACGGCGGTAGCGGGATGGACGGCGCGCTCTCGATGACCGGGGCCAGTGCGGGCGGCACTGGTGGCGAGGACGGCCCTGATCTCGACGCGTTCGCCGACACCAGCCTCAGCCTCGCGGATCACCTGCTCGCGCAAGCCGGGCCCGCAATTCCGCACGAAGACGCGTTCATCGCCGCGCATCTGATCGACCAGATCGACGAGGCGGGCTACCTGACCGTGTCGCTGCTCGACATCGCCAACCGGCTCGGCGTGCCGTTGGTCCGCGTCGAGGCCGTGCTGGCGACGATCCAGACGTTCGACCCGACCGGCGTCGGCGCGCGCGATCTTGCCGAGTGCCTCGCGTTGCAGGCGCGCGAGGCGGACCGTTATGACCCCTGCATGGCGCGGTTGATCGACAATCTCGACCTGCTCGCTCGTGGCGAACTGACGCGGCTCAAGCGGATGTGCGACGTCGACGACGAGGACATGGCCGACATGATCCGCGAACTGCGGGGGTATGATCCGAAGCCCGGCTGTCGCTATGGCGGCGAGCCGTCGCAGTCGGTGACGCCCGACCTATTCGTCGCGCGGACCAAGGCCGGCTGGGCGATCGAGATCAACGCCTCGACGCTGCCGCGCGTCCTAGTCAATCGGAGTTACTACACCGAACTCTCGGGCGGGCAGCAGGACAAGGCGTCGAAGGCGTGGCTGTCGGATTGCCTCGCCAGCGCGAACTGGCTGGTGAAGGCGCTCGACCAGCGCCAGCGGACGATCATCAAGGTCGCGACCGAGATCGTGAAGCAGCAGGAGGCGTTCTTCCTGAAGGGCGTCGCGCACTTGCGGCCCTTGACGCTGCGCCAGGTGGCGGACGCGATCGAGATGCACGAATCGACCGTCAGCCGCGTGACGAGCAACAAATACGTCTCGTGCGCGCGCGGGCTGTACGAGCTGAAATACTTCTTCACGAGCGCGATCCAGTCGGCGGACGGCGGCGAGGCGGTGTCGGCGCAGGCGGTGAAATCGGCGATCAAGGCACTGATCGACACCGAGGGTGCGAAGATCCTGTCCGACGATACGCTGGTCGAACTGCTCAATGCCAAAGGCTTCGACATCGCCCGGCGGACGGTCGCGAAATACCGCGAGGCGCTGGGAATCGGCAGTTCGGTGCAACGCCGCCGGGCGAAGGCGCTGGAAGGGGTTCGGTAGCCTCCCGTCATCCTGGACTTGATCCAGGATCCAGAGCCACAAAGGACGACGCCATTGGCTCTGGATCCTGGGTCGAGCCCAGGATGACGGAGGGGCTCAGTTCGGTACCTGCCCCGAACCTTCCGCACCCGAAACACTAGCCCCACCCGGCGGCGTCGCACTCCGTGCCTCGCCCACCGCCTGATCATACCAGCGCGCCAAATCCGCCTTCATCTGGTGCAGCGCCTCGGGGTTCAGATACGTCATGTGCCCCGCGGGATAATAGCGAAACGCCAAATTCCGCTGCCGTGACGGGTCGAGCATCATGTGCCCCAGATCGTTCTCCGTCCCGAAAAACGGCGTCGCCATGTCGTAATAGCCGTTCATCGACAGCACGTTGAGATACGGATTCTCGCGCATCGCCGCGGCGAGATCGACCGCGGTGTTGGGGTTGTTCTGCGACTGGCCGCCACGACCCGGCGCGTCGTGCTTCCAGTTCCACGTCCAGCCGGGCGCATCGCGCGCGCTGAGGCGGTACGGCATCTCGGTCTTGTAGCCGAGCGTGTGAGTCACATAGTCGTTGAACGTCGCGATGAACGCGCCGGCGATCGCGGTGTCCGACGCGTCGGTCTCTGGCCGTTCGCCAGCCGCATCGCTGTCGACGCCGGTGTAGCGCGAATCAAACCGCCCGAGCGTCAGCCGCTGGTCGCGCAACAGCTCCTTCTGGAAGCGGGCGAGATCGATGCGGAGGTTGGCGCGCTTGATGAAGTCGGGCGAGATGCCGATCAACTGGCTCATCCGGGTGGCGACCGCATCGCGCTCCGCATCCGAGATCGTCTGCCCCTTCGACAGCGCCGCCGCGTACGGCCCGGTCGCGAACGCGCGCGCCTCGGCGACCGTGGTCGCGACATCGGCGGGACGGTTCTGTAGGCGGTTGTGGTACCAGGCGCTCGCCGCATAGCTCGGCAGGTAGTTGAGATAGATCTCGTCGAGCCCCGGCTGGCGGTAGCCATAGTTCATGATCGACGACAGCAGCACGACGCCGTTCAGCGCCATCCCGCGATCCTGCAACTGATATGCGAGCGCGCCCGAGCGCGTGGTGCCATAGCTCTCGCCGAACAGGAATTTCGGACTGTTCCAGCGGCCGTATTTGGTCGCGTAGCGCAATATGCCCTTGGCGAACGCGTCGGCATCCTCGTCGACGCCGTAGAAGGCGGACGGCTTGGTGTCGCCGAGCGGCCGCGAATAGCCGGTGCCGACCGCGTCGATGAACACCATGTCGGTCTTGTCGAGCAACGTGTCGGGGTTGGGGCCGAAGTCATACGGCGCAGGCTTGATGTATTCGGGGTTGGCGGTGCGCAGCCGGACCGGCGCGAACGAGCCCATGTGCAGCCAGAAACTAGGCGACCCCGGCCCGCCATTGTAGAAGAACGTCACCGGCCGCTTGGTGCCGGGCTTAACGCCGTCGAGCGTGTAGCCGGTGTAGAACAGGCTCGCGGTCGGCTTGCCCTCGGTATCGCGCAGCGTCAGCGTGCCGACGGTCGCGGTATAGCCGAGCGACTTGCCACCGACCGTGACGCGGCCCTTCGACTTGACCTCCTGCTCGGCGACCGGCGCGTTGGCGTAGTCCGCCTCCGCCTCGGCCTTCATCCGATCGGCGTTGCTCTCGGACTTGTCCTTCTTCGGCGCGTCCTGCGCGATGGCAGTGGTCGAGAGCGCTAATACCAACAGAGCGGCGAACTTGGTCGAACGGGCCACGGATCATCCTTGCGACAGGGGCAATGCCCTATCCTGCCGCAGCCTCCGCAAAGCGCAAGGCCTCAGTCGTCCTCGTCCTCGAACCCGACCAGCGCCAGCGCGCGCGCTTTGATCTGGCGGGTCATGCACCAGTGGACCAGCGCATCCTCGCGCCCGTGCGTGACCCACACCTCCTGCGGGGCGATCTCGGTCAGTGTCGTGGTGAGTTCGTCCCAATCGGCATGATCGCTGAGGATCAGCGGCAGTTCGACGTTCTTCTGGCGCGCCCGCCCGCGCACGCGCATCCAGCCGCTCGCCATCGCGGTGATCGGATCGGGCAGCCGCCGCGACCAGCGATCGTTGAGCGCGCCGGGCGGGCACATCACGACATGCCCGGCCATGTCCGCCTTCTTCGCGTCTGCCACGGGCAGGAGTTCGCCAAGCCGCACGCCGTGCTCGGCGTACAGGTCGCACAGCTTTTGCAGCGCGCCGTGGATGTAGATCGGGGCGGTATGCCCACGCTCACGCAGTTCGGCGATCACGCGCTGCGCCTTGCCGAGCGCATAGGCGCCAACGACGACGCAGCGATCGGGGTTGGCGTGGAGCGCGGCGATCAGCTTGTCGATCTCGTCGCCCGTGTCGGGGTGGCGGAACACGGGGAGGCCGAACGTCGCCTCGGTGATGAAGACATCGCATTTGACGGGTTCGAACGGCGTGCAGGTCGGATCCGCGCGGCGCTTGTAATCGCCCGAGACGACGATCCGCTCGCCGCGATAGTCGAGTACGATCTGCGCGGAGCCGAGGACGTGGCCGGCGGGGACGAAGCCGATATCGACCTCTCCCATCCGGATCGTCTCGCCATACGCAACCGGGTTGCCGGCTTGTGGACCATAGCGCGCGTCCATGATCGCCAGCGTTTCCGGCGTGGCCCAGACCGCCTCATGACCGCCACGCGCGTGATCGGCGTGACCGTGCGTGACGAGCGCCTTCGCGGTCGGGATCGAGGGGTCGATCCACGCGTCGATCGGCTTGACGAGGATGCCGTGCGGATGCGGTTCGAGCCAGTCGCCGAGTTTTGCCATGCGGGAGTAACGCGTGACGTCGGGGTGCGGTGCCGTCGGCTGCGTATGCACGGCCTTACGTCGTCGCCCCCCGCCAGAGGGAGGATGGGTCAGCGCCGTCCGCCGACCTTGATCGTCGCGAGGATGGCGTCCATCCGCGCAGCGGCCACCGCCTGGGTCGGCGCGTTGCGGCTCGCGGGGTTCGCCGCCCGTACCGCATAGGTGACGCGGTCGATTGCATAGCACGCGCCGTTGATGACGCTGCGGAAGTTGGTCGCGTTGACCTGCTGGCTCATGCCGGCGTCGCCATTGGTGTAGACCGTCCAGCGATGGCCGCCGAGCATCCGGTTCGGCAGGCGCTTCGCATGGCCCAAGACCATCCCCGCCGTGCCGCAGGTCGCGACCACGTCGGCGCTGCGGCTGAAGCCGACCTGGATCATCTCGGTCACCTGGCCCTGGCCATCGGTCGGCTTGGCGACCTCCCAGAAGCGGACGATGCCGACGCCGCGCCCGACCGGGGCGCCATCCCACATCTGTCGCCAGCCGCTGTTCATCAGCGGCCGGCCTGCGAAATTGCGCGTCGGCGTCAGGCTGGAGGCATAGGATAAACGGACCATGCCGCCCCCGCCGACGAACGACTTGCTGGCGGCGGTGGCATTGGCGAACGGCAAGAGTGCGAGCAACGGCAGGGGCAGGAGATAACGAAAAAGCGACACCGATCGTCTTTCACAACAGAGCTTTAGCCAAAGTGGCGGTCGTTCCGCACGCGGTCCATAGCGGTGCGGCGCGACGCCCCCATATGACGACGATGCGTGAACAGGCCGTGAGCGACCTTCCCCTTCCCTTGGAAAACTGGTTCGCGTCGCGCGGTTGGCGGCCGCGGCGGCATCAGCGCGAGATGCTGGCGGAGGGGCGCGCGGGGCATCATGCCCTGCTGGTGGCGGCGACCGGCGCGGGGAAGACGCTCGCCGGGTTCCTGCCGACGCTCGCCGAACTGATCGAGGCGCCGACGACGGGTCTGCACACGCTCTACGTCTCGCCGTTGAAGGCGCTGGCGGTCGACGTGCAGCGCAATTTGCTGACGCCGATCGACGAGATGGGCGTCGATCTCCGCGTCGAGACACGGACCGGCGACACCCCCTCGGATCGGAAAGCGCGGCAGCGGATCAAGCCGCCGCAAATCCTGCTGACCACACCCGAATCATTGTCGCTGCTGCTCAGCTATCCCGACAGCATCACGATGTTCGAGAACCTCCGCACGATCGTCGTCGACGAGGTGCACGCGTTCGCGACCGGCAAGCGCGGCGACCTGCTCTCGCTTTGCATGGCGCGGCTCCAGAAGATTTCGCCGGGGATGCGCCGCGTCGCGCTGTCGGCGACGGTCGCGGACGCGGACGGCTATCGCGCGTGGCTCGCGCCCGATGGCGATATCGACCAGGTCGCGATGGTCCGCGGCGAGCCCGGCGCGGATCCCAATATCGCGATCCTGCTGCCCGAGGGCCGCGTGCCGTGGTCGGGCCATTCGGGCCGCTATGCCGCCGCGCAGGTGATGGCCGAGATCGAGGCACACGAGACCTCGATCGTGTTCTGCAACACGCGCAGCCTGGCCGAGCTGATCTTTCAGGATCTTTGGAAGGTGAACTCGGGCAACCTCCCGATCGGCGTCCACCATGGCAGTCTGGCCAAGGAGGCGCGCCGGAAAGTCGAGAACGCGATGGCGGAGGGGAAACTGCGCGCGCTGGTCGCGACGTCGAGCCTCGATCTGGGCGTCGACTGGGGCAATGTCGATTGCGTGATCCAGATGGGCGCACCGAAGGGGTCTTCGCGGCTGTTGCAACGGATCGGGCGCGCAAACCACCGGCTCGACGAATCGTCGCAGGCGATCGTCGTGCCGGGCAACCGGTTCGAATATCTCGAGGCGCGCGCGGCGCTCGACGCGGTCGAGGCGGGCGAACTCGATGCGGACATTTTTCGGGTCGGTGCGCTCGACGTTCTCGCACAGCACGTGATGGCGTGCGCATGCGCGGCCCCGTTTCGCGAGGCCGATCTGCTCGACGAGATCCGCTCTGCGCTCCCCTATTCCGCGCTGCCGACCGAAACGTTCGAACGCGTGCTGCACTTCATCAGCGACGGCGGCTATTCGCTGAAAGCGTATGACCGGTTCAAGCGGCTGACCAAGGACGCGGACGGGACGTGGCGTGTCAGCCACCCCAAGTTCATCGGCCAGCACCGGCTGAACGCAGGCATCATCGTCGAGGCGACGATGCTCAACGTGCGGTTCGGGAACGGCCGCGTGCTGGGGCGCGTCGAGGAGGCATTCGCGGCGCAGTTGAGCCACGGCGACACCTTCTTCTTCGCCGGATTGAGCCTGGAGGTGATGAAGATCGACCTCGAGGATCTGGTGGTGCGCGCGACGTCGAAGCCTGCGCGAATCCCGACCTATGGCGGCAGCCGGATGCCGCTGTCGACCAACCTCGCCGACCGCGTCCGCGGGTTCCTCGCGCATCCGGGCGACTGGGCGCGTTTCCCCGACGACGTCCGCGAATGGCTGGAGATGCAGGCATATCGATCGGTCATGCCCGAGCCCGGCCAGCTGCTGGTCGAGACGTTCCCGCGCGAGGGGCGGCACTACATGGTCGCGTACAGTTTCGAGGGGTGGAACGCACACCAGTCGCTCGGCATGCTGATCACGCGGCGGATGGAGACGCAGGGGCTGAAACCGCTTGGGTTCGTCGCCAATGACTATGCGCTGGCGGTGTACGGGTTGGAGAAGATCACCGATCCTGCGGCGTTGTTCTCGGCGGATATTCTCGAACACGAGTTCGTCGAATGGGTGCAGCAATCGCATCTGCTCAAGCGTGCGTTTCGCGAGGTGGCGGTGATCGGCGGGCTGGTCGAGCGCCAGCATCCGGGCAAGCGCAAGACCGGCAAGCAGGTGACGTTCTCGACCGACCTGATCTACGACGTGCTGCGCAAGTACGAGCCGACGCATCTGTTGCTGGAAGCGGCTTGGGCCGACGCGCGCGCACGGATGACCGATGTCGGGCGGCTCGCGTCGTTGCTCGATCGTGCAGCGGCGACGATGGTGCATGTCGATCTAGAGCGTGTGACGCCGCTGGCGGTGCCGGTGCTGACGCTGATCGGGCGGGAGAAGGTGGCGACGAACAGCTCGGATGACGCGCTGCTGATTGAGGCGGAAGCGATGATCGCCGACGCGATGCGGCCGGATTGAGCGACCTGGAGTCGCGGACATTCGGTCACCACGGCAGTCCGAACATCCACCACCCCGGCGAAGGCCGGGGCCCAGTTGGGAGACGTCGCTAACGAAGGGCAGTTTGCAGTTATTGCCACCTTTCTAACTGGGCCCCGGCCTTCGCCGGGGTGGTGGCGTTTCAGCGGGGCGTTCTTCCCTAACAACCACAGTTGCGCGCACCATAGAATGAGCGCAGCATTTGCAGCATGCACAGGTGTCTAGCCCCTCTACTGCTAGCCATCGCCGCCCGGGCCAGCGCCCAGGACGCAGCGCTCCCGCGCACAAATGCTGCACCCCCGCCAAGTGCAGCATCCGCAGCAGAGCCCGACCCCGCCACGCTCCTGTTTGGCGACGACGAAACCCGCATGACGGTACCGGTAACGATCGCCGGCGCCGGCCCCTTCCCCTTCGTCGTCGATACCGGTGCGCAGCGTACCGTCATCGCCCGCGAACTCGCCGCGACGCTCGGCCTTGCCCCCGGCCGGACCGTCCGCGTCACCGGCATGACCGGATCGGACAGCATCGGTACGGTCATCATCCCCTCGCTCAAAGTCAGCGTGATCGGCAGCAAGGCGATCGAGGCGCCCGCGATCAGCGCGATCAACCTCGGCGCGCGCGGGCTGCTCGGGATCGACACGTTGCAGGATCACGCGGTGGGAATCGACTTCGACACGAAGACGATGACCGTTACCCCCTCGCGCAAACGTCAGATTCGCGAACGCGCCGCCCCCGACGAGATCGTCATCCGGGCGCGCAGCCTGTTCGGGCAACTCGTCGTCACCGACGCCTATTGCAACGGCATCCGTATCCGCGTGATCCTCGACACCGGCACCTCGGTCAGCATGGCCAATGCCGCGCTCCGCCGGAAGGTGACGCGCAAGGGACTAGGCAGCGCGGGCGCGTCGCAGCCCGTGTCGCTGACCGGCGTCACCGGCGAAACCGTGGTCGCGGACTACACCACGATCGACCGCGTCTCGATCGGCAGCCTGACCCTGGGCGACCTGCCCGTCGCGTTCACCGCGATCGATGCGCCGCCGTTCCGCCAGTTCGGCTTGTCGGAGCGCCCGGCGATGCTGCTCGGGATGGACGTGCTGCAACTGTTCCGCCGCGTCGACATCGACTTTGCCAACCGCGAGGTGCGGCTCACTTTGCCGCGCGGAACACGCCGACGGTGAGCGCCGCGGCGTCGAGGTTGCGTCGGCGCCTGTTCGCTGCAACTCTCTGTGCCGGAACGAACAAGGGGACGACGATGCGCGCGACTGGCTGGCTACTCACGGCGGCGATCTTGACCACGCCTGTTACTGCACAGGCGCAATCGCGGCCCGACCAGAAGGCGTTTCTCGGGCTCTACAAGGAGCTGGTCGAGACCAACACGACCATATCCTCCGGCAGCTGCACGCAGGCCGCGGCACAGATCGGCGCGCGGCTGAAGACGGCGGGCTATGCAGACGCCGACGTCACCTATTTCTCGGTGCCGGAGCACCCCAAGGACGGTGGGCTGGTCGCGGTACTGAAGGGATCGGACGCGTCGATCAAGCCGATGCTGCTGCTCGCGCATCTCGACGTGGTCGAGGCGAAGCGCGAGGATTGGGTGCGCGATCCGTTCAAGCTGATCGAGGAAGGCGGCTATTATTACGCGCGCGGTACCGTCGACGACAAGGCGCAGGCGGCGATCTGGTCTGACGCGATGATCCGCTTCAAGACGAGCGGCTACAAGCCGAAGCGGACGATCAAGCTGGCGCTGACCTGCGGCGAGGAGACGACGTTCGCGTGGAACGGCGCGCAGTATCTGGCAAAGTCGAAGCCCGACCTGATCGCGGCCGAGTTCGCGCTGAACGAGGGTGGCGGCGGGCGGCTGGACGATAATGGCAAGCGCCAGCTGCTGGCGATCCAGGTCGGCGAGAAGGCCGCGCAGAACTACACGTTCCTGGCGACCAATCCCGGCGGGCACAGCTCGCAACCGATCCCCGAGAACGCGATCTACGAGCTCGCCGATGCGGTGAAGGCAGTCCAGGGCTATGAGTTTCCGGTAAAGTTCACCGACACGACCAAGGCGTTCTTTGCGGCCAGCGCGAAGGCGATGCCGGGCGAGATGGGGGATGCGATCACGAAGCTGCTCGCGAACCCCGAGGACAAGGCGGCGGATGCGATCGTCAGTCGTGACAAGGCGATGCATTCGACGTTGCGCACGACCTGCGTGGCGACGTTGCTGAACGCGGGTCATGCGGAGAACGCACTGCCGCAGCGCGCGACGGCGAACATCAACTGCCGCATCTTTCCGGGCGAGACGGTCGACGGCACGCTCGCCAAGCTGAAGGAACTGGCGGGGGCGAAGGTGACGGTGACGGCGAACCAGCCGGTCCGCCCGACCGCGATCCCGCCGACGCTCGATCCGAAGATCATGGGACCGGTGACCAAGGTCGCGGCGAAGCACTTCCCCGGCCTGCCGATCCTGCCGCTGATGTCGACCGGGGCGACCGACGGCATTTTCTTCGAGGCGATCGGAATCCCGGTCTACGGCGCGCCGGGCGTCTTCATCGACAAGGACATGGGCGGCATCCACGGCCTCAACGAACGAATTCGTGTGAATTCCCTGTATGACGGCCGAGACTACCTCTTCGACCTCGTCAAGGCCTTCGCGGGGTGAGTGCACTGTCCCTCGCCCCTTCGGGGAGAGGGAAGGAGGAGCCGCAGGCGACGGAAGGGAGAGGGGCGTGAGGCTCGAGACGGTGGCCTACAACACCCCTCACCCTTCCCACGGCAAGCGCCGCGGGCCCCTTCCCTCTCCCCGGAGGGCGAGGGAGGTTAGACCGTAACCTGTTCGCCCAGTTCGAGCACCTTGCCGGGCGGGATTTTCAGGAAGTCGGTGGGGTCGCTGGCGTTGCGTTGCAGGAACAGGAAGATCCGGTCCTGCCAGGGCGGCATGCCCTTCTCTGCATCCGGCTTCAGCGTGTTGCGGCCGATAAAGAACGAGGTGCGCATCGGGTCAAGCCCGAGCTGTTCGGTCTTGTTGCCGACGCCGAGATCGCGCGGCACGTCAGGGGATTCCATAAAGCCGTAGGTCAGCACGACGATCGAGAAATTGTCGTCGACGCGTTCCACCTTCGCGCGCGCTGACTCCTCGACGAACGGCCGGTCGGCGGTGCGGATGCTGACGATCAGGTTGCGCTCGTGGAGCACCTTGTTGTGCTTGAGATTGTGCAGCAGCGCGCCCGGCGTCGCGTGCGGGTTGCCGGTAAGGAACACGGCCGTCCCTGACACGCGCTCGGGCGGACGCTTCTCCAGCGCCGAGGCGAGGTCGCTGAGCGGGATGCTCTGGCGCTTTTCGAACGTGCTGACGATCTTCTTGCCGCGCACCCAGGTGAAGATGATCAGCCCGATCGCGGCGGCGATGACCAGCGGCACCCAGCCCCCTTCGATCACGCGGAGGATGTTCGCGCCGAAGAAGATCAGGTCGAGCGTCAGGAACGGCAGGATCGCGGCAAGTGCCAGTGGGCGCGACCAGTTCCAGCGGTGGCGGACGACGATATACGCCAGCAAGGTGGTGACGACCATCGTGCCGGTCACCGCGATGCCGTACGCCGCCGCCATCGCCGACGACGTCTTGAACTGGATC
>Ga0308169_10005638_pt1 | contig 11294 bp, 7 predicted proteins | sample PhyBR1_2_FD_202139 | JGI IMG/M metagenome (GOLD analysis project Ga0308169, IMG submission 202139) | Phyllosphere microbial communities from UC Gill Tract Community Farm, Albany, California, United States - DLSLSB.R1 | ecosystem: Host-associated > Plants > Phyllosphere > Unclassified | place... | reverse complement strand
GTTTTTTCGATGTCGAACAGCGCATGGTCGCCGAACGATTCGCCGAGGCGCCCGAACAGCAGCGCGCCGAAATAAAACTCCTGCAGTTCGGGATCGTGGTGGGTGGGATGCTCGGCCATGTAGTCGGAGATGGCGGCAGCCGTGGTTTGCAGCGCGATCATGAATTTTTCGGGCAGCGTGGCGTACGATTTATAGTCGCCGTCCTGCTCTTTTTCGAGCTGGTTCCACAGCTTGTGCACGCGGTCGAGCGGCTTTTTCAGTTCGGGCGGCGCGGTCTTGCGCAGCAGGCGCAGGCTGGCGTGTTCGAGTTCGGCCGAATACATCTTGCGCGCGCGCGACACCATGTTGTGCGCCTCGTCCACCAGCACGCTGACTTTCCAGTCGTTCAGTACCGTCAGGCTGTGCAGCATGGCACTGAGGTCGAAATAATAGTTGTAGTCGCCGATGACCACGTCGCACCAGCGCGCCAGTTCGGTGCCCAGGTAGTACGGGCACACGTCGTGGGCCAGCGCCACCGCGCGCAAGGTCTCGCGGTCGAGCGATAAAAATGCCGCGCCGTCGGCCGGCGGGTTGGTGATGTCGAGCGCCGATTGGCGCGCGGCCGGCAGGCGGTCATAAAACCCCTTGGCCAGCGGACACGATTCGCCATGGCAGGCCTGGTCCGGATTGACGCAGGCGGTGGACTTCGATGCCAGCTCCAGCGTACGCAGCGGTAGCAGCGGGGCGCCATGGCGGATCACGTCCACCGCGTCGAGCGCCATCTGCCGGCCCGAGGTTTTGGCAGCCAGGAAAAACACCTTATCGACGCCGTGCGTGCACGCGCCTTTTAACATCGGGAACAGGCTGCCCACGGTCTTGCCGATGCCGGTGGGCGCCTGCGCCAGCAGGCACACGCGGCGGTTGCTGGCCTTGTACATGGCTTCGGCCAGCTGGCGCTGGCCGGGGCGAAAGTCCGCGTGCGGAAAGCGCATGGCTTTCAGTTGCTCGTCGCGGGCGGCACGGTGCGCCAGCTCCTGCCGCGCCCAGTCGAGGAACAGGCCGCACTGCTGCTGGAAGTATTCCTGCAAGTCCAGCGCGCTGTACTCTTCCTGCAAGCGGGTTTCCTTCTGGCTGGCGATATCGAAATACACCAGGGCCAGCTTGATGGTGTCGAGCCCGCGATTGCTGCAAAACAGGTAGCCATAGATTTTTACCTGCGCCCAGTGCAGCTGGCGCTGGTTGTCTGCCATGCGCGCCAGGTCGCCGCGATAGGTCTTGACCTCTTCGAGGCGGTTGGTGCGCGGGTCGTAGCCGTCGGCACGGCCGCGCACGTGCAGCGGGCCGAAATCTCCCGACAGCGAAATCTCGGTCTCGTAACCGTCGGCGCGGCGTGCTGCCACTACCGCGTGGCCGGCAATGCCTTCCTGCGCCGTGGGCGACGGCGTGAAGCGCAGGTCGAGGTCGCCCGCCTTGGCGGTGAACTCGCACAGCGCGCGCACGGCGATGGTGTAGGTGCCGGCAGTTTCCATGTCAGGCGGCCCACTGCAAATAGCACACGGCCACCGGCATCTCGTGCGTGGCGCAGTAGTCGATCCAGCGCAGCTGGTTGTCCTGCAGGCGGTCGCCCGGGCCTTTGACTTCGATCATCGTGTAGCGCCGCTCGGCGGGCCAGAACTGGATCAGGTCGGGGAAGCCGGTGCGGTTGGCCTTGATGTCTTGCAGGATGCGCTCGAAGGCGCGGCGCAGGTGCACGGGCGGAATGCAGTCGAGCGCCAGGTCCAGCAAATCGTCGCTGAGCGCCTGCCAGTGCAGGAACGGCGAGGCGATGCCGCGCTTGGCGCCGTGGTTGGCGCGGATGGTGGCGCGGTAATCGCCGCTGTCGAGCTGGGCGAAGCAGGCGGCAAATTGCGCGGCGCGGCGCCGCTGAAAATCGGCGCTGTGCAGGTCGGCCGGCGCCCGGTGGTACGGGTGGAAAAAGGCGCCCGGCACCGGGCAGAACACGGCTTCCCAGCACAGCAGGCCGAACAGCGAATTGATCAGCGAATTTTCCACGTAGTACACCGGCGCATCGTCGCGCGCCAGGTGGTCGCGCACGACGAATTCCACGTAGTGGTGCTCGGTGGGCAATGGCAGGCTCAGGTCGATGCGCAGCGGTTTTGCGGGCGGCACAGGCGGCGGCTTGGCGTGACCGAGCTTGCGCGCCAGCCGTGGCGCCATGCGCAGCAGTTGCTGGCGTTCGGCTTCGGTTTCGGGCGCTGCCATGGCTTGCTGCAGCAGGTCGAAGGCGGCGCGCGGCTGCTCGTCCTTTTCCAGCACGCGGATGGCGCGGGCGCGTGCGCCCGGGTACGGGCACGCGACATACACGGCGTGCGCGGCCGGCCAATCGCGCAGCTTTTCCAGGTGCTGGCCGATGGCAAACGTAAACTTGTGGCGGCGGCTGAGCAGCCATTCGTTGTCCTCGGCGCAGGCGGGCAGGTCGGCCATGATGGCGGCCGGGTCTTCGCCGAGCTCGAAGCGTTCGCGGCAGCGGTGCAGGGCCAGGAAATCGTCGATGTCGCGCCGCGTGCGAAAACCGCGCGCCGCTGCCGGAAACTCCACCTTTTCGTACTGGAAGATGCCGAGGTCCGACAGCACGAATTCGGTCCAGTCCTGGTGGAAGTTGCCAAAGAAAATCAGGCGCAGGCGGTCGCACAGGTCCTGCACCAGGTTGCGGTAAGCGTGGTCGCCGGAATCGCTCCACCACTGCGAATACGGCTGCGGAGTGCAGAACTGTTCGCGCAGCGCGGCCAGCTGGTCGGCCTTGCGCAAATGGCGCACATTGGCCCCCAGCTGGAATATTTTGCTGATTTCGGGTTTTTGCAGCAGTTCGAACAACTGGTCGAGGTCGAGGTGGGGATCGTGTTCGATCAGGCCCAGTGCGGCCAGGGGTTGGGCGGCGGCGTGGGTGTCGCCGATTTCGGCGTAGCTTAATTTACTGGCGCGAAAGATTGTGCCCTTGCGCATGACCATCCGCACCAGCAGCGCGCGCGAGGGCTGGGGCAGGGTGGGAAAGTGGTGCAGGAAATCACGCTCGTCGGCCGTGAGCAGGTCGTCGTAACGGTCGGCGATCCACGTCAGTACCCGGTGAAAATTTTCCAGGTAGTAGAACGGGTTATCAAGCGGATTGGAGAAAACTGGGGTCATTGCGGGCACGGCAGGGAGAGGCGATGGCTGTATTTATGTACAGTGTATCGCTTTCCGCTGTCGATGCCCAGTGAAATGTCGGTTAGCCGTTGCTGGCGTTGGCGGCAGCGCCGGCTGCCTTGGCCGCTTCGGCCGCCTTTTGCTCGACCAGCGCATTGGCCTTGGCAATTTGCTCTTCCACCGACTGCACTGCCTGCTTGGTGGCCTTGGTCACCTGCTCGTAGCCGGTGAAGGCGTTGTCGATCGCGGCCTTGACGATCTGCACCGCGTTTTCCGAGCCGGGGCGCACGTTTTTCGTGACGTCGTAGATCAGCGCGGACAGGTTGGTCTTGGCTTCGGCCATGTGGGCGTCGGCGGCGCGGGTGAATTCTTCGCGGATGTCGGCAATAATGGCGCCCAGTTGCTGGTTGTAGGCGGTGGCGCCGGCCACGCCCGGCTGTACCTTGGCGGCCGCCAGGCTCATCGCTGCCTTGGGATCGGCGGCCTGGCTGATTTCCTTTCCAGTGGCCAGGCCGTCGACCATATTCGATTTGGCGGTGGCCATATTGAGGGCGACGACTTGCTCCACGCCTTGCACCGCGCGGGCGGTCAGGGTATTGAAGGTTTCCAGTTGAAATTCAAACAGGGCTTTGGTGGCGTTGGCAAATTGCTCGGGATTGGTGAACATACGGTCTCCTCATGTGAATGATGGGCTGATGCTCCGGGGTGGTCCCCATGTTGTTATTGGCTTTTTAGTAAATAATAACCAGTTTTTCGCAACGGCTGTCCCTGAACGGGCCACGGAACTTTTTCCAGCCCGGCCCCAGTTGCGTGGGCGAGCAGGTCAGCACCTTGGCATCGACGATGCTTTGCCATTGCCAGTACCGCGCCGGTCCGGCCTGAAGTTGCCCACAGGTCATAGCCAGCGACAATAATGTTATGACTCCGAGAAAGTGTTTAGTCATGGCGCAAGAGTACAGCAAATCGCCGCGCCCTCAAAGTGGTGCGGTCTTTGGCAGGCGCAGGGTGAACCGCGTGCCCAGGCCCACCTTGCTGGCCACGTCGATATGGCCGCCCAGCACGCCAGTAACGATGTTGTGCGTGACGTACAGGCCCAGCCCGGAGCCGCCAGCGCCCATGCGGGTGGTGAAGAACGGATCGTAAATGCGCGGCAGGTTGCCGCCGGGGATGCCGATGCCATTGTCGATGACGTCGATGGCGATCTCGCCACCGCCGCTGCTGTCGTAGGCTGCCACCCGCAATGTGCCGGCCTTGCCAAGCTTGCCGCTGCCGAAGCCGTGCACCACGGCGTTGTCGATCAGTTGTCGCAGCGCCTGTAGCAGCGGGGTGGCGTAGCTGTCGAGTTCGAGCGACTGGTCGATCTCCTGTTCCAGCGTGACGCCCTGCCGGCGCAGGTCGGCTTCCATCGCTTGCAGCAGGTGGCCGACCTGTTCGCCCAGCAGAAAACGGCTGCGCTGCGAGTTGGCGCCATCGACCGCGATGTGACGGAAGCTGGCCACCAGTGCCGCCGCCCGGTTCAGGTTGCGCAGCACCACCTGGTCGGCGCTGGCGGCCTGGTCGAGATAGGTTTCCAGCACCGAGCGGCGCAGGCCGCCTTCGAGCTCGCGCCGCAGTTCGGCCGTGCGTTCGCTCATGGTGCTGGCCATGACCAGGCTGTTGCCGATCGGCGTGTTCAGTTCGTGCGCCACGCCCGCCACCAGCGCGCCCAGCGCGGCCAGCTTGTCGCGGCGCACCAGCTCTTCCTGGGTCAGGCTGAGGTTTTCCAGCGCTGCTGTCAGTTCCTCGTTGACCTGCTCCGCCTGCTCCTTCGATTGCAGCAGTTCCAGCGTGCGTGCGGCCACCAGCTCCTCCAGGTGCTCGCGGTGGCGCAGCAATTCTTCCTCGCGCCGGGTGCGGGTGATGGCAATCCCGGCCAGGTGCGAAGCGGTGCCGATGAGGGCCAGTTCGTCGTCGGCCGGTGCGCGCGCGGTGCGGTAGTACATGGCAAACGAGCCGATCACGGTGGTGCTGTCCTGCATGATGGGAATCGACCAGCAGGCGCGCAGGCCGAAGCGCGCGGCCACCTCGCGGTACGGCGCCCACAGCGGGTCGTGGTCGATGTCGGCCACGATCACGGTGGCGCGGCGGTACATGGCTGTGCCGCACGAGCCCGCCGAAGGGCCGATGGGCAGGCCGACCAGCGCATCGAGATAGGCGCGCGGCATGCGTGGGCCGGTTGCGGTGGCCACCGTGCGTCCGTCCGGACCCAGCAGCATCACCGTGCAAATGACGTCCGGCGATTGCGACTCGATCAGCAGCATCAGCCGCTCCAGGATATCGGCCTGCGGCGCCGAACGGGCGATCATTTCCAGCAGCTTGTTCTTGCCGTCGCGCAGCGCCGCGCTCCGGTTGCGGGCCGTGACATCGACCACCCGCACATGCATCAGCCGGTGCGCGCCAGAATTGAGCGGTACCATGCGCAGTTCGCAGTCGATCAGGCGGCCGGTGCTGTGCCGCATGGTCAGCGCTACCATCTGCGTGGCGCCGCCCATCACCGCTGCCACCTGTTCGGCAAACACAGCGTTCGAGGTGCGGCCATCGGGCTGCAATGGCGGGCACAGCGAGGGCAGGTCGGTTTGCACCAGCTCCGCTTCGGTCAGGCCGAAATGCTGGCGCGCGCGACGATTCACGTCGAGCAACAGGTTGGAGCCGCGCTGCATCAGCAGGATGGTGTCGGGCGAGCCGGCCAGCATGGTGTGGTAGTTGACTTCCAGCGTGGCCATGGTGGGCAGCGCGCGCGTGGCCGGCGCCGGTAATATCGCGTGCAGGCGTACCAGGATTTTTTCGGCCAGGTCGTCCGCCTCCATCGAGAGCGGCAGGTAGTCGGTGGCGCCGATGTGGAGCGCGCGCGCGTGTTCCTCGGGGTGGGGCGCGGTGGAGAGCAGGTAGAGCGGCACCTGGGGGCCGCACAACTTGCGCACCATTTGACAGAGCTCCAGGCTGGCGCTGCCGGCCAGCGCCACATCGACGACGGCCAGCGCCACGTCGCCGCTGCGCGCCACGTCCAGCGCCTCGTTGCCGCGGCTGACGGCGCGCACATGGTAGCCGTGGCGCGCCAGCGTCTGCTCCAGGCCGGCGTGGTCGTACGCCGAACTGGTGGCAACCAGTATCGTATGCGGCGTAGCGGAGGAGGGCGTCGGCGTCAGCGTCATGGCATGGCTAGTGTATTACAAGATCAGCGGCGAAGATCGAATTCATGCCGCCTCGATGGCGGCGGCTTTCTGGGCTTGCTCGATCAGCGGGAAATTGTTCTCGATCCAGTCCACCAGTACTTCCAGTCGCGTGGCCGCCTCGCGGCCCAGCGTGGTCAGGCTGTATTCCACGTGCGGTGGCACGACTTGCTGCGCCACGCGCAGTACCAGGCCATCATAGGCGAGGGCGTCGAGCGTTTGCGCCAGCATTTTTTCGCTCACACCGCCGATCGCGCGCCGCAATTCGCTGAAACGGTGGGTGCGCTCCAGTAGCACGATCAGCACCAGCACGCCCCAGCGGCTGGTAATGTGGCCGAGCACGGCGCGCGACGGGCATTCGGCCGCCAGCACGCGCGGCTGCAACTGGTTGTCGCGCAAAGCCGCACGCAGCGATTTTTGTTCGGTCATCATCTATCCAAAGTCGGAGGTGTACTTACCAAATTGTACGTACTTACAAAAAGTAAGTACAGCGATTACCATGGACGATGTCAGTTCACCTTAAGACAAACCTAACCGTGCCACTTTAGGCTGGTGCTTATCGAATTTAAAAAAGGAAACAACATGATCGTCATTACCGGTGCTACCGGCCAACTGGGCCGCCTCGTCATTTCCCACCTGCTGAAAACCACGCCGTCCGGGCAAATCGTTGCCGCCGTGCGCGATCCGGCCAAGGCTGCCGATTTGCAGGCACTGGGCGTGCACGTACGCCAGGCCGATTACAACGATCCGGCCTCGCTCGACACTGCCTTTGCCGGCGCCACCAAGGTCTTGCTGATCTCGTCCAACGACCTCGGCAACCGTGGCGCCCAGCACCAGAACGTGATCGATGCGGCCGTGCGCGCCAGCGCTTCACTGCTGGCTTATACCAGCGTGCTGCACGCCGACACCAGCCTGCTGGGACTGGCGAGCGAACACCGCGAAACCGAAGACGCGATCCGCGCCTCGGGCCTGACCTACACCTTGCTGCGCAACGGCTGGTACCTGGAAAACTACACGGCCGGCCTGAAGGGCGCCCTCGAACATGGCGCGCTGAGCGGCGCCGCCTCGGACGGCAAGATTGCCGCCGCCGCGCGCGACGACTATGCGCAAGCCGCTGCCGTGGTATTGGCGAGCGGCCAGCCGGTAGCGCAGGTGTATGAACTGGCGGGCGATACGGCCTTCACCTTGAGCGACCTGGCCGCAGAGACGGGCAGGCAGGCCGGTCGCGAGCTGCCGTACCACAACCTGGGCCAGCACGAGTACCGCGAACTGCTGGTGACCGTGGGCTTGCCGGCCATCATCGCCGACCTGCTGGCCAACTCCGACTTTGCCGCCTCCAAGGGCGCGCTGTTCGATGACAGCGGCACGCTGGGCAAGCTGATCGGCCGCCCGACCCAGCCGCTGGCCGATGCCGTGAAAGCCGCTTTGGCCTGAGCATGAAAAAAGCCGCAGACCTCGAAGAGGAATGCGGCTTTTTTGCGGAATTTTGTGGTGCCCACGGAGGGACTCGAACCCCCACACCTTGCGGCACATGGACCTGAACCATGCGCGTCTACCAATTCCGCCACGTGGGCACTGTTGCTGCTTTACTTCTCTCTATCGCGTGTTCTGCAACAGAGGACCGAATCTTAAAGTAGCCTCGCCCCTGCGTCAAGGGTATGGCGATTCTTTTGTGAAATTATTTCATTTTCAAAATTTCGATGGCCAACTCATAATGGGCTTTTGAGCTTCCTTGCCCATTGCTATGAACTTTTTCAGGCGCGCGCTGATCGCATCCACGTTGATGATGGCCGCGTGCGAGGCCAGCGCGGACGAGGTGATCACGCTCACCAGTGGCGAATGGTTGCCCTACCTGTCCGAGCGCGCGCCGCATCACGGCGTGGTGTCGCGCATTGTCACCGAGGCGTTCGCGCTGGAGGGCGTGCGGGTCAACTATATTTTCCGGCCATGGAGCCGGGCCTATGCCGAAGCGCTGGGTGGCGGCGCGCATGGCACGGTGGTGTGGAGCGTGGCCGAGCGCGATACCGCGCGCAAGCGCGATTTCCTCGCCAGCGCGGTGGTGTTCGAAGGTCGCTCGGTATTTTTCCATCGTAAGGACTACCCGTTCCGGCTGCGCGATACGGCCCGGTTGGCCGGCTTGCGGATCGGCGGCACGGCCGGTTACGAGTACCGGTTTGAAAAGTACCCGGGCATCGTCATCGATCGCAGTGCCGCCACCGACGAACTGAATTTCCAGAAACTGCTGGGAGGGCGCTTCGACCTGTTTCCGGCCGATCTGTACGTGGGCCTCGACATCATGCGCCGTATCCTGGCGCCGGAGCAGGCGACCCGGCTGACCTGGGATCCGCAGCCTTATAACGTCACCGCCTACCACCTGCTGCTGAACCGCAAGAATCCGGCCAATCCGCGTTACCTGGCGCTGTTCAACCGCGGTCTCAAAAAGCTGCGAGACAGTGGCAAGTACGCGCAGTACATGAGCCAATGAAAAAAGCCGCAGGCCTCTGAAAGGACTGCGGCTTTTTCGCGGAATTCTGTGGTGCCCACGGAGGGACTCGAACCCCCACACCTTGCGGCACATGGACCTGAACCATGCGCGTCTACCAATTCCGCCACGTGGGCACTGTTGTTGCTTTACTGCTTGTTCTGCTGCGTGTTCTGCATCAGAGGCCAGAACTATACGGGACACTGCGCAAGTCGTCAAGCATTCGCTCGAAATTATTTGCATTCAACGTGTGCGGGCATGAAAAAAGCCGCAGACTCGGTGAAAAGTCTGCGGCTTCTTTGCGGAATTCTGTGGTGCCCACGGAGGGACTCGAACCCCCACACCTTGCGGCACATGGACCTGAACCATGCGCGTCTACCAATTCCGCCACGTGGGCACTGCTGCTGCATATGCTAAAAAGGGTAGGTTTCGTACCAGATGAACTTGCGTTCCATACTGCACATCAACCCGGTCTAGCATTCCTGCTTTGCTTTCGTTTTTCAACGTTGTCGCTGCAAGAGACCAAGATTATAGAGCAATCTTGCGCGATGTCAAACGTCATTTTCAGAAAATGTTTGAAAAATTGCCCAGAGTGCGTACGAATTAGGCTATCGCCGCGTTTCCAAGTACACTACGGCTGTCGTCTGGCATATATATGCACAATATCAGTATCCCCGACGATTTTTGCCAGGCCGGATTTACCCAATACTGTCAATAACAACACCATAGAATAACTTTTGAGCCAAATTACACACACCATTCCAAGCCGTGAGGAAATTCTCGGCATCTTCCGCAGCGCCCAACGGTCGCTTGACCTGCTCGCGGTAGCGAAGTCGCTCGACGTAGCGACCGACGCCCAGGCCGTGCTGTCGCGCCGCCTGAACGCCATGCAGCGCGACGGCCAGATCGTCGTCGATGACGCCGGCAATTTCACCCTCGCTGAAGACACCGGTTTCATCGCCGGCAAGGTCAGCAGCCACCGCGACGGTTTCGGCTTCGTGATCCCGGATGAGCCGGGCGAAGACCTGTTCCTGCCAGAGAAAGAAATGCAGAAAGTGCTGCATGGCGACCGCGTGATGGCCAAGGTGGTCGGTGTCGATCGCCGCGGCCGCAAGGAAGGCACGATTGTCGAAGTCGTCAGCCGCGCCAACACCCACATCATCGGCCGCCTGCTCAATGAAAACGGTACCTGGGTGGTGGCGCCCGAAGACCAGCGCATCGGCCAGGACGTCCTGGTCGAGGGTTCGGTTGGCAAGGCCAAGGCCGGGCAGGTCGTCAGCGTGGAGCTGACCGAGCAACCGATGCGCTTCAAGCAACCGGTGGGCAAGATCGTTGAAATTCTCGGCTCGCTCGACGACCCGGGCATGGAGATCGAAATCGCCGTGCGCAAGTTCAACGTGCCGCACGTGTTTTCGCCAGCCGCGCTCAAGCAGGCCAACAAGCTGCCCGACCACGTGCGCGAAGCCGACCTGGGCGAGCGCGTCGATTTGCGCGACGTGCCGCTGGTCACCATCGACGGCGAAGACGCGCGCGACTTCGACGATGCGGTCTATTGCGAGCCGGTCAAGATCGGCCGCGCCAACGGCTATCGCCTGATCGTCGCGATTGCCGACGTGAGCCACTACGTGAAGCCGAACGATGCGCTCGATACCGACGCATTGGAGCGCAGCACGTCGGTGTACTTCCCGCGCCGCGTGATCCCGATGCTGCCGGAAAAATTGTCGAACGGCCTGTGCTCGTTGAATCCGGCGGTCGACCGCCTCACGCTGGTCTGCGACGCCGTGATCACCGCCAAGGGCGAGATCAAGGCGTACCAGTTCTACCCGGCCGTGATCCACTCGGCCGCGCGCCTGACCTATACCGAAGTAGCCGACATCCTCGGCGACAAGCAGGGACCGGCAGCCAAGCGCCGCCCGGGCCTGGTGCCGCACCTGGACAACCTGTACGACGTGTTCCAGGCCTTGCTGAAGGCGCGCAGCGAACGCGGCGCGATCGACTTCGAAACCACCGAAACCTATATCGTCAGCAATCCATCGACCGGCAAGATCGAAAAGATCATTCCGCGCACCCGCAACGATGCGCACCGCCTGATCGAGGAATGCATGTTGACCGCCAACGTCTGCGCGGCCGACCTGCTGATCCGTAACAAGCACCCGGGCACGTACCGGATTCACGCCAGCCCCACCGCTGAAAAGCTCAAGCAGGTGCGCACGTTCCTGAAACAAGTGAACCTGACCCTGGAAGGCGGCGACAAGCCGGCCGCCGGCGACTACGCGTCGCTGATGCGCCAGATCAAGGAGCGCCCGGACGCGTCGCTGCTGCAAACCATGCTGCTGCGCTCGATGCAGCAAGCCGTGTACAGCCCCGACAATATCGGCCACTTCGGCCTGGCTTACGAGGCGTATGCCCACTTCACCAGCCCGATCCGCCGCTACCCCGAC
>Ga0308169_10005636_pt1 | contig 11294 bp, 10 predicted proteins | sample PhyBR1_2_FD_202139 | JGI IMG/M metagenome (GOLD analysis project Ga0308169, IMG submission 202139) | Phyllosphere microbial communities from UC Gill Tract Community Farm, Albany, California, United States - DLSLSB.R1 | ecosystem: Host-associated > Plants > Phyllosphere > Unclassified | place... | reverse complement strand
CCTGGTCGCTCATCGGCCGCTTGTTGTCGTTTCTTTCCATTCAGCCTGGTGAAGGGTGGTTGTGTAGTGCGGCACTGCGATGACGCCCGAAGGCATATGGGCATGATTATACCGGGGCCAGGCGGCGAGCACCTTTAATATCGTGACATTATTTTCGAAGCAATTCACGTTTGCCGAGGAGTTTGCCGAGGAACAGCCGAGGCTGCTAACATCAGGCTTGTTCTCATATAACAACAACGCCCCTTCATGCCCACCATCCGCCCGACCCGCCTTGCCGGCGCCCTGCTTGCCGCCGCCCTTCCCGCCTTTCTTCCCCTTCCCGGCGCCGCCGCCACGCCGCACACGGCGCCGGCCAATCCGCCCCGAGTTCTCGAAGCCCCGTTGCGCGCCCACCTGTCCTTCCTGGCCGACGACCTGCTCGAAGGCCGCGGCACCGGCCAGCGCGGCGGCGCGCTCACGGTGCGCTACCTCGAAACCCAGGCAGCGGTCGCAGGCCTGCAGCCCCTGCCCGGCGGCGGCTACCGCCAGAAGGTCGAGATGGTCGGCGAAAAGACCCTGCCCACGAGCACCCTGCAGTTCACGGCCGGCGGCAAGACGCTCTCGGCACGCTTCGGCACTGACGTGGTGTTCGGCAACGCCAACGGCCAGCAGCAGACGGCCGTGTCCGCGCCGCTGGTCTTCGTCGGCTATGGCATCGATGCGCCGGATGAGCACTGGAACGACTTCCGGGGCGTGGATGTGAAAGGCAAGCTGCTCGTGGCGATGGTCAACGACCCGCAGCCAACCGATGCGGAACCGGACCGCTTCGGCGGCAAGTCGCTGACCTGGTACGGCCGCTGGATCTACAAATTCCAGGAAGCGGTGCGCCAGGGCGCGGCCGGCATCCTGCTGATCCATACCACGCCATCCGCCTCGTATCCGTGGACCGTGCCGGCCAACAGCTTCTCGCACGAGCAGTTCCACCTGGCCGGCAAAGGCAATGCTCTGCAGGGCTGGATCAGCGAAGACATGGCGCGCACTTTATTTTCCGCCGCCGGCCAGGATCTCGACCAGCTCCGCGCCAAGGCCGAAGTGCGCGGCTTTCGTCCGGTCGAGCTGAACGCCACGCTGCAGGCCGACGTGAAGAGCGCGGTGCGCAACATCACCGAATACAACGTGGCCGGCATCGTGCCCGGCAGCGACCCGAAGCTGCGCAGCGAAGCGGTGGTCATGTCGGCGCACTGGGACCACCTCGGCATCGACCCGGACAACGGCAAGCCGGACCACATCTGGAACGGCGCCATCGACAACGGCTCCGGCACCGCCGCCCTGCTGGCCATGGCCCAGGCGGCCGTCGCGCATCCGGCCAGACGCACCCTGATCTTCCTCTGGCCCTGCGCCGAGGAACAAGGCCTGCTGGGCGCCGCGGGCTGGGTCGCCAACCCGCCCTGGCCACTGGCGAAGACGGCGGCCGACCTCAACCTCGACAGCCTGAACTTCGTCGGCCGCACGCGCGACATCGGCGTCCCTGGCGCCGCGCGCAGCTCGCTGTACGAGACCTCGGCCCAGGTCGCGAAGCAGATGGGCCTCAAGCTCGCGCCGCCGACGCCGGACCTGGGCGGCGCCTACTTCCGCGCCGACCACTTCGAATTCGCCAGGGCCGGCGTCCCCGCCTTCAACGTCGGCTCGGCCGTGTTCTCGGGCGACGGCAGCTTCGAGTTCGAGCACGACCAGGCCGGCTCGTTCGCGAAGATGCGCGCGTTCACCAAGGACTACCACCAGGTCAGCGACGAGTACAAGCCGTCCTGGGACCTGTCCGGCATGGTGCAGCAGGCCCAGTTCACGCTCAACCTCGGCTATGCGGTGGCGAATGCGCCGGCGCTGCCGACGTGGAAGCCGGGCGAGGCCTGGGGCAAGGTCAAGCGCTGAAATCCATACGAACATTGACCACGGGAAGACCATGAAGACAACCCTGCTGCCCGCAGCCCTCGCCCTCGCCCTGCTCCAGCCCTGGACCGGCGCCGGCGCCGCCCTCGCCGCGCCGGCTTCGGCCGATGCGCGCTTCCAGGCCATCTACCAGGCCGAATGGCAGTGGCGCGTCGGCCAGCACCTGGCTGACGACGATGAAGATGCCGGCGCCAAGACGCTCGAGGACGCCAGCCTCGCGCACGTGGACGCGCGCACGCAGGAGGCGCGCCGGGCCTACTGGCAGGACGTGCTGCGCCAGCTCGACGCGGTCAAGCCCGCCGACCTGTCGCCGCCGGAGCGAATCAACTACGCCGTCTACCGCGCCCAGGTCGCGGCCCTGGAGGACGCCCAGCGCTTTCGCGAGTACGAGCAGCCGATGAACGCCGACAGCGCGTTCTGGTCGGACATCACCTACATGGCGCGCCAACCGTTCAAGACCGAGCTTGAATACCGCCGCTACCTCGCCCAGCTGGCCGACATGCCACGCTACTTCAGCGAGGAACTGGCGAACATGCGCGCCGGCCTGGCGCGCGGCTTCACGCCCCCGAAGGTGACGCTCACCGGACGCGACGCGCCCCTTCTCAACATCAGCCAGGCCAGGCCCGAGGACACGGTCTGGTTCAAGCCCTTCAAGGAGATGCCGGCGACGATCCCCGCGGCGCAGCAGGCGCGCCTGCGCGAACAAGGGCTGCAGGCGATCCGCGACAAGGTCCAGCCGGCCTACGCCACGGCGCTCAAGTTCTGGCGCGAGGAGTACTACCCGCATGCGCGCACCAGCCTCGCGGCCGAGAGCCTGCCGGACGGTAAGGCCTACTACCAGTCGAAGATCGTCGAGTTCACCACGACCCACCTGACGGCGGCCCAGATCCACGAGATCGGCTTGCTCGAAATGGCCAAGATCCGCGCCGAGATGCAGCAGACCATGCAGGCGGCGGGCTTCAAGGGCGACCTGCCGGCCTTCCTGGCTTTCCTGCGCACCGATCCGCGGTTCTACGCCAGGAGCCCGGACGAGCTCCTGAAGGACGCCGCCTGGATCGCCAAGAAATTCGACGGCAAGGCCGACCAGTTCTTTGGCTACCTGCCGCGCAAGCGCTTCGCCATCGTGCCGGTGCCGCCGGACCAGGCGCCCTACTACACCTCGGCGCGCGGGGGTCCCGGCATCTACCTGGTCAACACCTACGACCTGCCGTCGCGCGCGCTGTACTCGCTGCCGGCGCTGACGCTGCACGAGTCGGCCCCCGGCCATGCCTTCCAGATGCCGGTCGCGCAGGAACAGCTAGGCGTGCCGCGTTTCCGCAGGGCGTACATCTCGGCCTTCGGCGAAGGCTGGGCGCTGTACTGCGAGCGCCTGGGCAGCGAGATGGGCATCTACGAGACCCCGTACGAAACCTTCGGCATGCTGAGCTATCAGGCCTGGCGCGCGGCGCGCCTGGTGGTGGACACCGGCATCCATTCGATGGGCTGGACGCGCGAACAGGCCCAGGCCTACATGCACGACAACACCGCCCTGTCCGACCACGAGATCGAGACCGAGGTCGACCGCTACATCTCCTGGCCGGGCCAGGCCCTGTCCTATTACCTCGGCGAGATGGCCATCATGAACGCGCGCCGCAAGGCGGAGGCCGCGCTCGGCTCGACCTTCGACATCCGCAACTTCCACGACACCGTGCTGCAACTGGGCTCGGTACCGCTGCCGGTGCTGGAGGCGCGGATCGATCGCTTCATTGCGGATGGCGGCAAGTCGCCGTACGCAGCCAAATAACAGGACGGGCCCACGCATGCGCCGTTCCAACACAATCCCTTCGGGTACCGTTCATTCCTTCACGATCGAAAGTCGCATCCTGAAGGACAATCCTCTGGATGACCCGTTCGTCCGCGAATTGTGCGTGTACACGCCCGCCGGCTATCGCAGCGGGCAAGCGCCGCTTCTCGTCGACCTTCCAGGCTTTAATACCTCGGGCCTGGACCATGTCGCGAGGAAGAGCATCGGCGAGAACGTCCCCGAACGGCTCGACCGGCTCGTTTCAGAAGGTCTCATGGCGCCCTGCGTCGTGGTCTTCGCCGATTGCATGACTGCATTGGGCGGCAACCAGTACATCAACAGCAATGGGACTGGCCGGTATGCCGACTATTTGATTCAGGAAGTCGTACCCTTCGTCGAAGCGCGCTTCGGCTGCGGCGGCCAAGGCAGGCGCGGCGTCTTCGGCAAGTCGTCGGGCGGATTTGGCGCGCTCTGGCATGCCATGCACTATCCCGACTTCTGGTCCGCCGCATCCTGCAATTCGGGCGACATGGGCTTCGACATCGTCTACAAGCCGGGCATCTACGCGGCGCTGGGGGAACTTGAACGCTTTGATTATTCGGCCAAACGATTCCTGACCCATTTTCGCAATGCGAACAAAGTGACGCCACAGGAGCGATCCTGCCGCATGCACCTGGCGCTCGCAGCGACCTACGACCCCGATCCCGAGGCCTACGCCAACATCCGCTTGCCCTGCGACCTCAGGACGGGCCGCTTCGATCCGCAGCGTTGGGAAAGCTGGCTGCGCCATGACCCGCTGCACACCGTGGAGACACACGCGCAAGCCTTGGGGAGCCTGAAGGCCTTGTGGATCGATTGCGGCGCACGCGATCAGTACTTCCTGCATCTAGGGGCGCGGCAATTGTCAGGGGAGCTGGCGCGCCTCGGCATCCGCCATGTGTATGAAGAGTTCGACGATGAACATCTCGACGTCGATTACCGGATGGACCGCTTCCTCCCTTATCTTGCCGGCGCGCTCGCATAAGCGGCCGCCTGGTCCTTTCCCGTCCGGCCCTGGCCGTCCTTCACTTGATCGCCCTGCCGAGTGCACATGTCCTTTGCCCTGCTCCTGCCCATCTTCCTGCTCGCCGGCATCGGCGCCCTGCTCGCGCGGCTGCCCTGGTTGCGCGCCGGGTGGCACGCCGGCGTGACCGAAGTGACGGCGAAATTCCTGGTCCCCGCGCTGTTGTTTGCCAGTACCTACCGGACCGGCATCCCGTCCTCGCTGTCGTGGAAAGTGTTGTGCGCCTTCTACCTGCCGCTTGCCCTGTTGTTTACGGCTTCCCGCCTGATGGCCAGGCGCGGCGGCAACGGCGCGGCGACGGCGCTTGCTGCCACTTATTCGAACACGGTGTTCGTCGGCGTGCCCGTGCTGCTCCAGGTGCTTGGCGAAGCCAGCCTGCAGTTCGCCTATCCGGTGATCGCCTTCCACAGCCTGTTCTGCTTTTCGCTCTACCACCTGGGCGACGACCACGCGCCATCCGGCTGGCTTGGCCCGGTCGGGAGCGCTCTCGCCAACCCGATCGTTGTGGCGCTGCTGCTGGGGCTTGCGCTCAACCTGGCCGGCGTCGCGCTCCCGCACGCGTTGCTGCGCATGCTCGACATGCTGGGGGGCGCCGCGCTGCCGTGCGCGCTGCTGTCCCTGGGCGCCTCGGTTGCCTCGCTGAAGCCGGGACGGTGGGCCCAGACCGGTGTGATCGTGCTTGGCAAGCTGGTCCTCCTGCCGCTGGGGGTGATGGCGCTGTCGGTGTTCGTATTCCACCTGCCGATGGCGGCCGCCATGGTGCTGATCGTGCTGGCTTCCTGCCCGGTGGGCCTTAACGCCGCCTTCGTGGTGAACCCGGCCGGCGGCGGCGCCCACCTGGTCAACTCGGCCATCCTGCTGTCCAGCCTCCTGTGCGCGCTCACCATGCCGGCCTGGCTGTGGATGCTGCGCCACCTGTGACGGGAGGCGGTGGACGCGGGCACTCGCTGAATCCAGGCGATCGATACCCGGCGCTACGCCTCGCCCACCATGCGCGCCAGCACGCGCGCGTATCCGCGCTCGAGCGTCGCGCGCTCGTAGGCGCCCTGCGCGCGCAGCCAGCGGTGGAACCCGGGCAGCTTGTGGGCCGGCACCGCAGGCGCCAGGTGGTGCTCGAAGTGGTAGTTGACGTAGTTGGGGGCCACCGTCAGCCGCTCCCACCACGCCGCCAGCACGGTGCGCGTATTGCGCCAGATGTCGGGCTCGCGCGTGCCCGGCAGCGCGCCGTGTTCGGCCGCGTTGCGGATGCGGCTGAACAGCATGTAGGTGCTCAGCCAGGCGACGGGCCACAGCAGGTAGGCCAGCGCATGGCCGGTCGCGGCGCAGGCCGCCAGCATCAGCAGGTTCGCGAGCGCGCAGCGCCAGCTGTTGGCGAGCAGCGTGCGCATGCTCCAGCTCTTGCTTGAGCCTGAGCCCGAGCCTGCGCTGCGGTAGCTGTAGCCGGCCGCACGCGCTCCCTCGCCGCCGCTGCCGTACAGGACCATCAAGGCGGCAAATGCGCGCAGACCGGAGCGGCATGTCAGGTCGCGCAGCAGCTTGCGTCGCAGCGAGGCGCGGCTGACCGGATAGTGTTCGTAGTTGGGCAGGTCCGGATCCTCCGCGGTGCCGGCCTTGATGTGGTGGGTCATGTGGTAGCGCCGATAGATCGCCAGCTCGACGAACATCGGCGCCGCGCACAGCCACTGCCCCACCCACTCGTTCAGACGCGGCGACTTGAACAGCGACCGGTGCGCCGCCTCGTGCATCAAAATGCCCAGCCCGAGCTGGCGCCCGCCCAGAAGGATCAGGGCCAGCGCCACGGTGATCGGATTGGCCCGCCAGGTCACCAGCGCAAAGCTCAGCACGATCAATCCCCAGTTAAAGGCCAGCATGCGCCAGCCGGCCAGGTCGGAACGGACGAGGAAGGGCCGCAGCGCTTCGCGCGGCAGGGGCTGGTCCCAGGCGATGGGCATGGCGGTTCCAGGATCGGCGTGAACGATCTTGACAGTCTAACAGCGAACCGTGCCGTATTCATATTACAATCTTCCGACGGCCGGGCTGGCCGGGTGCGATGGGAGAAGCGGATGATCGACAGGAATCGGCGTGATCTGGTCCTGGCTGCCGGCGGTGCGCTGGCGGCGGGTGCATTGGGCAGTGCCGCATGGGCGAGAGCGGCCGACGCTGCCGGGGAACGGACGCCCGGACGCAAGCTGGGCTATGCCGTCGTCGGCCTGGGCAGCTATGGGCTGGGCGTCATCGTCCCGCAGTTCGCGAACTGCCGGGACAGCCGCCTGGTGGCCCTGGTGAGCGGCGATCCGGACAAGGCGCGCCGGGTGGCGGCGCAATACGGCGTCCCGGACAAGAACATCTATAACTACCAGAACTACGACCGCATCCGCGACAACCCGGACATCGACATCGTCTACGTCTGCCTGCCGGTGTCGATGCATGCCGAGTACACGATCCGCGCCGCCAAGGCCGGCAAGCACGTATTGTGCGAGAAGCCGATGGCCGTCTCATCCGCCGAATGCGAAGCCATGATCGCGGCCTGCCGCCAGGCCGGCAAGAAGCTGATGATCGGCTACCGCTGCCATTTCGAGCCCTACAACCTGGAAGCGATCCGGCGCGCACGTGCGGGTGACATCGGCAAGCTGCGCTATTTCCGCTCCGAGCACGGCTTCAACTTCGGCAACCCGAACGCCTGGCGCCTGAAGAAGGCGATGTCGGGCGGCGGCTCGCTGATGGACATGGGCATCTACGCGCTCAACGCCGCGCGCTACATGACCGGCGAGGAACCGAGCGCGCTGTTCGCAGTCGACAGCACCGACCGCCGCGATCCGCGCTTTCGCGAGGTCGAGGACAGGATCGCCTTCGAACTGGAATTCCCTTCCGGGGTGCTGGGCTCGTGCATGTCGATGTACAGCGCCAACCAGAACCACATCCTGCTGATGGGCGACAAGGGCCGCATCGAGCTCGAACCGGCCACCGGCTACAGCGGCCAGCGGTTGTGGGTCGGGAATGGCCGGGACAACGAGATCACGCCGCCGCCCGGTCCGGGCAAGACGCAATGGGCCGGCCAGCTCGACCACATGGCGCAATGCGTGCGGCAGGACCGCGAGCCCATCGTCGCGGGCGAGGAAGGCCTGCGCGACATCCGCATCATCGAGGCGATCTACCGTTCGGCGCGCGAGCGGCGCCGCATCGAGCTGACGGCCTGAATCTGCTTAGTAAGGCATGCCGCTCACGTCGAGGTGGAGCTGCCACAGTGCGCCCGCGCCGGTGATGTACAGGGTCTGGTGATCGAGCCCGCCGAAGGCCGCGTTGGTGACGTTGGCGTCGACGCGGATCGTGGCCAGCGCCTGGCCCTGCGGCGAGAACACGCGCACGCGGCGTGCCGGATGCTCGGACACGTAGATATTGCCGTGGCAGTCGATGGTCATGCCGTCGGCGCTGTCCAGGCCCTTGACCAGGTCGCGCCCGGCCTGCGGCACGCCATTCACGAGCGGGTAGGCGCGCAGGATGCCGTCCGATGCGTTCACGTACAGCACGTCCTCGGCCGGCGACAGTGCGATGCCGTTCGGGTTCTTGCGGCTGCCGTCGACCAGGGTCACCTTGCCGCTAGTGGCCACGCGGTACACGCCGGTCACCGGCTGGCCGCCCGGGGCCGCGGCCTGCTGGTAGTCCGGGTCGGTAAACCAGATCGTGCCGTCCCTGGACACCGCGATGTCGTTGGGCGAGTCGAACACCTGGCCGCCGTAGCTGCCTGCGATCGTGCTGCGCTTGCCGTCGCCGACTGCGTAACGGCTCAGCGCCTTGTACTTGTGCGTGGCGGCGATGATGTCGCCGTGCGCATCGACCGCCAGGCCATTGCTGCCGCTGTCTTCGATGAAGGTCGACACCGTGCCGTCCGCCGCCAGCTTGCGGATGCGCGAGGGGAAGCCCGGCGCGAAGCTGAAGTCGGAAAAATACAGCGCGTCCTTGATCCACACCGGGCCTTCGTACAGGCCGGCCTCCGTCCGCGTCGGCTGCACCGCCGCCACGCGCTGGGCGACCAGCTCACCCGAGGGCGCCTTGCCGCAGGCGGGTGCGGCCTGGGCGCTGCCAGTGGCAAGCACGGCCAACGCAAACACAAGACGCAAGGATCGATACCGGTCGGAGTAGGCCATGGGGCACTTTCAAAAAAGGTTAGAAGAGCTTGAGTTTCAGCTGCACCGAGATCCCGCCATACAGACGGTCCTTGTAGCTGGGGATGATGCCGACGTTGACGCCGATGCGCTGGTACTCATAGGTGAGGGTCGGGATCACGGCCGGGAACCAGCCGCCATCACGCATCTTCGGGTAGCCGTTGAAACCGGCGATGGCCGCGCCCAGGCGCACGGGGCCGATCGCCCAGGGCTGCCAGATCACGCCGGCGTAGTTCGAATAGGCGCGGTCGCTGTTGACGAAGCGGCCCGCGGCCAGCGCCATCGTGCCGTTGAAGCGGTATTCGAGCCCCAGGCCGCGGTTGCCGCCGTTGAGGTTCTTGTTCTGGTTGAAATGCCAGGTCGCGAAGCCGCTGTCGATCCAGAATTCACTGGCGGGGGCGGCATCCGTTTTCGTGAACAGGCTGCTGTCCTGCTTCAGCTCCTGCGCGCCGGCGCTCACGGAGAACGCCAGCATCAGGGCCGGCGCCAGGGTCTTCATCATCTTCAATCGTCGGCCTTCGGGTCCAGGTCGGGAAACATCACTTCGGTAAAGCCAAAGCGGGAAAAATCGCGGATACGCATCGGGTACAGGATGCCGAGCAGATGGTCGACCTCGTGCTGCACCACGCGCGCATGGAAGCCGTCGACGTCGCGGCTGATCTTTTGCCCGACCTGGTCGAAGCCTTCGTAGCGCAGCCTGGTGTAGCGCGGCACGCTGCCGCGCAGGCCGGGCACCGACAGGCAGCCCTCGAAGCCCTCTTCCATCTCGTCAGAGAGCGGCGTCAGCGTCGGGTTGATCAGCACGGTCTCGGGCACGCTCGGCGCATCCGGGTAGCGCTGGTTCTTGCCGAAGCCAAAAATCACCAACTGCAGGTTGACCCCGATCTGCGGGGCGGCCAGGCCGGCGCCGTCGACCGCATGCATGGTCTCGAACATGTCGGCGATCAGCGCGTGCAGTTCGGGCGTGTCGAAGGCCTCGACCGGTTCGGCCACCCGCAGCAGGCGCGGGTCGCCCATTTTCAGAATCTCGCGGATCGTCATTGCTGGCCTCCGATCTGTGCAAGGAACTCGGCGAACCCGGCGGCCGTCTCCGGATGCTTCAGGCCGATCGCGGCGGTCGCCTTCAGGTAGCCGAGCTTCGAGCCGCAATCATAACGCTGTCCGGCGTAGCGGTAGGCCAGCACGCGTTCCTGCGCCATCAGGGCGGCAATCCCGTCGGTCAGCTGGATCTCGCCGCCGGCGCCGGTGCCCAGGTGTTCCAGGTGGCCGAAGATGGCGCCGGACAGCACGTAGCGGCCGACCACGGCCAGCGTCGACGGGGCCTCCTCGGGCTTCGGTTTCTCGACGATGCCGGAGACCAGCTCCAGGTCCGGCCGGTAGGGGCTGGCGCTGACGATGCCGTACTGGCGGGTGTTCGCGCGCGGCACGTCCTGCACCGCCAGCACGCTGCACTTTTCGTAGTCGTACAGGTCGGTCATCTGGGCCAGCACCGGCTTGTGGCCGGGCGCGGTGTCCATGAAGTCGTCGGCCAGCAGCACGGCGAAGGGCTCGTTGCCGACCACCGGACGCGCGCACAGCACCGCGTGGCCCAGGCCGAGCGGCTCGGACTGGCGGATATAGATGCAGCTGATGTTCTTCGGGATCACCCCGCGCACCAGGTCGAGCAGTTGCTGCTTGCCGTGCGCGGCCAGCTCGGACTCGAGCTCGTAGGCCTTGTCGAAATGGTCTTCGATGGCGCGCTTGTTGCGGCCGGTGATGAAGATCATCTCGGTGATACCGGCGGCGACCGCCTCTTCCACCGCGTACTGGATCAGCGGCTTGTCGACGATCGGCAGCATCTCTTTCGGCTGCGCCTTGGTGGCCGGCAGGAAGCGGCTGCCCAGGCCGGCGACCGGGAATACGGCCTTCTTAATTGTGGTCATGCTGACTCCTGTCCTTGAATCGTCGTTGATGCCCCGGCCTCGGCCAGCAGCGCGAGCAGGCCCGCCTCGTCGAGCACGGACACGCCCAGCGACTCGGCCTTGGCCAGCTTGCTGCCGGCCTCCGCGCCGGCCACCACGTAGGAGGTCTTCTTCGACACCGAACCCGACACCTTGCCGCCCGCGGCCTCGATCAGGGCGCCGGCCTGGTCGCGCGACATGGTCGGCAGCGTGCCGGTCAGGACAAAGGTCTTGCCGGCCAGCGGGCCCTCGGCATCCGGCGCCGCCTGGGGCAGCTGGGCCAGCAGTTCGCGGCGCAGCGCGGCCAATGCCTCGATGGATGCGCGATGACCGTCCTGCGTCATCCACTCTTCCAGCGCGGCCACCAGCGCCTCGGGCAGGCCGAATACGCTGAACACCCGCAGGTGCGCCAGGTCGTC
>Ga0308169_10005633_pt1 | contig 11301 bp, 19 predicted proteins | sample PhyBR1_2_FD_202139 | JGI IMG/M metagenome (GOLD analysis project Ga0308169, IMG submission 202139) | Phyllosphere microbial communities from UC Gill Tract Community Farm, Albany, California, United States - DLSLSB.R1 | ecosystem: Host-associated > Plants > Phyllosphere > Unclassified | place... | reverse complement strand
ATAAAGAAGAGGAGCGAGCTCTGACTCTTCGCACGGCGACCCTACCCTACCCTCCCTCTCTCCCCGCCTCGTCTTCCCCTCCACCTCATCTTGATCATGCAGGTGCGGTGCATGGCCAGCTATCTGGTCAACCGGCGATAACTGGCCCGCAGGCGGCGAGATGGACCTCAGTGCGTCACTCCTCTTCGCCCCCTCCATCCTGCTCTCGCACTGGAGCTGACGACGTACTTCTGCAGTTGAATACGTCAGCCACCACTCGATGAACGGTCAGTCAGTACACACCGCTCCCGGCTGCTGGTGCGTCTCTACGATCCCTTCTTCGACGTCGTCCACCTCGCCCGAGGCTCGAGCGCTGACTCCGTGCTCGCTGCGCACAGGGCGGGCTCGACCGGCTACACCGGGAAGCCGATGCTCGCTGGCTCGGACGGGCTCAACTGCGACGCCGAGGCAACGGCCTCGCAGGTGCGTCCTCTTCCCTCGCCCCCCTCTCTCCTCTCCCCGACGACCTTCTCAAGCGAGGGAAGTCTCCGCCGAGGGTGGCCGAGCGAGCCCAGATCCTCATGCTGACGTCTCTCATCCCTTCCTTCCCTCCTCGCTCCCTACGTCTCAGGGCTGCGGGTTCCGGACGGCCGAGAACGGGACGGCCGGCATCGGCGCCAACTACGGCGGCGCCGGCGTTTACGCCCTCGACTGGTCGTCCAGCGGCATCTCGATGTGGTTCTTCCCGCGCAACGAGGTCCCGGGCGACATCCTCAGCAAGAACCCGTCGCCGTCGAGCTGGAAGAAGCCGACGCTCCACATCGCCGAGTCGAGCTGCTCGCCCATCTCGCACTACTTCAGCCCGCAGCAGTGGGTGATCAACACCGACCTGTGCGGCACTTGGGCGTCGGGTACGTGGAACAGCGACAACTCGTACGCCGGTCAGAGCGAGGGCTCGTGCGCCGCCCGGACGGGCTACGCGACCTGCGCCGAGTACGTCGAGAACGAGGCCAAGGACTTCAAGCACGGTGCGTCGACCTTTCTCTCCCTCCCTCGACGCCTCGTACGAGGCGCGACGAGTCCGGCTCGTCGTTGTCGCCGCCAAAAGTCGGCGCTTGTCCGGATCGGCAGCGAGACTGACTCTCGCTCTCTCCCGCTTACGTACAGCCTACTGGCGCATCGCTTCACTCGACATCTACAACAAGTAGAGCGACGCGCTCCACTCGCCCGCCCGTCGTCATCGTTCGGGCGGTGCACGGCCCTCCTCTCGTGCTCCTCCTGTTCTCCTCCTCCCGGCTCGCCTTCGCTTGCCTCCTCTTCTCGCCCTCTTATACCCCTTCGTCTACTTATCACCTCATCTTTGTCTACTGCCCCTCGGCGTGTTCTGCTCGTAGCGTTCTTGAGCCTGTGCACGAGCAACTCGCCGACCCGCTCCAGCCGGCCTGGGTTCCCTTTCCCCTCGCGGCCTCGGGCCCGGGTAGACCGCCGAGAGGAAAGCTCGAGGGGAGCAGGGAGAGCGCTCGACGGCGAGCAGGCGAAGCCAGAAGCGCTCGTGCGACTTGTGGCTCGGGCCGCGGCGACCGGCCCGTCTCGGCCGCGGCTTCAGCCTGGCCCCACATCTCGCCGTCTCCCTCTCTCTCTGGCTCTCGCTCTCTCCTCTGCTGCACGGACGCGCTCGCCTCGACCTCGAGCATGCCTCTCGCTCCGGGCGTCGAGCCTCCTCTGCCCATCAACTCGAGCTCGCTCAACGGGCCCGACTCGCTCGTCCTCGAGCGGATGCGCATCCGCGAGCTGATGGAGGGCTTCCCCGCGCACCGCGACGCGTGCGAGTGGACCAAGCTGCGTGCGCTCTTCGCCGCCGACGAGGCGTACGTCTTCACGACGTGGTCGGGCGGCGTGCCGGTCGACGAGTTCGTGCGCATCTCGGAGACGGGCTTCGCCAAGGGCGTCAAGATCGCTGTGCGTGCGCTCTCTCTGAGCCTCTTCGTCCTCTCGAGCTGACGAGGACGAGCGCGCGCAGCACCGGGTCAACGGCGGGACCGTCGACGTTGCGACGTCGGGCCCTTCGGCGGGCAAGCGAGGGTTGGGCAAGCTCAAAGCGTGCGTCCTGCTTCCTCCTGACCTCAGAAACCGCGCCGAGGGACATGCTCACGAGCTCGTACGTGCCCGCAGGACGATCACGCAGCGGTTCACGATGCCGACAGCGGTCGAGGGAGAGACGTGCGAGGTCGACGTCGACGCAGACTGTCGGTAAGCGCTCGGTCCCTCTCTTCGAGCGAGACCCTCTTCGACGAGCACTATGCCGACTCGAGGTGGACGCTCTGCAGATTGTGCTTCTTCGTCGAGAAGAAGGCGGACGGCGGCTGGAAGAACCACTTCTTCAAGTGCGTCGCACGGTCCCTCTCCTCTCCTCGCAAGGCGGCGCCCTGCGCCTCGGCGCTGCGCGTAGCTGACGAGCCGAATTGCACCGTACCGCTCGCAGAGGCTTCTACGAGAAGGACAAGGCGACGCCGGTCGACCCGCGCAAGATGCCCGTGTACGACGACGCCAAGCTCGAGTCCTTCCCCGAGGGCTACCGCTTCCTCGCCTACGGCCAGTCGAGCGCGTACAACATCAAGATGGACCTGCCGCAGAGTCGAGGTGCGTGTCGCTCGGCTGCTGCGTCGTCGTGACGAGCTGCTCGCTGATGGAGAGCCGCTCGCGCGCAGGAGAGGAGCACGACCGTTTCTACGCCACCTTCGTCGACTGGCTCGAGGGAGCGAGCATCGAGGACATGAAGGTCAAGCTCGGCGTGTAGCAATGCACTCTGCAGCAGCGCGACGCGGCGAGAGCAGCCTTGCGCGGTCGGGCGAGAGAGGAGAGCGAGAGAAAGCGAGGGGCCAACGTGGCCAGGGTGTGGCACTCGCGCAGAGCCTTCTCGAGAGCGATCTGCTCGCTAAAGCTGCAGCACAGGCGCATCCAGCGAGAGCGAGAGAGCGGGAGGAAAGGGAACCGCCCCGCCCGACGACGACGAGGGCGACGATGGCTTGGCACCACGACCAGCTCCCCGCCAGCCGAGTAGACCAGATAGCCGAGCTCTACCGACTGAGCCGGCTACACGACCACCCCGCCGCACCAGCAGTGCGCCAGTTGGACCCGCACCCTCTCACCACGCGCCGCGACCCGCTCTCCACCTCGACCCCGACCAGCACTCGCACAGTGCACAGCAGCCAGCAGCACTCTCGACTGCGCCTGTGACAGCGGCCTCGCACCAGAACGAGCAAGACTGGGCTGCGAGAGCGCGATGAACCCGGTCCGTCCTCGTCTTCATCTCTCGAGCGCGCAGCACTCGCCCCTCAGGCTCGCTGGGCAGGATCTGACTTGCGCATCGCCCTCGCAGTTCGACTCGGACGAGGACGACATCTCGATCTTCTCCCCGGGCCATGAGCCTGCCCCTCGCCAGAACCCGTACGGCCCCACCGCCTCGACCTCGACCTCGTCCGCCGCGCACCCTCCCTCGAGCCGGGGTGCACACCGCGACCCGTTCGCCAACGCCAACGGTACCTATAACCCGCGCGACCAGAGCCAGAACCCGGCGAGCTACGGCGGCGGGCAGGCCGCAAACCGCTTCGGGACGGCGACCGACGTGAGCACCCAGGGCATGAACCGCTACGACGACGTCGACGAGTACAACCCCTTCTAGTGCGTCCAGTCTCTCCTCCTCCGGGCCCCGCGAGGGCGCCGCTGACCCAGCCTGCTCGCTCGCAGCGACGACGACGACGACCTCACCTCCGGCCTCGGCGCGTCCAACCCATCCCTCCCCGCCTACGGCCGCGCCGGCAAGTCGTTCACGGGCGCCGTACCCCTCACGGCCGACGCACAAGCGCCCGCCGGGCATGCGCAGGGCCAGATCGGCGAGTCGGGTCCGCCGCGCAACATGCTCGACGACGACGACGAGCTGCTGCAGGCCAAGGCGCGCATCGCGGCGCGGCAGGCCAAGGAGCAGCGCGTGCTCGATGCGCGAGGGACGGTGCAGCAGGTGTGGAAGGGCGTCAAGCGGCGGGTCATGGGCGGGCACAGGGTGTACGAGGGCGAGCGCGTCGTGCACCTCAACAACTCGACGCTCAACGCGCCGCAGAAGTGGCCGGGCAACTCGGTCTCGACGAGCAAGTACAACATCGTCACCTTCATCCCCAAGTTCCTCGTCGGTGCGTCGTTCTCCTCCCCCTCCTCGGACGCCCGAGGGACCGGCCGCTGACGCTCGAGCCACTTCCTGCAGAGCAATTCTCGAAGTACGCCAACGTCTTCTTCCTCTTCACGGCGTGCATCCAGCAAATCCCCAACGTCTCGCCGACCAACCGCTACACGACCATCCTGCCGCTCGGCATCGTCCTCATCGTCGCGGCGCTCAAGGAGATCAAGGAGGACATCGTGCGTCCACAGCTTCCTCTCCCCTCGGCTCGTCGGCTCCTACAGTACGAGCCTGGAGCTGAGCTTTCGACGTCCTGTCCTGCAGAAACGGCATCAGTCGGACGCCGACCTGAACGCGCGCCGGACCAAGGTCCTCGAGGGCGCAAACTTCGTCGACAAGCCGTGGCGCAGCGTGCGGGTCGGCGACATCGTCCGCCTCGAGTCGGACGACTCGTTCCCGGCCGACCTCGTCCTGCTCAGCTCGAGCGAGCCCGAGGGCCTGTGCTACATCGAGACGAGCAACCTCGACGGGTGCGTCGCGCTCTCTCTCTCCCTCTCGCACGCTCGTGCGCCCCTTGCCTCTCCTGCATGTCGTCCTGACGTGCACCCTCTCACTTGACAGCGAGACGAACCTCAAGATCAAGCAGGCGCACACGTCGACCGCGACGCTCGACTCGCCGCTCGCGCTGTCGCAGCTCGCCGGGCAGCTGCGGTCGGAGCAGCCCAACAACTCGCTCTACACGTTCGAGGCGACGCTCTCGATGGGCCAAGCCGGGCACGCCGCCTCGTCGAGCGAGACGCCGCTCGGGCCCGACCAGATGCTGCTCCGCGGCGCTCAACTACGCAACACTGGGTGGCTGTACGGCCTCGTCGTCTTCACCGGGCACGAGACCAAGCTCCTGCGCAACGCAACGTGCGTCCACCGTCCTCTGCCACGTCTTGCGCTCCCGGTCGGGTCAACCTGCTGACGCTCGACCTCGCAACAGCGCCGCGCCGATCAAGCGCACCGCCATGGAGCGCATGGTCAACGTCCAGATCCTCTTCCTCCTCGGCATCCTCCTCGTCCTCTCGCTCGCCTGCGCCATCGGCTCGACGGTCCGCACGCACGCGTTCGGCGACGACATGTGGTACCTCTTGCTCGCCGACGACAGCAGCTCGTCGGCCGTCAACAAGTTCGTCAAGGACGTCCTCACCTTCATCCTCACCCTCAACAACCTCATCCCGATCTCGTGCGTCTCCTCCACAAACCTCTGCTCGATGATGTGCAGCGAGGAGCGGGCGAGCTGACTCGCTCTCGCCCTCGCAGGCTCATCGTCACGATGGAGGTCGTCAAGTTCCAGCAGGCGGCCTTCATCAACTCGGACCTCGGTGCGTGCTGCTCCTCTCTTCTTTGCAGCCGTCGCCGAGCTCGTCGAGGCTGACTCGAAGCCGTCCCACAGACATGTACCACGCCGCGACCGACACGGCCGCCCTGTGCCGCACCTCGTCGCTCGTCGAGGAGCTCGGCCAGATCGAGTACATCTTCAGCGACAAGACGGGCACGCTCACGTGCAACCAGATGGAGTTTCGCCAGTGCTCGATCGCCGGCATCGCCTACGCCGACGTCGTCGAGGAGTCGAAGCGCGGCGAGGTCTTCTCGTTCGCGCAGCTGCGCGACAACGTCGCGAGCGGGCACGAGACGGCCCACATCATCGACGAGTTCGTCACCCTCCTCGCGACGTGCCACACCGTCATCCCCGAGAAGAAGGACGACAAGATCACGTACCAGGCGAGCAGCCCGGACGAGGCGGCGCTCGTCCAAGGCGCCGACGTCCTCGGCCACACCTTCACAGTGCGTCCAACTCCTCTCCTCTGCTCTCCTCGGTCCCTCTCCGACGTGTTCGCTGACTCGACGCCGTCTCGTGCGCAGACCCGCAAGCCGCAGTCCGTCTTCGTCACGGTCGACGGTCGTCAGCGCGAGTACCAGATCCTCAACATCCTCGAGTTCAACTCGACCCGCAAGCGCATGTCGGCCGTCGTGCGCATGCCCGACGACAAGATCAAGCTCTACTGCAAGGGCGCCGACACGGTCATCTTTGAGCGGCTCGCGACCGAGGGTCAGCTCTTCAGCGAGACGACGAGCAACCACCTCGAGGTGCGTCCTGCCTCTCCTCTCGCCGACTCACTCGTGACCGAGTGTAGCACCTGCTGACGCTGCGCCTGCTCTCGACGCTGCAGGAGTACGCCACCGAGGGCCTGCGCACGCTCTGCATCGCCATGCGCGACATCCCCGAGGACGAGTACCGCAAGTGGGCCTCGATTCATGCTCGCGCCGCGGCGACCATCAACGGGCGCACCGAGGCGCTCGACAAGGCGTCCGAGATCATCGAGCGCGACCTCTTCCTCCTCGGCGCGACGGCCATCGAGGACAAGCTGCAGGAGGGCGTGCCCGACACGATCTACACGCTGCAGCAGGCCGGCATCAAGGTCTGGGTCCTCACGGGCGACCGGCAGGAGACGGCCATCAACATCGGCATGTCGTGCCGCTTGATCTCCGAGTCGATGAGCCTGGTCCGTCCTCCCTCCTCGCTCACGACCTTGCCTCGCTCAGCTCCTCGGCGACTGACTCCTTCTCGGCGTGCGCGACAGGTCATCGTCAACGAGGAGAACGCGCTCGACACCAAGGACTTCCTCACCAAGCGTCTCGAGGCGGTCAAGAACTCGCGCAGCGCCGGCGACTTTGAGGAGCTCGCCCTCGTCATCGGTGCGTCGCCTCGTCCTCGCCCTCGACTCGCTCTCTCGCTGCCGATGCTGACGCTCAAATCGTGCAGACGGCAAGAGTCTCTCGTTCGCGCTCGAGAAGGAGCTGTCCAAGACGTTCCTCGAGCTCGCCGTCATGTGCAAGGCCGTCGTCTGCTGCCGCGTGTCACCGCTGCAGAAGGCGCTCGTCGTCAAGCTCGTCAAGAAGAACCTCAAGGCCATCCTCCTCGCCATCGGCGACGGCGCTAACGACGTCTCGATGATCCAGGCGGCGCACGTCGGCGTTGGTATCTCGGGTCACGAGGGCCTGCAGGCCGCTCGGTCGGCCGACGTCGCCATCAGCCAGTTCCGCTTCCTCAAGAAGCTCCTCCTCGTTCATGGTACCTGGTCGTACCAGCGCCTCAGCAAGCTCATCCTGTACTCGTGCGTCGACCCTCCTCCTCCTCAGCTCTCGGCCTCTCCTCGCTCGCCCGCTCGCTCGCTGACGCCGCCTCGCCCTCGCCCTGCAGCTTCTACAAGAACATCGCCCTGTACATGACCGGCTTCTGGGTGAGCACATCCTCGTCTCGTCGCGCCTGCGCGCCCGAGCCTGACGCTCCTCTCGCTGCGCGCAGTTCGCCTTCCAAAACTCGTTCTCGGGTCAGGTGCTCGAGGAGGGCTGGACCCTCACCTTCTACAACGTCGTCTTCACCGTCCTCCCGCCGATCGTCCTCGGCGTCTTCGACCAGTTCGTCGGCGCGCGCATGCTCGACCGGTACCCGGAGCTGTACAAGCTCGGCCAGCAGAACAAGTTTGTGCGTCGCCTTGCTCCTCTCCCTCTCCTCCTTCTCGTTCGTGCACTGACGAGGCATGCCGCCCGCAGTTCTCGGTCCGCATCTTCTGGCAGTGGATCGCCAACGCGCTCCTCCACTCGTTCGTGCGCTCGAACCTCCTCTCGCTCCTCCTCGTCACCGATCAAGGCCAGCAGCGCTGACGCTCGACTCTTGCTGCGCAGGTCATCTACGTCTGCACCGCGACCGTCTTCAGCCAGGGCCTCATCCTCGTTCAGGGCTGGGTCGGCGGGCAGTGGGTCTGGGGCACGACGTTGTACCTCACGGCGCTCGTCACGGTGCTCGGCAAGGCGGCGCTTATCTCCGAGTGCGTCTCTCCCTCTCTCTTTTCCTCTCCTCGGTCAAGGCGGCGGCACGCTGACGCGCTCGTGCCCGTCGCGCAGCATCTGGACCAAGTACACGTTGGCCGCCATCCCCGGCTCGTTCGCCTTCACCATGGTCTTCCTGCCGCTCTACGCCTGGGTCGCACCTATGCTCGGCTTCTCGCTCGAGTACGACGACATCGTCGGCCGACTCTGGACGTCGCTCATGTTCTGGCTCACCATGATCGGCATCCCGGTCCTCCTCCTCACGCGCGACTTTGCGTGGAAGAGCTACAAGCGCCTATTCCAGCCCGAGCCGTACCACATCGTCCAGGAGATCCAGAAGTACAACCTGCCCGACTACCGACCGAGGATGGAGCAGTTCCAGAAGGTGCGTCGGCGTCGTCCCTCCTCGCACCCCTCGGGAAGCGCTCGCCCGCTCAAGCAAGAGCTGACCCTCACACCTCCTACCCTCTCTGCAGGCCATCAAGAAGGTCCGTGCGGTGCAGAGGATGCGCAGGAACCGCGGCTTTGCGTTCTCCCAGTGCGCCCAACTCTCTCCTCCCTCGCGCACCTTCCTTGAGCCGGCGCTCACGCTCTCCTCCTCTCGCTCGCGCCCGCAGGACGGAGGAAGGCCAGGAGCACCTCATCCGCGCCTACGACACGTCGGTCACGCCTGGCGGCAAGCGCCTGGAAACGCGATGACGGGCGAGGTCGCGCGAGGGGGAGGAGCGCACCGGGTCGACAAGGTCGACGAGGGAGGGGACGGTGCCTGTAGAAGCGTGCCAAGGACACTTGCTCGAGACGGCTGCCGAGGTGACTGGGCTCGCGCTGCACGAGTCGAGAGCTCAGAAGAGAGCGGGCTCGAGGTGCTCGTGCCTGCGCAGCAGGCGGCGCACTTGTCGACCTTCGCGCTGACCGGCTTTGCGGTTCTCCGCTGCGGGTCGGCCGCTGGCGCTTTCCTGAACGGCGGCGGATCTGCATGCCGCCGAGCCTCGCCCGAGTCGTCGACCTCGCGACCTTCCTTCTCGCTCGACAGCGGACCTCGCTCGACTCGCTCCTGGAGCTCCTCGTTGCTCACGCTCAGGGCGTAGCCGCCAATCGGTCGGTAGACCCTGCGAGCGAGCGGGGTCTGCGCGGGGCCTCGTCTCTGCTCGACGACGCCGACTCGCTCGTCCTCCCCCACTTCCTCACGCTCGCCTCTCGCTTCGAGCGTGCCGAGCCGCACCTGCACCAGCTGGTCGACACGGCGCAGCGCCGCCACCGCACATGGCGTCGCTCCTGCCTGCAACCCTCGACGAGCAGACGGTGCCCGACCTCATCGCGACTCTCGACCGGGTGCTTTACCCAGAGCCGACGCCGGGCTCTACGGCGAGGACAGCAGTCCTCTTGGCTTTGGCTGGCCTGTGCGTCCCTTCCTCCTCCCTCTGCAGATCCAAGAGGGCCAGAGCGCTGACCTCCTCCTCCTCCTCCTCTTGTTGCACAGGTCGATGCTCCTCGTCACGCTCTATCTCTACCTGCACTACCGCGGCTCGACAGAAGGCGCACGGTGCCTATGGCTCATCCGCCTCGTCGATCGACCCAGCGGCAGGTTCCTCGTCATCAAGTGCGTCTCCTTCCCCTCCTTCGAGTCGAGCTGCTCCATCCTCCCTCCCTCACGCACAAGCTGACACGCCCTCCTTCCCCTACAGCCCTCGAATCGCCTGGGTCGTCACCGTCTTGACGTACAGCGCCTACGAGCTCGTCTTCCTCGTCGTCTACTGGCGCAGCTACACGGGCGGCCGAGGTCAAGAAGCCTGGCTCGCCGTGCGCACCTTCAACCCGATGATCCTGTCGCTCGGCGGCTGGGTGATCAGCTGGGCTGGATTGACGGTGCGTCCTCCTCCCGCCCTCTCCTCCTGCGCGCAGACCCTGACGTTGCTGCACCCTGCAGGCCTTCCTCGTCGCGGTCGACTCCGAGCGCAAGTGCGTCTCGGCTCGCACCGCCAACTTCTTGTTCCTCGCAGGAGGAGCAGTCCTTGTCGGCGTCCAGACGGTGCGTCCATTCCTCGAGCAGCCACAAGCTGTCACCGAAGCTGACACTCCGACCGTGCGCGCAGGCTCTCGCGACTGCGACGACCGTCCTCCTCGAGCGCTTTTGGTCGACTTACATCGATCTGCACGACGCCCTCGTCGACCTCGAACGAGCTCTTGCTGGCAGGGTCCCGACGCTGCTCGACCTCATCCCGCTTCGAGAGCCCGGCGAGGCCTTCGCAGCCACGACAAGCCCAGCTCGAACGTGCGTCGGTTCCTCTCACCCCTCACCGAGCGTTAGAGTGATAGTTCTCGTCCTGACGAACATGTCTGCGCAGTGCGAGCATCGTCCAGTTCTCCGTCGGCGTCCTCATCCCCATGTCGATCCTCGCCGTCAACTTTGGCGGCCTCGCTCTCGTTCGTCGACTGCGGCGACAGCTCAAGGAGAGCGTCGAGTTCGTCGCCTTCTCGGGCCTCGACGTCGAGCTCGACCGCAACGTCACGGTCGGCGACACGAGCGGGCTCGGTACCTGCGCCGTCGCAGCGCCTGAGGGCGAGTCGCCCTCCAGCAGCACATCCTGCACGCTCGGCGTTCATCGGGCCGTCTCGGAAGCAGCCGAGGGCGGCGAGGGCGGCCCGCCAATCAAGGTGTGCGCTGGACGCGCCGCGCCCGACGTGCAGTTGGCTCGAGGAGGACCCGGCGGCGCGGCGAGGGCTCAAGCTCGCAGAGTTCTCGTCCTCCAGAAAGCGATGCGAGATCTGCAGACAGTGCGTCGTAGCCTTCTCACTCGGAAAGAGGCGGCGTGCAGCTCTCGCCGCCGTGCGCTGACCCTTCTCAACGCACAGACCGCTTTGCACATCGCCTTCGTCTCGACCTGCCTGCTCGTCACGTCCGTCTGGATCGTCTACTGCGCGGCAACCGATCGTGTTACGTCTGCAGACTGGGCCTAGTGCGTCCCCTCTCTCGCTCGTCGGCATCGGCGCTCGCGCTCGCCGTCCTTGAGCTCACTCGGGCGCCTTCCTGCAGCATCGAGGGTACCGCTCTTCCGGCTCAATGGATCTACACCATCGCCATCGACGTCTCGCTCCTCTACCTGCTGTACAACCAGTTGAGCAGTCGGCGACGCCTGTCCGACCTCGAAACGGTCGTCGTGCTCGAGAAAGGCGACAACGGCGACGCCCTCACGCCGAACGAGCTTCCTCCCGGCGTCCCCTCCTCGGCTCATACTGCATCAACCGCCTCGCACTTCACCCCGATGCGTTCGGCG
>Ga0308169_10005632_pt1 | contig 11302 bp, 10 predicted proteins | sample PhyBR1_2_FD_202139 | JGI IMG/M metagenome (GOLD analysis project Ga0308169, IMG submission 202139) | Phyllosphere microbial communities from UC Gill Tract Community Farm, Albany, California, United States - DLSLSB.R1 | ecosystem: Host-associated > Plants > Phyllosphere > Unclassified | place... | reverse complement strand
GTTGCATTTACCCGCGAACAGCAGGGGACCGGAGCGAGCCGCCGCCTGCGTAACGCTGGCCAGACCCCGGGCATCATCTACGGTGGCGCCGCTGCCCCGCAACTGATCGCCGTCGACGGCAACGCCCTCTGGCACGCGCTCAAGAAAGAAGCATTCCACGGTTCCGTGCTGGACCTGGAAATCGACGGCCAAGCCCAGCAAGTCCTGCTGCGCGACTTCCAGATGCACGCATACAAGCAACTGGTCCTGCACGTTGACTTCCAGCGCGTCGACGCGTCGCAAGCGATCACCACCAAGGTCGCCCTGCACTTCGTCAACGCCGAGATCTCGCCGGCCGTCAAGCTGGGCGGTGCGATCGTGTCGCACGTCCTGAACGAACTGGAAATCTCCTGCCTGCCGGGCCAACTGCCGGAATTCATCACCGTCGACCTGAGCAACCTGGAAGCCGGCGCATCGATCCACGTGTCGCAGCTGACCCTGCCGGAAGGCGTGACCGTCGTGGCCCACGGCCAGGACCAGACCGTCGCTACTTCGTCGATCCCGCGTGGCGCGGCGACCGAAGCCGCTGCAGAGTAATCCCTGTCGCTACCGCCCGGCATGGCCGGGGGGGATGGCAAAAAACCCGCCGAGGCGCAAGCCCGGCGGGTTTTTTATCGTGAAAGGCCGTGACTGGCCATATCGGCGACAGTTTTTCCGGACCGGCGCCGATTTTCCGCGATAATCGAACTTTACGATTTTCCTGACGCTGTCTATGCATATCCGCCTGATCGTCGGCCTCGGCAACCCCGGCCCGGAATACGAACAAACCCGCCACAATGCCGGCTTCTGGCTGGTCGACAACCTCGCCAATTCGCTGCCCGGTTGCCACCTGCAACGCGAATCGCGCTTCAACGCCATGGTCGCCAAGACAGCGATCGCCGGCAAGGACGTCTGGCTGCTCGAGCCGCTGACCTTCATGAACCGCTCCGGCCAGTCGGTGGGCAGCCTGGCGCGCTTCTTCAAGATCGCGCCGGAAGAGATCCTGGTCGTGCACGACGAACTCGACCTGCCGCCGGGTGCGGCCAAGCTCAAGCGCGGCGGCTCATCGGGCGGACACAATGGCTTGAAAGATATTACCTCGGCGCTGGGCACGCAGGATTACTGGCGCCTGCGCCTCGGCATCGGCCACCCGCGCACCCTCAACCTGCAGCAGAACGTGGCGGATTTCGTGCTGCACCGGCCGCGCCGCGAAGAGCAGGCGCTGATCGAGGAAGCGATCGACAAGGCGCTGCGCATCATCCCGATGGCGTGCGAGGGCAAGATGAATGCGGCGACGATGCAGCTGCATACCGATTGAGATCGGCCGGCCTTGCACCGGCGATGACCGGGGGGCCAACGGCAGCGTTGTCCACGCGTCCAACGCAAGGACGATTCGTCCGCGATTCAAATCAGCCCGCGCGCCAAGGCTTTCAAGGTCATCGCCGGTCGCGAGCTCGACTCCAGCTTCTGGAAAATGCTGTCCACGTGCGCCCGCACGCTCGCGGGACTGATCTTCAGGGCGCGCGCCGCCTCGCGGCTGGTTTCGCCCAGGCTGACGTGGCGCAGCACCTCGACCTCGCGCGCCGACAACAGCGCATCGGCCACCGGCTTCGCTTGTCCCGGCCTCGGCAACATGACGCGCGCCGCCTCGAGCACGGCCCCGACCGCGTGGCGGTCGAAGCGGCCGGCCGCCGCCTGGGCCGTCATCAGCGTCGACGCCGCCGGCAGGCCGTGCGCATGGCGCCATGGCCGCGCCGAGCACAGGGCGGTGAGGGCGGCGGCGGCGGCCAGCAGGCGCTCCTGCATGCCGAGGCTGTCGCCGCGCAGCTTGCGGTAGTAGCCGCTGCCGTCGAGTCTTTCGTATACCAGCGAGCCGAGCGCCGCTTCCGCCGCGATCGCCGGCACCTGGGCGCCGGCGCGCGCGGTCCAGAACGGCACTTTGCGCACCCTGTCCCAGTCGGCCGGTTCCAGCCTGGTGGAGCGCGTCCACACCGCGTTCGGCACCGTCACCCGGCCGATGCCGTGCAGCAGGGCGGCGCGCATCAAGGGTTTTTCCTCCAGCGCCAGCATGCCGGCCAGGGCGGCGCTGCGCCGCGCCAGTGCGGCCACGCGGCGCGAGTAACCGGCCAGCCAGGGCAGCTTCAGCTCGATGACGTCGGCAATGATGTTCAGGGAGACCAGCCGGTCGTGCCCCGCATAGTTGGCCGCGCACGCGGGCTCTGCGAGGGCGTCGAGCCAGGCCTGGGCATGCGGGAGCAGGCGCTGCACCAGCGTGGCGGGATACTTGACGCCGGCGCGTTCCTGCACCAGGCGCAGCGCGCCCTCGGTGCCGTGGGCCGGGGCCAGCACCTCCAGGTCGCCGGCCAGGCGCACGTAGAACACCGAGCGCGGGATGTTCGGCGCGAACAGCACGTCCTGCATGTCGCCGCGCTGGGGGCTGCCGAACAGGTGACGCAGGCTTTTTTCGACGTCGGCAGGCAGGCCGAGCAGGGCGGCGATGTCGCCCGCCACCTCGCACTGCATCTGGGCCAGCGGCAGCACGTTGGGCAGGGTCAGGTTCGGGTTGCCGGACAGCGTACGGGTGACCATCGCGTGGCGCCCGGCAACGTCGTCGCCGATCAGGTTGGCAAAGCCGCTGGCGGTGGCCGTGCTGCCGGACCAGCGCAGCAGGGCCACCAGGCGCGTGCTGGTGCAGGCATCCTGAGCATCGCCGTTTTCCTCGGCCAGCTTGGAAGCCAGGCGCGCGGTGCGGATCGAATGGTCGGACGGCAGTCCCATGCTCAGGTCGCCGACCATGGCCAGCACCTGCACGGCGTCTTCCACGATAATGGTTTCGTCGGCTCCCATGGCCATAATGTAACGGCCAAGTGGCAAGTGGACAAGGAGCACGATTCGTTATTGACCTGACCATGCCGAACGCGGCACCGTCAACGACAAAAAACCCGCCGTGGCGGGTTTTTCGAGGGTGCATCCGTCAATCCGGGTCGCCCATGCTATCTGCGTGGTGCGGCCGGCAAACGGACAAGCCGGTTCAGATCGCGCGAATATTGCTCGCCTTCTCGCCCTTCGGGCTCGGCGAACGTTCGAACGACACGCGCTGGTTTTCGGCCAGGCTCTTGAAGCCTTCCGACTGGATGTCCTTGAAGTGCGCGAACAAATCGTCGCCGCCTGCGTCAGGCGCGATGAAGCCGAAGCCCTTGGAGTCGTTGAACCATTTCACGGTGCCGGTTTGAGTAGCCATTATGTACCTTTAATATGTTTGTAAGAGCGAAAGACGCTCGGGACGCACATGCGACCAAGATAGATGTAACAGCGGAGAATCAAACAGGAATGCCGGGAAAGGCAAGACAGGAAGGAGACCAACGGTAACGACGACTTGATGTAGTGCGAGATGGAATATACAGGTCCCGCGCCAATTCACCTAATCATTTCGGATTTATTTTTTCGTTGTAAAACATGAAGATACGAATCAGGCATTATCGTCCCGACGATCGCAAGGCCGTGCTGGCAGCCTTCCGCAGCAACGTGCCAGCCCACTTTCCGGCCTCGGAAGAAGCCTGGCTGCGCTCCGCATTGGACGAGCCGGACGGGCCGCTGTTCGTGGCGCTGGAAGACGGCGACGTCGTCGGCTTCGGCGGCTATGAACTGTCCGACTTCTACGACCTGGCGACGCTGGTGTTCGGCCTGGTGCGCGCCGACCGCCACGGCAGCGGCATCGGCCGCGCGCTGCTGCATTACCGGCTGCTGCACATGGCCGGCCGCAAGCGCAGGCCGCGCTACGTGACGGTCGACACCCATCCGCACACGGCCGGCTTTTTCGAACGCTGCGGCTTCGTCGAGATCGCGCGCTGGCCCGGCGGCTACCGTTCGGGCCGCGACCGGGTCGACCTGCGCTTCGAGTTGAGCGACGCCGCGGTGGCCGCCCTGCGCGCCGAACAGCCGCGATAGCCGGCGCCGCGGTCGCCGCTCAGCGCCCGCTGACCACCACCTGGCTGCGCAGGTCGCGCATCACGCGTTCCAGGGCCGGCTGCATGGCGCGGTAGTCGTCCGGCGTGCAGGTGGCGCGGCCATGGCGGAAGGTCAGGCGGCGCTGGACCCGGACCGCATCGCCCTGGCGCGCATAGGTCGAGCGGTAGTGGATGCCGCCGTCCATCAGGCTGACCGAGCGCGGCAGCGCCAGCACGCGCACGCCCTTCGGCAGGCGAAAGCCGGTATCGTCTTCGAGGTCGATGGCCGGGCAGACAAAGGCTTGGCGGCGCTCTTTTTCCTGCATCAGCGTGAACACGGCGTCGCCCAGGCCGCCCCAGAAATCGTAGGTGGTGGCCAGGGCGCTGGGGCCGGGCAGGTCGAGGAAGTGCTCGCTGCTGCCCGAGAAGGACAGGGTGTATTCGTCGCCGCCGTCCTTGTCGGCCTTGTTGTCGGCATGCGTGTCCGGCCGGTCGGCGCTGCCGGCGTCGAACACGCCTTGTCCTTTCTGGCCGATGCCCTGCAGCATGCGCCGCACGAATTGGCGGCGGTCGGCCAGGCGGGTTTCGCGCACCGACTTGCGCCAGGGTTCGGCGCTGGCGCCGCCGGCGGTCTTGCTCACCCTGAAGCGGCTGCGGCCGTCGCGCCCGATGTCGAACCAGGCCGCGGTGCGGCTGCGTTCCGGCTGCAGGACCGGCGTCATGGCGAAGGTGCCGGTGGCCAGCAGCAGCGCCGGCTTGCCGAGCAGGGCGGCGGGCAGGTAGCCGGCGGTAACGGCCTCGGCCGTCGGGTCGAGGTACAGGTCGAGGCTGGGCACGTAGGCGATCATGTGGTTGAACACGCCCAGGGTTGGCGTGGCCGGCAACAGGTAGGCGTTGCCGCTGTTGACCAGCGCGCCGGTGCTGTCGATGCCGACCGCCGCCAGCATTGCCTGCAGCAGGCCGGCGTGGTCCTTGCAGTCGCCGTAGCGGTTGTCGAGCACGGTGGCGGCCGGATGCGCGACCACGCCGCCCGGCCCGATGTAGACGCCGACGTAGCGGATGTTGCGGCGCACCCAGTCGGACAATGCCAGCGCGCGCGAGCGCGCATCCGGCAGCCCGGCCGTCAGTTGGCGCGCCAGCGCCGCGATGGCGGGAGAGAGTGCGCCGTCCCGGTCCGCGCCGCGCCGGAACGCGCGGGCGAAGGCGGCGTAGTCGGGGAAGGTGGAGACGGCCAGCCGCTTGCCGTAGTCGAGGTAGCTGACCGAATCGGCTTCCAGGCGCGCGTTGTCGCCACCGGCATAGCGCCACTGGTAGCGCCGGCGTCCCGGCGGCACCGCGTCTTGCACCGGCACCGGTTCGAAGCCGACCGCATCCGCATGCAGCGGCATCGAGGCCGGCATGTCGTAGACCAGCTGGAAATGCTTGTTGCGGTAGAACTGGGCCGACGACAGGTCTTCGAAATGACCGGGGAACAGCGGCGTGGCGCGCCGGATGACGTATTTCACCACCAGCTGGTCGCCGACCGCCACCTCGGGGAAGACCACGATTTTCAGGCGCGTGTCCTGGAACATCGGGGCGTCGGTGGAGGCGGCTTCCTGCTGGTCCTTGATCTGGCCCGGCCGCACCGGCACCCGGCGCCCGTCGGGCTTGCGGGTATGGGCATCGATGGCGACGACCTCGTCGAGCGTCTTGTTGTAGCCGATGTAGTACTGGCCGTGCTGCTGCACGGCGCGCTGCTCGACGATGGTCCTGGCGCTGTCGACCGTGACCAGGTAGGCGCCGCTGGGCTCGACCACGTAGTGCTGGATGAAGCGGTCGATGACCACCGAGGGATCGGTGCCGGTATCGCGCGCGCAGGTCTGTCCGCAAGCGAACAGCCAGCATAACAAGAACACCGCGCAATATCGGTAGGGCATGCTGGCTCCGGACGCATCGAACAAAAACGACCGGCCCATGTTACGCAGGCCCAGGCTGTCACCCTTGAGCCTGCGCAATCGTGCTGGTTTGCAGCCTGGCGCGCTCTTATTCGTAACGCAGCGCGTCGATCGGATCCAGCCGCGCCGCCTGGCTTGCCGGCACCACGCCGAACACCACGCCCACGCTGCCCGAGAACACCACCGACAGCACCACCGCCCACCACGGCACCACGGCCGGCGGGAAGTCCGGGATCATGGCGGCGATGCCGACGCCGAGCCCGTAGCCGATGGCCAGCCCGATCAGCCCGCCCAGCAGCGACAGGGTGACCGCCTCGATCAGGAACTGCAGCAGGATGTCGCGGCTGCGCGCGCCGATCGCCTTGCAGATGCCGATCTCGCGGGTCCGTTCCTTGACCGACACCAGCATGATGTTCATGATGCCGATGCCGCCGACCAGCAGGGCGATGCCGACCACGCCGCCCATCACCAGGGTCACGGTGTTGCTCAGGCTGTCGAAGGTCTTCGAGAGCTGGTCCGCCGATTCGATCTCGAAATCGTCGCGTTCTTCCGGTTTCAGGCGGTGCGCCTGGCGCATCACGCCGCGGATGCGGCTGCGCGTTTCTTCCAGCCGGCTCAGGTCGCGCACCGCCACCGAGATCCGCAAGTTCGGCTTGGTGTTGTTGCCGATGATGCTTTGCCCGGTCTTGAACGGGATGATCAGGTAGTTATCCTGGGACATGCCGAAGATTTCGCCGCGCTTTTCCATCACGCCGACGATCTTGAACCACTCGTTGGCATAGCGGATGAACTGGCCGACCGGGTTCTGCGGCAGGTGCAGGTCTTCGATCAGTTTTTCGCCGATCACCGCCACCCGGCGCGCGCTGGCGTCGTCCGAATCGCTGATGAAGCGTCCCAGGCGCGCATAGCGCTGGTCCACTTCCTGGTAGCTGGCCGAGGTGGCGAATACCTGCGCGGTGGCGGACATGCCGGTGAACCTGACCTCGGACAGGCCGGGATTGAACATCGGGCTGAGCTCGCGGATGCCCTCGGTGCGCACACGCAGCTGTTCGACATCCTCGAAGCGCAGGTAATTGATCTTCCCGCGCATGACGTCCTTGTACTCGTTGTGCGCCGTGATCGTCAGGCCATTGCCGCCGAGTCCAGTGAACTGGTCGCTGACGCTCTTGGACAAGCCCTGGATCAGCGAAATCACCGTGATCACCGACGCCACCCCGATGATGATGCCGAGCGAGGTCAGGAAGCTGCGCAGGCGGTGCGCACGGATCGAGGCCAGCGCCGAGCGCACGCTTTCCAGGAACAGGTTCATGCCGCGCTCCCGGCGGCGGCAGGCGCGGGCGTGCCGGGCATCGTGTCCGAAATGATCCGGCCGTCGCGCAGGCGCACCACGCGCTGGCATTGTTCGGCGATCTCGGGTTCGTGGGTGACCATGACGACGGTCTGGCCGCCGGCGTGGACTTCCTTGATCAGGGCCAGGATCTCGAGGCTGGTGCTGGAGTCGAGGTTGCCGGTCGGCTCGTCCGCCAGCAGGATCGACGGCTTGCCCACCAGCGCGCGCGCGATCGCCACCCGCTGGCGCTGGCCGCCCGACAGTTCGTTGGGGCGGTGGTGCATGCGCGCGCCCAGGCCGACCCGTTGCAGCGCTTGTTCCGCCAGCGCCAGGCGCTCGCGCAACTTGATGCCGCGGTAGATCAGCGGCTGCGCCACGTTGTCGAGCGCGCTCGCACGCGGCAGCAGGTGGAAGCTCTGGAAGATGAAGCCGATCTCCTGGTTGCGCACCAGCGCCAGCTCGTCGCCCGACATGGTCGCCACCTCGCGGCCGTTGAGCCAGTATGCACCGCTGCTCGGCCGGTCCAGGCAGCCGACGATGTTCATCATGGTCGACTTGCCGGAACCGGACGCGCCGATGAAGGCCACCAGTTCATTGCTGCGGATGTGCAGGTCGACGCCCTGCAGCGCATGCACGGCCTGGTCGCCCATCTGGTACTGCTTGGTCACACCCTGCAAACGGATCACCGGCCGGCTCCAGCAGTCTTGGCGGCACTGGTCTGCGCTTCGGCGACCTTCACCTCTCCCTGCTTCGCGCTCACCAGGTCGCCGTCGCGCAGCTCGCGCAACAGGCGCGCCGGTCCCACCGCGATGGTCTGGCCGGCCGCCAGGCCCCTGGTCACTTCCTGGTTGGTGTCGTCGGACAGGCCCAGTTCCACGGTCGTCTTCCTGGCTTTGCCGTCCTGCACCACATACACGTAGCTGGTGTTCTTCACCCGCTCCTTGTCCTTGCCCCTGGCGTCCGCGATTTCCTCGCTCATGACCGCCTGGATCGGCACCGCCGGCCTGGCGGCGCTGCTGCCGACCACGATCTCGACCCGGCAGGTCATCCCGGAGCGCAGGGCCAGCCTGGGATCGTCGAGGCGCAGCTTGACCACATAGCTGCGTCCCTGGCTCTGGGCGCCGGGCAGCGCACCCTTCGGCGCCATCGCCACGCTCTCGACGCGGCCGGTCAGCGGCTGGTCGGGATAGGCGGCCGGGAACACCTTGGCCTGCTGGCCGACCGCCACCCGGGCGATGTCGGCCTCGTCCACGTTGACCTCGGCCATGATCGAGCCGACGTCGGCGATCGTCATCAGCGACGAGCCGGCGATGCCGGTCGCGCTGGCCACCGCGGTCTCGCCGATCTTGATCGGCACCGCGGTCACGGTGCCGTCGATCGGCGCCCGCACCTCGGTCTTGGCCAGGTGCTCGCGCGACTGCGACAGCAGGGCGCTGGCCTGCTCGAGCGATTCGCGGCTGGCGCGCAGCTCGACCTTGGCCAGGTCGACCTGGTGCACCGCGTCGTCGTACTTGGAGATGTCGATGTACTTGGCCTTGTACAGCTGGCCGGTGCGGTCCAGGCCGCGCTCCTGGTTCGCCAGGTTGATCTGGGCGCGCTCGATGGCGATCGCGGCGTTGCGGCGGCTGGCTTCCTGCTGCTTCACCTCGGCCAGGTAGACCGTCGGATCGAGGCGCAGCAGGGTCTGGCCGCGCCCGACCCGGTCGCCTTCCTTGACCAGCACCGCCGCCACCTTGCCGATGACCTCGGCCGACAACTGGACCTCCTGGCGGAACACCAGGTTGCCGGTGGCCAGGATCGATGGGTGGATCTCGAGCTTCTGCACCTGGGCCAGTTCGGCTTCGCGGGTGGGCGTCTTGCTCGAGAACTTGACCGCCACCGGGACCGCCAGCAGCGCGGCCACGAGGGCGCCGACCATCAACTTTTTCTTCATGCGCGTATCGACCGATTAACCGATGAGGGCGATCTTGGCGGCCCACAGGCCGTAGATGATCACGTAAGGCAGCACGGCGACCGTCACGCAGGTGCCGGTCGAACGGCCGGTCCATGCCTTCAGGCCGATGGTGGCGATGGCGATGCTCCAGATCACGGTCAGGTCGATGGCGCCGGCCAGGTTGGCCCATGGATTCGACGCCGGCAGGTGCAGCGCCAGGTAATTCAGCGACAGCATGTTCAGGTCTTCCGGCGCCAGGCGGCCATGCGAAGTGACGATCTGCAGCGCCGACAGCGGAAACTTCAGCAGGCTCGGGACGCTGGTCCATACCGCGAATCCGAACCATTTGCCGTAACCGATGGCGACGCCCATCAGCTTGCCGGCGATCAGGTAATAGAGTGCCGTCAGGGCCATCAGCACCAGGGTGCCGAGCACGGCGCCGATCACGGAGGTCCATAGCATCGAGGTCGGCGTCATGAAGCGCGTCATCGCCGCGCGCATTTCCGGCGTGGCCTTCGGCTGCGCCGCCAGCATGTGCTCGACCAGCCATGGGAAATCGAGGGTCGAGATCCACCAGTAGGTAATGGCCAGGCTCAGCAGAATCAGGACCAGCAAGGGCAGCCAGGCATTCGTCTTGCCCTTCAGGCGGGAAAAGGTCGGCGAAGGTTCTAGGATGACATTACCGATATCGAAAAGCGCTTGCGTGGCCATGCGGACTCCCTGGTGTGGTTGTTTTGACGAATTGCAGCAGACGAGTCTATGCCAATTCCAACCGGTAAATACTCACGTATTGTCACGATGTAATTTTGTTGCAAAATTGCACATGCATACATTGACAGGGCTTCCTGCGATAATTTCCGGATGAGCGCATTGACTTTCCATGCCGGGCCGCTGGCCCTGGCCCAGATCCGCGCACAGGGTTTGCGCGCGCACGACATTGCAGTCGTCCCGGCCGCCGCGGGCGGTCCCAAGGGTTTGATCTTCCGCGCGCTCGACCAATGGCTGTTCGGCGACTGGTTCGCGCGCGCCCCGCGCGAACGCCTCCTGATCGGCTCTTCGATCGGGGCCTGGCGCATGGCCGCCGCCTGCCAGCGCGACCCGGTGCGCGCGTTCGCCCGCCTGGGCGAGCTCTACAGTGGGCAGCGCTACACCAGCACCAAACCGTCGCAGGACCAGATCGACGCGGTGGTGCAGGGCCTGCTGCGCGAATTCGTGCGCGGCCACGAGGACGACATCGTCAGCCATCCGCACTACCGCCTGCACCTGATTACCGTGCGCGGCAAGCGCGCCCTGGCCTCGCCCGGCCACCGCTACGCCGAGATGCGCGGCTTCGCCGCCGCCGCGCTGCACAACGCCGCCTCGCGCGACCGGCTGGCGCACCTGATGGAGCGCATCATCATCGGCGACGCGCGCGCCGACACGCCCTGGCTGCGCGAGCCCTTCGACAACTTCGCCACCCACTTCGCCGCGCTGACGGGCGCCAACCTGGCCGCCGCCCTGCTGGCGTCCGGCACGCTGCCCATGCTGATGAAACCGGTGCGCGACATCGCCGGCGCGCCGCCCGGGCATTACTGGGACGGCGGCATCATCGACTACAACCTGGCGCTGCCGTATGCGCGCCTGGCAGGACGGGAGCCGGGATCGATCGTGCTGTACCCGCATTTCAGCGAGCACATCGTGCCCGGCTGGCTGGACAAGGCGCTGCCGTGGCGGCGCGCGGCGCGCGGGCCGAACCGCGCCTGGCTGGACAACGTCTTGATCGTGGCGCCGAGCCGCGCTTTCCTGGCCGGGCTGCCGCGCGGAAAACTGATCGACCGCAGCGATTTCAAGTTCTACGGCCTGAACCATGACGCCCGCATCCTGGCGTGGCGCCAGGCGATGGACGAGGGAGAGCGGCTGCGCGACGCCTTCGCGGCCTTCGTCGAGAAGCCGGACATCGGGCAGATCCGTCCGCTATAAACGACGTAGCGCAGCGAAAGCGGGCGCTTGACCGGCGCGCGGGGTTACAATATGAGGTTTCGTAAATTCGACCCAGAAAGTTCCCCATGAGCCTCAAATGCGGCATCGTCGGCCTGCCCAACGTCGGCAAGTCCACCCTGTTCAACGCCCTGACCAAGGCCGGCATCCCGGCTGAAAACTA
>Ga0308169_10005628_pt1 | contig 11309 bp, 9 predicted proteins | sample PhyBR1_2_FD_202139 | JGI IMG/M metagenome (GOLD analysis project Ga0308169, IMG submission 202139) | Phyllosphere microbial communities from UC Gill Tract Community Farm, Albany, California, United States - DLSLSB.R1 | ecosystem: Host-associated > Plants > Phyllosphere > Unclassified | place... | reverse complement strand
CTCACCCTCCCGCAGGCTGCCGCACCCGTGGCGTCCTACGTCCCGACCGTGCTGGCGAACGGCATGCTCCACATCTCGGGCCAGTTGCCGTTCAAGGACGGCCAGCTCGTTACCGGCCGCGTCGGCGACGGCGTGTCGCTCGAAGACGCGCAGGAGGCGGCCAAGCTCTGCGGCCTGATGCTTGTCGCACAGATGAAGGCGGCACTCGGCACGCTCGGCCGGGTCGAGCGGATCGTGAAGCTCGGCGTATTCGTCAACTCGACCGGCGACTTCACCGACCAGGCGAAAGTCGCCAATGGCGCGTCGGACCTGATGGTTGCGCTGTTCGGCGATGCCGGCAAGCATGCGCGCGCGGCAGTCGGCGTTCCCGTCCTCCCGCTCGGCGCCGCGGTCGAGATCGACGCGATCGTGCAGGTTTCCGCCTGACCTCCCCGGAGGCGCACACGCGTCTCCACCGGTGGCCCTTGGAGGGGCGCCCCCGCGTCTCTACCTAAGCGGCAATGAACGCCGTCACAGCCCGCATCGCCCAAGGCGTCACCTCGATCGCGGCCGAGGATTGGGCGGCGTGCTCCGGCACCGCCAACCCGTTCGTCGGCCACGCCTTCCTCTCCGCGCTCGAAGCCTCGAAAAGCGTCGGTGGCCGCTCGGGCTGGCAAGCGCTGCCGGTGGTGGTCGACGGCGCCGACGGCAAACCCGCGGCGATCGCCCCCGCCTATGCCAAGAGCCACAGCCAGGGCGAATACGTCTTCGACCAGGGCTGGGCCGACGCGTGGGAGCGGGCAGGGGGGCAATATTACCCCAAGCTCCAGATCGCCGCGCCGTTCAGCCCGGTGCCGGGCCCCCGCCTGCTCCTCCGCGACCGCGAGCAAGCCCCCGCGCTGATCGCCGCGCTGGAGGCGGTGACCGACCAGAGCGGGCTGTCCTCCGCACACGCGACCTTCATCGACCCCGACGAAGTAGCGCTGTTCGAGGCAGCCGGTTGGCTGATCCGCCAGGGCACGCAGTTCCACTGGAAGAACGACGGTTACGCTAGCTTCGACGACTTCCTCGCCGTCCTCGCCAGTCGCAAGCGCAAGGCCATCCGCAAGGAGCGCGCCGCGGCGGTCGAGGGTCTGACGATCCGCCACCTTGCCGGCGCCGAGATCACACCCGCATATTGGGATGCGTTCTGGGTGTTCTACCAGGACACCGGCGCCCGCAAATGGGGCCAGCCGTATCTGACGCGCAGCTTCTTCGACCAGATAGGCAAGACGATGGGCGATAAGATCCTGCTGATCCTGGCCGAGCGCGATGGCGTACCGATCGCCGGCGCGCTCAACCTGATCGGCGAAAACACGCTTTACGGCCGTTACTGGGGCGCGACCGAGGAGGTGCCGTTCCTCCACTTCGAGCTTTGCTACTACCAGGCGATCGACGCGGCCATCGCGCGCGGCCTGCAGACCGTCGAGGCGGGCGCGCAGGGCGAACACAAGCTCGCGCGCGGTTACGCCCCGGTCGCGACCTATTCCGCGCACTACATCCCGGACCCGAGCTTCCGCCGCGCGATCGCCGACTATCTCGTCCGCGAGCGCGAAGCCGTCGCCGAACAGCAGGAGTATCTCGGCGAACTCACTCCGTTCCGGCGGGGCGAGCAGCAGGCTTGTTGACGCGGTACAACAGGCTGGTGCCATCGCGGCGGATCAGCGTGAGGTCGCGGACCAGCGCCGGATCGAACTTCTGCGGATGGATCAGCCACACGTAATCGAACGCATCGCGCGGGAATTTCGCCAGCGCGGTGGCGATCGGGCGCCAGAACTGGCCGCGGCATTTGATATCGCTGACCACCTCCGACGGATCATGCGCAAAGCCCTTCGCCGCCGCATAGTTGGTCGTTAGCAACTGCGCGCCGGCCATCGACCATTGGTCGTTGGTGAACGCCAGCCGCCGCTCGAGCAGCAGCGCAGGAACATGCTCGAGCCGCGAATACGCCCAGTCGTCGCGACACCGTCGGCCGACGAACGACACGACCCGCGACCGCTCGGGCACGGTATCGATCGCCGCGATCGCCTGGTCGTAGCTGCGATCGTAGATCAGGTAGCTGATCGTCGTCCCCGCCAGCCGTACGCCGAAGAACGCGAAGCCCAGCGCCGCAAGCACCGCCGCCCCCCGCAGCGACAGCCCATGCCGCGGCCGCAGCGCGATCAGCGCGATCGCCAGCACGAACGGCGCCAGTCGCATGTCCGCATAGGCCGACCCGAACACGATCCGCGGCAACAGCACGTACACCGCCGCCAGGAACAGCGCCGACAGCCCCAGATTGCGCGAATATTCGATCGTCTGGTCGCGCACGCCGCGGAACAGGATCACGAACAGCACCGTCACCGAAGCGATGTCGAACGCCATCCAGCGATCGCGCAGGACCATCGTGATCCAGTTCATCTTCCAGCGCCAGTTGAACCAGTCCTGCGTCTTGCCGCCGACATGATCGCCCGACCGCCATACGATCATCATCACCATCGGCAATGCGAGCGGCAGGCAGTTCAGCCCCGCCTGCACGAACGCCCTGAACCAGCCATGCGCCCAGCTCTTGGGATCGCTGTCGCGGCGGATATCATGCTGGCGGATCAGCTCGGCGGAGAAGGCGAGCACGCCCAGCACGCCCCAGCCGAACGTATGGCACAGCCACAACAGGCACGAGACGGGCACGAAGACCGCGGTGCGCAGCCGGGTGCGCTTGAGCCGCCCCATCCGCAGCCACAGCGCGAACAGGTTGAGCGCCAGCGCCATCGCGAGCGCGAAATTCACGAATCCGAACTGGAAGGGGTAGCTATAGGCGAGCGGCAGGGCGAACAATGCGGTCGCCGGGATTCGGCCATGCACTTCGCGCGCGATCCAGAGCAGCCCGGTCACGGTGAGCGCCGGGATCGCCATCACGATCAGCTTCACCGCCAGCTGTAACCCAAAGATCGGCGCAAGCGGCTCGATCAGCAGGTCGATGCCGAGGTTGCCGATCATCTGCCAATGGAAGTTATACCACTGGGAAAGCCAGGGATTATCCCCGATCGCGAGCTGGACCCGATAGCGGCCCATATGCCCCGGCAGGTCGACCAGCGGCGGGATTTCCGGCCACAGCAACGGTATGATCGACGCAAGCGCCACCGCGACGACGAAGCCGCGCGTCTGCCACCAGTTCAGCCGCCCCGTCTTACCGTCGTCCACTCATTCCCCGCTACCGCAACGTCGTTACCGAATGCGATAGAGGCGGAGCCTCGCCCCGCGCAAGGGAAGACGTTCGAAGCCCGCCGGGGCATGGCCGGATTGCAGCATCGTTGCGAGGCTGTTCGGATAGCTGTTCGTCACGTCGATCTCGGAAAAATCTCCTGGACAGAAAGCGACATAGGTCACGTTCCACGCCCGGGCGATCGCCGCGCTACGATCGGGGCGGCTGAGAAAATAGCGATACATCGCCATGTTGCCGCGGTTGTTGCGGTGATAGCCGGCGCCGACCGTCGACAGATGCGTCGCGCCGATCAAATACGATGCCATGTTCGTCGGTGCCATCACCACGCCCGGCGGATATCGATCGACCTGCGCCCAGGCGTCGCCGGTGTTGCAGAGGATCTGCGGCGTCATCGGCGGCGGGATCCGTACGCCGGGAGCAAGGATACGGAGCGCTAGGGTGGGGGCTTCGGAATAGGCGATGCCCGACGATACCAGCCAGGCGCTGATCAGCGCGGGCGCGGCCCAGGTCGTTCGCCGCCGTGCCGCCAGGATCAGGCCGGCGAGTACCGGGACGACCGTCGGCGCACCGATATAGGTTCCCCGCGCCTGCGACAGCGAGACGAGCGCCGAAATACCAATCACGCCGACCAGCGGCATCGTCACCGCCCATCGCTTCGGTGCACGCGCGACCATCCAGACCGACGCAATGCACCCCGCAAGCATCAGCCCACCGATCGACAGCGTGCGCGCAAACGGTTGCGCGAAGATGCTGTTCGCTTCGTCGATGTGCGGCAGGAAAGCCGCGCGCAGGAAGGGATCGACCATCCCATACGGCCCGGTCAGGCATCCTGGATAGGCGGCCAGCGTGCTACCCAGTGCAAGCGCACCGAGCACGCCGCCCGTGACGATCCGCGATCGCCATGTGCGCAGCCACGGCGTCGCCACGGCCAAAGCTCCAAGCGCCGCGGCGACAGCGAGCGTGCCCGTGGCGGATGCAGGCGTGAAGGCATCGCACAGCGCGGCTGACCAATAACTGGGCCGCATCGCCACCAGGAAGACGCCGGTCGTTGCGGCCAGGGCGGCCGCGAACGCGGCTAACCGCAACCGTTCGCGGTCACCGGAAACGACCCAGAATATCGCCAGCGTGGCGACCAGGACGGCGACTTGCGGCGCGGTTTCCAGCCCGATGACCAGGCTGGCCGCAACGGCGATTCCAATGATAACGCCGCTGGCGATCGTAGGTCGGCGCATCATCATGAGGATGGCAATCTCGATGATGACGATCTGCAGCGCGTGGTGATCGATCCGCCCCGGGAGGAACAGGGTGATGCCGGGATAGGCGATGCCCGCCAGAATGGCCGCCACGACCGCCGCCTCGTTACCCCATAATCGGCGCGCGATCCGCGCCGAAAGGACTATGTTGCAGGCGAAAAGCAGCGCCGGGTACAGCAGCACAGCGGTCAGTTCGGCGCCGTGACGGCCGACCAGTGGCGTCGCCGCAAGAATAATTCCGGCGATCCCGAAATCGTTCAGCCGCGACCAGTGCATTGGTGCGCCGAGCGGGGGCGCCATGCGATATTGCGTCCAGTCATTGAAGGCTTGGCCGTTAAGCCAGTCGCGGACCTGCGCCAGCCGCATCATGTCGTCGGCATCGGGCAGGATCAATTGCCCGACGCGGTGCCAGTCGGTGATCGCCCAGCAGATCGACAGCAATGTCGCCAGAACCACCGCGACGATCACATCGAAGCGAATCGTGCGTATGCGGCGGGCATCGGGAGCGGGTGCGTCGTCGACTGGCGGCGGGTTTGGCATGCGGTCATCCTGAAGCGAACCTCGTCGGCTTAGCGGCGAATAGTTAACCCTCTTTTTAGCGTTCGCTCGGTATGCCTTCGGGCAAGGGAGGATCATCCATGCCGACAGTGCTGGCCTATCAATCGCCGATCGTCGAACGGGATACGTCGGGCATCGAAGTGGAGGATGCGGTCGAACTGTCGATCGTCATGCCCTGCCTCAACGAAGCCGAGACGCTGGCCCTCTGCATCCGCAAGGCGCAGGACTTCCTGCGGTCGAGCGGGGTTACCGGCGAGGTCGTGATCGCCGACAACGGATCGACCGACGGATCGCGCCAGATCGCGAATGCGATGGGGGCGCGCCTGGTCGGCGTCGAGACCAAGGGCTATGGTGCCGCGCTGCTGGGCGGGATCGCCGCCGCACGCGGACGCTTCGTGATCATGGGCGATGCCGACGACAGCTACGATTTTCTCGCGCTGATGCCGTTCGTCACCGCGCTCCGCAACGGCGGCGAACTGGTGATGGGCAACCGGTTCCAGGGCGGGATTGCACCCGGTGCGATGCCGCCGCTGCATCGGTATCTGGGCAATCCGGTCCTCAGCTTTCTCGGGCGCCGCCTGTTCAACGCGCGGATCGGCGACTTCCATTGTGGCCTGCGTGGTTTTCGCCGCGATTCGGTCCTGGGTCTCGGACTGCGATCGTCGGGGATGGAGTTCGCCAGCGAGATGGTGGTAAAGGCAGTCATGCACCGGCTCGACGTCCGCCAGGTGTCGACGACGCTGTCGCAGGACGGGCGTAGCCGTCCGCCGCATTTGCGGACGTGGCGCGACGGCTGGCGGCATCTGCGCTTCCTGTTGACCTACGCTCCCCGGTTCCTGTTCGTTTATCCCGGCTTGCTTGCGGCGGCTGGCGGCACGGCGGGCGTCGCGGTGCTCGCGACCGGCGGTGTCGAACTCGGCGGTATCGAACTCAGCGCGACGACGATGCTGTTCGCGGCGATGGCGATGCTGCTGGGCAGTCAGCTGATCGGCTTCGGCATCCTCGCACGTCTGTACGGCGTCGCCAGCGCCTTGTGGCCCACCAGCATGCGGGTCGAGCAATTCCGCCGCCACTTCAGCGTCGAACGCGGCTGCATCGTCGGCGGACTACTCCTGCTGCTCGGCATGGCGGGGAGTGCAGGTCTGCTCGCGCAATGGGGCAGGGCGGGGTTCGGGCCGATGGAGCCGGTCCATCTCATGCGTCTGGCGATCCCGACGATGGTGGCGAGCGTCATCGGGTTGCAGACGATGTTCACCAGCTTCCTGATCGGATTGATCGATACCCGATCCGATCGCTGACGGCGCGACAGACATGAAAAAGGGGAGGATACGATCGGCGTATCCTCCCCTTTTTCATGTCAGATGGTGCGGTTCAGCGCGAGAGCACCGTGACGAAGTGCAGCCCGCGATCGAACAGCCACGAGAACGGGCGGGGATAAAGCGACAAGCGCGTGGCGAACCGGCTGCTGCCGAGATCCAGCGTCCGCCAGATGTTTGTCCATTCTTTGCGCGACAGATAATTATACGGCAACCGCACGCCGTGCGCTGCGTTGCCGACCCAGTCCATGAACCGCAACGTGGTGTTCGCCGCGATCCCGTCGCGCAAGTGATCCTTGATGATGACCATCGGTGCGATCCGCGCGATCTCGGCGAGCACGGCTTCGGGATCGTCGGTGTGATGCAGCACGTCGACGACGATCGCCGCGTCGAAGGCGTTGTCGGCAAACGGGATACACGCGCCATCGAACGCATGGACCGGGATTGCCGTGTTGGGACGCACCAGCACGTCGATGCCCTCGATCACCACATCGGGGCGCTTTTGCATGATCAGAACGGCCAGATCACCGCTCCCGCATCCGACGTCGAGCACCCGTGCGCCGTTTGGCAGCCGTTCCGAGATCACGGCCGCCAGGCGACGCACGCGGCGCCCGAAAACCAGTTTGTCATGAACTGCAGCCAACACGTCGCATCTCCCCGATCAGAAATGCGAGCCTGCCCTCAAGTCGATGATATTTGGTTAACGCACGGTGTGAAGCAGTTCGTGACCGACCGTTACTGATCCCGCCGCCCCAGCAACCGCAGCCGCAACGCGTTCAGCTTGATGAACCCAGCCGCGTCGCGCTGGTCGTAGGCGCCCTGGTCGTCCTCGAACGTCACGACCTTCTCGGAATACAGCGAGTTCGCCGATTTGCGGCCGACCACGTACACGCCGCCCTTGTAGAGCTTCAGGCGAACGGTGCCCGAGACCTTTTCCTGGCTGTGATCGATCGCCGCCTGCAGCATCTCGCGCTCGGGCGAGAACCAGAAGCCGTTGTAGATCAGCTCGGCGTAACGTGGTGCCAGTTCGTCCTTCAGGTGTGCGGCGCCGCGATCGAGCGTCAGCTGCTCGATGCCGCGGTGTGCGAGGTGATAGATCGTGCCGCCCGGCGTTTCGTACATGCCGCGGCTCTTCATGCCGACGAAGCGGTTCTCGACGAGGTCGAGACGGCCGATGCCGTGGCGGCGGCCATAGTCGTTGAGCGTCGACAGCAGAGTGGCCGGGCTCATGCCCTCGCCGTTGATCGCGACACCGTCGCCGCGCTCGAAATCGATCGTGATGTACTCGGGGGTATCGGGCGCGTCCTCGGGGTTCACCGTGCGCGAGTAGACATAGTCGGGGACCTCGTCCCAGGGATTCTCGAGCACCAAGCCTTCGCTCGACGTGTGCAGCATATTCGCATCGGTCGAGAACGGCGCCTGGCCGCGCTTGTCCTTGCTCACCGGGATCTGGTGCTGCTCGGCGAACTCGATCAGGCGCGTGCGGCTGGTGAGATCCCATTCGCGCCACGGTGCGATCACCTTGATGTCGGGCGACAGCGCGTAATAGCCAAGCTCGAAGCGGACCTGGTCGTTGCCCTTGCCGGTCGCGCCGTGGCTGACCGCGTCGGCGCCAACCATCTTGGCGATCTCGATCTGGCGCTTGGCGATCAGCGGCCGCGCGATCGAGGTGCCGAGCAGGTACAGCCCCTCGTACAGCGCGTTCGAGCGCATCATCGGGAACACGTAGTCGCGCACGAACTCCTCGCGCAGATCGTCGACGAAGATGTGCTCGGGCTTGACGCCCATCATCTCCGCCTTGGCGCGCGCCGGCTCGAGTTCCTCGCCCTGGCCGAGATCGGCGGTGAAGGTCACGACTTCGCAGTTATACGTCTGCTGGAGCCATTTCAGGATCACGCTCGTGTCCAGGCCACCGGAATAGGCGAGCACGACGCGGTTGATCTGATCGGTCACGGGCAGGATCCTTCGGGCAATATCCAATGCCCGCGCCCCTATGCGCTGGGGGCGCGCCATGCAACCGCCCGCATTCATGGCGCGTACAACCAAACCCGGCTATCCGGCCCGCATATCCCTTGGAGTTTACCCATCGTGCTACGCCAAACGCTTACGCTTTTCGTTGTCGTCGGCCTCGCAGGCCCCGCGCTCGCGCAGGAAACCCGCGCCTCGGCGGCGGCCAAGTTCAAGGCCGAGTTCGCCGCGTCGGATACCAACAAGGACGGCGTCCTCACGCGTGCCGAAGTGCAGGCGCGGATCGGCCAAATGAAGGTCGGTGGTCAGGGCCGTCCCGACCCGGTCCATGCCAAGCGCCTCGCCGACCTGTGGTTCACCAGCGCGGACAAGAACAAGGACGGCAAGGTCACGCAGGCCGAAGCACAGGCGCTGCTCGCGGCGACGTTCGCGAAGTACGACGCCAACAAGGACGGCAAGATCGGCGGCGACGAGCGCGCCGCGGCGAAGTCGGAGATGCAGGGGCCGCGCTGAGGTTTACCCGATGATTACCAAAAGTCCGTTCGTCCTGAGTAGGGGCTGAGCGAAGCCGAAGACCCGTATCGAAAGGACACTGCCCCGGGCGAATCCTTCGATACGCCGCTTCGACAAGCTCAGCAGCTACTCAGGACCAACGGCGTTAGACCCGCAACGCCCGCTCACCCTCGATCATATAGTCGCGCGTCAGCGGCAGCGTCATCCGGCTCTTCGACAGCTGGATCTGGTAGTTGACCATCCCCCCGGTCCGGAACGCCGCCGCGGCGCCCGCCAGATAGAACGTCCACATCCGGTAGAACCGCTCGTCGTACAACGCGACGATCGCGTCCTTCGCGGCCACCGTCCGATCATACCAGAGGTCGATCGTCAGCGCGTAATGAACGCGCAACACCTCGATATCGGTCGGGAACATCCGCAGTCCCTCATACCCCTTCACGATCTCCGACAGCGCCGGATTATAGCCGCCGGGGAAAATGTACTTGGTCGTGAAGGTGTCGGTGACGCCCGGACCACCCATCCGGCCGATCGTGTGGAGCAGCATCACGCCGTCGTCGGTCAGCAGGTCGCGGCACTTGCGGAAGAACGCCTTGTAGTGCGCGGGGCCGACATGCTCGAACATCCCGACCGAGACGATCCGGTCGAAACTGCCGGTCAGCGCGCGATAGTCGATCAGTTCGAACGTCACCTTGTCGGCGACCCCGGCCTCTTCGGCCCGCCGCCGCGCGACCTTCAACTGCTCCTCGCTCAGCGTCACGCCGAGCACTTCCGCCCCGGTCTTCGCGTGCAGGTACAGCGCCATGCCGCCCCAGCCGCAGCCGATGTCGAGCACGCGCATCCCCGGCTGGATCGCGAGCTTGGCGGCAATATGCGCCTTCTTGTCGTTCTGCGCCTGCTCAAGGATGTTGCCAGCGTCAGTAAAGTACGCGCAGGAATATTGCCGGTCCGCATCGAGGAACAGGTCGTACAGCCGATCCGACAGATCATAGTGATGCGCGACGTTCTTCTTCGACCGGCGCGCCATGTTCACGCGATCGACACGGTGGACGACCTTGTCGAGCAGCTTGATCGGCAGCGACGGATTGAGACCACCACCCCGCTCCCACGGGCTGTTGCCCTTGAGCAGATTGACCAGGTCGCGAATGTCGCCACGCTCGATCACCAGGCGCCCATCCATGAACGCTTCCGCCGCGCCAAGCGCGGGGTGGCGGATGATCGCCCCCGCGACGCCGGGCTGCGTCAGCCGGATCGTGACCGGTTTATAGGCGGGGTCGGGCTTGCCGAAATGCTTGGTCGTTCCGTCCGCATGGATGAGTGTGAGTTCGCCGGTTTTAACCTGCCGCGCCAGGAAACGATCGAATAGGGCCATGCGGGGTTAGCTAATGACTGGTACGGAATTGCGCCACCCCTCCGTGCGGCTCAGATCCCCGCGTACCAGTCATAATCCACGTTATCTTCCCAATAGCCGCCCTTGCCCTTGCCGATCCCCGCCAGGCTGTCGACTGCGTCGATCGCCATTACGTATTTGGCATGCTTGTAGCCGAGTTGCCGTTCGACGCGGAGCCGGACGGGCGCACCGTGCGCGACGTCGAGCACCTGGTCGTTGAGCGCCCAGGCCAGGATCGTCTGCGGGTGGAACGCGTCGACCAGATCGACCGACTCGTAATAGTTCGCGCCGCCGTACAGATCGGCGCAGGTGAAGACGACATAGCGCGCGGTGTCGCGGATCTTCGCGGCGGTCAGCAGCGCGCCGAGCTTCGGCCCCTGCCATTTGCCGATCGCGCTCCACCCCTCGACGCAGTCGTGGCGCGTGATCTGCGCACGCGACGGCATCTGGCGGAGTTGCGGCAGCGAGACCGACAACGGGTTATCGACCAGCCCGCCGACCTTCAGCCGGTAATCCGCAAAGTTGTTGACGACCATCGCGGTATAGTCCGCGGTCCCCGGATTGCTCGTCCCGTTCGACCGGAAGATCGGCGACATCTGCGCAGCGCTGAACTCGGGCGCCAACGCGTTGCGGTTGCTCAGCGCACGTTGCAGCCCGCGGTGCATGTCCTCGCCCATGAACAGGATCTTCCGCGCCTCCGGGTTCGCGGCGATCCTGTCGCAGCCGGCCAGCAGCGCGCCTGCACCGATGGTCGCACCCATGACGAGCGAGCGGCGGGTAATCAGCGAACTCATGCGACGTCCTCCGACGGGTGGGCGGGCACTTTCCAACGCCCGGTAATCATCGACCGTACCTCGTTCCACGTCCCCGCGAGGATCACCAGCGCCAGATGCGCAATGATGAACAGCACCAGCCCGGTGGCGGCGATGAAGTGGATCGACCGCGCCGACTGCCGCCCGCCGAACACCTCGAGCAGCCACGGCCACGCCGCGTCCATCCCTGGCGACATCGTCAGACCGGTCAGGATCATCACCGGGATCAGCACGAAGATCGTCACCACATAGGACAGCTTCTGGAGGATGTTGTACGCGCCC
>Ga0308169_10005627_pt1 | contig 11311 bp, 14 predicted proteins | sample PhyBR1_2_FD_202139 | JGI IMG/M metagenome (GOLD analysis project Ga0308169, IMG submission 202139) | Phyllosphere microbial communities from UC Gill Tract Community Farm, Albany, California, United States - DLSLSB.R1 | ecosystem: Host-associated > Plants > Phyllosphere > Unclassified | place... | reverse complement strand
GAAGTAAGCGGTTTCCTCGATCGTGTCGGTGCCGTGGGTGATCACGATGCCGTCCACGTCCGGCTTGGCCAGCAGCGTGTTGACGCGCTTGGCGAGCGTCAGCCAGTGCTCGTTGCTCATGTTTTCGCTGGCGATCTGGAACACCTGCTCACCCGTCACGTGGGCGACCTTCTGCAGTTCCGGCACGGCCTTGATCAGGTCGTCGACGCCGATCTTGGCGGCCGTGTAGCCGACCGTCGTCGTGCTGGTGGCGCCGGTGCCGGCGATGGTGCCGCCGGTGGCGAGGATTACCACGTTGGGCAGGCGGCCGGCGTTCTGGGCCTGCGCGGCCGTGCCCAGCATCGCCAGGAAAAACAGTGCGCACCAGGCGCGTACAAATTTCGAGACCATCAAAGCTCCTTTTTTATCAATTATTGGACTGCAAAAAAAAAGGCTTCCGTCGTGGAAGCCTGGGTTCGGGCGCCTAGCGCATCGGCGCGGTGGCGACGTCGTTGTCGGCAAGGGGCGGATCAGCCAGGTCTCCTTCCCACTTCGCGACGACCGCGGTGGCGATGCCGTTGCCGATCACGTTCGTGGCCGAGCGGCCCATGTCGAGGAAGTGGTCGATGCCGAGCAGCAGCAAGAGGCCCGCTTCGGGAATCTGGAATTGGTTCAGCGTGGCGGCGATGACGACGAGCGACGCGCGCGGCACGCCGGCCATGCCTTTGGACGTCAGCATCAGCACGAGCATCATGGTCAGCTGCGTCGACAGCGGCAGTTCGATGCCGTAGGCCTGCGCGATGAAGACGGCGGCGAAGGTGCAGTACATCATCGAGCCGTCCAGGTTGAACGAATAGCCGATCGGCAGCACGAACGCGGCCAGGCGGTTCTTCACCCCGAAGCGCTCCAGGCCTTCCAGCGTCTTCGGATACGCGGCTTCCGACGAGGCGCAGGTGAACGCGAGGATGGTCGGCTCGCGCAGCAGGCCGAGCAGCTTGAACAGGCGCGGGCCGACGAACAGCACGCCGATCGTGATCAGCACGGCCCACAGCAGCGCGATGCCGAGGTAGAACTCGCCCATGAACACGCCGTAGGTGGACAGCACGCCGACGCCGCTGGTGGCGACCACGCTGGCCACCGCCGCGAACACGGCGAACGGCGCGAAGTTCATCACGTAGGCGGTCACCTTCAGCATCACGTGCGCGGCGCCGTCGATGGCGGCGATCATCGGCGCGGCGCGTTCGCCCACGGCGGCGGCGCCGGTGCCGAAGAAGATCGAGAAGATCACGATCTGCAGGATCTCGTTCTTGGCCATGCCGTCGAAGATCGACGTCGGCACGAGGTGGGTGATGAAGTCCTTCAGCGTCAGGCCGGTGGCGGTCAGGCCCGTCGAGGCGCCGACGGCCGGCAGGTGGCCGGCGGCGTGCATCGCGTCACCGGGGCGGAACAGGTTCACGAGCACCAGGCCCAGCGTGAGCGACAGCAGGGAAGCGATGATGAACCAGCCGAGCGCCTTGACGCCGATGCGGCCCACTTCCGCCGCGTCGCCCATCTTGGCGATGCCGACGACGAGCGTGGAAAACACGAGCGGTGCGATGATCATCTTGATCAGGCGGAGGAACAGCGTCGTCACCAGCGACATGGTGTCGGCGAATCCCTTGGGATCGGCGAGATTGGTATGCGCGACGTAGCCGGCGCCGATGCCGAGGACCAGGCCCACGAGGATCCAGGTGGTGAGGCGGTTTCGTTTATTCATAGCTTCCTCTGTGGTGGCGGGTGACGGGACAGGGGAGATCGTCCTCCTGCGCCGGCGCCGTGGCACAATCACGTGCAAGATCGGGTGGTTGCCGGGTGCCTGATGCTGATGATATTGACAAGTCCCGGCAGTATCGTTGGCGTTCCGGGTGCTGTCAAGCCGCCCGTAAACACGGCAATACATGGATTCACGAGGGTGTCCGGATGATCGAAATCGACAACGTCAGCAAGTGGTACGGCGGCTTCCAGGTGTTGCGCGACTGTAGCACGCGCGTCGCGCGCGGCGACGTCGTCGTCGTGTGCGGGCCGTCCGGTTCCGGCAAGTCGACCCTGATCAAGACCGTCAACGGCCTCGAGCCTTTTCAGCAGGGCGCGATCCGCGTCGACGGCACGTCCGTCGGCGACCCGAAGACGTCGCTGCCGGCGCTGCGCGCGCGCATCGGCATGGTATTCCAGAACTTCGAGCTGTTTCCGCACCTGTCCGTGCGCGACAACCTGGCGCTCGCGCAGGTCAAGGTACTCGGCCGCTCGCGCGACGCCGCCGTCGCGCACGGCCTGACGTACCTGGAGCGCGTTGGCCTCGCGGCGCACCAGGACAAGTTCCCGGCCCAGCTCTCGGGCGGCCAGCAGCAGCGCGTGGCGATCGCGCGGGCGCTGGCGATGGACCCGGTCGCCATGCTGTTCGACGAGCCGACCTCCGCGCTCGATCCGGAAATGGTGGGCGAGGTGCTGGACGTGATGACGGACCTGGCGCAGGACGGCATGACGATGATGGTCGTCACGCACGAGATGGGTTTCGCGCGCCGCGTGGCGGACCGCGTGCTGTTCATGGATAGTGGCAGCATCGTCGAGGATGCGGACGGGGAGGCGTTCTTCGCGGCGCCGCGGTCGGAGCGGGCGCGCGCGTTCCTGGCCAGGATCATCCACTGAGTCATCCACTGAGGGCCTGCACCGGCAGGTTGCGCAGCACGAGGCTCGCCCCGCCCGCGATCAGCACGACCCATACCGCCTGCTTCACCCGCTCCACCGGCAGCCACTGGTGCAGCCGGTTGCCGAGATACAGCCCGCCGAGCGCGCACGGCAGCAGGACGAGCGCCAGCAGCGGCAGCGTGCGGTCGCGGTACAGGCCGGCGCCGGTAAACAACACGAGGCGCGCGACGGCGCTGAAGAACAGCACGCCGCCGATGGTGGCGCGCAGGGCCAGCTTGTCGTGCAGCCGGCGCGTCAGGAAGATCGTGTAGAACGGCCCGCCCGTGCCGAACAGCGCCGTGAAGATGCCGCCGACCGTGCCGAACGGCGCGGCCCACGCGCCCGCCAGCGGCCGCGGCTTGCCGCGCCCCAGCAGGCTCCAGGCCGAGTAGCCCAGGATAAACAGGCCGAGCAGCAGCAGCAGCAGGCGTTCCGGCGCGCGCACGAGGGCGAGCACGCCGATGGCCATGCCGGCCAGCATGAACGGAATCATGCGCAGCGCCTCGCGCCGGTCGATGAAGCGGCGGTTCTTCAACCCCAGCAGCAGGCCGGAGACGAGGTCGAACACGAGCATCAGCGGCACCGCCATGCGCAGCGGGATCAGGAGGACGAGCAGCGGCATCGCGGTCACGGACGAGCCAAAGCCCGTCAGGCCGAAGACCGTGTAGCCGAAGACGATGATGAGCCCGAGCTGGGCGAGCGTGAGCGGTTCGACGGTCATGGCGCTGGCGGGACGGGACGAGGAAGCGCAGATTCTATCGTCCCCGGCATTTTTGTTCTGTAAAGCAATGTATCGTGCGCAGGGTGGCGTAGATGCCGGACACCGGGCGTACAGGTAAAATGTCGGGGTTCGCAATCCGAGAGCCGCCATGTCCATCATCGAATCCCCCGACACCATCACCCTCATCCGCCCCGACGACTGGCACCTGCACCTGCGCGACGGCGCGGCCATGGCCAGTGTGCTGCCGCACAGCGCGCGCCAGTTCGCCCGCGCCATCGTCATGCCGAACCTGAAGCCGCCGGTCACGACCGCGGCGCTGGCCGCCGAGTACCGCGACCGCATCCTGGCCGCGCTGCCGGCCGGCATGTCGTTCGAGCCGCTGATGACCCTGTACCTGACCGACAATACGGAACCGGACGAGATCCGCCGCGCGCGCGACACCGGTTTCATCCACGGCGTGAAGCTGTACCCGGCCGGCGCCACGACGAATTCCGCGGCCGGCGTCACGGACCTCAAGAAGTGCTACAAGACGCTGGAAGTGATGCAGGAACTGGACATGCCGCTGCTGACGCACGGCGAAGTCACGGACCAGCACATCGACCTGTTCGACCGCGAAGCCGTGTTCATCGAGCGCGTGATGCGCCCGCTGCGCCGCGACTTCCCGGAACTGCCGATCGTGTTCGAGCACATCACGACCAAGGACGCGGCCGAGTACGTGGCGGAAGCCGAAGGCCCGATCGCGGCGACGATCACGGCGCACCACCTGCTGTACAACCGCAACGAGATCTTCAAGGGCGGCATCCGCCCGCACTATTATTGCCTGCCCGTGCTCAAGCGCGAGGAACACCGCCTGGCGCTGGTGACGGCGGCCACGAGCGGCGACGAGCGCTTCTTCCTCGGCACCGACTCCGCGCCGCACGCCGTGCACGCGAAGGAAGCCAGCTGCGGCTGCGCCGGCTGCTACACCGCGCTGCACGCGATGGAACTGTACGCCGCGGCGTTCGAGCAGGCCGGTGCGCTCGACAAGCTGGAAGCCTTCGCGAGCCTGAACGGTCCGAACTTCTACAACCTGCCGATCAACGAGGGCACGATCACGCTCAAGCGCGAAGCGTGGACCCTGCCGGCGACCGTGCCGATGGGCGAGCACGACCTCGTGCCGCTGAACGCCGGCGAGCAGATCGGCTGGAAGATGCTGTAACGGGATGTTCCCCGACATCGACTGGACGCGGCCGTGGTACGACACGGTCCGTCCCGCCTTCGACAGCCTGGCGTCCGCTCTTGCGACGGACTCCTTCATCCCGGCCTTCAACGCCAATGCGGAGCGCCTCGGCCTCGTCAACGACGGCGGCCGGCCGATCCGCTTCGTGCCCCAGGCCGAGCTGCCCGAGGGGACCGCGTACGAAGCCTTCATCGGCGCCACCGGCTGCGTGCCCACGCGCGAAAACCTGCACGATTTCTTCAACGGCCTCGTATGGCAGACCTTCCCGCGCATCAAGCGCGCGCTGAACGCGCTGCAGGCCGCGCAGATCGAACAGGCCGGCGTCGGCAAGTCGCGCGGACCGGCGCGCGATGCGGCCACCATCTTCGACGAGAACGCGGCGCTGCTGCTGGTGCGCGACGATGACGCCGGTCGCGCGCTCGTCGCCGACCTGCGCGCGCATGCATGGCATGCCGCGCTGTTCGAACAGCGCGCGCTGTTCGGGCGCGACGCCGACCTCTGGCTGTTCGGGCACGCGCTGATGGAAAAACTGGTCGCGCCGCGCAAGGCGATCACGGCGCATGTGCGCGTCGTGTTCGCCGGCGACAGCTTCTTTGCGCTGGGCCGCGATGCGCGCCGCGCGTGGATCGACGCTGCCGTGGCGGACACCATCGCGGCCGAAGGATTGACGACGGCCGGCTTCACGCCGCTGCCCGTGCTGGGCGTGCCGGGGTGGTGGCCGGACCAGGACGAAGACTTTTATCTCGACGCTACCGTGTTCCGGCCCAAAAGGCCGGCTCGCACCACATAGGAGGACGCTACCATGAACAGCAAGGTACGCTGGGGCATCCTTGGCACGGGCAAGGTTGCCAGGGCATTCGCCACCGCACTCACGGACACGCCGGACGCGCAGCTGGCCGGCGTCGGCTCGCGCAATCCGGACAGCGCGACGGACTTCGCGCGCACGTTCGGCGGCAGGCCGTACGGCGCGTACGAAGAGCTCGTGCATGCGGCCGACGTGGACCTCGTCTACGTCGCCACGCCGCACCCCATGCATTACCGGAACGTGCGCCTGGCGCTGGAAGCGGGCAAGGGCGTGCTGTGCGAAAAGGCGTTCACGGTCAACCGCCGCGAGGCCGAAGACCTCGTGCGGCGCGCGCGCGACCGGGGCCTGTTCCTGATGGAGGCGATGTGGACGCGCTTTTTGCCCGCGTTCGCCGAAGTGCGCCGCATCGTCGATGCGGGCGAGATCGGCGCCGTGCGCCAGGTGAACGCGGACCTCGGCTTCAAGGCCGATCTCGCGCCCGCACATCGCGTGCTCAACCCCGCGCTGGGCGGCGGCGCGCTGCTCGACCTGGGCATCTATCCGCTGTCGATCGCGCTGGCGCTGCTCGGTCCCGTCGACACCGTGCTGGCGCAGGCCGACATCGGCCCGACCGGCGTCGACGAGCAGACCGGCATCCTGCTGCGCCACCAGGGCGGCGGCATGTCCGTGTGCAGCTGCTCGCTGCGCGCGCGCCTGCCGAGCGAACTGACCATCGCCGGCGAGCGCGGCCACGTGCGCATGAACACGATGTTCTATCGCACGCAGACGGTCACGGTGGCGCGCGCCGACGGCATCGCGCGCACCGTGCCCACGCCGTACCTCGGCAACGGCTATGTGCACGAAATCGTCGAGGCACAGCGCTGCTGGCGCGCGGGCCTCGTCGAAAGTCCCGGCATGACGCACGCGGACACGCTGGCGCTGATGGGCGTGATGGACGAGGTCCGGCGCCAGATCGGCCTTGCCTACGACGCCGACAACCGCTGAACGATCAACGATGACCACCAAGGAGAACCCAATGAAACGCGACCCCCGTTCGACCACCCGCATGCGGCGCCTGAACGCCCGCCAGCGCAAGAAGCTGCGCGTCGGCGAATTCCAGGAGCACTGCTTCGACGTCGAAATCGTGTTCCACGCGCCGATGCGCGGCGAGCCGTACCACGACTTCATCAACGACTACTTCGGCGCGCTGGAGCAGCGCGGCCTGCTCGGCGGCGGCTTCGGCGGCCGCGAACCGTTCAGCGAGACGGAAGGCGTCGTCGCCCGCATCGAGCGCGGTTCGCCGACCGAGGACGACCGCGAGGCCGTGATCGCATGGCTGCGCGCCCGTCCGGAAATCGTCGACGCGCGCGCGAAGGACTTCAAGGACGCCTGGCACGGCTACGGCTTCTGAACGGCCGGCGAATGGTCGAGATGTAAGGATCTGTCAGCGCGGTAACCGTTTGTAAAGCCCGTCAACAGGCGGGCGTACGGCCGCGTTTCTGGATCAAGTGCAGCGCAAAACGACGTGCACCGACCCCAAAAAACTCTGAGGACCCTTCATCATGAAAAAGACCATCGCTACCCTGATCGCCGGCCTGTTCGCAACCGCTGCCTTCGCCCAGGCACCGACGCCTGCCGCCACCACGACGCCGGCCGCAGCCAAGGTCGAAGCCAAGGTCGAAGCCAAGCAGGAGAAGCAAGCTGCCAAGGCTGACGTCAAGGAAGCCAAGGCCAATGCCAAGGCGGACGTGAAGGAAGCCAAGGCCGACGCCAAGGCAACCAAGGAAGCCGCCAAAGCCGACGTGAAGGAAGCCAAAGCCGACGCGAAGCAATCCAAGGCCGAAGCCAAGGCCGAGCACAAGGCCGACGTCAAGGCCGCGAAGGCCGAACACAAGGCCACGACGGTTGCCGCCGTGACGCCCGCCACGACCAAGTAAGCCGCTCCAGCCCCCTCGACAAGCCCGCACGATGCGGGCTTTTTTCATGGTGCCGAGCTTGTTGTCCCGCGGAATGTAAGTATCTGTCAGCCTCGTAACGATTTGTAAAGCGCGTCAACAGGGGTGAAACCAGGCGCGTTGAGGAAGCATGTGACACGCAATGGACGTGCACCGAACCGATAACCACCAAGGACCCTTCATCATGAAAAAGACCATCGCTACCCTGATCGCCGGCCTGTTCGCTACCGCAGCTTTCGCCCAGACCCCGGCGCCTGCCGCGACGACCACGACCACGCCGGCAGCAACGGCGACCCAAGAAGCCGTGAAGGATGCGAAAGCCGACGCGCAGGCAGCCCAGGCCGATGCCAAGGAAGCCAAAGCCAGCGCCAAGCATGCGAAGAAGCACACCAAGAAACACAGCACCAAGCACAAGGAAGCGCATCCGAAAGCTGCCGCTGCCGATACCACGGCAGCCGGCGCGGAAGCCGCACCGGCCGCCAAGTAATTCCGGCCTGCCTCACGAAGCCCGCGCAATGCGGGCTTTTTTATTGCACTTCAGCACTGTGAACCCGTCTCGTAAGCATTTGTAAAGTTTGTCAACACACGGAAGCCGTCAACCGTTTCAGGAACAATGACACGCATACGACGTGTACCGATCCGATCAACTTCGAGGACCTTCACCATGAAAAAAACCATCGCCACCCTGATCGCCGGCCTGTTCGCCACCGCCGCCTTTGCCCAGACGCCGGCCCCGGCCTCCAAGCAGGCCGTGCTCGTGCCGAACAACCAGGTCAAGGCGCAGCACGCCGATGCCAAGGCCGATGCGAAGACGGATGCGAAGACGGCGCAGGCCGATACGCCGGCCGCCAAGCCGGATGCGCAGGAAACGAAGCACAAGCCGAAGGCAAGCGGCAAGCACACGAGCAAGACGCGCCACGTGCCGAAGCACGAAGCCGCGGCGAATACCGAGGACACGACCGGCGTCGGCCGCACGCCGGCCGCCGCGCCGATGCCGGCACCGGCACAGGATGCGGCACCGGCCGCACCGGCAGCACCGGCCGCACCCGCGGCCCCCGCAGCGCAGGCTGGCGCACCCGAAGCCGCCCCGGTACCGCAGGGAACCCCGGCAGCCAATGCGCCGGTCCCCGTTGCACCGCCGGCACCGGAAGCGGCCCAGTCGCCGGCACCGGCCGCCGACGGCGCCGCCGTCAACCGTTAAGCCTGGCACCCGCCGTGCATGAGGCCCGCGCGATGCGGGCTTTTTTCATGGCGCCGGCCGCTCCCGGTGCATCGCCCGGAACAGGCCGGGGCTGAGACCGAAGCGGCGCGCGAACGCCTTCGACAGGCGGTCGGGCGTGACGTAGCCCGTCTGCACGGCGACCGTCTTCAGCGCCAGCGTCGTCTGCAGCAGCGTGCGTGCGTGGTCGAGGCGCAGCGTCTCGACGAAGCGCGCCGGCGTCTCGCCCAGCGCTTCCGTGAAGCGGCGGTGGAACGTGCGCGGCGACATGCCGGCGCGCGCGGCGAGGCCTTCCACGTCGAGCGGCTCGGCCACGTGCGCGCGGATCCAGTCGACGAGGGCGGCGAATGGGCTGTCCGCCTTTTCCTGCGCCGCCAGCACGGCGCTGAACTGCGACTGGTAGCCGGGCCGGCGCGCATACAGCACGAGCCGGCGCGCGATCGCGTTGGCCACCGTGTCGCCCAGGTCGCGCGCGACGAGTGCCAGGCACATGTCGATGCCGGTGGTAACGCCGGCCGACGTCCACACGCGGCCGTCCTCCACGTACAGCGCGTTCGCATCCACGTCAACGGCGGGGTGGAGCCGGCCGAGGATGTCGGTCGCTTCCCAGTGCGTGGCGACGCGTTTGCCGTCCAGCAGGCCGCAGGCCGCCAGCGCGAACGCGCCCGTGCACACGGACCCGTAGCGGCGCGCGCGGGCGCAGGCACGGCGCAGCCAGTCCTGCGCGGCCGCATCCTGCGCCAGGGCCTGCAGGCCGCCCTTGCTGCTGCCGGCCACCAGCACGGTGTCGAACGTGCCGGGACGCACGCCGGCCAGCGGCGCCGTCGCAAACGACAGGCCGCAATTGCTCGTCACGAGGCCGCCCTGCGGCGACAGGATGTGCACGTCGTAGAAAGGGCGGCCGGCAAGGCGCACGGCGGCATCGTTGGCGCCGCCGAACACGGCGGCCGGGCCGGTGACGTCCAGCACCTGGACGTCGCCGAAGGCAAGGAGGGCGATCCGGTGCGGCGACGCGCGGGATCCGGCGGGGGAGGGCATTGGCAGGATTCGACAAGAATTTGACGTTGCTGCCAATGCTAGCCCGTTTCTAGAATGGCGTCATCCCTCGACTACCACGGAGCCTGCCATGAACGACACCCTGCATATCGGATTCCTGCTGTTCCCGCACGTCACCCAGCTCGACCTGACCGGTCCCGCCCAGGTCCTTTCGCGGGTACCTGGCGCGCAGGTCCACCTCGTCTGGAAGACCCTCGACCCGGTGCCGACCGACGTCGGCTTCACGATCAACCCGACGGACACGTTCGACGATTGTCCGTCCCTCGACGTGCTGTGCGTGCCCGGCGGTTTCGGCATCGAGGCGCTGTTCGGCGACGCCGGGACACTCGGCTTCCTGCGCCGCCAGGGCGGGCAGGCACGCTGGGTGACGTCGGTGTGCAACGGCTCGCTCGTGCTCGGCGCAGCGGGCCTGCTGGACGGCTACTGGTCCGCGTGCCACTGGATCTGGCGGCCGTACCTGGCGCGCTTCGGCGCCGTGCCGGTGGCGCAGCGCATCGTGCGCGACCGCAACCGCATCTCGGGCGGCGGCGTCACGGCCGGCATCGACTTCGGCCTGGCGCTGGCGGCCGAGCTGGCCGGCGAGGACGCCGCGCGCATGATCCAGCTGGCGCTCGAATACGATCCGCAGCCGCCGTTCGATGCCGGCTCGCCCGACAGTGCCGGACCGGCGCTGGAGGCGCGCTACCGCGCCATGGTGGCGCCGCGGCTGGCACGCGTGGAGGCCGCGTTGGACAGCGGGGCGATGCACAGCCCGGTGTAAGAATCTGTCAGGCGGGTAAGCATTTGTAAAACGCGTCAACAGGCGGTCCGGGCAGCGCGTTTCAGGCACAGGTGACACGCAAACGTGCAGCCACTGACAACCAAAACTACGAGGACCCTTCATCATGAAACAAACCATCGCCACCCTGATCGCCGGTCTGTTTGCTACCGCCGCCTTTGCCCAGACGCCGGCCCCGGCGACGTCCGCACCGGCCACGCCGGCAGCGGCCACGGTGAAGGCCGACGCCAAGCATGAGACGCAGGTTGCGAAAGCCGATGCGAAGGAAGCGAAGGCCGACACCAAGGCCGCCGCCAAGCATGAAGCGCAGGCCGTGAAGGCCGAGGCGAAGGAAGCGAAGGCCGAGACCAAGGCCGAAGCAAAAGCCGATGTGAAGGAAACCAAGGCCGCCGCCAAGCATGCGAAAGCACAGACGAAGCACGCCGCCAAGACCGCAGCCGCCAAGACCGAAGCCGCCAAGGACAGCACCGTCGCCGCCGTGACCGCACCGGCCACGACGAAGTAATCCCGGCCGCACCGAAGCTACGCATCCACGAATTCACGCATCCCCAGGAGCCAACATCATGAAACGTACCGTCGCCACCCTCATCGCCGGCCTGTTCGCCACCGCCGCCTTCGCCCAGACCCCGGCGCCCGCGCAGACCACGACCCCGGATTCGGCCACGCCGCCGGCCGTCGCCACGGCGGCCGCCGAGCACGACAAGCAGGATGCGAAAGCGGGCACGAAGCACGTGAAGAAAGCCAAGCACCAGAAGAAGGCGGAAGCGAAGGCCGACGCCAAGGATGCGCAGAAGGATGCGGCATTCGATACGGCGGCGCCGGCTGCGGGCAAGTAAGCTTCAGAACAGCGTCGTCCCCGCGCAGGCGGGGACCTAA
>Ga0308169_10005626_pt1 | contig 11311 bp, 9 predicted proteins | sample PhyBR1_2_FD_202139 | JGI IMG/M metagenome (GOLD analysis project Ga0308169, IMG submission 202139) | Phyllosphere microbial communities from UC Gill Tract Community Farm, Albany, California, United States - DLSLSB.R1 | ecosystem: Host-associated > Plants > Phyllosphere > Unclassified | place... | reverse complement strand
ACGGCTATACCTTGCTGGTGCAGTACTCGGGCTTTCACGTCATCACGCCGCACGTGGTCAAGGCCGGATTCGATCCGATCAAGGACTTCACCCCGGTTGCGAACCTGATCGTGGCGCCGCAAGTGTTCGTCGTGCGGCCCGATCTGCCGATCAAGACCTTGCCCGAACTGGTCAGCTATGCCAAGGCACACCCCGGCAAACTCAATTACGCATCGTCCGGCAATGGCTCGCTGCAGCACGTAACAGGTGAAATGCTCAATCAGATGAGCGGCACGAATATCGCTCACGTACCGTACAAAGGTACGGGTCCGGCGATTACCGATCTGCTGGGTGGCAACGTCGAAATGACCTTCACGACAGCGCCGCCGCTGCTGGCCCACATCCGGTCCGGCAAGCTGCGCGCCATTGCTGTGACCGGCAACGTTGCGCTGCCGAGTCTGCCCGACGTGCCGACGACGGCGACGATCAAAGGGTACGAGAAGCTGGACGTGAGCTCGTGGTTTGCCGTGTATGCGCCCGCCAATACGCCCAAGCCGATCGTGGACAAGCTGACTGGCGAAATCAAGAAAATCATGGCAACCGACGCATTCAAGCGCAAGGCGCAGGAGCAGGGTGCGTACGCGGTCTACATGACGCCGCAGGAACTGGCAGCGCATACGAGCAAGGAATATCAGACGTGGGGCAAATTTGTGAAGGATGCGAAGATCACGGGGGAGTGAGTGCCCGTGTCGTCCAAGGATTGCGTGGTACGGGCTTTGTTGCGTGAATCAGCTTACTGGATGGATCAACGTCAAGGGAATGATCGCGGCGAAAAGCCGGCAGTCCATTCATCGAGCATCGGTTTTGCACGAAACAAAGCCGTACTGCGACGAGGAAACGATTGCAGGAACTGAAAATTTACAACATGCCTTGCGACAATCGGTGAGTAATTTCCAGAAATTTTCCGTTAGGATATATCTGCGTCTTTACTTATCCGCTTCGTCGGCCTTTTCATGAGCAGGCCAGGTTGTTGATGTTCTCGATGATGCCGTTCTTCTTAGTCGTCAAACCATAAAAATGGGGTTGTCTTTGCAGCGTCAAGATTCATTACCAGGAATTGGCGCACTTTTTATGCGTGTCAATTAAGAATGCCGAAGGTCTCGTGACGATCAAGAAAAAAATATGTTGGTGCTAATTGGAATTGCTGTTGCATTGATTCTATCGAGCATAACGTCACATGTTTATGCAGAACCCAAAGATATGGCAGTGGCGCGAACGCTGTTCCAGCAGCGTTGCAATACGGCTGGAGAGACAATCAAAAGGACCGTCGAGGATGTGGATGGTCTGCTGCTACTGAAGATTCGTTCTCGCGACATCAACTACAGCCAACAATTCGTCCTTGATGATCCGTATGGGAGAGACCTTACCGGAGATGGCTATATTGAGAGTTTTCTTAGGGCGCACCATGATTTGCCTGGCCATATTGAGCGCGCAGAAGGGCGGATCGCTCCTCTTCAGAGGCAAGTTGGATATATGTACGTGGACGCCAGTGACCCTAAGGATGGGAAACGATATCGCTACACAGGGTTCATCGAACAACCAGGTTTGAAGGACCCACGCTATTTGAAGGCTTATTTCAGAGTGGTACTGGTGTCCAGCCCTACAAGTGAGCCAGCACCACGCTATGGCGTTACTTATGAGGATATTTCGACAGCCGATGATCGTCGTTACTGGATTGCGGGTAGCTCGCTCAAAGTTATTGACCTGCTCCGCAACGAAGTCATTGCCGAGAGGATCGGATACATGATGGATCCCGGCCAAGGTGCCGACGGAGGCGGCAGGTCGCCCTGGCTGATGGCCGCTGCCCATGCTTGCCCTGCCTTCAAGGGCCGGCGCGCCTTTTCTAGTCAGGCAGGTCAAACGGCCCGCTTCGTTGAGAAAGTATTGCGGCCACGGCCAAAAAACCAGTAACAAGCCCGCGAGCCGGCCGTACGCCATTGCTGGAACATTGGCGGGAGTCGACATGCAATCGGCGTAGACGGTGCTGTCGGATCAGCGCTTCGGTGCCCAGGTCCAAGGCTGCAGGACACGATGTGGCTGGAGGGACTGCACCCCATGGTGGGATTGCGGGCCGTGGTGCCAAAATGCTACGAATTGAGCACGTTGACAAAGCCCCCCAACGGCATCGGCCGATGAAACAAAAAGCCCTGCATCGTCGAACACCCATGCGCGCGCAGATAGCGTGCCTGCGCCTCGGTTTCCACGCCCTCGGCGACCAGGTCCAGATTCAGGCCGCGTGAAATCGAAATAATCGCCAGCACCACCGGGTAATGCCCATCCTCGTCGCTGATCTGCTGCACGAATGACTGGTCGATCTTGATGGTCTGGATCGGAAACCGGTGCAGATACGCGAGCGACGAATAGCCGGTACCGAAATCGTCGATGGCCACCGAGACACCCAGCTGCCCGAGCTTTTTGAGCTGCTCGATCGCGTACTGCGGATTGCGGATGCAGATGTTTTCGGTGATCTCGACCGCGATCCGCCCGGGGCCGATGTCGTAGCGCTCCAGGGCATTGCGCATCGTTTCGAAGAATTTGCTGTGGTCGAGATAATGTGGCGACAGATTCAGCGACAGTGTCAACGGGTTCGCACCGTCCGCGCCCCATTGCGCCATGTCGCGGCACAGGGTGTCGATCATCCACTCCGAGATCGGCACGATCAGGCCGCTTTCTTCGGCGAACGGCAGGAACTCGGCGGGCATGATCAGGCCACGCACCGGATGGTTCCAGCGCATCAGCGCCTCGGCGCCGATGATGCGGCCACTGGCAGCGTCGATCTGCGGCTGGTAATACATTTCGAGCTCGTTGCGCTCGAGTGCGCGGCGCAGATGCTGTTCGAGCGCGACGTTCTGGTGCAGCGCGTCGTGCATCGACGGATCGTAGAACGCATGGCCGTTCTTGCCGAGGTCCTTGACGCGGTACATCGCGATGTCGGCATTGCGCAGCAGCTCGTCGATCGACTCGCCGTGCTCGGGGTAGATGGCCACGCCGATCGATGCGGAAATATGCACTTCGGTGCCGGCCAGGTCGAATGGCTGATGCAGCTGCTCGATGAACTTGTCGGCAACCACGCGCGCATCGTCGCGCGAGCGCAGATCGGGCAGCACGATCGTGAATTCGTCGCCACCCTGGCGCGCCAGCGTGTCACCCTTGCGCAGGCAATCCTTCAGGCGCTGCGCCACTTGCTGCAGCAACTTGTCGCCGTGGCCGTGGCCGAGTGTGTCGTTGACGAGCTTGAAGCGGTCCAGGTCGATGAACATGACCGCCAGTTCGGCGCGCTTGCGGCGGGCCTGCAGCATCGCCAGGCCGAGCCGGTCCTTGAACAGCACGCGGTTGGGCAGGTCGGTCAGGATGTCGTGGTACGCCTGGTGATGGATGACCGCCTCGGCACGCTTGCGCGCGCTGACGTCGCGCGCGATGCCGTAGGTGCCGACATAGGTCGGCGTGTGCGGATCGCGTTTTTCGCGGTGCATGCCGATCGCGTTGAGCGAGATCGTCATCACGGATGTGTCGGCGACGGTGGCGTGTCCGTGCATCGGGCTGGCCCGGCACGTTACGCGCAGCTCGACGTCACGCGAGGCCCGCTCGCCGACACGCCGCTCGTTGAACACGTACAGTGCGCGCTCGTGGTCTTCGGCATGCAGCAGCGCCGTGTAGTGCTGGCCCAGCAGCTCTTCGCGTTCATAGCCCAGCATCTGGCACGCACGGTCATTCACGTAGGTAAAGCGGCCTTCATGACCGAGCATGTAGATCATGTCGGGCGAGGCGTCGACCAGATAACGGTATTTTTTCTCGGACAGCGCGAGCGCTGCCACCATGCGACGGTTGATCTGCTGCAGGTCACGCTGCTTGAGCGCGTTTTCGACCGTGCGCAGCAATTCTTCGCGGCTGAACGGCTTGCGCAGGTAATCGTGGGCGCCGCGCTTCAGGGCCCCGATGGCAGAATCGATCCCGACGGTACCACTGACAACGATGACGTCGGCCTTGTTGTCGCGCTGGTTGATGAAGTCCATGACCTGGTGGCCATCGACATCCATCATCAAGAGGTCGAGCAGCACCAGATCGAAGCGCATCTCTGCCAGGCACGCCAGCGCGGCGGTCCCGCTGTCGGCCGTCGTGATGGCGTAGCCGCTACCTTTGAGCATTTCCTGCAGCGAGGCCAGTACGCGCGGCTCGTCGTCGACCAGCAGCAAGCGGGGGCGGTGGGGAGGGGTGGTGGGGGAAGCGTCAAGATGAGCGGGCAACGTGCCCCGGATGCTGGCCGGGAGTCCGGTAGTTCGAAATCGATTCATCGTCATTCTGTCAAAGCCGTGCGATTTTCTGTGCCTGACGCCCGTGAGCGCTGCAGACGTTCATGTCTAATCTTTCACATAATGCCAGCTTATCCGTTGCATTTGAGGCATGACAATGCAATCGTGTGCAGAAATGTCGGGTGTCAGAGGATTTTCGTTCCTGTATGGCGACAGAACAGCTGATGCACGTTCCATTTTTCGTGATGACGACCTGTCAAGGTGACCTGGCCCCCCGTGTTCAGGACGCCGTTGCTCTTCTGATAGACTTGGGCATTGGTTGCGAGGCAAGCGCGGCGGTCGATTCATCGGCTGCCAGCCGGCTTGGTCGCGGCGCGCTATTTCTGAGGGAATCGATCGGGGAGGTCAATGTGGGTGGTTTGGACAAGCTAAGCTTCGCGCTGCTGATGCTGATGGCAGCAGGCCATGGCCAGGCGGCGCAGTTGAATCCGCAGTCGGATGCGCCCGCGACCACGTCGGCGTCCGTTTGTCCGGCCCAGGATATTTCATTTTTCATCCAGCGATTTTCCAGCGACGAGACAGTGCAGCGCAGTTTCACCACAATCGGGTCGGCTGAATTTCCCGTCATGCCACTGGTGCAGGAGCGCAAGGACAACGCGCTCGTCATGCAGCTGGAAGAGGTAACTGCATCGACGGCGCGGGTCAATCTGGCGAGGTCCGACACCGATTACCTGGTGTCGTACTTCTTCAAGATGGATGATTGCTGGAGACTGGTGCGTATCGAGAACGGGTCCCCCCGACGCAGCTGACGCGCGACTGCGCCAGGTTGCTGCTTATGCCGCCCGCGCGCCAGTGCGACGGCGACGCGCGGTCAAGCCCATCAGCGCCAGGCCGGCGCCCAGCAGCATGCCAGTTGCCGGCTCGGGGATGGCGGTGCCCGGATCGACAGGCACGTTATCTCCGGTCACATCGAAGGTGATCGTGCCGAAGTTCCAGATACCGTCCGGCGATATTGCCGCATCATTGAAATCTTCGAAGAACTCCAGACGAAGGATGCCATCGGCGCCAACCTCGAAATCAAAGCCCAAGGCAATCAGGTCGGCTGAATCGGCATAGCTGCCCGTGCCCGGATTCGCGTCTTCGAAACCCGGCGTGAAAAACACGCCCGTTGACTGTGCCGAATCGCCGAAATACAGGCCGATCTCGGACAGCCAGCTCGGTGTGAATGCCGTCACGTTGACATCGTAGGCAATTCCGGTAATACGCGAGCCTGCGCCCACATTTACGTTGAGCACCGTGTTTCCGGCGGCTCCTGCAGCGCCGAAACTCTGGACCCCGGCCACATCGACCACAATTGGTACGGCAAATGCAGATGTGCAAACCAGCAGTGACAAACCGACAAGCAGATTTTTCAGGGAACGCAGGGACATGGTATTCTCCGGTTAGTGTGAGCCTTGTAGCTAGCAGTAACCGTGCCACATCTTAATTAATTTGCAAGTGCTTGATTTGGATTGAGATTATGATCAGCGCCTGCTGAGTGTATTTACGCTTGTAAGTTTTCCCGACATGGCGAGGTAGTGCTCGATGAACGGGGGAGGCGTTGGCAGACATCCGGGATTTCACGGCTCGGTGAAATCCCGGAACAAGCCATCAGACGCTATCTGAACGAGTAATTGGCGCTGGCATAGAAACGGCGCCCGCGCGGATCCGTATAGCTGGGGTCATATCCCGACAAGAAGTAATAAGCCTGGTTGGAATAGGGCGGGCTCTTGTCGAACAGATTCTGGATGCCCACGCGCAGCTTCAGGTGTGCATCGACGGCATACGCGCCCGACAAATCCCACAGCGAATACCGCTTGACCCGGTTGGCCGCCACCACGCTGCCGTTGTCGATATTGATCGCCGTATTCTGGTCTTCGTAGCCGCTCGAGAATGTATTTTGCAGGCTGGCCGACAGCGGGCCGCGATCCCAGTCGAAGCTCACCGTGTGCCGCCAGCGCTGGACCACGCCGTCGGTCACGAAGCGGTTCAGGTTGCTCACGAATTCGTCCCCGGGTGCATTCTGGATGTCCGACGTCAGCACATAGGTACCGTTCAGGCGTCCGCCGAAGCGACCGATGGCCGTATCGACCCCGCGCACCGTGAGCGCCAGGTCGATGCCGCGTGCCAGTTGCGCGCCGCGGTTGTCCTTGCGCAGCTCGATGTAGTCGATCAGGCCGTCCTCATCGCGATACACGAGATCGCCATATTTGGCGAGGTTGCCAAGGATGATGTCGTCGCCGATTTCGCTGATGAGGTTCGTGCGCTTGATGTTCCAGTAGTCGAGCGATGCGCTGACATGCTTGCCGGCGGCAAACACGGCGCCCAGCGAGAACTGGCGGCTGCGCTCGGGCTTCAGGTTTTCGTTACTGTAGCGACGCGTGTCCCAGTTGTCGGCGCAGTCCGAATAATTGTTCTCGACCGTGGCGCAGTAGACCGGATCGGGCAGGGTGGCCGTGCTGCTGTAGACGGTCGGGCGATACAGCTCCGTCATCGACGGCGCGCGGAAGCCCCGGCCGGCCGAGCCGCGCAGCAGCAGCGCCTCGCTTGGCCGGTAGGTCAGACCGATCTTCGGACTGACCGCGCCGCCCACGTTTTCGTAATGGTCGTAACGTGCCGACAGCTGCGCTTCCCACTGTTTCGCGAACGGCATCAGCACTTCGCCGTACACCGCAGCCACATCGCGGCTGTCGCTGGTCGCGCGGCCGCCTTCGGGCGCGGCATCATTGTTGATGTTGTCGCTCAGTAGCAGGGCCGATGGCGTGAAGCGGTTCTTTTCGCGCCGCGCTTCGCCGCCAATGGCCACCGCCAGCTCGCCGCCCGCCATCGGCATCAGGGCGCGTGAAAATTTCACGTCGACGGCGTCGAGTGTGCCGCGCGCGCGGCGCACGACATCGTCGACCTGGATGCTGCCGATCAGCGCCTGGCCTTCCGGGCTCGATGCACCGAACGGGTTGATGCGGCCGTCGGCGATCCCTTCGAGCAGCTCGTTGTACAGCACGTAGCCATGGGTATCGCGGTCCTTGACCGTGTTGACGCTGTGGTTGTACGCAGTGTCGTAATCCCAGCCGCCCACGGTGCCGGTCATGCCGACGACGAAACGCACGCCTTCGCTGGTGAGCGTGCTGGTGCGCTGGCCCGCTTCGTTCAGGCGCATGCGCAATTCCAGTTCGCCCGGAATGTCGTCGTCCAGTTGGTCGAGGCCGGTGCCAGCCAGTTGCGGCACGCGCGAATAATCGATGTAGCCGGTCACACGTGCCGACGAGCCGGTGTAGTCGGTCTTGGCACGGCTGAGCGCGACTTCGGCATATGCCTGGTGCGAGCCGCCCAGCTTGATGACGGCGCGACTGAGCAGGCTGGCTTTTTCGGATTTCGGATACAGCTCGGTATCACCCATGTAGTTATAGGTACAGGCATCGACGCCGCCGGTGCCCTCGGGCAGGTAGACATTGGCCGGCGGCGCGCAGTTCGGGACCGACAGGTTGATCAGGCGGTTCGTGATCGGCTGGCCGTTCAGTGTGAAACCGATCTCCTGCAGGCGATCGCGCTGGGCCGAGGTCAGGCGGATATTGGCCGGGCTGGTGTAGCTGGAGAGCAGGTGGCCGAGGCGCTGCTCGACCTGCAGGCCAGGAATGAAGCTGCGCTGCGACGTGCTGAGGGGATTGGTACGCTGGAAGTCGGCCACGGCAAACACGTTGTAGCCATCGCGCTCGAGCACGCCCTTGCCGGCGCTGAGGCTGGCGGTGCGCTTGCCTGCGCCGCCTTCGTCCGTCGTGCCGACGTACACGTTCGCTTCGAGTCCCTGGAAATCCTTGCGGGTGATGAAGTTGATGACGCCGCCGATGGCATCAGTGCCATACAGCGCCGATGCGCCGTCGAGCAGCACTTCGACGCGCTCGAGGGCGGCGGCCGGAATATTGTTCAGGTCGACGCCGCTGTCATCGCCGGGCGACGCAAAGTTGGCCATGCGCCGGCCATTGAGCAGCACGAGCGTCGACGAGGTGCCGATGCCGCGCAGGTTGGCGCTGTTGAAGCCGCGCTGGTCGCCGCCGACATTGATGCTGGCGCCGTCAGTCAAACCATTGCTGTTGGCCGACACGCGCCCCATCAGTTCGGCGGCGGTGGTCACACCCGTTTTCTCGATCTCGGCACGTGAAATCGTTTGCACTGGCAGCGCAGTTTCAGACTGCACGCGGCGGATCGCCGAGCCCGTGACTTCGACGCGCGGCAATTCATTTTCCGACGTCGCTGGCAGCGTTTGCGCGGCGAGAGGCAGGCTGGCCAGGGCGATGGTCGTCCCGGCGCAGGCCAGGAGGACGCCGCGCACGGCGCGTGCGCCTGGTTTCAAATTCGTATTCATCCATTCTCCGTGATTACATCAAACTTATTGACTGATATTAAACGCGCGCTGGGTTGAATGGATGCAACAATTGGAGAGGGATGAATGGATGTTGTAAATATGGTACGCACACGCGTAAAAAAACCGCCGCGTCGTTAGACGGGCGGTTTATAGAAGGATCACTTCGCGTTTAATTCGCGAACAGTACCTGGGCAATAATGCCGCTGGCGATCGCTGCCAGTACATAATCGTTGCCGGTCTGGACCCAGTGATAGCCACGCGGTGGCGCGCTCAGGTGACGGCCACGCCAATCATTCACCACATAACGATTATTCCGGTATTCCTTGTGCAGCTTGCCGCCACGGCGCAGGTCGTGGCGCGGACCGCCACCGCGGTTATCGTCACGGCGATAATACTGGGCGCTGTCGTTGCGATGCTGGTTGTCATGGGCACGCGGGCCGCCGTTGTTGCGGCGATCGTCGTCACGGCGGTCATCGTCACGGCGGTCGTCGCGTTGCTGCGAATAGCCGTTGCGGTCGTGATCGCGATCGTTTCCGTGATCACCGCGTTGTGCAAAAGCGCTGCCACTCACGGTAAAGGTCAATGCAATCAATGCTGCGATGAACTTGGTTTTCATTTTTATTTCTCCTGGTGGCCGATCCGTTGAATCGATGAGTTCATTAGACTACGACCACCGCCTAACATGTTAAGAATTCCAGTAAGCAATGCTACAAAGTGTATCTGCGCCAGCGCTCGTCATAATGTGTGAGAAATAGCGTGCTGGCGCCCGATATACCTGATGCCATGTGTGGCATGCAGAAGCTGGGCGGCGCGGAACTGACGGACCGGCACCCCCGTGCAGGGGAATGGCTGCCTGCTCGCGGTTAGCCTGATCGATGCGGAGCTTGCGCAGCCTGGCGACCCGTCGCCGGAGATGTTCGCCAAGGGCAGCGGGTTGCTGACGGTGCTGGGCGGCCAGCTGACCCTGGCGCAACGCGCGGTCGCTTTGACCGAAGCGCGTTGCATTGCTGCGGCGGCGAAGGCCCGGCGCGCGCGACGACAACAAGTCGCGCGCGATGCCGGCACCGATGCCGACCGGTGCGTTGTCGGCTACGCCGGTGGGTCGGCGGGTCTGACAGGCGGACTCACCGTTGCGCTCAGGGCGGGACTCAGGGTCGGGCTTAACAACGACGACACATACAGCAGCAGTTTGTCTTCGCTCGATCCGAGGTCCAGGCCAGTGAGTTCACCGATGCGGCGCAGCCGGTAGTCGAGCGTGTTGCGGTGGATGCCCAGCGCCTTTGCGGTGGCGGCCGAATTCTCGTTCTGCGCAAACCACGCGGACAGCGTCGCGCGCAGCATGGCGCGGCTCTTGTCGTGCGCAAGCCGCGCGATCGGCATGCGCAGCTGGTGCGCCTGCCAGCCGCTGTCCAGGCCGGACAGCAGCACCGGCAAGGCCATCTCGTAATAATTGAAGACCTGTTGCTGCGGATCGCGCGCACGCCCAAGCCGGCTGGCGGTGCGCGCACTGCCATACGAGATGGCCGCGCCGTCGATGCCGGGCAGGGCGATTCCCATCGACAGCGTGAACGACAGCGTACATTCTTCGCGCAGCAGCTGGGCCAGGGCATCGAGGCGACGCTGCGGCGGTGTCTCGAGTCCCTTGCGTGACGGCTCCCACGCCTCGAGCAGCACCAGTTCGGCCGGCCCGACGGTGGCGGTGAGGGCGTCGTCGCGTCGCGCGAGGATCCGCATCTGCAGCACTTGCACGGCGCTCGGCGCATGGTCCACCGCCGGCGGCACGCCCTGCAGTTCGACCAGAAACACGAGTTGCATGCGCTCGACGTCGATCCCGAGACGCTGCGCCCAGCCTTCGAGTTCGGCGCGCGCGCCCGGCTCGTAGCGGATCAGGTTGAGCACGAACGCTTCGCGGTAGCGTGAATGGCTCTGCAGCGCCTGGCTCAGGGCAGCCTGCTCGAGGATCATCTCGGCACTGAGTCGTACCAGCTCGCCGAACTGGCGCACGTCGTCGGGCGCGCCGGACAAGCCCACCGCGCCGCAGATCTCGCCGCCGATGCACAGCGGCAGATTGATGCCCGGCTGAGCGCCATGCAGCTTGTGCGCGGCCGCTGTGTCGATTTCGGTGGTGAGCTTCTTGGCCAGTGCCAGCAAGGCGCCGGCATGCAGCTCGCCGACCCGCCCCGGATTGCCGCTGGCGAGGATGACGCCGTGGGCGTCCATCACGTTGACATTGAACGGGATGATGCGCATGGTGCGCGAGACGATCTCTTGCGCGAGGCCGGCGTCGAGGATGTGCATGGCGATATCTGAAGGGGGAATCGTTTGTGATTATGCACAATTTGTCGGGGCTGCGCCTGCGTCGGGCGGGTGTTGCCAGGCCCCGGTAGCAGACGCTGGCCCGTTCGGCAGAACCATATTCGGTGGCCAACTTGTGCATATGCCTGAAAAAAGGCATGAATGTGGCAGTGAATCTTGTGCGTGTCGCCGACGCTGTGTGCCCCTTGTTTGGTTGATAATCTCGATGATTACATGACCATATATTCGGAGACAGCATGAGTACCATTGCCAGCACCCCCGGCCCGAGCCTGCTCGACGGCGCCTACCGCAAGGCCACGTGGCGCCT
>Ga0308169_10005624_pt1 | contig 11314 bp, 9 predicted proteins | sample PhyBR1_2_FD_202139 | JGI IMG/M metagenome (GOLD analysis project Ga0308169, IMG submission 202139) | Phyllosphere microbial communities from UC Gill Tract Community Farm, Albany, California, United States - DLSLSB.R1 | ecosystem: Host-associated > Plants > Phyllosphere > Unclassified | place... | reverse complement strand
TATCAAACGTTGCCAGATGAAATAGTCATTATCAGAATCGGGATTGGCCTTTGTTACGCAATTGGAATAGCCATTCCTGTTCTTTTGTTCTCACTCTTCATTATCTTAAATATCCGCGGCGCATAAGTCTTCGAATGCAGCCTGAAGGAAACGAGACACAAATCTTGTGTCGTTTTGTCCTGCTTCTCGAGGGATGCTTTGCATATCTATGTGGGTCTGGCATTGCTGATCGCTGCCAGCTACATAACCCGAACAACCCTGGGCACCCTCTAATAGCGTTTGTGTAGTATCTGCCTCTCTCCCCACCTGTATGAGGTGCCCAATGTCTAGCCGACACTCCCCGTCCCCTACAAGAGCTGCCCTAGACCTGCAGAACGCACGTTCGCTTTTGGGAAAGCGGCTGAGCGTGCTACTGCACGATCAGTACTATTTCAACGACGAGAAATATCTTGGAGACATAGATTCTTTAGAGTGGCGTTTTGGCGAGAGAGAAGTTCTATCCATGTATCTCTTGAGTGATGGCGAGAGAGTAGGCGCGGACTTGTTGCCTTCTGATACGCCGGCTTCCTTTGAAATAGAGCCGAACGTGACCTGCTCCTGGAAGAGGGAAAACCTACTTGCAGGTCTATCAGCAACCCACCTCGAGAACACAAAAATTTGCGCAGTTGAGGGAGTTCTTGACTCTTTCAACGGGCAAGAGCCTTGGCTGGCCGGATTCAGAGTTACGTTCGAGACCGGTGACTCATTGACCTACCTTAACCAGGGCGACGACGCCGTCGTATTGATTAATGCGCTACCGCCAGTAAGTGTAGGCCTCGAAACCCGCTTCGTTACCTCAATTTAGTGACCGCTATGGGTCGTTTTCAGCCGGCCCTCACTGTCAGCGGTCGGCCAAGAGTCTTATGCGTGGCCGCGCCACGCGCTTGAGCGCTTGCCAATGGCATCCTCGGTTGAGGATTACGAGGCCCTACTACCATGGAACTGTTCACCGACATCACCTAGCTGACTGCGCCGCCCACTTCAAATGGGTGGGGTTTATGAAGCGCTTACGTTTGAACAATGTTCGTGGTTTTTTCTATATTTGACGCAGAGCTCATAGCAGCCCCCCTTAAAAGTTAATTTTTTGCATATTGTCACAGCGCATATAAGGACCATTAACTTCGAACGAAGACTAATACCACACCCAGCATTCATGCACCACTAAACAATCAGCAACCACTACCAACAGACTTAGCAGGCACATTCAACCCAAAGCTAATTACGCAAACCACTCAAAAAACTTTCCTACCCGCTTCGCAGTTTCGAAGCCTGCATGAGTACAGAAAAGCGCCACGAGAATAAACAAAATCCCAGGAAGGAGAAAAATACAACTAATAATCCCGGCGCCCGCCAAATAAAACATCACTCCCACTATAGTAGAACCCAAACCTGCCCATAGGACGTGTCGGCGTTCTCTAGCCTGATCAGGGTATTTTTTTAACATGAATGTTTCCTCGAATATATTATACAAACTGCCCGCACGCCCGCTTATCTATAATATTTTCCCCAGCTGTAGCTAGGTTTAACTGGCGAGAACAACCGACTAGGAGCGAAGCCATGACCCACCCTTCTAGATACGTACAAACAATAAATTTTGTGACTGAACGCTTTGTTTTACAACTCCCACCACTATCACTCTCGCAAACTTTCATTTACTGCAATCTGCAACGGACTTAGGAAGTACTCAATCACCCTACGCTGATCCGTTTTGACTTCTGCGGTGACTGCCATGCCAGGCGATAACTTTACATCCTGTCCTTTCACCCTTATACGATCCGATTCAAGTCGGATCTTACCGCTGTAAATCAAGCCACGTTTTTCGTCTTCAACAGCGTCATCAGAAATACTTAGAACCTCGCCGGCAACCGCCCCGTATTTGGTAAATGTAAATGTCTCTACTTTTACCGTTACGGTCTGCCCTGGATGAACAAACCCAACGTCTTTGTTTTCAAACATGGCTTCAACCTCAACCAGCTGACCCGTAGGTACGATCGTCAACAGCGGCTGTGCCGGCGTCACCACCCCGCCCACCGTATGCACATTCAACTGCTGCACCGTCCCATCTACTGGTGCCTCCAGTGTCGTCAACCCTTCCTGATATTCCGCTCTGGCAAAATCCTGCTTCAAAGACGCCACCTTCTGATCCGCTTGCTCTAAAAGATCCAGCATAGACCGTCGGGTTTGCGCCACCACGCCAGCTCTCCTGCGTTCAGCCTCCTGCCGCGCCGCTGAGGACTGCAACAAGCTGGCTTGCTGCCACATCAGTGGGTATTTGTCTGACTCACGCAAGGTGAGTTGGGCAGACGCTTACAGTGATGGGAATAAAGTAATGAATTAACCGCTCTCCTTTGGAACGTTTTTTCCACCACGGTCACTCAGGTTTAAGAATGTCGCCGCTCATAGCGTCCAGGTTGAGATGTGTCGAAGCGGGGAGTGATTTGTGGGTGGGTGCGTAGGCCACCGGGATCGTTTGCATTCTTCTATCTGCCGATCACCAGAGGGTAATGCCATGGATACGATTAATGTAAGTGCAAGCCGCGAGCAGACGCGTGTACCTGATGAGCTACAGCACGATGCAGTGCAACAGGCCCCTCACTCTCCTAACCTCGGCGCTATCGGGTTAGCGATGAGCATGCGGCTTGAAAAGCATTTCGAGGCTCACCTCGAAACAGACGCTGGCTCCGGTCAACCCGCTGCCCCGGCCTCAAGCGTGCGCAACACGGAGCTGAACGCCATTCGCGATGACCGTGCTCAACGGTTAGAGGCAGGAGGCTACAACGTCCATGACATGGAGAAGGCGGAGAAAAACGCAGCCAGAGCCGACAGACTGTTTGCGTCAATAAAGTCAGGTATGGGGGGAACGCCCTTTGCGGCGCTTACCGAGGCAGGTAATTTCAAGCCGTCCATCCTTCAGGTAGCGGGCCAGCATGCCAATACAGTACGCGAAGCGGCTATAGAGAACGCTATGTCATGCTTGTATGCCGGTATGGCTGATGCTGCCGGCAATAAGATGATTGCAGGCTTCAAGCCTGGTTATTACCTTAAACCCGATAGCGACACACTGCACCCGTCGCTGCAAGCATCGGTGGCGGAAAAGCTGCTGGCATTGGACAAAGGTCCATTGCGTAATGCCTTCGACGAAGCCAATAAATGGCTCACCGGGTTTGCCGTACGTAATACCGCAATGTACGCGTCGACGCTTGCCATGACGGCTGCAGGCAAAGAGAACCTGGATGCAATCCTGCAACCCGCCCTGCGCCCAGTCACGGCTATCATCGTCGGTATGGCAATTGAACATTACAATGTGAGCCGCGATCGCACGAACCATTTAGCTGATCCTGCAATGCTCTATGGTCGTCGAGATGCTGTACCTGAGGGGCAGGCTCATAAGCCTGTCGCTCAAGAGACCGAATGGCTGGATGACTTCGAGACTTTAAAGGATCTCGATGCCACTGCCCTGGTTAAGATGGTCTCCGCTCGCCTTGGTGAAGGCGCGGCTACGGCTCTGAATGCGGTCATCAGCGGCGACGCCTTGAAAGAGATAGCAGACCCGGTCAGTGTTGTAGGAAACGGTCTCTTGATTGGGGGGTTTTCTGCGATGGGCGCGGCTACAGCCGCCACAGCTAATTTAGCCAAGTCTAAGGAGCTGGGAAAAATGGCGGCTACCGCAGCCTCGGAGGGTGTAAAAAATGTATTGGGTACTCTGGCTTTCGGGCTGTGGGCAGCTGGCGCCTCGCTAGGTGGGTCAGTGCCGAAAAAAGCCACTGCGGTGGTCGATGCCCATGTACCAAAAGCAATAGAAGGGAGCGCAGATGCAGTCGGCAGGGTGGCGGTCAAGGGCGGTGAGCTTGCGCTCAAGACATCGCTTTCCGGTGTCAAATTTGCCAAGGAGACAGCTGTTTCAGGAGCCAATCACACCAAACATGCAGCTCAAGCGGCAAAGGATGGATTCATCAGCGCCGCTAGCGCCATTGGCACCACCTCTCAATCAACCTGGGACAAAAGCATTGGAGCTCTTAGGCAACGCACGGTGGACACTTCTCAAGGCCAAGCCATTCCGGGTCAGGACATACACATGCAGCCGCTTGCAGTTACGCAGGGCCAAGCATCGTCCTCAGCGCCCATGCGCCCCCCTGCTCAGGATGATAGCGATATCGTGTAGCAGCGTTCCTCGGCGCTCATTGTAATTTTTCCTTAACCTATGGTTTTAGTTGGATCAGGGCTAGGAACATTACAGTCACCGACCTTTCGAAAGATGCCTTGCATATCTATGTAAGTCTGGCATCGCTGATCGCTGTCAGCCACATCACTCGAAAACCGATGGGCTCCTTCCAATTAAAGACAGCGCCCGCTTTCGCGAGCGCCACCTTCATCAACTACCCGCTGATCAGGCCTTCTTGCCCGCCTCCTCCAGGGCCTTTTCAGCATTGAACCCGTCGAAGTTCGCAAACACGCCCATAAAGCCCGGCACGGTCACTTCGCGCGCCCAGTCGCGCTGCAGTTCGCAGTACATCTGCACGCGGCTGATGAGCTTCGCGCCTGCCTGTTCCATTCTGCGCAACGCCGCCTCGTGTGCGGCGAGCGATGTGCCGCCAACCGCATCGACCGGCACATAGACTTCATAGCCTTCCTGGATAGCGTCAAGCGCCGGGAATGTCAGACAGGCTTCGGTCCACAGCGCGGTCATGATGAGTTTCTTGCGCCCAAGCGCCTTGACCGCCTGTTTGAATTCCGTGTCCTCCCAACTGTTGATCGAGGTGCGGTCATAGGTCGGCAGGTGGCCGAGCACCTCTTGCAGCGCCTGGATCGGCGGCTTGTTGCGGCCGGTCGCGACATTGACGGTGGAATGGATGATCGGAAGGTTGTAGTTGATCGCCGCCTTGGCGACGCTGGTGATGTTGAAGACGAGTTCGTCTCGCGGCATCGAGCGGATCGAGGAAACCTGAACAGGCTGATAATCGATAACGATCAACGCCGAATTTTCCGGGGTCAGTAGCTGGTCGGTGCAGGGGTTGCGGAGAGTCTCACTTGCCATTGGCAAATCCTTTTTATGGGTGACGCACGTTTGTGGAAGGGCCGGAGCCCGTGCGGGTAATGGATTCCAGAACACACGACGGATGCTGTGCCTGGAAAATCCATTGTGCTGTTCCCATGTTCGATGCAGTAGTAGCATTCCGAGGCGAGCTGTGTCGCGCAAAGGGGAACGCACGTATGGATATCGAAGAGCTTCAGACTTTCGTGGAAGTGGCCGATGCGGGGGGCATTTCACAGGCTGCGCTGCGGCTCGGCGTGTCGAAGTCGATTGTCAGTCGCCGACTGGCTCGGCTTGAAGCAGAACTGGGCGTGCAGCTGTTGGCACGCTCCACGCGCGGAGCGTCACTCACCGAGGCTGGCGCGACGTTTCGGGATTACGCCGCCAGAGTCTGCACCGAGATCGACATTGCCAGGGAGACGATACTGCCCGCCGGCGCCCTACGCGGACGCTTGCGCGTCGCGGTCCCACTGTCGTTCGGTCCGACTCATTTCGCGCCTGTACTGGCGGAAATGGCACGCCGTCATCCTCAGCTTCATATGCAGACCTGCTACAGCGATCGCTTCGTTGACCTCATCACCGAAGGGTACGATTGCGCAATCCGGGTGGGTTACCTCCATGACTCCAATTTGATCGCAAGGCGTATTGGCCCGGTCTACACCAAGCTCGTCGCGAGCCCTGACTACATCAAGGCGCACGGGGCGCCCGCGACGCCGGAGGAACTGCACACCCACCAGGCGCTCATGCAGGGCACCGAAGCCTGGCAATTCATGGACGGTGACAAGATCACCACGGTTCGCCCGCAAGGACGTTTCAAGGCCGACAACGGCACCGCCCTCGCCGCCGCCGCGACCGCAGGCCTTGGCGTCGCCTACCTGCCCGATTGCCTCACCCATGAACACATCGCAACCGGCGCACTTGTGCCGATCATGACAAACCATCCACCACCCCCGGCCGGTGCTTACCTCATCCGCGCGCCAGGCCCGCATCCCGCTCGGAAAATACGCGTCCTCACCGAACTGCTGATCGAGTACTTCGGCGAATCCCCGCACCTGGCGGTACCGCCGGTGTCACATCAGGATGAAGCCCTGAGGGCATTATCGTAGGGTTGGCTGAGGGAGCGACGGGCGTGAATCAAGGTCCATCGCTTTGTTTGTCCAAGCCAAGACAGGAGATGTGATTTGATTCGACGCCCGCAACAGTCAATGCGTCGGACTGCATTTTTTGCAGACACAACGGCGTTGATCCTGTTTTTCACAACCACCGGCATTATCAATGAACGCTTCATTGCCGGCATGACATGGGATCAGGTTCTTCATGCGCGCCTTCTGGGCGCAGCGTTGATGGTGCCCGTCGCGAGACCTTACGGCCTATGGCGGGATTGGGTGATGACGCGAGCCAGTCAGCGTCGGGTTTCCAGGTTGCTATGGGACAGTCTCGCCCTTGTCAGTTTCCAGGTGCCCATCTATGCCGCGATCATCGCCTTCAGTGGTGCATCGGGAGGTGGGCTTGTGCGCGGCACGCTTGGCGCGGCATTGATGATGCTGGCTCTGGGACGACCTTATGGGGCGTTTCTCAATGGGGTGCGGAAGGTGTTTGGCTTGCCTCCGGGTGGCGACAAACCGATGTCGCTGAACAACTGAGTGAGAGCTCTGTGTAAACCCTTATTTCGATAGCCGTTTCGGACAATGGGTGGCTCAGCCTGATCGGACAGCACCGGTTTTTTACCGGTGTTATCCGACCCAGCGCTCATCAACTCAGCGCATGATCCAACGCGATCTGGAACTTCTCCACCAGCAGATCGATCTCCGCCGCCTGGATTGTCAACGGCGGCAGGAACCGCACGACAGCCCCATGACGCCCACCCAACTCAATAATAACGCCCTCTCGTAGGCATTGGTGTTGGATGGCCTTCGCCATGACGCCGTTGGCCGGTGCGACACGTGCGCCCTCGGTCGCCGTCGAGACGATTTCGACGCCCACCATCAGGCCACGTCCGCGAACCTGCCCGATGCACGGGTAGTCGCGTTGCAGCTGCCGAAGTTGAGTCATCAAGCGCTCGCCCATCACCTCGGCGTGGGTCGCCAGGCCTTGTTCCTGGAGGTAGCGCAACGTCGCGGTGCCCGCAGCCATGGCCATCTGGTTGCCCCGAAAAGTACCGGCATGGGCCCCAGGTTTCCAGAGGTCCAAGGCTTCGCGGTAAACCATGACCGCCAGAGGAAGACCACCGCCGATGGCTTTGGAAAGGACCAGGATATCGGGCTCGATTCCCGCGTGTTCAAACGCGAACATCCGTCCGGTACGGCCTAATCCGGTCTGGACCTCATCGACAATCAACGCGACACCGTGCTGCAGAGTCAGTTTACGCAACCCCTGAAGCCAGCGCGCCGGCGCGGGAATCACGCCGCCTTCCCCCTGCACCACCTCAACCACCACCGCGGCGGGTGGAAGGACTCCAGACTCGGGGTCCGTCAATAATTGCTCGATGTAGCTCAGCCCCGCATCGATCCCCGCCTCGCCGCCGATACCGAATGGGCAGCGGTAATCATAGGGATACGGCAACACCTGCACGTCCGCCATCAGCGAGCCGGGCAATTGCTTGGGCCCCAGGTTGCCCATCAAGCTCAAGGCGCCCTGGGTCATGCCGTGATAACCACCGGAAAAACTGAAGATACCTTTGCGACCCGTCGCGATCTTCGCGAGCTTGAGGGCCGCTTCAATCCCGTCCGCCCCTGTCGGCCCACAGAATTGGATGCGCGCTTGCGCTGCGAATGCCGGCGGCAATGCCGCGAACAGCGCCTCGACAAACGCATCCTTGACCGGGGTGGTCAAGTCGAGTGTGTGCAAGGGCAAGCCGGAATCGAGTGTCGCTCGCATCGCGTCGATGGTCACCGGATGGTTGTGACCGAGCGCCAGTGTCCCGGCACCGGCCAGACAATCCATGAACACCTGGCCGCGCGTGTCCTGCACGTAGAGCCCATGGGCCTCCTTGAGGGCCAAAGGAATACGTCGTGGATAAGAGCGCGCATTGGATTCGCGTGCGGCCTGGCGTTCAAGCAAGTCGTCCGGCGTGAATTCACACGGTGGCTGCTGACGGAAATGCTCGAGGGTGAAAATCGAACCGGACTCGGTCCAGCGATGAAGACTTTCCATGCGAATGTCCTTATAGGCGAGCGTCAGCGCTGTGGGGAGGCTTGCAGGGCCGTACGCAAACTGAGTGGGCGCATGTCCGTCCACTGCTCCTCGATCCAGGCCAGGCACTGGGCCTTGTTTCCCTGGTGGCCGGCCGCACGCCAGCCCTCGGGCAACGCCTTGTAATCCGGCCAGATCGAATACTGTTCCTCGTGATTGACCACCACGACAAAAGCGCTTTCAGGGTTATCCCACCTGCATTGAGTATCGGATAGTATTTCCCGCCTCCAATAAACGCACTACAAAGTGGCGTTTCGACACATGACCAAAAATGAGGGAACGAGAGATGGGACGGGACGTCGGGCATTCATCAGGGTTATCCGTGCGCCCACTTCTGGTGCACAAAACGTTGCCATTGCTGGTTGAGCCGCTTGATCGCACACGTCCGTGCCTGAGCGAGCTTCACGGGCTGGTCGAGGATCACTTGCACGAGGCCGGCGCCCTGCTTCTGCGCGGGTTCGATGTGCTCGGGGAACATGCCTTCCAGGCGCTTGCCCGCGGTTTCGGTCATGAGTTGCTCACGTACGAGTTTGGCTCGACCCCGCGCAAAGCGATTGAGCCAGGCGTCTACACGTCGACCGAATACCCCGCCCATCAGACCATTCCCCTGCACAACGAACAGTCCTACACCCTGCAATGGCCCATGAAGATCTGGTTCCACTGCGTCCAGCCGAGTGTCGAAGGTGGCGAAACGCCTATCGCCGACAGTCGTCGCATCTTCCAGCAGCTCGATCCCGCCTTGCGTCAGCGCTTCTCCGATAAGCGGCTGATGTACGTGCGCAATTACGGCAACGGCCTGGATCTGTCCTGGGAACAGGCCTTTAACACCGAGGACCGCGCAGTGGCTGAAGCCTACTGCCGGGCCAATCGCATTGCGTTCGAATGGAAGGACGACGGCGAATTGCGCACCCGCCAGATCTGCCAGGCCGTTGCCCGTCATCCCAAAACCCAGGCATGGGTCTGGTTCAACCAGGCGCACCTGTTCCACGTGTCCAATCTTGCCCCGGCGATCCGTGAAAGCCTCATGGCGGTGGTCGATGATGATCCGCTCGATCTGCCCCGTAATGTCTATTACGGCGACGGCAGCGAGCTGGAAGAAAGCGCCCTGGAGGACATTCGCGGGGTGCTGGCCGAGAACAGCGTTTATTTCCCCTGGGAAAAAGGCGACGTACTGATGCTCGACAACATGCTGGTTGCCCATGGGCGCGCCAGCTTCAAAGGGCCCCGACAAGTGATCGTCGCCATGGCCGAACCTGCCCAGGAGCAAAACTGACATGACGTCCACCCTCTTGCAGCCGGCCAGCCCCGGCCAACAGGCCCTATGGCAGTTTCATCAGCTCAACCCGAGCAGTCATGCCTACAACATGGTTGCCGCGCGCGAGCTGCGAGCAGACCTGGACGCCGCAGCGCTGTGCGCAGCCTTCGCGCGCATCGTCGAACACTGCGAAACGCTGCATTGCGGCTATCGGGAAGTCGAGGGGCAACTGTGGATGTCGCGCCCCGAGCAGATCAGGGTCAACGCAACCTGGGAGTGCCTCGACGACCTCGACACGGCGGGGGTCAAGGCGTGGATCGAACAGCATGCCGACCAGCCGTTCGATCTCGCCTCGGCAGACATCTGTCGCCTGCGCTTGCTGCGCAATCAGGGACGACTTTATTTATGCATGGCGGCGCACCACATCAGCGGCGACTTCCTCAGCGTCGAATGGATGCTCAAGCTGACTTTCGCCGCCTACCATGCCCAAACCACAGGCGAACCGCTGACCCTGCCAGAACCAGGCCTGTATTTCGAGTGGTTGAATGACCACCGAGGGATGCTCGAAGAGAGCAAACTCGCCGCCCTGGCCAGTTACTGGCAAGGGCAGCTCAGTGGGGCGCCCTCAGCCCTGGAACTGACACCGGACCGCCCTCGCTCACGCACGCCCAACTACGAAGGTGACGAATTCGAATGCCTGCTCGATGAGCGTCAGAGCAGCCATTTGCGAACGATGGCCGACGCCCATAACGTCAGCCTGTTTGTGCTACTGGCCGGGCTGTTCCAGGTGTTCCTGCATCGCTGCAGCGATCAAGACGACTTCCTGATCGGCACGCCGACCATGGATCGACACAAAGCCAAATACAAGAACCTGATGGGGTTTACCCTCAACAGCCTGCCGCTACGCGCGCGCTTCGAGCACAACCCGACCCTGGCCGATTGCTTGCGCGACGTCGCGCAACAAATGCGTGAAGGCTTGCGTCATCGCCGCTATCCATCGGTACGCATGCAGGAACATCTCGGCAACGGCCCGTTGTTTCGCTGCATGCTGACCTACATGCCCAGCCGCCGCGATGATCAGTTCGGTGAATACAGCGTGCAAGAACACCTGTTCACCCAACGCGGCGCGGCCAACGACCTCAATCTGCGCTGGCAGGACGATGGCGTCCAATTGCTCGCGCAATGGCGTTTTCGCACTGACCTGTTCGATGCGCGGCGTATCGCCCGCCTGGCCGAAGATTTCGTCTGGTTTGCCGGCCAGGCCCAGCAGTTTCCCAACGCACGGGTCAGCGACCTGCCGGCCTGCCCACCGTCCGCTGCGTCCAGTTGCCAGGGCCCGAACAGCCAGCCGGCCTTTGCAACCGCTGTCGAAGCCTTCGAACATCACGTACGCACGCACCATGATCGAATCGCCCTGAGCGATGCCAACGGCTCACTGACCTACGCCCAACTGGACCAGGCAGCCCAAGCGCTGGCTCAACAGTTGCGTAGCGCCGGGACAGGCCCTGGCCAGATCGTCGCCCTGGCCCTGCCGCGGGGTCGCGCGTTGATGACGGCCATGCTGGCCAGCTGGAAACTGGGCGCGGCTTATCTATGCCTGGACCCGGCGCTGCCTGAATCACGACGCCAGCAGCTGCTTGATAACAGCGCCGCCAGCGTATTGATCGGCCCTGATCAAACCCTGCGTTGCCTGACCCAAGGCACGGGCAGCGCGGCGATAAGTCCGCGGTCCGCCCACCCTCGGCAACTGGCCTACCTGATCTATACCTCCGGTTCCACAGGCACGCCCAAAGCCG
>Ga0308169_10005623_pt1 | contig 11316 bp, 8 predicted proteins | sample PhyBR1_2_FD_202139 | JGI IMG/M metagenome (GOLD analysis project Ga0308169, IMG submission 202139) | Phyllosphere microbial communities from UC Gill Tract Community Farm, Albany, California, United States - DLSLSB.R1 | ecosystem: Host-associated > Plants > Phyllosphere > Unclassified | place... | reverse complement strand
GGAAAATTCGGCTGCTTCTGGTCGAGGTTCACGGCGACGATGTCGAAGTGAATCGGCGCGCGCTCGCGCAGCGTCATGAGGATGTCGAGCAGCGCGTAGCTGTCCTTGCCGCCGGACAGGCAGACCATCACCTTGTCGCCGTCTTCGATCATATTAAAATCGCCGATCGCCTGGCCGACCAGCCGGCACAGGCGTTTATGCAATTTATTGTTCTCGTAGGCGATCTTGTCGGCGCCCTTGTCCGTCGTTGGCGCCGCGGTGTCCGGCGTCGGATTCATAGTCATGCTGTTCATAATGGTCCTGGTTCAATCTGGGTATAGGCTTGCAGCTGTTCGCGTACCACGGTCCGGATAAACGACTGGGTCATCATGGCGACGTCCTGGATCCAGAATAGCTGTTCGGCTGGATTTCCGAGAACGACCTTATCGGCCATCACGGTCGACCAGATCGATACGAAACGTTCGCCGTCGATGTCGGCGTACTGGAAGTTGGTGTCATAGCCGAGCTTCGAGGCGCCGGCGAACGTAAAGTGCAGTTTTTTCTTGAAAATATCGACATCATTCTCGTCCTCGGCCCGGACGAAATAGATGACGCTCAGGCGCTTGACGTTAATGCCGATCCACATCCGCATGCGGAAGTCGTCGAGGCTGATCTCGTAGTTGGCGCCGAATATATCCTTGCGCCCGCCATGGATCGTGTTTTCGCGCTCCACCACGTTGACGTTGACCGTATGGCCGCGCTTGAGCTGGGGAATTTCAATCTTGCGCAAGCCCTCCGTCATCTGCTGCTCGAGAAAGACGTCGGTTCTCTGCAGGAGTTTTCCCGTGCCGAGTTCGCGCTCGGCGAACAGGACGAACAGGACGATGGCAAACGCGCCGGCGGCCGTCTGTGCAATCGACAGCGTCGGCGTGATCTTGTCGAAATTCGCCGGGAAGAAGAAAAACGCCACGCCGGCAATACAGGCCGACAAGGCCAGCGCGCCGAGCACGACCATGACCGCATAGCGCGCCCAGCGCGGCAGGTAGACGATCTGGTTCGCGTCCAGATAGCGCGCCTGGCTATCGTCGCTCATGCGGCATTGTCTTTGAAACGGAATACCTCCACGCCGGCACATTCACAGTCGGGATACACCTCGCGCTTCTCGGTCGATACGCGCGTCGCAATCACCTTCGGGTGGGACAGCACCAGGTCGACGATGGCGTCGCACAGCGTTTCCTGCAGGTTGATATGGCCGCGGGCGATGATCTCCTGAATGCCCGGGCGGACATAATCGTGGTTCACGATTTCGTCGATGTCGTCGTTGACAGGCGTATTCAGGGCCAGCGGCACCCAGAATTCGATATTCACGGAGACGTATTGCGATTTGTTCTTTTCATGCGAATAGGCCCCGATTTCCATGTCGAGCCGATAATCGCGGATGAAGATACGCCGGCAGTTTTCCAGTCGCGGGTGAATGAACATTAAGTATTCCTGTTGATAAGACTAAAATCACGAGACATGTGCATCAGATGCTGCCCCCCGTCGACGAGCAGGGTGGTACCGGTCATGGCGCGGTTTTCCGCAGCGAACACCACCGTTTTTGCAACCTCGTCGGGCCTGCTCGATTCGCCGAGCGGGGAGATCGCGCGCGTTGCGCTGAATTGCTCTTCCGTTTGCAGGTGGCTGATCAGTGTCAGCCCCGGCGCCACGCCCACCACCCGTACGCGCGGCGCCAGCGCTTGCGCCAGCATCACCGTCGCGCTGTTCAGCGCCGCCTTGGACAAGGTGTAGGACAGGAAGTCGGGATTCAGGTTGTAGAGTTTCTGGTCGAGCAGGTTGATGACGACGGCTTGCCGATCCGCTTGCGTTGCCGCGTGTAATGCACTGGCCAGCATCACCGGGGCGGCCAGGTTGATGTGCATGTGGCGGTCGAGGCGCGCGTGCGTGAGGTCGGCCGCCGCATCATAATCGAACAGCGACGCGTTGTTGACGATGCAGCTGACCGGACCCAGCAACTCGTTGGCATTTGGCAACAATTCGCGCACGGCAGCTTCATCGGACAAATCGCATTGCAGCGCGGCCGCGCGCCGGCCGAGCGCGCGAATGTCGTCGACCGTGCGCTCGGCCTCCTGATGCGAGGCGCCATAGTGGACGACGATGTCCCAGCCGGCGCGCGCCAGCTCGAGTGCGATAACCCGGCCGAGGCGCTTGGCGGCGCCGGTGACGAGGGCAATCCTGGCAATGTCAGGGGTAGGAGTATTCATGAACCTGGGGTTTGCGCGTAGCGAGGCCTGTTTTTAACCATACAAAACCTTTTCTTACTTAAAATAGAAGGATGTCCCTTCCCCTTCCCGACAGCGACGCGCTCGCCGCGTCCCACGCCCTGCAACAGGAAATCGCCGCCACCATCGAACAGGCGGGCGGTTCCATTCCCTTTTCGCGTTTCATGGAGCTGGCGCTGTATGCGCCCCGGCTCGGCTACTACAGCGGCGGCGCGTCCAAGCTGGGGGCAAGCGGCGATTTTACGACCGCGCCCGAGATCAGCTCCCTGTTCGGCGCGGCGCTGGCGCGCGCGGCAGCCGCTATTATCGCCCAAAGCGCGCCCAACATCATCGAATTCGGCGCCGGCACCGGCAAGCTGGCGCGCGACGTGCTCACCGCCCTGCTTGATGCGGGCGTGGAGGTCGAGCGCTACACCATCATCGAACTGTCGGGCGAGTTGCGCGCGCGCCAGCAGGAAGCATTGAAAGATTTCCCGCAGGTAGAGTGGCGCGACGGTTTTCCCGACACCTTCAATGGCGTGGTCCTGGCCAATGAGGTGCTCGACGCCATGCCGGTCGAGCTGGTGCTGAAAACCCATGACGGCTGGCGCCGCCAGATGGTGACGGTCGAAGACGGGCGCTTCGCCTATCTGCAGGCGGACCTCGACGCCGCGCTGGCCGCCCAGCTGGCGCGCCAGGTTCCCGACGCCGACGCGTTGCCCGAGGGTTATCTGACCGAACTGCACCCGGTCGCCTGCGGCTTCATGGGCTCGCTGGCCAGCATGTTCGAGGGCGGCAAGGGCGCCGCCATCCTGCTCGATTACGGCTTCCCGGCGCACGAATTCTATGTCGACCAGCGCAGCGGCGGCACCCTGATGTGCCATTACCGCCACCATTCGCATCCGGAACCCTTCTTCCTGCCGGGCTTGCAGGACATCACGGCGCACGTCGATTTCACGGCGATGGCGCTGGCGGCGCAGGATGCCGGGCTGCCGGTCCTGGCGTACACGAACCAGTCCGGCTTCCTGCTCGCTTGCGGCATCGCTGACCTGCTGTTACGTACGGATCCCGACGACGCCGTGCGTTATTTGCCACAGTCGAAAGCAGTGCATAAACTGGTGGCGCCGAGCGAAATGGGAGAATTGTTCAAGGTACTGGTCGTCGGCAACGGGGTGGAACTGCCGGATGCAATCGTGCGGGCCGATCGCAGCCACCGCCTCTAGAATTATGGCAACTTGCGCTGGGGATACAAACCCGGCTATTCTGTACCGGTTGGACAGGTCGACCAGACTTCCGACATCGGCTGGCCGCCCGGCCAGCCTCCGGGACCGCTGAAATCCCAACCAGAACCCGTACCATGGCCAAGATTCACACGCATTACGACAACCTGAAGGTGGCGCGCGGCGCGCCGCAGGAAGTCGTGCGTGCGGCCTACAAGGCGCTCAGCCAGAAATACCATCCCGACAAGAACCAGGGCGACGAAAAGGCCGCCCGCATCATGGCGATCGTCAACACCGCCTACAACATCCTGTCCGACCCCGTGCGCCGCAAGGAGCACGACGAGTGGATCGCGGCCGAGGAATGGGAAGTCGAGTGGCTCGAGAGCAGCGGCGAGGAGACGCCCCGCACCCGTGGCGACAACTGGGAATCGCCCCCGCCGCCGCGTCGCCGGCGCCTGCTGCGCGAACCGCGCTGGTGGCTCGGCATGGTTGGTGGCGCGGCGCTGGGCGCCGTGTGCGTCCTGCTGCTGGTGCAGCAGCCGCGCCTGCTGCCGGCTGCGCTCGCCTTCACCGGCAAGCCCGAGCAGCCCGCCGCGCCGACCTCGGTTCCCGGCCCCGATCCGGACGCCTGGGCCATGCCGGCCGGGGCGAAAACGCCGCCGGCCCTCGTCAAGGCCCTGGCCGTGACCCAGCTGATGGTGCCGGCGCGCCAGCCCGAGTGCGATACGGATCTCGCCACCCCGTCCGCGCCGAACGGCGAATCCTGGCCCGAGCAGTCCGGCTACATCCCCGGCTACCCACTCGGCAATAGCGGGCGCGAGATGACCGTCGTGGTCGACAACAGCGCCAACGCGACGCCGGTCTTCGTCAAGATCTACGACCTCGAGCACCGCTCGAACGTGCGCCACGCCTATGTGCTGGCCAACGGCACCCTGACCATCGACGGCCTGGCCGCCGGCAAGTACGAGGTGCGCTACCAGAACGTGGTGGGCAATGCGGCGCGTGCCGACTGCACCAATCGCGCTGCGCGCCGGGCGGACGCCGGGTTTTAGTAATCCGCTCGTGGGCTGTTGCCTGCCCTGTTTGCAATCTCTCCAATCCGCGTGGGTACCAATAAGGTCACGCCGACGGGCTGCGCGCCCGATGCAAACCACCAACGCGCACCCCAAATTCTCACCAACTGTTGCTTTTTCCCACCTGCAACCCGCTTTTCCGCAAGCCACCACCCAATTCAGCTAATTTGTTCCCCCGCCGTAATATACTCATCCGGCAGCGGCCAGCGTAGCCGCACCTGCCGCCGGCCCAATGGAAACACGCCATGAACGAATTAGACGGCCTTACTGCCCTGCTCATCGAGCCCCATTCGGGCATGCGGGCCAACATCCACAGCATGCTCAACATGTGCGGCCTGACCCGCATCGAACACGCCAGCAGCGCCAACCAGGCCGTCAAGCAACTCACCCTGCGCAGCTTCGACCTGGTGCTGTGCGAATATGACCTGGAAGGCGGCCAGGACGGCCAGCAGCTGCTCGAGGACCTGCGGCACCATAAGCTCGTGTCGCTGGCGACGATGTTCTTCATGGTCACGGCCGAGGGCGACTACGGCAAGGTCGTCAGCGCGGCCGAACTGGCCCCGACCGACTACATCCTGAAACCGTTTACGGCCGACCGCCTGCTCGAACGCATCGCGCGCGCGCTCGACAAGAGAAACGTCTTCCTGCCCGTGTACCGCCTGATGGAAGCGGGCGCCCAGCACGAAGCGATCGAAGCCTGCATCGCCGGCGAGGCGGCGCACCCGCGCTATACGGTCGATTTCCTGCGCCTGCGCGCCGAGCTGCATTTGTTTTTGGGAGAGACAGCCCAGGCCGAACCCATCTACCGCCAGCTGGCCGAGAGCAAGGCGATCGCCTGGGCGCGCCTGGGATTGGCGAAAACCCTGTACCTGCGCGAACAGTACGAGGAAGCGGGCAGCCTGCTCACCGACCTGGTGCAGAGCAACACGAATTTCGTCGATGCCTACGACTGGCTGGCGCGCACCCACACGGCGATGGGCGAACTGGATAAATCGCAGGAGGTGCTGGGGCGTGCGGTGGCCGTATCTCCCCACGCCGTGCGGCGCCTGCGCACCCTGGGCGAAGTCGCCTTCGAGGCGGGCGACGACGAGACCGCCGAAAAGGTGCTGAAACAGGTGGTCGCCAAGGCAAAATATTCGGAGTTCCGCGACCCCGAAGACCATGTCAAACTGGTGCGCACCCTGGTGCGCAAGGGCGATCCGGTGGCGGCGGCCTCGGTGATTCGCGACCTCGACCGCTCGATGGGCGGCAAAAGCCATGCCGACGCCTGCAGCGCGATTTCGTCGGCGCTGCTGCACGAATACACCGGCAACGAAGAGCGCCTGCTGGAATCCCTGAATGCCGCGGTGGCCGCCAGCAGCGACCTGCCCGGCATGTCGGCCGACCTCAAACTGGAACTCGCGCGCAGCTGCCTGGCGCACGACATGGCCGAGGGCGCCACCAGCCTCGTGCGCGACGTCATGCGCAATGCGGCCGACGCCACCGCGATGGACCGGGCGATGAGCGTCATGGCGCAAGCCGGCCATGCCGAACTGGGCACGGCCCTGGCCCAGGAAACGCGCCAGCACGTGGTCGACCTGGTGGCCGGCGGCGCCGAGCGCGCGCGCAGCGGCGATTACGCGGGCGCCGTCACCCTGATGCAGGAAGCGGCGCAGCGCATGCCGGGCAATTCGCAGGTGGCCTTCAATGCCGCGCTGGCGCTGCTGCGCTGCCTGGAACACACCGGCTGGGACGACAAGCTGGGCATGCAGGCCCTGGCCCAGATGGCCGCGGTGCGCCGGCTCGATCCGCGCAACCCGAAGCTGGCCGCGCTCACGGCGCTGCACCAGACGGTTCTCAAGAAATACAAGAAATCCCATAAATAAGCGGATCAACGATCAATAAGGCCTTGCGCCAGGAAAACCGGGTCTAACCAGATGTCAGAAGCAGTAACAGCAGGAGCGCAGCCCTTCGACGAGGGCGCAGCCCGCCGCGTCCGCGCGGGATTGATGCAAAAAGTGAATGGCGACGAAGAGATGTTCGCCCTCGGCGGCTCGATCGCACGGGTGATCGAACTGGCCGATTCCGACGAGCCCGGGCCGCACGACCTGGCGTACTTCGTCCTGTCCGACGTGGCGCTGACCCAGCGCATCCTGCGCCTGTCGAACACGGTTCGCTACCGCACGGTCTCGGGCACCGCCGTCACCACCGTCTCGCGCGCGATTGCGCTGCTCGGTTTCGACAATGTGAAAACCACCGCGCTGGCGATGCTGCTGGTCGACACCCTCGATAACGGCGCCCATGCCGGCAGCGTGCGCGTGGAACTGGAAGCGGCGCTGTGCGCCAGCCTGGTCGGGCGCGAAATGGCGAAGCTGTCCTTCTACCAGGGCGCCGAGGAAGCGGCGATCGGAGCGCTGTTCAAGAACCTGGGCCCTTTGCTGGTGGCCTCGCACGAACATGCGCGCTACCGCGAAATCAACCAGCTGGCCGGCGCCGGCAAGCACACGCCGGCGCAAGCCTCGCAGATGATCCTCGGCTGCAGCTACGACACCTTGTCCGCGGCCGTGCTGGCCGAGTGGAAGATTCCCGACGTGATCGTGCGCGCCCAGGCCCCGCTGCCCTCCAGCCCCTTGAAAGTGGCCGCCAGCCGCGCCGAATGGATGCGCCAGGTGGCGTCGTTCAGCCTCGAGGTGGCACGCCTGCTGGGACGTAGCGACGACCCGGCCGGCATGCCGGAAGCACGCGCGCTGCTGGCGCGCTATGGCGCCGCCTTCGAACTCGACGCGGCGACGCTGGAGCGCCTGTTCACGAATGTCGCCGAAGGCATGCAGGGCCTGATGGAAAGCATGAATCTGCAGCCGCTCCCGAAACCCGAGCCGGAACCGGGGGAGGGGTTGCCCGACGTCCTGATGCTGGCCACGCTCGACGCCGGCGAAGACGAGGAGGGCGCCTGGCCGAGCGGCAAGCCGAAGAATGCGCGCGAGCTGTTGCTGGCCGGGGTACAGGACGTGACGCAGTTGCGCGCCGGTGGCAAGGCGCGCGTCAACGACGTCATCCTGGCCGTGCTCGAAACGCTGTACCGGGCGCTCGGTTTCAGGTTCGCCACCATCTGCCTGAAGGATGCGCGCGCCGGGCAGTACCGCGCCCGCGTCTCGTTCGGGCCCGAGCAGGCGCGGGTGCAGGCCGGGTTCGCGTTTCCGGTGCCGGCAGCCGGCGCGCGCGACCTGTTCGCCCTCGCCATGGAGAACGACGCCGACCTGATGATTTCGGATGCGGCCAGCGTCAAGATCCGCGAACTGCTGCCGTCCTGGCACCGCACGCTGCTGCCGGACGCGAAGAGTTTTATCGTGCTGCCGCTGGTAGTCGGCAAGGCGCAGCTGGGATTTTTCTATGCCGACCGCGCGCAGCTTGCGCCGGAAGGCGTGCCGCCCGACGAGACCGCGATGATCCGCGCCCTCAAGCGTCAGGTACTGGCTGCACTTGCCGCCGGATGAATTCGCGGAATTCCTGCGCCGGCATCGGCCGCGCGAACAGGTAGCCTTGCGCCTCGTCGCCATGCTTGTCGCGTAAAAAGCCCCATTGCGCCTGGGTTTCGACCCCTTCGGCCACCACCGTCAATCCGAGCGAATGGGCCAGGCCGATGGTGGCGGCGACGATCACCGCGTCGTTCGGATTGTGCTCGATGTCCTTCACAAAACCGCGGTCGATCTTGATGCGGTCGATCGCGAACAGTTTGAGATAGGACAGCGACGAATAACCGGTGCCGAAATCGTCGATCGCCAGTTTGAAACCGCGCGTGCGCAGCTGGCGCAGCAACAGGCGCGTCGCTTCCGGGTCGCGCATCGCGGCCGTCTCCGTGATCTCCAGTTCCATCAGCGACGGGTCGATCCCGTAATGCGCCACCAGTTCGTCGAGCCGCGCCAGCAGCGTGCCGCCCGAGAACTGGCGCGCCGACAGGTTCACGGCCAGGCGCAGGTCGTCCAGTCCCTCGCGCTGCCACTGGGCGAGTAAAGCCATCGTCTGGCCCAGAACCCAGTCGCCGAGCGGAACGATCATCCCGCTTTCCTCGGCCACCGGGATAAAACGGCTCGGCTCGACGCTGCCCAGTTCGTCGTCGTTCCAGCGCAGCAGCACCTCGGCGCCGATCACGCGCCCGGTGTCGAGTTCGACCTGCGCCTGCAAATACAGTTCGAAGCCCTCGGCATGCAGCGCGCCCCACATGCGGTTTTCCAGCAGCAGGTGTTCGTGGGTGGCCGCGTTCATCTCGGGCGAGAAAAACTGGAAATTGCCGCGCCCCTCGCGCTTGGCGACGTACATCGCCATGTCGGCGTGGCGGATCAGGGTCGCCGCATCTTCGCCATCGTCCGGGAACAGGGCCACGCCGACGCTGCAGCCGCTGTGGGCGGTGGCGCCATTGAGTTGATAAGGCTGCGACAGCGATTCGACCACGCGCACCGCGACGCTGGTGACGCTGTCGGGCGTGAGCGGGCCGGCCAGCACGATGATGAATTCGTCGCCGCCCAGGCGCGCCAGCGTGTCGACCTCGCGCAATACATCCTTCATGCGTTCGGCGGCGCCGACGAGCAGCTTGTCGCCGGCTGCGTGGCCGAGCGAATCGTTGATCTTCTTGAAATGGTCGAGGTCGATGAACAGCACCGCGGCCGGCTCGCCGTGGCGGCGCGCGCTGGCCAGCTGCTGCTCGAGGCGCACGTTCAGCGCGAACCGGTTTTCCAGGCCGGTGAGGGCGTCGTGGTGGGCCAGCCGGTAGATGCGCTCCTGCGCGCGCTGCTGCTCGGTCAGGTCGCGCAGGATGCAGACGAAAAACGCCTCCCGCCCCATCAGCACCGGCGCCACCGAGATCGACAGCGGCACGGCCTCGCCGCGCGCATTGCGGCCCTCGATCACGCACTCCTCGGGCGGCGCCGTGGCCAGGCGCGCCAGTTCCGCGCCGGCGTCGCGCCCGGGGCCGGTCGCACCGGTGGGAACGAGCGCACTGAAGGACAGGCCGTCCAGGTGCGGCGGCGGGTAGCCGAACAGGCGCGCGGTGGCGGCGTTGGCCGATACCAGGATGCCGTGGGCGTCGACCGTGATGATGGCGTCGGCGGCATTGTCGAGGATCGCCTCGAGCCGCGCTTCGCGGTCGCGCAGGCGCGCCGTGCGGTCCGCCACCTGCTCCTCGATCACGGCGCGCTCGCCGCTGATGAGCAGCATCAGCGCGCCCAGCAGCCCGGTCATCAGGAGGCCGGCCGAGAGCACCATCCAGCTGCCGGCGCCGGTCTCGGCGGCCATGTAATCGACCGTCGGCCGGAAGCTGAGCTCGTAGCTGCGCCCCGCGAACGACAGGTGGACCCGGTAATCGTCGCGCCTCGGCTGGCCGAGGCTGCCCGCCACCGGCAGCGCGGCGCCGTCGGTGACGTCGACCATGGCCGCGTTGAAGCCGTTAAAGCCCGAGCGCACGATTGCCTGCCGCAGCAGCTGCTGGGCATTGAGCACGAAGACCACCACCCCGGCCGGCGGGCCCTCTCCCTCGCCGACCGCGCGCAGCAGGCTGATGCCGAGTCCGGGTGCGGACAGCAGCGCGAAGGGTTCGGACGCGACCGGCCTGCGCGACGCCGTGGCCCGGGCGGCCACGCTGGCGCGCCCGGGCGCGGCCAGGAAGTCGACGCCGCGGATGAAGTTGTTCGCCGACGGCCAGATGTAGAGCACCGGCAGGTAGGCCTCGCGCTCGCCGGCCGGCACCAGGCGCCGCGTCTCGTCCATGTCGGAAATGCCCTTGAAGCGTGGGTCGACCGTGCGCCGCACCCAGTCCTCGAAGCCGGCGCGCTCGGCGGCGGTGACCGGCACCGCCCAGTTCACGCCCTGGATTTCCGGGCGGCCGTCGGCATAGCCGCCGGCGATACGCAGGAATTTGTCGCGCGCGAGGATGTGCTCGGTGTCCGCCAGCGTGCGCGCAAAGGTGCCGACGAAACGCACGTGTTCGTTGAACTCCGCCTGCAGCATGTCGGCCGTCTGCTGCGCCTTCAAACGGTAGGGCTGCAGGTGCTGCTCGTGCTCCCAGCCGAGCGACAGGCGGTAGATCGTGACCACGGCGGTGCTGGCCATCAGCAGCGGCAGGGCGACCAGCGCCGCGCGCCGCCGCCACAGCCGGCGCGGCGAGCCGCAGATGATCCAGCACAGCGGCGCGGCCAGCAGCACGCCGAGGGTGTCGCCCGCCCACCAGGCGAACCAGAAGCGCAGCTGCGCGACTTCGTCGAACGCCCTGAGCGCGTACAGCGAGGGCACCGAGACGGTGGCGCTGGCCAGGCAGATGAGGGGCGTGAGCAGCAGGAAGGCGAGCACGTCGTGGCCGGAGTCGATCGCCGGGCGCATGTGGCGGCGGAACAGGCGCGCCCCGACCCAGGCCTGCAGGGTCGCACCGACGGCGGCGATCAGCGTCGCCAGCAGGGCGCTCGGTTCGGACAGCGCCGGATTGCCGGCGTGCAGAGGAAAGGCGGCCAGGCCGGCGCCGAGGGCGACCGCGGGCAGCACGCGCATGCCGCCCGCGGTGGCCAGGGCCAGGCCGATCCCGGCCGGCGGAAACAGCGGCAGCGCATACCCGGCCGGCAGGGACAGCCAATTGTTCACCAGCCGCATGCCGAGATAGGCCGCGACGACCGACAGGCCCGCAACGAGGATCTGTGGCCAGCTCCAACGAGGGTACCAGGGCGCCTTGCTGTCCATGTGCGAGAGTATTTACATGCCTGAGGCATACAGTACCCCAGCACGCGGCCGTGCGGCGCGCCGCTCGTCGCTTTATCGGCGTAA
>Ga0308169_10005622_pt1 | contig 11317 bp, 16 predicted proteins | sample PhyBR1_2_FD_202139 | JGI IMG/M metagenome (GOLD analysis project Ga0308169, IMG submission 202139) | Phyllosphere microbial communities from UC Gill Tract Community Farm, Albany, California, United States - DLSLSB.R1 | ecosystem: Host-associated > Plants > Phyllosphere > Unclassified | place... | reverse complement strand
CGGTACCTTGCTTCAGAGGGTAGCCCATACGGTTTGTCCTTTGGAGGGCATGCATGCATGTGAGCTTGTGTATCGCAGTCGCGTCTCGTGTTATGCAGGGCGAGCGTGCAGGCGAAGCGGACTTGGCGGACATCGCCGCGGTCAGGAACGGGTTTGCAACGTTCTGAGCCTTCGGCAGCCGGGAATCTTCACGACGAAGCATGCATGCGTGTATCCAGGCCCGGGCTGGTCCCTGTTGCCCTGCTTGGCGTCAGTAGTCGATTGATCGACATATCCGCTCGATGCGGCTGAATGGCACGACGCGTCCGCACCAGGACTGCTGACGGGTGTTGATCTCCGGCCAATGACGCGGTTGCTTACTGTCATCCAACTTTGCTTTCGATCCGTGTTGTGCCCTGTCGATTCGGGCATCTCGGCAGCTTCACGACCAAGCTAGCTGCGTTGTGGCCGGAGGATGACAAGCGAGACGTCATGGCGATAGCTTCCATGAGTCACATGCATCAGATCAGACAACCTCCGGGCAATCGGGCAGCCGTTGTCCATCAGCCCTCAATAGCCAATACCGCTGCGCCCATATCGACACAGTCCTTGATCCCAGCTTCAACACCTCCTTCTTGATGCTCACTCGTCCTTCCAGCAGTCTCCTACGCACAGCAGTCCGCTCTCACAGACTCATCAGACAAGTACAGCCCATCGCTCGGATCGTGAACCGCTCAGCGCCCATATCCATCCGACTATACGCAACGACCAACATGTCCGGCATCGCGACATCGGGATCTAACCCGTCTGGTGAGCTGGTGCTGTGGAACTCGGTGTGTGTGTAACTGACTCCCAGTCTGGCTGGAGAGAGATGATCTGATCAGCAACACCTCCACGTCCTACCCCAAGCTCGAGCAGAACGCTACGACCGACGTCCTGGTCGTCGGAGGAGGTATTGCCGGTCTCCACATCGCGTACGAGCTGCTTCAGTCGGGAAAGAAGGTCATCCTGGTCGAGGATGGCAGTGAGTCGTCCGCTTGCATCGCTGCAGTGCCGAGACTGATGTAACAGAGATCGGATCGGGCGAGACGGGGCGAACGACCGGACACTTGTCGGTCGACAACGAGTACAACGAGTTCATTGTGAGTGCCGTTGTTACCGCCAACCTCAAGGGAAAGAAGGGTCCCTCCCCTCTCTTATGCCGACACTCGGATGGAGCTTCGTGCTGATCGCCCAGTCCACGCACGGCGCCGACATGACCGCTCAAATCGCCGAAGCTCAGCAGACTGCGATCGAGCGAATCGCCGAGATTGTCAAAAAGCACAACATCGACTGCGATTTCGTCCGCATCCCGGGATACATGTTCCACGGCAAGCCGGTCGACTCGCCCGACTTCGAGGTCGACACGCTGCACGAGGTCTACGACGCGGCGAGCGGGACGAAGAAGCTCGCGGTCAAGCTCGTCCCGGACGCAGGGATCAAGGGGTTCAAGAGCGGTAAAGCCATTCGATACGACAACCAGGCGACCTTCCACCCGACCAAGTACATCCGCGCCCTCGCCAAGGTGATCGAGGAGCAAGGTGGAAAGATCTACGAGAAGACGCGGATGATGAGCGCCGAGGAGTCGGGTGACACCGTCACCGGAAAGATGGCGGATGGAAAGGAGGTCCGGGCCAGCGCTGTCGTTCTCGCCACGAACGTGCCCGAGCAGAAGGTGAGCCTAGGGAGCAAGTGAGGTTTGGATGGGACGGTGACGCTGATATCAGCTCATGATGATCGACCGGTTGGAGCCATTCCGGACATACGCCGTTGCACTGAAGATCGCTACGAAGGACATCTCGACCCAGGACGAGCAGGGCGCATTGTGGTGGGACCTCGCGGACCCGTACCACTACATCCGGGTGACGCCGCACAAGCAAGAGGGGTACAGCTTGCTCGTCGTCGGAGGCGAGGACGAGAAGGTCGCGCAGCACGACGACTACGAGCAACGGTACGAGCGCCTCGGACCGGTGGAGTACAAGTGGAGCGGTCAGGTCTGGGACTCGTCCGACGGGTGAATGGAGTTCTGCGGGTGTCATGGTCTTGCTGACGACCAGCATTGCGTACATCGGCCTCAACCCTGGAACGAAGAACACCTACGTACACAGTGAGCACTGTCATGCTGCTCGATTAACATACCGCTGACGGTCCAGCCGGAGACAACGGTGACGGCCTCACATACGCCGCCATCGGCGGACTTCTCATCACCGACCTGATCAACGGGCGCACCAACGCATGGCACCACACCTTCTCGCCTTCGCGAGAACACTCTCCGTCGCACATCGTCCGCGCCGCCAAGGCCATCCCGCACATGATCAAGGAGAACCTGGCCGACCAGCTCTACTACGCAAAGTGGGCGACGACATGTACCAAGACCATGACGGATATCGAGGACCTCGTGCCCGGAGAAGGAGAGGTCGTCAGGGATGGACTCAGCCCCGTGGCAGTGTACAAGGACGACGGAGGAAACCTGCACAAGATGACGGCGGTCTGCCCGTGAGTCACCACCTCATCGCGGCCGTGTCTGGGAATTGAGACTGATTGCGCAGGCACATGAAGGGTATCGTCGCGTGGAACAGGGACGAGAAGTCGTTCGACTGCCCCATCCACGGGTCTCGATTCACGTGCAAGGGACAGGTGATCAACGGACCGGCCAAGGCCCCCCTCGAGCCCAAGTAATGGTTGTCCCGCAACAAGCTGGACTGCAGCGGCTAGCGGTCACGCCAGGCCATGCCTGCCCATCTTTGTATACAGATTTTTAATGTACCCCATAGCGTGAAGGGGGCACGAATAACCGTCTGGACCAAAAAGAAGCGTTTCCGCGCAAGCAGCCGTGGTGCTGTGAGCACCGGGCCAAGACCGCACTACATCTCGGGAGCGTCCCACGCAGTATCGACTCCGCGTCTACCCGTCCGTGTATTATAAGTGCATCGAGGGACATACTATACTGTCCGCAGGACTGCCGAGCGAGTAAACCTCAAACGCGCCGATACTACTTCGTCCAAGCCATGCCAAGCTCAGTCGGCAACATCATAATTCCTCTTCTTGACTTTCTCCCCGCCCTCGGTGAACTTGCCGAACGGTGTCGAGGTGGATGTCTTTCCGGTGCCGTCCACCTTTTTCGCATCGCCCGCCACGCCGTTCCCCTTGACCGCGCTCTTCGGCACCCTGCTGACGCCCCGCAGCCCGTCCAGGATCTCCAGCTGCAACTCGCGGCCCTTCGCAGCCGTGGCCCTCCTCTCTTCCGCAACCTTGTCCTCCCGCTCGCTCTGGGCGACGCTCTCCGCGTGCATCTTCTCGAGCGCGCTGACCCATCTCTCGCCCTCCTCTTTCCTCTCCTTGACCTCCGTGCGCGCCTCGTCCCTCTGCGTCGTGGTCTCCTTGAGCCGCTTCTCCAGGTCCGCAATCTTCGGGTCCAGCTCGGCCCGCACCCGTCTGTCCACCTCCTTCTCGGCAAGTCGCTTTGTCTCCTCCGCCTCGAGCTTATCATGCGCCCGGCCGTCTTTCTCCGCCTGCAGCAACTGCTCCAGCTGCGCGATGCGCTGATGCGCCGACGCCGCCTCGTCCGACGTGATGTGCAGCTGCTCGGTGGTGTTCTCCAGATCCTTGACGAGGTTGGGATAGTCGTCGTACGCTTTCAGCAGGGCATCGAGGGGTACGTGCGACTGTCCCTGGCGCCGTTGTTCGAGTGGGACGGCTGAGAACGGCTGTCGAGACCTGATGCGCTCCGTGCCCGGATTGCTGCCGGACGACGCCGTGAGGGAGGGCGGCGTGTGCTTGCTGCCGGTGCTCTTCGCCTTGAATAGCGACATGATGTTGCGGATGGTTGATATGAATCGGGCAGACGAGCATTCGTCAAATGTCACGAGAGGTCATGAACGTGTCGCCAGCTATGACGACATCGCATCCACTCTGCCTCTGGCGCATCTCGCTTTCCCACCACAGATGCAGCCGTCGATCCCCCCGCCCCATCCGTCGAGGGCCGTTGACCCCTTCATTGCTTGCGTCCCTTGTCTCCGTCCTCTCGAGACGATTTATGCATAGCACGGCCATGTCCTGGGAGCCCGGGGCACGGCTCGCAGTCACCGGGCCGAACACCGGCGATCGCCGCCTTGCCCTTCTGCCATGCCCCCGGGCTCACCCTTCCGTTTCACCTTTGTCTCGGGTCCTTGGGAGCCACGCGGCCTCGGGAGGCATGGGTTATACCGTCCAGGGGCTTCCGCAGAGAGCCTGCATGTATGATGCGTCCGAGATCGACCGGAGTAATACCAGAATAGCACTGACCGTACAGCGCCACCGGCCTCAAAAATCGGATCCGGCGCAGCCACGGGACAGATCTGATACGGCCTCGACCTGTGCCTTCTGGGGTTTCACCCTCCACGCAACTTTTTCCATGAATCCCGTGGACCCATACGGTGGTCTCGTGTGACACGAAGACGTATATGACCGTGCCCGGATCTGCATGTGGTTCAACATCCCCTCGTAGAGCGCCTTGATTGCGAGTCCCCCATCCATCGATCGCGGTATCCGTCAACTCAGCATGATCCATTATTCCGCCCACAACGGGTCGCCGATCATCTCGGGTTTCGCATTCCAGGCGTTGCGCGACGTTCAAGCCCCTTTACCGCTCCCGGGAGCGACGCTCGGTACCACATACGCCTCGGCGGTGTCGACAATCTTTGCGGCCACATCTTCGATCCTCAACGCCGACGCTGCCCAGCGCGGAACGATAGGCGGCTCGGTCTTTGACGGGGAGAGGGTGGCGGTTCTCGGCGAGGACATCGCCACGCAAGTGCTTGGGTTGCTGGCCGTCTGGTCTGCTGGCGGCGTGGCCACACTTGTCGATGCAGCGGGTGTGCACGGATACGAATGGGTGCAAGAACTCGCCTCGGACGTGGTGCTCTATCACAGTGGGTTCGGCAAAACAATCAGCACCCTTATCGATCAGCATGACTGGACTCGGACCCGCACCGGTCGGGCACCCGTTCGCGTCGCTTTCGGCATCGAGCCTAGTCAAAGACAGAACGCAGCAGCCAACCCGAATAGAGGGTATACGACCGTGTCGGATGAAGAGCTTGCGAAGATGATGAAGGACCTGAGGTGGATTGATCTGGACAGACCCGCTCTCTTTGCTCCGTACAGTGTGGTCCGTATTGATATCGTAACATCGGTGCCAGGCTGACAAACAGGTTGACGTTGTCGAGGGCGGTGACAGCTGGAGCCCAGAAGCGTATCTCGATACCGCGAACCCGGGGGCACCCAAATTGGCGGAGGGTCGGCAGTACAGCGTGCCAGACGAGGGGGCGACGGAGGACGAGCGAGGGACGTGGCCGTCCGTGGGCGAAGGCGAAACGTACACTCATCGTGATGTTGCTGCCTTTGTGCTTGGAATCACTCCGTCGCGTGGGGGCAACGATCCGGTCTACACCGAGGGCCTGGATCGCATCCCCGTGATGCGCACCCTAGCCGATCTCCTCAAGTCTGCTGGAGCTCCAGCCGATTTCGTTAGACAACAATGATCGGCTAGCATGTATACGATCTACTTTCGTTTCGTGCGGCGGGGCGCTGCGGTCTCGCTTGGCCCCCCACGAGATCTGCATGCACCCATTCCCGCATCTGCCCAGAGGTGTCCGGAGGAGATGTGGATGCCCACAAGGAGCCCGCACAACACGTTGCGAATCTCGGACAATGTCGCGTTTGAATGCACGACCCAACGATGTAAATCCGACACGGCCGAGAGGGGTCCCAGAGCGATCGCCAACTCGCCCGTCCAAACCCCGAGATTGTTTTCGAATCATATGCACTTCACACAGAATGCCGACGCCCCCTGATAGCAAAGTGCGACCCCTTGATCTCGGCGCCTGGGCTTGTCCCCGTGCATCTTTCGGAATCAAGGGATCATGATGTTGCCGGCGGAATGAGCGGCATGACCAAGCACGTTGTGCCCCTGAGTAAAATGTCCGACGTTTTCGAATGTTGCTATGAATAACTCTGGTTGCTCCCCTTCGCTTCATATCTTTCAAGCTTGTCCAATAAACAGCTTTTCCTATCACCTGCGACGTGGTTCTCCAGGATGACAACGGCGTACACCCTTAGGCTAGTGAGGGGACACCGGTCCCTCCGGACCCAGAGCTCCGGACACCCCCCTTCCTCTGGGTATTTGCGCCTTCGGGCATGCAAAAACCTCGGCCCTCATTCGTGGGGGCATATAACGACGGGGGAACTTGACCTCGGCCCCCCTCTGCTCGACCTTTCGTTCAGCTTATCCACCCACCGCGGACAATACCCACTCGTCGGCTCTCCTCATCCACGATGAAGTCCTTACTCGGCAAGCGGGGCGAGGCCCTCCAGTCTCTGATGAACTTCCTCGTCGTCGTCCCCGTCTTCCTCGCCATGGGTTTCTCGCTCTCCTTCCTCGGCGGTGTCACGCGGTATAAGACGTTCTACACGCTCTTCCCCGAAATCGACACGGTCACCACCACGGGAGCCCAAAAAAGCCACAACTCGTTGATCCAAGGGACGTCGGTGTCGTCGCTCAACCTCGGTGCAGCGATGGGATGTCTCTCAACGATGTACCTGGGCAACAAACTGGGCAGGAGAAGGACGGTCATGCTCGGCGCCATCATCGCTCTGGTCGGCACGGCGCTGCAGTGCTCGGCTTTCAGCCTGGCTCAATTGATCGTCTCTCGACGTGAGTCCGCGGAATCAACCGGTCGGCTGGGAAGAACGAGATCTGACTCGCAGTGGTGCTCGGTTCGGGACTCGGTATGATGTCGTCCACCGTGCCCGTCTGGCAATCGGAGACGAGCAAGGTGCACAAGCGGGGTCACCACGTCATCGTGGACGGTATCTGTATCGCTGCCGGTATCGCCATGGCCTCGTGGCTCACCTTCGGCTTCTCCAAGGCCGAGACCACCTCGTCCTGGAACTGGCGTCTGCCGTGGTACGTCAATTCGACTCCGTCCCAGAGCATCTGCTGATCTCAGCATGACCACCGGAATCCTCGCCATCGTCGTCCTCTGCTTCACCCTGTCCTTCCCCGAATCTCCGCGTTGGCTCGCCCTCAAGGGCCGATACGATGAGGCCCGCCAGGTTATCGCCCTCGTCGACGACGTCGCGCCCGACAGCGAGCACGCCACGTTTATCCTCGCCTCGATCACCTCGATGAACGAGCACTCGGCGGAATCGGCCTCGTTCTCGAGCCTGTTCAAGTACGGCCGGGAGAAGATGCTCTACCGACTGATTCTCGCCTCGGCCACACAGCTGTTCTCGCAGATGTCCGGCTCGGCTCTGATCACCTACTACTCGGAACAGCTGTTCTCGACCGTGGGCCTGTCGCACGATCTGTCCAAGATCCTCGGCGCGACCGACCTGACTTTCAAGTTGATCTGCTGCGCGATCCCCTTCCTGACCATCGAGCGATTCGGCAGGCGAAAGCTGTTGATCATCGCCGCATCCGGCATGAGCACGTGCATGGTGAGCTGCCCCATTGAACACGGCACCTGCTCGCATGTGCTGACGGCAGTTCTGCCTCGCCATCTGCGGCTCGCAAGTCACGGACGACAACCTCGCGCCGGCGTACGTCGCCATCGTCTTCGCCTTCGTGTTCGTCTTCTTCTACCCGATCGGTTTCCTCGGCGTCAACTTCCTGTACTCGCAAGAGGTCATCACTACCCGGTACCGAGCGCCCGCGTCTGGTATCTCCACCGCCGTCCACTGGCTGTCCGCCTTCGTCGTTGCCTGTAAGTCTCTTGCTCTCAGGAGTGACCATGGCTGACCCGCAGTGACGACGCCGATCGGCTTCGCCTCGCTCGGCTGGCAGTTTTACCTCGTCTGGGCTGCCGTCGCGCTCAGCATCATCCCCTGCGTGTACCTCTTCTACCCCGAGACGACGGGTCTGTCCGTCGAGGAGATCGACCAGGTCTTCATCGACTCACCCAGCGTGTTCGCCACGGTCGGCGTTGCCGAGGAGCGCCGCAAGCAGAAGATGGCCGCCCCGGATGTACCCATGGTGGGCGACGTCGAACGAATCACCGAGGCCAAGCAAAAGGAGGAGCGGCTCGAGAAGGCTTTGGCGGAGAGTCGAGCTTAGATATATAGATGATATAGAGTGAGAAGAACAGGAGGCCAATGCCTCCGCCATGCCAGCGCATCGACTCGATATAGCATGATTGCATGAGCTGCCCTTGCAACAGCGTGGTTTTTGAGTGTCTTTCTGTCTGTTGTCTTCTCGTTCCGCAAACGCCTATGGCAGCTTGGTGTGATTCAGGCACACGTGCTCGTCCTGATCCAGCGCGTTCAGCGAGTCCATCTGCGCCTGATTGAGCTCGAAGTCGAACACATCCCGGTTGGATATGATGCGCTCCTTGGTGTCGGACTTGGGAAGCGGGATGAAGCTGTGTGTCAGGAAGCGGATGTTGGCGGGCGCATCCGTGGTTTATGTCTTGCCTGTTACTCACCCTCGCTGCAGACTCCACCTGATCAACACCTGCGCCCAGCTCTTTCCCGTCTCCTCTGCAATCTTCGTCAGAACCGGGTCTTCGGCCTTGGAGCCCTGCACCAAAGGCGAGTAGGCCTCCAGCGCGATGCCCTTGGACTGGCAGTATGTCACGATGTCCGGTTGCTGGTGTGAGCGGAGGGGCCTCGTGTGCCAGAGGGTGAGGTGAGAGCCAGACACTAACCTGGCACCAAGGATGAAGCTGCATGTCAGTGTCGAGACCAGAGCACAGCGGCACGCCGCTGAGCTCACCTCGATCTGGTTGACGGCTGGCTTGATGCGAACATAGTCCTCCATGTCCTGCAGATGCTTCACGCCGCTGTAGTCGTCAAGCCAAGATGCACGTTGAACAAGGAAGGCGACAGGGGGTCATGGATGTGGTGAGTCGGACCGGAAGTAGGTAAGGAAGGTGAAGTGGGGCAAGCGCAAAGGACGTTTGTGATCAGCTCGATGATTCGCACTGCGCAGTTGCCGGCCAACGTACTAGTTGGACACTCCGATGCTCTTCGCTTTACCCTCGTCCACCAGCTTCTCCAGCTCCTTCCACTGCAGCGGCCTCTTCTCCGGCCCAGCACTTGGCGAGTGAATCAAGAACAGGTCGACATACGCACCCTCTTCGCTGCCGCCCAGCTTGCCAACACTCTCCGTCAGGAGCTCTGGCACCTTTTCCGCATGGCCTAGCTTGGTAGTGAGGAAGATGCCGGCTCGAGGAACGGATGAGCCCTTGATCGCGTCGCCGACTTCTTGTTCGTTGCTGCAACGTCAACCTCGCGTTCCCCGTCACGAGTGACACCCAGACACCCACAAATACCACTGAGCGGAATCGATGTGCCGGTAGCCAGCCTCGACGGCGGTGGTGACCGTCTTCGTCGTGACCTCGGGAGGAGACTGGTACACGCCGAAACCCAGCTGGGGGATCTGGAAGAAATGAGCTCCGTCCCAAGCAGTCGGACATTCAGCGCCCGGCCCACCTTGTGACCCGAGTTGAGCGTGATCGTTGTATCAGCCGACAGCGTGCTCATGGTAGTTGGTGTTGTTGTCAAAGGTGTGGTACCAACGCATTCACATTCACGTTACTATGCTCCTGCCGGGCGTCTTGGGCTGCATCGACGCCATCCAAAGTGTCGTCATCGTCGTGGGATTGATCGCGGACATCGACGATCAGATCGAAACGAAAGCGCGCGTCTCAAATGCGCCGTCAGAGTCAGATCTTGGCATCTGCTTCTCATCTTTGCACCGCGGCATTCGCTTCTCCATCTCGTATACATGCATAGCATGACCGGTAGGTTCTCCGGCCCGAATGCGCTTTACACGCATATGATTACGCGACTCGCGCACCGTGTCGTCGCAGGAGGGATCCGTCGATGGGTCTACCGAGGATCGCTTGCCCGAAATGGGTGGTCGGCTCCCACCGCTTACTACATGACAGCCCTGGGTGCCGCTCTTCGGCCGTGCTTGGGCGAGAGGGACCCTGATCGACCTGCTTTAAACGATGCACGAGTAGACATGGATTGGTCAGCTCGTATATCTTCAGGTCGAACGAGACGACGCGTTCTACCAGGACCGGATGCGTTGGTTGCGCGCAGCATGATCGCTGATGAGCGCGTACAAATGCTGCGACCTGAGTCTTCGCGAGCTTGTACAGTCAAGTGCATCTCATTATGGAAAGCAGCGACGCGTCTCGAAGCATATCGCGCTCGTCCACCGCCCTAGACTTGAAGGACCTGGTTCCAGAAAAGCGGCATCCGACCATGCCGCCCCAGGTCGGTTTGCCCGACGTGGGCATAACGTCAGACTCGGCACTCCCTCGTGGGAAGGAGATCTTGGACGCGGAGCTTCACGATGCTGTGGGCCGGCGCTTCTTGGTCCAGATGGAGGGCGAGGACGATCCCCGTGACCCGCAAAATTGGCCGTACGTCTCGCGAACCCCCTCGTGCGCGCCCCCCTGATCGCAGTGTACGCAAGAAGGTGTACTTGACGGCGTTGATGACGGCCGCGACCATGTTTGCGGGCATGAGCAGTGCGGTGCTGGAAGGTAGCAGCGGTCCACTACAGGCGCAGTTCAACGTCGGGGAGGCAGCCTCGATCTTCGCTTCGTCCATTTTCGTGAGTGTCCCGGAGGACGTGAGTCGCGAGGCTAAATCCCAGGTCATCGGGTTCGCGTGCGGACCCCTCGTCTTCGGCCCGCTGTCGGAACTGCTGGGACGAAAGGATCCTCTCATTCTTGGCTGCTTCCTGTCCTCAATGTTCCAGATCCTCTGTGCGGTCCCGCCCAACTTCGCTTCTCTGCTCGTGGGCCGCTTTCTCGCCGGTGTCTTCGGCTCAGCACCGTATGCGATCGGCGGGGGGTTCTTCCACGACATCTTCGACGCCATTCACGTACAAGCAGGCGTGGGATGCTTCGCTGTGGCAACAGCGGGCGGACCAGCATGGGGACCGGTGATCGGGTCAGGGCTGAGCTCGACAAGCGAGGGGTACGGGTGGAGATGGGCGTCATGGTTCGTCGCAGGGATGATCTCGACGTCGTCCGCTGACCCTCAGGTGCATGGTCTGCTTCGGCATGACCGTCACTGTCTTGCTTGCCCTCTTCTTCGAGGAGACGTACATCCCGGCAATCCTCGCTCGACGGGCCAAGCACAAGCGATATCAGACCGGAGACTGGGCGTGGCATTCGGCCTTCGATCTAGTCAAGATCACCCCAGGCGACATAGTCGTAAGGTACCTCCTACGCCCACTCCGTATGCTCTTCACCGAGCCGAGTTAGTCCAGCGATGAACCGTCGTCCCGCCAACGCTCACGCTA